>SCPP01000171.1_pt1 | contig 81774 bp, 138 predicted proteins | sample 6106811 | NCBI WGS metagenome assembly SCPP01 (sample SAMN10720449, study PRJNA508395) | human gut metagenome | isolation source: Participant 2 stool, 15 month | host: Homo sapiens | collected 2018
CGATAAGAAGCACAATGAATAATCAGGCAGCTGTACAGGGAATAGATAATGCAGATAAGAATACTGATAATTCAAAGCAACCCACCAGGAATAGAAAGACAATTAATGTATCAGAGCTTAATCTGAAGCCATACAATGATAACCAGATTGATGCTAAAAGGCTCAGAGCCAGAAAGCAGGCTATGAAGCTTATATCTGATGCATGGAAATCTGCTGATATGAGGGATAAGAATATTGAGGATATGAAGCTCGATAAGCTTAATAAGCTTGATGAAATCACAGAACTTAAGAATAAGGTTAGTGGTTTGGAAAATGAAAAAGAGGCTTACCGCGCAGATTATGGTGTTGATATGGATTCACAGGAACAAAAAGACCTTGAACTGCTTGAAAAATACCAGAATAACCGATATGGTTCGGCTGAGGACACATTTTCAAAAGAAGAACTTGACCGTTTAAAGGAATTACAGAATACTCCGCTTACAGAGTATCAGGAGAAAGTGCTTAAGCTGAATTCATCACAGATACATTTTAAGGATGAAATTGGTCAGAAGGAGCTTAAGATTGCATGCACGACAGCTTCAATTGCACTTGCCGAAATCGACAGGGATAAATCTCAGGAAATGCTAAAGGCACAGGATTCAGCAGACCAGATAATAGGTGCTGTTGAGGGAGAGGTTAAGAATCTGCTTGTAAATGAAGGTAAAGACAACATTGATGACAAGGTAGAAGAGAATAAGGAAAAAGCTGACGAAGCAGAGAAGAAACAGGAAGAACAGCAGGAAAAGATTGACGAAAAGCGCAAGGAAAGAAAAGAACAGGAAGAGATTATTGAGGGACAGGCAGAGGCTGACAAGTTAGAGATGAATGCCAATATAAGAAGCAATGATGTCGACTATGTAACTGAAGCCCAGAAGCAGATAGTCAGGATAATGAAAGATAATAAGCTGCTTAATGAGGATATTAAGGGAATTGATATTGATTTGAATTTCTAGGAAGCTGTCAGGAAGGACTATGCATGGCGGATTGTTTTGGTGGGATTGTTACACATAACCGGTTTTCTGTGCGGATGGAAAGAGATATGTCTTGGTGAGATTTGGTTTCCTATAAGAAAACATTTTTCATGATTAATAGGTTATTTACATCCTTAATAAAATTCAGAATAATTTCCTATCAGATAGTGAGTTAAAAGCTATTTGATAGGAAAATTTGTCTTTAAGGAATGTTTTGTGAAAATAAGAAACATTTTTGGAAAATCTGGTAGGGAAGAATATATAAGAAATCAAAAAAGCAACAATAAAAGGTATCATATAAGAATCATATAATCTGATAAACTATGAAGGTATGCCCCACCTTACAGAATAAAAGTAAGGCGGGGCATACATGTATCAACAGAGATGACTTTTATCAAAGAATCTATGCAGTTAGCATTGATTAGATTAGCGGTTTCAAATGTTGCTATGAAGTTCCTTCCAAGGATATATCCTGAATTAGCATAATCACTAATTTTTGATGGCATTACAGGCATATTCTGCATTATCCATAATGCCAAAATGTCCCATATATATTCCTGCCTTGTTTTAACATTAAGACAGGTAAAATCCGGAGTGTGTTATGATACCAGATTGTAGCTGCAGAGGATATTCGTAACGATAAGGGATATTATAGCGATAGAGTTTGTTAGCTATGATAATTTCAGACTTAGACCGTACGCGTTCACCATATCAGTATAGTATTCAGCGCAGTCAGGGTGAATCTAAAAGAAGTATATTTTCCAGAGGCTTTTCCAGTTTGCGAAATGGGTCATAAATGCTGGATTTCTGATGGATTATATTTCTTAAGTATGACTTCAAGTTTAATTCTTTCAGCAGGCATTGTTCAATTCTTAAATCATAATCTTTTGTGCAAGTTCAATTGCAAAATTATAGTTATGCTTTTGATATATGTTCCTTTGGTATCATTTACTTCGACTTTATGATAATATTGGCAGCCATGAGCTTTCTGGCAGTTCGCAGAGAACCTTCAGGAGCATTAGAAATTCTTCCTTGTATATCAGCTAGTAAAAGAGACAATTGTGAATGCCTGCACATAACAGACTCTTTAATCGTGTCAGGTGCTAATGTGTCAACATGTTCCATATTATAATTCTGTATATCTCTCATTAAAACCCTTTTGCAATTACAGGCAAAAACTGTTTAATAAATATACTATACAAATATATAATCAATAGTTTGATATATTAAAATATGCAAACATACTGAGAAAAACAAGTTTGGGCAAAATATGATGATAAATAAAGGAAGCTTCATACGCAGACAATACGTGATACCTATAGGTAGTCGCATAATATAGTCTCTTATAGGAAGATTTTTGGGAAAATTTATGTGGTTTGTGGATTTTCAGATTGTGGAGAGCAGTTTTACCTATTAAAGAATAGAAATAATGAATCTTATAGGTTGAGAAGAAGCTTTGGGATTGAAAAGGCGCAAAATGTGCCTATAAGAGAGCAAATATTATGAATATATAGGTCGCAAGCAGCCATCACGGAAAATACAATACAGAGCCAACGGGGTCAAGCAGCCTGCACGGAAAATACAGAGCCAACGGGGAACACGCAGCCTACGCGGAAAAACAGAGCCTGTGGCAAAACAGAAAAATGGAATTGTGTCAGCGAACAGAGAAAAATAGCACCCTAAGGCATTAGCAAGGGATACAAAAATATTGGGGATATCGAAGATATCCCAATAGTAAAATCCACCTGCTGTACAGAACCGGCGCTGCCGTCTTCATGAAGATACATGCCGCTGCTTCGTACTTTAGCTTTAAGATTGTTATCATCATCAGTTACATGAAATGTTGTTTTGGAGCTGCCAAGACAGATTGCACCGACATTGGCTTCCTTAAGTGATAAGAGCTTGTCCTTGCCATTCTCATCTTTAACCCAGACCTTTAACTGGTCATAGACTTCATCATTTTCATCAATCCAGCCGTTGCCGTCAGAATCGTATTCTGCAAGCTCGGAAAAGCCATTACCGGTCTTGGTTCCGAACAGCTCGCTGCCGTCATTGATAATTCCGTCGCCGTTCTTATCAAGAGCAAGAAAGCCACTTTCAGGATTCATCTGTGCAATAGTCTCGTCTTTACCATCACCATCAATGTCAAAACTAAAGGACTTATCAGAAACAGAAACAGGATTGCTTCCAAGATTAATAACAAGAGGATCTGTCAGTACGGTATCAAAGCTTGAAACAAATTCAATGCTGTGTTCTTCCATGTATCTGCGTGACATGGTCATATCAAGATTAAAATTAAGTTTCCTGCCGTCTGCTGTTTTAACAGTTCCGGTTGTTGAAAATGAAGTGCTTTCCTTTTCTTCATAGGTTGAAGAATATCTGGTTCTTACAGTCCACACAGTAGGAGAAATCTGGTTAGTAATAGAAAGGGTTTTTGAGGCTTTGTCAGATGAAGATGTGTCAGAGACTGAATTGCAGGATAAACTGTCAGCATCATGAAACATTCCACGGAAAGACAGAGATTGAATAAAATCCAACAGGGACATATAAACCTTTCTTGTTATTTCTGTGTAACTGAAGCTTACATTCTGCCGCATAGAAACTAAGCTGGCTTTGTTGTAAGCAGGTGTTAAAGCCTCCGTGCCTTCTGGTGATTCCTCACCAGCCAAATCCGTTTTAGAAGAATCGTCCGGGACATTAAGTCTGCCAGAACGATTGTAGAGTGGCATCATCAGAAACATGTCGTCATACTTTCTGCCCGAAGAATCAGAAGAATTACTAAAATATGATTCTTTCTGGCTTAAGCTGCTTCTTCTTAGGCTCATTCCAAAACTAAAGGAGTTACCAGAGCTGCCTGCTGCGACCATGCCGCTTGATACCTTTTGTGAGTAGTGTCTTCTTGAAGACATACTCATGTTGCTGTCTGCAATTATCATAAGTATACCCGCCTTTCATATTCAGCAATGAACACGGTTATATATAATATCGGTTTAAGCGCAGAATACTTAATAATAAAATGTCAACTAAAAAACTTTTATAAAATAACTTTACAAAAGTACTGGAAATTCTTATTTAACTGTTGTAATATGATAGCAGAGAAATATCTGCATAAGCAGAAATAAATTATTGAGCCGTAAACTGGCAGAAAGAGGTCATATATGTGGACAGCAGATTTAGGGAATGGACGATACAAGAATCCAATACTTTACGCTGATTATTCAGATCCGGACGCAATCCGTGTCGGTGATGATTATTTTATGATATCATCAAGCTTTTCTAATGCTCCGGCTATGCCGTTGCTTCATTCTAAGGACCTTGTAAACTGGAAGGTTGTTAACTACATTTTGGCTGAAATTCCAGAATTCAGATATAGAAATCCAATTCATGGATGCGGAGTGTGGGCACCTGCAATAAGATATCATGAGGGTACATATTATGTGTGCTTCCCAATGCCGGATGAAGGAATATATATGACTACAGCAACAGACCCTTATGGTGAGTGGAGTAAGCCAGTGAATATAAGACCAGGCGCAGGCTGGATTGACCCATGCCCATTCTGGGATGAGGATGGAAAGGCATATCTTGTTGCAGGAGTTGCCAAGAGCCGTATCGGATACAAGAGTGTGCTTCATATGGTAGAGATGCAGCCAGATGGAATGGGGCTTATTGGTGAGGAAAAGATTATATTTGACGGTAACTTAAATGACCAGATTACAATAGAAGGTCCTAAGATGTATAAGCGAAACGGATGGTATTATATATTTGCACCGGCTGGCGGTGTTAAGACAGGCTGGCAGACAGTGTTAAGGTCGAAAAATGTGTTTGGACCATATGAGTATAAAGTGGTTATGAGACAAGGAGATTCGCCTGTAAATGGACCTCATCAGGGTGCATGGGTTGACACAGTTACAGGACAGGACTGGTTCATACATTTTCAGGATGTGTATGCAGCAGGCAGAATAACACATCTGCAGCCAATGAGCTGGGAAAATGACTGGCCTGTTATTGGAGTTAAGAAAGATGGCAATGATTATGGCGAGCCTGTGATGGAGTACGAAAAACCTGATGTTGGTGCCGTTTATGAAATATGTGAGCCAGATACTACAGATGAATTCACAGAAGATACTTTGGGACTGCAGTGGCAGTGGAACGCCAATCCTGATAGTGACTGGGCGCAGTCTGGCACTGATGAAAGTGGAAATGTGTCTGATGACGGTTCTTATATAAAGCTTAATGCAGTTGGCAGAGCATCAAACAGACCAATTGGCGATTACAGAAATCTTCTCCTGCAGAAGTGGCCGGCACCGGAATTTAGCTGTATTACTAAGATGAATATCAGTGGAATGGTTGATGGTGATAATGCCGGATTCATTCATATGGGAATGAATTATCTGGCAGCAGATGTGACTGTCAAAGGCGGTAAGATGGAAGTGTATGCAGTAAAGGGTGTGCAGCAGTTTGACTGTGACCAGGCTTATACTAAAGAGACTAAAGAATTGCTTGCTTCATACGATAATCTTAAGAAAATATATTTCAGATACACAGTTAAAAAGACAGGAACTAAAGATCATGTCGAGGGTGGACTTCCTGTTAAGGAAGCACCTGTTGAGACAGTAACAATAGAGATAAGCACAGACGGAAAAAAATACACCAACCCTGTTTCCGTTATTGCCAAAGCCGGAAGATGGGTTGGTGTAAAGAGCGGTGTATATGTATCACATGATAATTCTGCCAATAGTGAAAACAAAGGTTTTGTTACGGTAGATTATGTAAGATACAGCCGTTAAATATTCTTAATGTTTTTCTTAGCCCACAATTCAAGGGCTTTCGCATTATTGGAAATAAGGTCGAGGGATTCAAGTATCTGCTTGAATTCCTCCTGTTCTCCAATATCAACCTGGCCATCAGCAGAGATATTGATAATAGAAGCACGCAGGTTTTCAATATCATTCAAAGAACCAAGCATTTTTAATGATAATCTGTCAAATGAATTAATCTCGACTTCCTTCATTGTAAGCCTTCCAATCGGACATTCGTTTGAGCAGTAATTGTAGCAGAGTTCAGGAGCGTTGTAGCATTTTGACATAGATACAACCTCGTCTGCATAAGGTGTTACATTGCCAAGTTCAATTCTTGCAAGTCTTGTTCTGTCTATACCTACGACATCTGAAGCTGCTTCACGGCTTTCAAAGTCAGCATTTTTCTGTGCAGCAGAAAATCTTGCCTGATAATATCTGTTATCAGATGCTTTAGTTGCTTTCTTCATAGTTAATAATTCTCCCCTTGGTATATTTAATGAGTTAGTAAAATACATGATCTCCGATAACGGTTCCACCCACATCGACAGAACTGTCATATACATGAAAATATAGTGCGTTAATATTGATATAACCGTTAAGCACATCAACGGCTGCCTGAGTGCAGGCTGCATTCGCACCTCTTGCAAGGACTATTGCAAATCGGCCGCTGGCAACAGGTGAAAACTGATAAGGTGCATATATTACGCCACTTATGCTGTTGGCAAAGCGTGGGTCTGCAACTCTGTTGATAACAACACTTCCTACAGCACATTTGCCTTCGTATGACTGATTGCCGGCTTCACATTCAATAATTGCTGCGAGCATTGCAACATCTTCGGCAGTGTGATTCTTAAGAACATTGTTAAGAGCGTTCTGGTCAACCATAGCAGAGCCGGAAGATGAATTATTGCCTGTATTACCGGCGTTATTGACTTTGTCAGCCTCTTCCTGTGCTTTTTTTGCAGCTTCAAGGGCTTCCATTTCACGGCGCTGACGCTCTAACATTTCCTGTTCAATCTGCTTTTCGTATTCAAGCGCAAGTGCCTCTGCATCAGTAATGCTGTCACTTGTAGTGTCAAGCTCTGTCTGGCATTGTGAGAGAAGCACAGCAAAATTATCAGCTTCGCGGGCTGCATCATCTTTAAGAGTGACAAGTTCGGTCATCTCTTCTTCAAGCTTTGCCTGAGTTTCTTTAAGAGAAGCCAGAAGGTTACTTAATTCCTGCATCTTCTGGTGGTCATAATTAGAAATCTGCTGGATATATTCTGACTTGGATAAAAGGTCAGAAAGGCTTTCAGCCGACAGAAGCGTTGACAGGATAGTAGTATTATTATTCTCATACATAAACTGAATACGAAGTTTCATGGCGGCGTACTGTTGGTCAATCTCTTCCTGCATATCAGCAACCTGGATATTGGTAGCATCAATCTCGGACTGTTTCGCATTAACTGCATCCTCAATAGAAGAAAGCTTCTCACCGGAAGCAGACAGCTTCTCGTTAAGCTCCCCGTAAGATGCATTGAGTTCGCTCTGTTTATTTCTTAATTCTTCAAGCTGTTTATTAACAGCGTCGAGGTCATCCTGTGTATCAGCCATCAACTGGTCAGGATAAGCAAAAAATGGAACAGCAAATGTAGCTGCCATGCAAAGCGAAAGACCAATGGCTGTTAAATTCTTTAATCTTAATCTGATAAAATGTTTCACATAGACTCCTGATAATCATTATATTTTTATAAATAAAAAACAATATTAGTATAAAATGTGCTGGAATAAATTGCAAGCCAAGCTTTCCATGGTGTATATTAATTGAGGAGTGCGGATTGGGAATTGGTCTGCGTCTTAAATGTTGTGTATATCAGTTGCGGTGTCTGACTATAGCATACGCTTGAAAAATCCGAGCTGTGTGTAACTTAATGTCGCTATATACATAAGGGCGGTGCGTCAAATCTCGTTCAAGCGAAGCGCGTTTGATTTGACGCACCGTAATAAACTCTGTAGATAGCGGCATTTAGTTACACTAAGCGCAGGATTCCTGAAAGCGTATGCTATAGTCAGATGCCACAACGTCATGTACGCAAGTCGAAGGATGCAGACAAGTTCCCAATCCGCAACCCGCAATAAAACAAAAGGAGACTTAAATGCTTGAATTAAATGATATAAAAAAGGATTATGTGTCCGGTTCTACTACTGTGAGCGCACTTAAGGGCATTAATCTTAGGTTCAGGGACTGTGAGTTCGTGTCGATTCTTGGACAGTCCGGATGTGGTAAGACTACTATGCTTAATATTATAGGCGGACTTGATAAGTATACAAGCGGTGACCTTAAGATAAATGGAGTGTCAACTAAGAATTATAAGGACAGAGACTGGGATTTTTACAGAAATAATTCTATTGGTTTTGTGTTTCAGAGTTACAATCTGATTCCGCACCAGACTGTTTTATCTAATGTAGAGCTTGCGCTTACGCTTTCAGGTGTATCTAAGGCAGAGAGAAAGAAAAGAGCTATAGAGGCACTTGAGAAAGTTGGACTTGGAGAGCAGATTCACAAGAAGCCTAATCAGATGTCAGGTGGACAGATGCAGAGGGTTGCTATTGCAAGAGCACTTGTAAATAATCCTGATATCCTGCTTGCTGACGAGCCTACAGGAGCGCTTGACACAGAGACAAGTATCCAGATTATGGAGCTTTTAAAGGAGATATCAAAGGACAGACTTATAATTATGGTAACTCATAATCCGGAGCTTGCCAAAGATTATTCTACAAGAATAGTCAGATTATTAGATGGTGTGATAACTGATGACTCTGATCCATATTCGTTAGAAGATATGGAAGCTGATATCAGGGCTAAAGAGGCTGCTAAGGTTAAGACATCAGAAAAGAAGACTAAAAAGTCAGGAAAGAAGCAGAAAACATCTATGTCATTCTTTACAGCACTTTCGCTTTCCTTTAATAACCTGATGACTAAGAAAACAAGAATGATTCTTACTGCATTTGCAGGAAGCATAGGAATTATCGGTATTGCAATGATTCTGTCTATCTCAAATGGTATCCAGTTATACATAGACAGGGTTCAGAGAGATACGCTTTCGAGTTATCCTATAACACTTCAGGCGGAAGCTATTGATATAAGCAGTATGGTATCAAGCATGACAGGTAATTCGGATTCAGAAGAGCATGAGGATAAGTCTAAAATATATTCTAACGATATCATGGGTGACATGATTAATACCATGGTAAAGGAAGTTAAGAGCAATAACCTTTCTGAGTTTAAGAAATACATTGAAAACGGCAGCTCTGACATTAAGTCATACGTAAGTGATATCCAGTATTCATATGATGTTCCTCTTAACATTTATATGAAGGATACTTCTAACGGTGTTGAGCAGTTAAATCCAGGTACAATGTTTGATTCGATATATGGCGAAGGTGCAACAAGCGCATCTTCTTCAATGTCATCTGGTATGGGCATGGGAATGTTTTCTAACAGCAGTGTGTGGAACCAGCTTTTAGGAAACCAGCAGGTTCTTGATGAGCAGTATGATGTCCTTGCAGGACACTGGCCAGAGAATTTCAACGAGGTTGTGCTTGTTGCAGATAAGAATAACGAGGTTGATGATTATACACTTTACTCATTAGGTCTTAAAGACCCTGAGGAAGTAAGAACACTCTTTAAGAAAATGATGGTTGGTGAATCATACGAAACAAAAAAGATATAAGCTATACATTTGACGAGATTCTTGATACAGAGTTTAAGCTTGTTATGCCTACAGACATGTATAAGTACAATGATGTGACTGGTACATGGGACGATTACAGCAAAGATGATAAGTATATGACAAATGTTGTAAATAACGGAACTGACATTAAAGTATGTGGAATAATCAGACCTAATGATGATGCAGTCAGTACTTCACTTTCAAGTGGAATCGGTTATACAGCAAAGCTTACGGAATACATTATCGAAGAAGTAAAGAACAGTGAGATAGCCAAGGCACAGCTTGCTGATACAAGCGTTGATGTATTTACAGGAGTTCCATTTGACAATGACAGGAATACAGAGATTACAATGGATGATGTAAATGCATATATGGCAACACTTTCACCAGAGGAAAGCGCACAGATGCAGGCAATGACAAGTGGAATGAGCGATGATCAGATACTACAGCTTTTCTCAGCATCACTAAAGGCTAGAACAACAGATGCAACATTAGACAGCAATAAGTCGAAGCTTGGAATTACAGACCTTGATACACCTTCACAGATAGATATATATGCAACTGATTTTGACTCTAAGGAGAAGGTTCAGAATATTATCAAGGATTACAATAAGCTACAGCAGGACGATGGCAAGGAAGAAAATGTTATTAACTACACAGATTATGTTGGAATAATGATGTCATCAGTAAGTACAATTATTAATGCAATCTCTTATGTATTAATAGCATTTGTTGCAATATCACTTATAGTTTCTTCGATAATGATAGGTATTATCACATACATTTCAGTACTTGAAAGAACTAAGGAAATTGGAGTATTAAGAAGTATTGGTGCTTCTAAGAAAGATGTTTCAAGAATATTCAATGCAGAGACACTTATTGAAGGTTTGTCTCAGGCGCACTCGGCATTGTTGTAACTTTATTGTTGTGTATACCTGCAAATGCGTTGATTAAGCACCTTACAGACATTTCCAATGTTGCACAGCTTCCGGTTGCAGGAGGAGTAATACTTATAATAATAAGCATGTTCCTTACATTTATTGCCGGACTTATCCCAGCAAAGCTTGCAGCTAAAAGACCCTGTTGTGGCATTAAGAAGTGAATAATGTCTTTACTTTAAAACTTCACTGTGTTAAAATTTAAAAGTAATAAGCCAATGTTATTTTTGGAAAACCGGGGTGGATAATTATGAACAATAAGTTAAAGACACAGGCTGTTGAGCAGCTTTTTCAGGCAATATTAAGCCTTAAGGATTTAGATGAAGCATACGATTTCTTTGAGGATGTATGTACAATTAACGAGATTTTATCCCTGTCACAGAGATTTGAGGTTGCCAAGATGTTAAGAGAACACAGGACATATCTTGATATTGCAGAGAAGACAGGTGCGTCTACTGCGACAATCAGCAGGGTAAACCGTTCGCTTAATTATGGTAATGACGGGTATGACAGAGTATTTGAAAGACTTGGCATGCTTGAGAAAGAGTCAGAAGATAATAAGTAATAAGTAATATATGAAGCAATGTAAAGGGAACTGTCAGTACTGGCAGTTCCTTAATTTGTATGGATTATTTCTTTTTGTCTGTTTTATCAGGCTTCTCAGGCTGCTTTGGCGCATGCTTGGCAGAGTAATCATCAATCAGACTTTCAATCATGTTCTTCTTCATGTATACATCAAAGCTTAAAAGGCATACAAGGCTGAAGAACTGTAAGAATTCTCTGTCATCATCATCCTTTACATCGGTAAATGCATTGCTTGCCTGTTCAGACTTTGCAAATATATCTTTAGATAAGGGCCTTGCAAGAGAGGATTCCATTGAAAATATCTCTTTATATATATAATCCAGATCCGGCTTGGAACCTTCATCAAAGAATTTCTCAGTGAGAGGATTGAGCATTTTCTGTATATCACTTATTGAGAGAATGTTCTTAAAGTAATAGATAAATGTAAGGATATATATGTGTTCCTTAGAGTACTTTTTCTTTACTGGTGATGGCAGCAGATTGTTTTTGGCATAGTTGTTAATCATTGTTTTGGTTAGTACTTTATCATCAGTGGTACGCTTTGTATCGTGAAGATGTTCATACATAAATGTTGTAACCTGATCCATGTACAGGTTGATGTTAGGCACATCTCCGGGTCTTATATAGTTAAGAGCAGACATATCTTTAAGAATACCGCTCATAAGCTCTTTAATATCGTTGTTCATATGTTCCTCATTTCTTTAAAAATGCGTATTCATGAGAGAATACATTTATATTAATGCTTAAGCTATATTATATAGTTTTTAAAACCACATTTCAAGTAGGAATAATATAATGAACTTTAGCATAGTGTAATGTGCATATTATGATATTTTAATATTTATTACAAGAATATAAAATATGTTTCATAGGAGCAAATATTCGTGACTTTTTACTCCTGATATATTATAATGAAAAAGGTTTTTTAAGAATTCTGGGAGACAGAATTCGGATGCACCAGAGGGTGATATGTGCCAGAAAGCGGCACAGGAATGGAGGATTATTATGGGTATTTTAACAAGATTCAAGGACATTATGAGCGCTAACATCAATGCACTTCTCGATAAGTGTGAAGATCCAGAGAAGATGATTGACCAGTACATGAGAAATCTTGAGAGCGACCTTGGAAAGGTTAAGGCAGAGACAGCTTCAGTTATGGCTGAGGAGACAAGATGTAAAAGAGAGCTTGATGAATGCACAGCAGATGTTGCCAAGTATCAGTCATATGCAGAAAAGGCTCTTAAGGCTGGCAACGAGGCAGATGCAAGAACATTCCTTGAGAAGAAGCAGCAGTTAGTTTCTAAGCAGGCTACATTACAGCAGACATATAATATTGCAGCAGACAATGCAGCTAAGATGCGTCAGATGCATGATAAGCTCTGCAAGGATATCCAGTCTCTTGAAGCAAGAAGAGACGCAGTTAAGGCTAAGGTTGCAGCAGCTAAGGCTCAGGAGAGAATCAACAAGGTTGGTTCAAGTGTTAACAGTGTTGGAACAAGCATGGATGCATTCGGTAAGATGGAGGCTAAGGCTAATAAGATGCTTGACGAGGCTAATGCAATGGCAGAGCTTAACCAGACACAGCTTGAGGCAGATGTTGACAGTCTTGCAGCTAAGTATGATGCAGAGCCAGCTAACACAGCAGTTGATGATGAATTAGCAGCACTTAAGGCTCAGATGGGCTTATAATTCAGAAGCACATTTATAATGAGATAAGCAATACATAGATAAGGAGAGGAACATGGGATTATTCAAAGGGCAGTTTGCCAACGTAGTTGAATGGGAAGAGTACAGAGATGATATAATCTTCTGGAAATGGACCAACAGAGAAATCAAGAAAGGCAGTAAGCTGATTATCCGCGCCGGCAGGATGCAATTTTATGTACAATGGTAAGATTGAAGGTATTTTTAAGGACGAGGAAGCTTTGATATTGAATCACAGATTATTCCATTCTTATCAACACTTAAAGGCTTTAAGTTTGGCTTCAACAGTGGAGTAAGAGCTGAAGTTTTATTCGTTAATACTAAGGAATTCACAGAGAAGTGGGAACTAAGAATCTATTCTTATTCCAACACAGGCACTTCAGGTGGCATGCCAATAAGAGCTTTCGGTAACTTCTCGTTTTCAGTATCTGATTACATTACGCTTATAGACAAGGTAGCAGGTGTAAAGCAGATGTACACTGTTGCAGATGTTAAGGAAAGAATATCAGCAGTTCTTGACCAGCTTCTTATGAAGTGGATTTCTAAAGAAGGCAAGGATATGTTTAATCTTCAGGCTAATGCTTATGATATCTCAGCGGGTATTAAGACAGACCTTGATATGGAGATGAGCAAGTTAGGAATCACAATAACAAGCTTTACTATCTCAAGCTTCTCTTATCCGGAAGAAGTACAGAAGATGACTAATAAGGCAGCTTCTCAGGCAATGGTTGGAGATATGAACAGATATACACAGATGGCTATGGCTGATAGTATCGGCAATTCAAGAGGCGGTTCGAATATTGCCAGTGATATGATGCAGCTCCAGATGGGAATGCAGGTTGGACAGCAGATGATGAATAACATGAATACTGCAATGAATAATAATGCAAATGTCAGGTGGCACAGCACCTAAGTTCTGTCTAACTGTGGAACACCAACTAATGGCGCTAAGTTCTGTTCTAACTGTGGAACAAAGCTTGCATAATCTGACAATTAGTAATATGTGAATTTAATAAATAACAATCAGGGATGTTGTCATATTGGCTTGGCAACATCCGTTGTTTTGTATAATGTGGTAGTTGGCAGAAATAAGGTGGATATAGATTTCACATTTGCATGAAGGTGGATATATGAGATTAGAAGATTTGAATGACAGCCAGAAAAGGGCAGTTAAATATACAGATGGCGCTGCTTATTATTGCTGGGGCAGGCTCTGGAAAGACGCGTGTGCTTACGAACAGAATTGCATATTTAATAGAAGAATGCGGAGTAGACCCATATAATATTATGGCAATTACATTTACTAATAAAGCTGCAAGAGAGATGAAAGAACGAGTTGAGACTACTGTGACACAGGGTGCAGGGGCTGTATGGGTAAGTACATTCCACTCAACATGCGTGAGAATTTTTAAGAAGATACATAGACAGAATTGGATACGATAATAACTTTACGATATATGATACGGACGACCAGAAGTCTGTAATCAAGGATATATGTAAGAAGATGAATATAGATACGAAGATGCTTAAAGAGCGTGCAATTATGAGTAGATTTCATCTGCTAAAGATGAGTTAAAGACTCCTGATGAGTTCGAGCTTGAGGCAGGTAACGACTATAATCTCAGAAGAATTGCGGGCGTATACAGAGAATATCAGAAGACGCTTAAGCAACAATGCACTTGATTTTGATGACTTGATATTTAAGACGGTTGAGCTGTTTCAGAGTGATGCAGAGGTACTTGAGCATTATCAGGACAGATTCAGATATATAATGGTCGACGAGTATCAGGATACTAATACATCACAGTTTAAGCTTGTTGCAATGCTTGCAGCAAAGTATGGCAATATATGTGGTTGGTGATGATGACCAGTCTATATATAGTTCCGTGGAGCAAATATTTATAATATTCTTAACTTTGAAAATGTGTTCACAGGCGCTAAGGTTATAAAGCTTGAGCAGAATTACCGTTCGACGCAGACTATTCTTAATGCTGCAAATGCGGTGATAAGTAATAATATTGGCAGAAAGAGCAAGTCACCTGGACTGATAACGGAGAGGGCGAGAAGGTCAATTATACTCTGTATGAGAACGGATATGATGAGGCAGAAGGCGTTGCGAGTGGTATTGCAGAGTATGTAAGGGATGGCTGGAATTATAATGATGTTGCCATTCTTTACAGAACTAATGCACAATCAAGAGCGCTCGAAGAAAAGCTGATGATTCACAACATTCCATATAAGATATATGGCGGACAGAACTTCTATCAGCGAAAGGAAATCAAGGATATTCTTGCTTATCTGAAAACTATTGATAATGGTCTTGACGGTCAGGCGGTCAAGCGAATTATAAATGTTCCTAAGAGGGGGATTGGTAATACTACGATTGACAGATTGCAGGAATATGCAGATTTTAATGATATTACTTTCTGGGAAGCACTTGTCAATGCAAAGGATATTGACACAATAAAGAATGCGGCACTTTCCAAGTTAGAGCCATTTGTTGACCTTATTGGAAGACTGCGTGCCAAAGAAGAATTTATGTCATTAAAGGAGCTTGCTGAGGCTGTAATTGAGGATACAGGATATATTGAGAGCCTTTCACAGAATGAAACGGTGGAAGAGGTTGAGGCAAGACGCGAGAATCTGGATGAATTCATTAATAAGGTTGTAAGCTATGAGGAGAGCTGTAAGGAAGCAGGCGAAGAGCCTACACTTTCAGGACTTCTTGAAGAAGTTGCCTTAATAGCAGATATTGATAATCTTGATGAGTCAGAGCCTCATGTAATGCTTATGACGCTGCACAGTGCGAAAGGTCTGGAATTTCAATCGTGTATATGACAGGAATGGAGGACGGACTTTTCCCAAGCTATATGACAATTGTGTCAGATGATTCAACTGAGATAGAGGAAGAGAGACTGTGCTATGTTGGAATAACAAGAGCAGAGAAAATACTTAATCTTACAAGTGCCAAGTCGCGTATGGTACGTGGTGAAACACAGATGAATAAGGTTTCAAGATTCATTAATGAAATTCCTAAAGAATATATGCACATAGAAAACAATTCCAGTGGGTATGCTAAAGGCAGGATTGCATATGGCGGGACATCAGATGAGCCAGATACAACAGGCATTAACATGCGTGCAACAGCCAGATCAATTCTTAGCAGCTACGGAAGCGGCACACCAGGCGGAAGGGCAGCAGGAACATATAGTTCAAGAAAGGTTAAGATAAATGGCGGTTCTAATCCGGGATTCGGAAAAGATCCTATGGAATTATTTGACCTTAAGAAACCAGAAAAGAGGAAGACTCCGGCAGATTCTGTAAGAAGTGCTTATGCAGGAGTGCCTACACGAAGCGGCTTATCTTCAAGAAATGTAATAGGTGCTGCAAGAGGTGCAGATATAAGTGCAAAATCTTCAGGCGGACTTGGCTACAGTGTCGGTGATATGGTGAGCCATGTGAAATTCGGTGAAGGAAAGGTACTTGCTATAGAGGATTCAGCAAGAGACTATATGGTAACAGTTGAATTTGCAGAGTACGGACAGAAGAAAATGCTGGCAGGATTTGCCAGACTTAAAAAACTATAATGACAAATGTTTAACGCTATGCTATAATACATTTATTAAATCCGTGGTATGAAAGGAGATATTGTTATGAGTAAAGAAAAATTAGATGAGCTTATCGCAGCTACTAAATTAGGAGAACTTATTAGCAAGAAGGAAGATGAAGATAAGAAATGCTGCAAGAAGTGCAGCACAATTATCATAGCTGTTCTTGCTATCGTTGGTGCAGTTGCAGCAGTTGCTGGTATCGCTTATGCTGTATACAGATATTTTACACCAGATTATTTAGATGACTTCGATGATGAAGATTTCGAAGACGAAGATTTTGACGATGATTTCGAGGATGAAGACATCGAGAAGTAATGTAATAAGTGCGATATGATTGAAAGCCACAGCCGGCTTGATATGTCCATTAGGATATGTCAGCGGTTGTGGCTTTTTTATTGCATAATATTTAATTATTTCTTAATTGACATAGGGGTGTAATCAGTGTTATATTACTCAACCCTGTCATTAAGCAAAATTTAAGGGGAGGAAAGGAAAGCAGGAATTTATGACATTTTATCAGGAGTTACAGTTAAGCTCGGCTGGTTCAAAACAGCTTATCAAGAACACACAGGATTCTAAAGAGAAAAGAAGACATATTCTTATATATAATTTTAAGGTGTATCTGGTTATGATATTCTGCGTCGCAGTAGTTACAGTATTCAGTAAGCTGCTTGGGAATAATAACAGCGTTGTCGGAGTGACAGTGCTTCTTGTGGTGCTGGTATTAAGACAGGCGGATTTTGGAATTAAGACATCACATGGTTTAGTTTCGATAATGGGAATATATGCAATATTGATAGCAGGACCGAGGGTTTCCAATATGGTACCGCCAGTTGCTGCATTTGTAATAAATGTTGTGTGTATTATGCTTCTTATGATAATGGGATGTCACAATGTAATTATGTATAATCATTCAACATTCGTTCTTGGGTATCTTTTGCTGCAGGGATATGATGTCACAGGCCATGAATATATGATGAGAGTTGTGGGACTGCTTGCCGGGATGTTAGTATGCATGATTATTTTCTATAAGAATCAGAGGAACAGACCATATAGAAGAACATTCTGGGATTTGTTTAAGGAATTTAATATTAATTCAGCAAGGACAAGATGGTACATTAAGCTTACATTTATCGTATCAAGCGCTATGCTGATTGTTTCACTGATGGGACTGCCTAGGGCAATGTGGATTGGAATTGCGTGCATGTCAGTGTGTCTGCCGTTTTCTAAAGATGTTGATAAGAGAATTGGAAACAGGGCATTGTTTAATGTTGTTGGATGTGCGATTTTTGCAGTGATGTATATAGTACTGCCAGAATCAATGTATCCGTATATAGGCATGATAGGTGGTATCGGAGTCGGATATTCCGCTGGTTATGCATGGCAGACAGCTTTTAATACATTTGGCGCATTATCAATTGCGGCGGGACTTTTTGGAATGCCTTATGCAGTTGCATTACGTATAGGACTGAATGCTGCCGGGGCTGCTTATACATGGCTGTGTGACAAGGTACTTGAAAGAATACATTCTGCAGTGCAGGCAAAGAATGCCAGCGTGGTGGAGTAAATGTGACTACTATACTTTAGCACATTTTTCTGATAAAATTATATAAGGTATGCCGTTATGTGAATAAGTGCTGCCAGAAACTATTAATATGTTAATAACAGGCACAATTCATGTGCGGAATGGAGTATAGATTGAAAAAAGGAAGCGTATACGAAGGTAAAGTTGAAAAGGTTGATTTCCCTAACAAGGCGACAGTGTGGGTGACAGATGAGGACGGACAGAAGGAAAAGGCAATCGTCAAGAACGCAATTCCTGGACAGACTGTCAGATTCTGCGTGAATAAGAAAAGAAAGGGACATTGCGAAGGCAGACTTATGGAAGTTGTTGAGAACAGTCCGCTTGAAACCAACCCGGCATGTCCACATTTTGGCAAATGCGGTGGCTGCACTTACCAGACAGTAACTTACGAGGAACAGTTAAAGATTAAGAGCACACAGGTGGAAAAGCTTCTTAGCGAAGTTGTTTCGGGTGAGCTTCCATTTGAGGGGATAATCGGAAGTCCGGTCACAGAAGAATACCGTAACAAGATGGAATTTTCATTTGGTGATGAGTACAAGGACGGACCGCTTGCACTCGGACTTCACAAACGAAACAGCATGTATGATATTGTTCCAGTTACAGAATGTAAGATTATTGATGAGGATTACAGAAAGATTCTCACATGCGTTCAGGATTATGCAATAGAGAAGGAGCTTCCTTTCCAGCACAAGTTAAGCCACGAGGGGTATCTGCGTCATCTTCTTGTAAGAAAGTCAGTAAAGACAGGACAGATTCTAGTTGATATCGTAACAACGACTCAGATTGAGCATGATTTCACAGAGCTTGTAAACCGCCTGACATCAATTGAATATAAGGGCACTCTTACAGGTGTTCTCCATACATTTAACGACAGCCTTGCAGATGCAGTAATTAACGAGAAAACTGAGCTTCTGTATGGTCAGGATTATATTGAAGAGGAGCTTCTTGGGCTGCGTTTCAAGATAACACCGTTTTCATTCTTCCAGACCAATTCTCTTGGAGCGGAAGTGCTTTACTCTAAGGCGAGGGAGTATGTGCTTTCTGGCGGATTTGGAGATGTGGCTGGCAGCAAACCGGTTATATATGACCTGTATACAGGTACGGGTACGATTGCGCAGATGTTATCGCCGGTTGCCAGCAAGGTTATTGGTGTTGAGATTGTTGCGGAAGCTGTTGAGGCTGCCAAGAAGAATGCAGCTCAGAACGGTCTTACTAACTGTGAGTTCATTGCAGATGATGTCTTAAAGGCACTTGATAATATTGAGATTAAGCCAGATTTCATCGTACTTGATCCACCTCGTGACGGAATCCACCCTAAGGCACTTGAAAAGATTATTGATTACGGTGTTGACAGAATGGTGTACATTTCCTGCAAGCCTACTTCACTTGCAAGAGACCTTGTTACTCTGCAGGAGAGAGGGTATAAGGTGGAGAAGTGCTGTTGCGTTGATATGTTTCCTAATACGGGGCATGTGGAAACAGTCTGCCTTTTGTCAAGAAATAAATCAAAGGATTTCGCCATTTGGGAATAAAATAGATGTGTGTTTCTGTTTCCGCAGAGTGATGATATATCAGGAGGTTTACCCCAGGGGATAGGCTTTGGAGAACGGGAAATATACATTTTGGCGAAGAATACTTTTCGCAAAAGCGGTTTTGTTAAAGGGCGTATGATGAAGGAAATTGAACAGTTCGCAACCCAATTTCGAAGAGCGATTGACTTGGCTTTGGAAGCAGGGAGTTTGATAACGACAGCATATATCGCAGATTTCCACGTGCTTGCTGCGGAGATACGAGTGATTTGTTAGCTCAGTATTTATTGGATAAAGGTATCAAAACAGATTATGTCTGTGGAACATATTGGGGTAAACCGGATGGAAACGGACAATCATGCATGGCTGATGGTAGACAAATATATTATTATAGATATCACAGGTGACCAATTTAGTGGCAAGTCTACTTTTCTTAATTATGACAAATCAGTTTATGTAGGTGAGGGAGATGATTTCCATAGGCTCTTTGAGGTTGAAGATAGAGATGTTCATGAGCATCGTGGGTTGAGTGCTTTGGGTGGTTTTGTGAATCGAGGCTGTGGGATTTATATAGAAAAATTCTAAAATACATTTAGTCAACCACTTTTATGGGGATAAAACCATTACCCCTTTGAAAACCTATTGCATACTTTCGCTATGCAGCATAAAATAAACGTTCAGGGGAATATTGAAACGGTTTGTCTGCTTTCAAAGAAACCTTGATTTTCTGCGGTTTGTGGGATATTAAGGAGCAAAAATGGATGTGTATTTTGTAGCCTTATGAATGAACCATTTGAATATCATAGCAGAGGGGTGTTTTGAGACTCTGCTGAATAATAGGCTTTGCTAAAGGTATCACTTTTGTGAAAATGTATGATACCTCCTGGCAGGAGCCTTTTTGTATAAAGATAACTTGACTTATAAATCTTACTGATGTAATATTTACACAAGTGCAGCAGGATTGCGGACGAAATTTTTTGTTGCGAAATCTTACGCATGTAATAAAAAGAAGGAATGTATAGTATGATATACCCAACAAAGAGATTTTTTTACCTTAAAATCTTACGAATGTAATATTTTGAGGATATAGCTACATTGAAAATAGAATATGACCATATCAGCAAAGCAAAATGAATGGAGGTCAATATGAAGAAAGGAAAAAGCAGAAACAAGCGAAAGAAAACAAGAAGCAGGCTCCTATGGATTGCGATTGCTGTTATAGGAATAGCTGCGGTAATTTCTGCAGTATGCATGGCAGGAATGTTGGCAAAAAAGGAAAATGGAGGACACCGGAAGAACTTCTGGTGGAGTACATGGATCATATTCCAAAACAAGAATACGAAGAAATGTATGCAATGCTACATATTGAGGCATCGGGAAATGTCAGTCAGGAGGATTTTGTAACTCGAAATTCAGCTATTTATGAAGGTATAGAAGTCCAGAATATGGCTGTTCAGATTATTGCATATGATGAGGAGCAAATGGCGGTAACCTACCAGACTTCTTTCGATACAGTTGCAGGAACTATCAGCTTTGAGAATAAAGCACTTTCCTAAAGGACGAAGAAGGATATAAATTGGTTTGGGATGATTCCATGATTTTTCCTAATCTGACTTCTGCAGATAAAGTAAGAGTTTCCACTACACAGGCAGAGCGAGGAGAAATTCTGGATAGGAACGGACGTGTCCTTGCAGGAAAAGGTATAGCTTCTTCGGTTGGAATCGTTCCAGGCAAGTTGGAAAACAGAGAGGAAGCAATCGCACAGATTGCAGAACTAGTGGAAATCACAACGGAAGTGATAGAAAACTGTCTGCAAAGTGGGTAAAGGATGATTCTTTTGTTCCCATTAAAACAATTCCAAGAGTGGAAGAAATTGAGTTAATGTCTATCAGTCCAGAGGAAGAAGCTTTAAAGGAGAAAGGCATGATAAGTTGCTGGAGATTCCCGGGTGATGATATCTGATGTTGAAGTGCGTGAATACCCATTAGGAGAAGCCGCTGCGCATTTGGTCGGGTATGTTCAAAGCGTTACTGCGGAAGATTTAGAGGAACATGCAGGAGAAGGTTATACAGCCAATAGTGTAATCGGCAGAAGCGGAATGGAGGGCTTGTTCGAGTGAACTGAAAGGCCAGAACGGTTGCAGAATTTGCATTGTAAACTCGGAAGGCAAAGAGAAGGAGGAACTTGCTTGGATGCTGGTGTACAACATGGGCAGGACATCCGGCTTACGATAGATGCTGATTTGCAGGTTTCTTTGTACGAACAGTTTAAGGAAGATAAAAGCTGCTCAGTAGCCATAAATCATTATACCGGAGAGGTATTGGCTTTGGTCAGCACACCGGCCTATGACAATAACGATTTTATTATGGGATTATCGAGTGAGCAGTGGACTGCGCTTAACGAGGATGAGAATAAGCCAATGTATAATCGGTTCCGGCAAGTGTGGTGTCCGGGGTCTACATTCAAGCCAATTACCGCTGCGGTCGGCTTGGAATCAGGGGCAATCGATCCGATGGAAGATTACGGGAACGTAGGATTAAGCTGGCAAAAAGATGCATCGTGGGGTTCTTATCATGTAACAACGCTTCATGCGTATGAACCAGTCATTTTAGAGAATGCCTTGATTTATTCTGATAATATTTATTTCGCAAAGGCAGCATTAAAGATTGGCTCAGAAGAGATGGAGAGTTCTTTGACCGGACTTGGTTTTAATGAGGAACTGCCATTTGAGATTAAGATGGCAGAGTCGCAGTATTCCAATACAGAAGGAATTGAAACTGAAATACAGTTAGCTGACAGCGGTTACGGACAAGGACAGGTTTTAGTGAATCCGTTACATATGGCATGTATCTATTCTGCTTTCTGTAATGAGGGAAATGTCATAAAGCCTTACTTAGTATATCAAAATGAAGCAGCAGCTGAGTATTGGATTCCGGGTGCTTTTTCTAATGAGACAGCAAGCCGTGTATTGGAAGGAACAAAAGGTTGTGAATGATTCTAATGGAACTGGATATGCAGCCCATCGGGATGACATTCTTTAGCAGGAAAAACAGGTACGGCAGAAATCAAGGCATCGAAGGATGATACTTCGGGTACGGAATTAGGATGGTTTGCAATTTTACAGCAGAAGATACGGTAGAACATCCTATATTGATTATCAGCATGGTAGAAGATGTGAAAGGAAGAGGAGGCAGCGGATATGTTGTTAAGAAAGACAGCCTGGTTCTGGAAGAGTGGTTTAGCAGTCATTAGCTTTGTATTAATACTTAGTATTTCTGGGTGTAGCGATACACCCGGAAGAAGATACAGTTTTGGAAACAGTAATAGATGTTCAGGATATTCAGGAAGAATCGGAGGAGGATGCAGATGAAATTATAAGCGTCTGCATTGATCTTTATGAGAAAGCAGAAGAAGAAAATAAATTAGCGGATTTGGAAACGATTCGCAGTATTGTAAATTGCCTTGGAAAATGGATATACGGCTGTTGACAGCAGAAATCAAATTAACATGCCGGAACCAGAGAAGGTAGTGGAATTCTGCGAAAAGGTGGATGCACAGGAAGAAGCAGAAATAACGATTCTTGAAATCAGTTATTTGGGCGGATTTGTAAAATACGATTTGCACTCAAAGACGGAAGTGTGGATGTGGTCAGAAGCTATTACAAGTACGAAAATGGATATACAAAGAGAGGTTACTGGAAGCTATCAAGCAGAGTATTGGAATTATACAGAAGAAGGTTACCTGATGTTTTCCGGTGTCTGGTTTTCAGAAGAATTATACGTTCTTACATTGAGTGGAGCAGAGGAGCATACCGCATTACGAGTACAGCCATTGGATGAAACATATAGGTGTTGAGTCGGAAATACCTCCGCCCAATCAGCTTTGAACAGAATAATATGTTCATTGTAGATTGGAGCGAGGATGATTTGGAGATTTGAATTTCTATGATATGTATGACATTCTTTATCCAAAAGTGAATGGTCAATATGCTCCTATGTTGCAGATGACAATTTGTTAGTCAGTGCAGTTTATCGGATTCCAAAAGGAGGAATTTGAAAGCGTTATTATGAAATATTTCAATATCGATAGTGAAACGCTACAATCAAAACCATCTATGATTCGGAGAATTTGACTTATGAATATAAGCCGAGAGGTTTCGAAGAAGTAGAATACCCGGAATATCCATATTCAGAGGTAGTCGGTTTTACAGAAAACAGCGATGGGACAATTACACTTACAGCTAATGTAGTATTCCCTTATGCAGGTGATTCAAGGTATATGCCCATGAGGTTGTGGTCCGTCCGTTAGAGGACGGAGGAGTACAATATGTATCTAACCGAATTATACCATCTGAAAACAACTACAGAGAAACTTGGCATACGCCACGGTTGACGTTAGAAGAATGGGAAGAATTATACGGAGGCGAATAATGGAAGATGTGAAATGGCTGCTTAGAAAATGTGGTCTTCCGATTTTGCTGCTGTTGATTTTCGTGATAGTTGGGGTAATCTGTTGGGGAAAATGCATGAAGAAGAACAAAAGGTGGCAGAAGAAATATGGGAGCCACCTGTAGAAATCGAAAATAGCGAAGCAGAAACAGAAGAAGCCGAGAATGCGGAAACTTCCACAGAGTCAGCATATTGGTTTATTCCGCAAGCCAGTGATTGTCTTATCTCAGATGAGGAGAAGGAGCAACTGCAGAGTACGGTTTTGTCAGCAGCAGAATCGGTCAGAGAAATCTATAAGGATATTGTAATTGCAGATGCACTAAGCTACTCTTCCGGTATTAGTGAATTTACCAAAGAGCAGAGGAAAGCTGTGGTGGAGCAATTGGGCAGAAACGGTCTGGTAAGTGTTGAAGAAGATACTGCTATGCAAAATCATGAAGCAATCGAAGCATTTTATGCAGATTACCTGGATGGACAAGACTCGATGGTTACGGTATTTGAAGTACAGAGAGATGGGCTGATTGGAGCAGTTACCTTTATCTATCGGAAAGGTGAGTTGCAGACCTATTACATAGGTGTTCGTTGGAAGGAAGGTGGAGTGCCTGAAATACAGGGAACTTCGGTAAGTAATGTGGCTGAGATTAAACTGACCGAAAAAGGGATATTTTATCTACGCATATGAATATGTGATTGCACATGCAAGTTTGAGACAGTCTTGGAGAATAGAACAGCTACCAGAAGACTGCCAGGAACTGACGGAGAAATACATATCAGGACTAAGCTATGTGAATTACAATGTGCTTGTCACAAACTGGAACAGTAGTAATGTAGAGGATATTTTGATGCCTTGTATGTATGAAGATGTTTATAGGATTTCTACGGGGGAAAATCTGAAAACTGAGGATTGGAAGATTCCGGCAGAGGAATATGAAAGGATAATGACCACCTATTTTCCAGTATCGATAGAACAGTTAAGAGAGTATTGTGGGTATGATGAAGGGAGTAACAGTTATGAATATGAAATGATTTATGCCAGTCCATATCCGCCTTTTGGAGAAGTGGTTGACTATACAAAAATGCGGATGGAACGATTACACTTATCGTGGATGGAGTATGGCCGGATTATAATTCTGATCTTGCATTTAGGAATGAGATTGTGGTTCTGCCATTTGAAGATGGAACTTTCAAATACTTTCCAATTCTATAGAGCAAATAGAATTGGAACTGCCATAATAGCAAGAACGAAAGGATGATTTTATGGTATTAAGGAAAAGAGCATTCTACTGATCATGGTATTTCTGATTGGGGGTTTCGTATGTGCCTGTGGAAAAAAAGATAGTATTGTGGATGAATCTCTTGTGAAAGATACGGAAGATGTATCTTCCACGGAGGAAACAAAAATGCCGAGAAAGAGGCTGCAGAACAATGGGAAAAGGGCTACGACCTTCCGGTAGATGAACAGAAAAGGGAAGAAGCTGAGACTGACTGCAAAAAGCTGATGGAACTTTATATTGATATTTATGAAACTGCAGATAAAGGGACAGCATCCAATGTTGTTTTGGATGATCAAACGGTTCTTGAAATTCAGAAGAAGGTAAAGGACGCAGGATATCAATTGCTACGATGGTAACGTATTCTAACATGGGGAACTATGAAAGTGTTGACAGTTTTCTGAAAGAATGTATGGACGGGAAAAGTGGTTCTGCAGTAATTTATGAAGTCCACAACGATGGTGGATTGGGCAGAATGAAATTCATTTTGATGGGACAGATATGTATGTTGTGAGTACAAGAGGAATCTGGAATGCTGACAACAAGCCGGGAATTTCGTACATTTCTTATACGAGACTCAAAGAATGGAAATACACGGAAAAAGGATGGTTCTGCTATGAGCTGTGTGTGCCAGAGCCGCCAGAGGTTAGTGAAATTATGGATGGAAGCTGCCTGATCAGAATAAAACCTATGACAGAGGAACAGCGTGAAATGTCTGAACGTTGTGTTCGGGGGCTTGGATATCAGGGACAGAACCTTTTGAGTTCCAACTGGAATGTAGAAAATATGAGTGAGTTGGATTATAACGGAATGTTTGAATATCTGTATGGAATGAAATATGGAGAAAAGTTCAATTCTGAAGATTATCAAATGGCATTCCGAAAGAAGAATTCGAAAATCTGATTATGGAGTATCTTCCCATAACAGCGGAGCAGATACGAGAGTACGCAGTATTTGATGAGGAAAACCAGACCTATCTTTGGGCGAGACTTGGGTGCTTCAATTATGCGCCTACCTTCTTTGGAACTTCTCTGCCGGAGGTTGTCGACATCAAAGAAAATCAAGATGGAACAGTCACATTAACAGTTGAGGCGGTCTGTGACATGGTCATTTGCGATGATGCAGTCATAACCCATGAACTTACGGTAAGGTTTGCAGAGGATGGCAGTTTTCAGTATTTGGGGAATGAAATCCTAAATGACGGAATTATGCATATACCAGATTACCAATACCGTATTAAAGAATGATTTGATAATACTGGTGTTTTATGGTATTTTTACAGATATGAAGAAAGGAGACTTACATGAAATATATTTATAAAATCACGGGAAAAGTAAGTTTAATACTATATATATTTATGTTGTATCAATTTTGGCATCTATGTCAATATGGTGGCTTGAGAAGGCATATACCGATGTTGGCGTTAGGTATAATAGGATTGGTTGGCACAGTGGTTCTCTGGCTGATTTCGAAAAGGCATAATCAAGAAGTTAATTCAGGAGATAATGGAAATAAGAAACTTTTCTATACGGAAATGATACTCCTTATAGCAGCAACTTTATTCTTTGGTGGACGTATCGTTTATTCTGCAGTTCCGTATCACGGGGCACTGTCTTGGAAACTTGATGAGTGGATGCGTAAAAAGAAGTAGAACTGGAGCATAATAATCTTTTTGAGGATGGTGTAGAAGGGATTCTGATGGATTTGGATGAAGCATTGCAACTGCCGGAAGAACTCTATATTGCAAATAAATATCAGGTGTCATTTGATGAAAACGGAACGATTCAAAGGATTTATGCATTCATATATGGAAAAAATGAGGCTGGAGAGAAAAAAACGTATCTTATTGATTATGACGCAGACAGCAGTAATGATATGACTGTTTGGATAGATGGTAATGTGAATGGAGAATATAGTGACGATATGCGTTTGTCTCCAATGATTGAAATTTTGAACAATTCAGACTGGACGAGTCAGGTAGAGGCGTGGGCTGAAACATTTGAAGAGCAGCAGATTTATGAAATACTCTATATGGGGCGAAGATCTTTAGTTCAGAGGAAGGCTTACAATATATTTCGGGAGATGCAGATGGTGATGGAACTGAAACAGGAACCAGCAATTTTACTCAGCTTAGAAGCGGTGGAGAAATCGTTGGGTTTGAGGTATCTTTGCATATTCCTGATTTAAATAGTGTCACACCTGTTCGATATATTATGGAGCCTGAGTACGTCAGTCAACAAGAATTGAAGCAGGAGAATACGATGCAGCAGGTGGAGGATGCTAAAGATACAGAAAGTTGGACTGTGGATCAAAGTGATGGAACTATGTATTTCTTTTAGATGAAAATAATGGATGGCGTTTGGTGATAACGGATGCAGCTGCCGGAAGCAGATTTTATGTAATGGAAAAGACAATGGATGGTGGTTCTACTTGGGAATGCATAAATGATGATCCGTTCAGTGGACAATTGGGAGTTGCAGAAGGTTTAATATTTTATGATGAGAACTTTGGGGTTGCAGGAATTACAGGCGCATCCCAGTCCTATTCCCGCTTATATGTCACTCGCGATGGCGGAAGGACCTTTGAAGAAACGAAACTTCCAATGGATCTTGTTTCAGAATTACCACAAATCGCTATCGATTGCGGATTTACGGTGGAGGATTTTGATTACCTGAATATGCCTGAAAAGAGGACGACACATTGACGATAACGGTTACCACAGATGCAGCGGAGAAAGATGGGATTGTATTTCAGTCAACTGATTATGGAGCGACATGGGAATACAAAGGGCTTGTTCAGATAGCGAATTAAGAAAAATCGGGTAAAAGTCAGAGATTGACCTTTACCTGATTCTTTATTTCCAGATATTCATGTCAGACAAGATAGACATGGTTATTTCAGTTGCGTTGTCTCCGGTAGCATCGCTGTCTGCACCAATGTTGGTAGCAAAAAGTATGTATTATCTGCAGTTTCGATATAACCGATAAACCATCCGTTCACATCCTGGCCATCCACACGTCCGGTTCCGGTCTTTCCGTAGAATGTTCCGGCATCGGAAGAGGAAAGGAGGATGGCATCTTTTACAGCATTGATGTTTTCAGGAGCAAATCCAAAGTTGTTATTCTGCAGCTGGGTTAAAAGTTCGACTTGCTCTATTGGAGAAATTTTTAAGGATGATTCCATCCAATAAGTGGAGAAATCACCATTATGTTTTCATTTCCATATCCAATTTCCTGAATATAGTTGGAAATGTTAGCGGCTCAAGCTGTTCGTCTACAGATTCAAAATACCAATTCACGGAGGAATTCATTGCAGACTGTAAGGTCTGATCCGCATTCCATGCTTCAAATGGATAGGTTTCGCCATTCCATGCAATGAACGAATTTTCCGGTGTAATGATCTCTTCTTCCAATCCGAACAGGGCATCATATATCTTGTAGGTGGAGTTTGGAGCTACTCGTAGGGTAGCATGCTCCTTGTCATGTATGCTCCATGTATCATTTCCCAAATCGTATAAAACAAAGCTGCCTTCGTATTCTCCGAAGTATGTGGAGAGGTCTACATAGGAAACATTCTCAGAAGAGGAATCCATTGGTAGTGGCTTCCGTCCGCTATGTAGAAATAAAAGGTGCGAATCAAGGAGAAGAACAGCAGTCAACATGAATGCAGTCATACCTTTTATTTTTTTCATAAATGTCGGCTTCTCATAAGAGGCAATGTTGATAATTCTTCGTTTCATCTGCTCCATGTTTCCACCAAGGCCGGCGGCAAACGGAAAAGGAGTAAGTGAAACCTTCTCTAAAGTTAATCAATGTATTGCCATAATCCTCGTAAGCATCCTCTTCAAGCATCTTTAAAACAGAGGTGTCACAGGCAACCTCTCTGTCATTACGCATTTCTTTCAGTGCATACCAGACAAGAGGATTGAACCAATATATTACCCGGCAGATTCATCAGATAACTGGCAACAGCATCTTTGTGCTTGTAATGCTGTAGTTCATGTAACAGCATGTACCTCATATCGGATTCGTTATAATCAGAGATCAGATGAATCGGCAGGTAAATACACGGTTTCAAAAGTCCCAACAATAATCGGAGATTTCAAAATGCGGTACTGTAGACAGGGATATTTCTGTGAATTCCCATTTCCTAAACATCGATGATATAGTCTGCGTACCTCCGGGTTCTGAAGGGAAGTGCAGATTTCTCAAATTGCGTAGGCGGGTGAGGATTTGATTACTAAAATGATCATTGCAAAGAATACCTATAATCCATATCCCCAATAATATGTATCCGGCAATGGATGGAGCTTCGCTATTTACAGAAAGTGCGAAATCATTCATCAGTCTGTATTTCCGACCGGATGAATTCCCACAGCTTCCCCATAGCGGTTGCAGTGCCGGAAGCAGGGGAGCTTCTTAAGCTACCAAGCCACGAGAAGATTTGAGGAAATCCGATTAAACGGAACGGTATAAAGGGAACTACCAACAACCCAAGCAGCAGGAACCATAGATTATACTGCATCCGGCTGTAAAGGTTGTTTTTGAATATCCGCTTGGCTATCAAAAGAATTCCGATGATACCGCTGATAAATACATTGCATATTAAAAGCGTATCATAAAATCAGCCATGTTAATTACCTCCTTTTGACCTCTTGGAAAGAAGAGAGCGTAGAGTGTCTATTTCTGTTTCAGACAGTCTGTCATTTCTATATAGGCAGACAGCATGGCAGTGATATCCCCGTCATAGTATCGTTCCAGAAAGAATTGCTTTTGGTCGATGTATTCGCTTTCCTTTACGACTGGGGTGTAAACAAACACTCGGCTCTGTTTTTCATAAGTCAGAGCGCCTTTTGGTCACAAGGCGTTTGATTAAAGTCTGTATCGTTTTCGGACTCCAGCTCGTAGTCTGTAATAATTTATCAGTTATTTCATTGGTGCTGATCGGTGCGTGTTTCCATACGATTTTCATAACTTCAAATTCAGCTTCTGAAATCTGTGGTAAATCACTCATTTCAAATCCCTCCTTAAATCTTACGGCTGTAATAAATATATTATAGACGTTATTTATGTGGTTGTCAATTTCAGAAAAAACATATTGACTTTGAAATCTTACTTTCATAATAATTGTAATATTACAAGAGTAAGATTTGAAAAAGTAGCAACGAAAAAGAACCAGAATCACAACGGATTAGCTGGTTCCTTTACTCGTTTATTAGGAAATTTCTCCTTCGGAGAAAGAACTAAATCTGTCCGTCAGCACGGTCAAGCGAGCCATCAGTGACCTCAAAAAATGGATTTCTGAGAAAGAAACAAAGGTGGCGTGAAACGGAGGCAGGAGCAGTGCAGCACTTCAGCAGCAGAAACAGGACATCCTGACACCGGAGAAAGCAGTACAGAGGAACTGACAGCACTGATTTTTGAACGGGCGGTGGAACGCTACAAAACCCTTGAGGTAAGGGATGAGGACATCCGCTCAGAGGAGATGAAAGAGACACTTGCCGGCAGGGAAGAAATTACAGAATTTGATGAGGAACTGTACCGGAAGCTGATAAAGCAGATTTTGGTATATAAAGATAACTCGGTCAAAGTCATTTTTCACAATAACAACAGTATAAGATTGGATACGGAGGAATAAAATCCCTGCCGTCCGTATCTGGGAAGGAGGAAATATGCCGGCTACAGCAGTCCAAAAGTATCCATAATTCCGGCAAAACCCCAGTATGATAGAAGCATCAAGTTGTCAGAGAAGAAACTGCGGGTAGCTGCCTACTGCCGAGTCAGCACCGAACTGGAAGAACAGGAAAGCAGTTATGAGGCACAGGTAGAATACTACACCAGAAAGATACAGGAAACGGAGAACTGGAAACTGGCGGGCATCTATGCCGATGACGGAAAGAGTGCCACCAACACCAAGAAGCGTGACGATTTCAAGGCCATGATTAAAGATGCAGAAGGCGGTAAAATCGACATGATACTGACGAAATCCGTCAGCCGTTTTGCCAGAAACACCGTTGACTCCCTGCTGACCATCCGCAGGCTGAAAGAAAAGAACGTGGCGGTGGTCTTCGAAAGAAGGGCGTCAACACACTGGACGGAACAGGGGAAATCCTGATTACCATCTTAAGCAGTGCAAATGCTAATATAAGAATGTGGCTTTTATCATATAAAAATGTCGGAAAACCTACATTCTTATTTGTATTTTAGGTGTATTGTTACACTTCCTTATGGAGATGAACACTGCATGAAAAACAATCTTAAAGGAGAACTGGCAGTTATGGATAGTCTTGATATCAAGCCCAACTATGCTGCTCTGGGAAGAAAGTATGGTATGGACTGGAGGACAGTTAAAAAATACCACAATGGTTATGAAGGGAGGTCTGATAAGCGAAACAAGGGAAGTAAATTAGATGAATACAGGAATGAAATAAAAGACAAACTGGCTATCAAAAGAATTACAGTGGGGCGTATATCAGTTCATGTTAAAGAAATATGGCACAAAACGGATAGGTTCATATTCCAACTTCAACAGATACGTTACTGTAAATAAGCTGAAACAGAAAGCTAAATCACAAGGACACCCCAAATTCGAAAAGAACCCGGAGAACAGGCACAGGTAGACTGGAAGGAGGATATTCATATAACTAACATATACGGAGAGGTATTCATTATAAATGTTCTGCATACAACTCTGAAATATTCAAGATATGCCCATCTTGAAATGACAGCACAAAAAGATTCGATGATGTTGCAAGAGGACTTATTAATAGTTTCAGAAAGTTTGGAGGTATTCCAAAGAATTACTTTTGATAACATGTCGACGGTTTCTAATACAAATGTGACGCCGAAAAAGCCTACAGATTCTATAATGCTGATGGCAAAGGACTTTGGCTTTAAAGTGCGGCTGTGTAAAGCGTTCTCCACAGACTAAAGGTACTGTAGAAGCAAGAAATAAGATAATTGACTGGATCAGGGCTTATGAAGGCGAATTCGAAACAATAGAAGAACTGGAGGTGCTTATCAGTTCAGTTAATAAAACATGAACATATCAATTAATCAGGAGACAAAATGTCACCGACAGCGCTCTTTACAAAGAAAAGAGTATCTGAAACCACTTCCGCATAAAAGCATTATTGACACCTATCTCACACCAAATAGATACAGAGTGTCATCTGAAGCACTTATCCGCTTTAATGGCAACAGATACTCAGTTGATCCAAAGCTCATTGACGAAGAAGTTACAGTGGACTGCTTAGACAACAGGCTTTATATATATATTATAACGGAAAACTTGTAACAATTCACGCATTAAATGACAATCCTGTCAATTATAAAAGCACCACTATGAACAGCTGATGAAAGGCAAAATTAATGATGCAGACATGGAAACAGTAGTTACAGGGAATCTAAAGATGATGGACAGATTATTAGATAGCCGGAAAGTCACTGTGACTGAAAAGATGCAGTAAAATCTGAGGAAGCACTTATAGCCTATATTAACCAGAGTGATTATGGGAGATGGATTATAAATAATTATGCACATTTGTCAGACACAGATAAAGTAACTTTCAGAAAGGCATAAATGAAGTGCTTCCGTTGTTGACCGGGAACTATTCATATCACACATCAAATATTCCATGAAATCAGATATGTGCAGGAATCTTGCATATGACTGTGTTATGGAAGACTGCATGCGTATGGATAATTCGCCATCAATTCTTCGCAGAGACGGATTTGAGCACCTTTATGATAAATACAAAGACAAAATATATGAAGAAATGCAACAAATGGCAAAAGACTGGGGATTAGATGATCGTAGAAACAATACTTCCCAAAGATTCTCATAAACCAGATATGAATGTTTCCACAACCACTGAATTACCGTTCGATACAGACAAGGAGGATTGACTCCACAATGGAAAGCGAGGCTTCTCAGAAAGAAACACTGACTGGAAAAACGCTGGTGGTCTACTTTTCTGCCACAGGCAACACGGAATCGGCTGCGAATTATATTGCACAGGCAACTGGCGGCGACTTGTTCGAGCTGGAACCAGCAGAACCCTATACGGATGAAGATTTGAATTATAACAATGACAACAGCCGTGTCCAGGGGAGCATGAGGACGAGTCTTTGAGGAATGTGGAACTTGTGGCAGATACCGTGGAAATTGGGATGACTACGACACTGTATTTATCGGATATCCCATCTGGTGGGGTATTGCAGCGTGGCCGGTAGACAGTTTTGTAGAAGCAAATGATTTTACCGGCAAAACAGTAATTCCGTTTGCAACCTCAGCCAGCTCCGGCTTGGGGCAAAGCGGCAAACTTTAGCAGAATTGGCCGGAACTGGCGATTGGCAGGGAGGGACAGCGTTTCCGTTCCAGTGTCAGTGAAGAAGATATACAGGCGTGGGTAGTGTACCACTTGCCATTTTCTTTTACTATAAAACGATAGATGGAAAATATGAAAAGGTAAAAAGGATTTGATTAATCTGTTTTCAAGGTATATTGGTACAGGAAATAAGTTATCTCTTTTATATATCTTCTGTTATCAATGCAAAACTCAGAGAAATAATTTGAAAATAGACTGTATAACTACAAATTCTATAATAGAGGATTTAATAGTTGAAATTATTTCCAATCCTTTATTAAATAATGAGGCAAAAATCAATTCTTTATGATTTGGAAACACTCATAAATCCTGTTGTTTCTGTTCCCAATGGTAAATTAGCAGGTGGAAAAGTTCTATCTAACGAGGAATTAGATGATACAGCCGAGCGACGTAGAAAAATTGCAGAAGCATTGAGAAATGGTGAACCCGTTGTGGTTGAAACAAGAAAGGATAAAATGCAATTAGATAAGAAAATACAAATAATAACTGGATGGGTGGGTATTATAGCTACTATTTTGTCCTTCTTAATATCAACAGGACAAGTTACCGAAATTTTTAAAATAATAGATTTAACTAATACAGTTTCTCAAATTTTGTTAGGTGTAGTTGCTTCAGTGATGGCAGCATTAGTAACGTTTTAATTGAAAAGTTCGTAGAAAGAAATGAATATTATTTTACATAGCCGAGAGGTTTTCACTTAACGAAAACCATCGGCTTTCTATTTAAGGAGACAATTTTACCCATTGAGAAGCAATAACCCTATGTGCAGCTTGACCCTGCCGTGCAAGCCGAGAATGAGGGATTATATGAGAAATATCCATAGGTTTTCGGCGTGTTTGATGCGGAAAAATCTGCGGAGCTGACTAAGGAAGAATGTGCAGCTCTCATTGAGGTAATGGAGCTGAAAAACAAGCTCACGGACTTGGAAATGCAGTCCGTTTATTTCCGTGGCTGCTATAACAGCGTAGGGTATCTAAAAAGCAGGAATTTTATGATGGACTAACCGAAAAAGACGGTGTTGGCGTGAAACTGATGCCGTCTTTTTCTTTCTTTAGTAGAATTTGGGGAGATGAAATGTTATAATAAAATTATTCTGAGTACGTAAATCATTTTACAATCAAAGGAGAAAATTATGAAATTAGTATCTTTTCGGTTACAAATTATAGAAGTATCACAAAGGCTCATAAAATTTCGTTAGGGCGGTATACTGTGCTTTTAGGTAAAAATAATGAAGGGAAAAGTAATATTTCAAATGCTTTGAATTGTGCAATGAATATTTTGCTTGCACATTCAAAGATGACGAAGTTCGTTATAATAGGGAATATAATTGGATAAGAGATTTTCCAATTCAATTACAAAGTGGAAAAAGAAATTTACAATCAAAATTTAGATTGGAATTTATATTAAATGATGATGAACTTGCAGATTTTTATTCGATTGTAGGTTCAAAATTAAACGGTACCGTAACTATTGAAATAAGTATTGGGTCAGATAATAAAGCAGAAATCATTGTGCCAAAACGTGGGAAAAATGCGTCAATGCTTACTCGCAAGTCGGATATAATTGCTAAATTTATATCTGAGAGAATTTCTGTTAATTATATACCTGCAATTCGGACAGAGAATGATGCTTTACACGAAATAAGAAATTCTGTAGCAGAAAGACTTGATGTATTAGAACAAAATGAAAGCTATTTGGAAGCAATGGATACCATCAACCAATTACAGCAAGATATATTAAATGACATTGCTGTTGGTATAAAGCAACCATTGCAAGAGTTTATGCCTAAAATTAAAGAAGTAAAGTTGCAAATAGCAGACGAACGAAGAAGAAATTATTTCAGAAGTGGGATAGATATTATTATTGACGATGGAAATCCTACTAATATTGAATTTAAAGGTGATGGAATAAAGAGCTTAACGGCAATTGCGTTGTTAAAGGAACATGCTTTAAAATCAAGTACACCTGTTATTATCATTGAAGAACCAGAGGCACATTTGCATCCAGAAGCAATAAACCAATTAAATTCTATTATTGAGGGATTATCCGAAAATAATCAGGTTATTGTTACGACACATAATCCATTATTTGTAGTTAGAGATAATATTTCAAGAAATATAATAATTGATAATGGAACAGCCAAGCCTGCAAAAATTTGAAAGAGGTACGAGAGGTTTTAGGAATTAAAGTATCAGATAATCTTATTAATTCTAAATATGTTTTAGTTGTGGAAGGGTGATGATAAGGAATCATTGAAACACTTGTTACCTAAAATGAGTGAAAAGATAGGAAAAGCTATGAAACAGAATTTATTGACAATTCACGAATTGGGTGGGGCGTCAAGTCTTAGCTATGCATTAAACCTATTCAAAAATATGTTATGTTCATATGTTGTTTTATTAGATGACGACGACGAGGGAAAAAGGCTTATGAAAAAGCAGAAAAGAAAATCTAATTAGAATTAAGGATATAACATTTACGACTTGTATTGGAATGGCAGAAGCAGAGTTTGAAGATTGTTTAAATCCAGCTTTATATCAAGAGAGAATTAAAGCAGAACTAGGATGTGATTTGTCTATAATGCCAGATTTTAAGAAAAATGGAAAGTGGTCTGATAGAGTAAAACTTCGTTTAAAAGGCGGGAAAGCCGTGGAGTGATACTGTAGAAAGAAAGTAAAAGCATTAGTAGTTGAAGAAATAAAAAGAAAAGGATTTAGATGATATTTTTATTGCTCAAAAAAATTTTTAAATGGTCTTGTTAGTAATATTGAGAATATGATTACAGAATTTTAATATTAAATTTTACATAGCCGAGAGGTTTTCTTAACGGAAAATCCCTCGGCTTTTCTATTTTAAGGAGGTGATTTTACCCATTGAGAAGCAACAGACCCTATGTGCAGCTTGACCCTGCCGTGATTGAGCAGGCACGGCAGATGGACTTGCTGACCAATCTTCGGAACTATGAGCCGAGCAATCTAAAGCGTGTGGCAGGCAATGTTTACTGTACCGCATTCAGAAAATATAGCCCCATTTCATTTTCATAATCTTTTCTTTTTCAGTAGTAGATTTTGAAGTATCAGATTTAGGGGCAGAGCTGCGGCAGTAGTAAATGAAGGGTATTCAGCTTGATGGAGCAGTTTGGCAACTTTGCCATGAAACGTGTCATAGCGGTAGCCTTTGACCGAGCATTCTTTTCCGAACCGATATAAGGATAGATTCATACAGCAAGCTATTGAGAAGGATATAGCCAGTCTTGAGAAGAAAGAAATTGACCGATATGTATCTCGATGATAAACTTACTAAAGAAGCATACCGGATGCGAGACAGATATATGAATCTTTATAAAGCAATTTAGTCGATTAAAATTGAGGTGACAAGATGAAAGATAACAAGCGTGAAATTAGCATTGTTCGTTCTTCAGCAGCAGAGTATCTTACATTTATTACAGCAACTGGAGAAAGCGATGTTAACGCAATATATTTTGATGAAAGTGTGTGGTTGACCCAGAAAATGATGGGGTATTATATAATGTAGAGACAAATACGATTAATTATCATCTGAAAAAATATTTATGGATAAAGAAGTAGATGAGAATTCAGTTATTCGAAAATTTCGAATAACTGCTTCAGATGGAAAACATATAATACTAATCATTATAACCTGAGTGCAATCATTGCAGTGGGTAATAAAGTGGATTCTCCAAGAGCTATCCAGTTCAGAAAGTGGGCAAATCATATAATTGAGGAATATACAGTTAAGGGATTTGCTATGGATGATGAGCGGTTAAAAATTTTGGAACTGTCTTAACTAAAGATTATTTTAAAGAGCAGTTAGAAAGAGTACGGGAGATTCGCCTTTCAGAAAGGCGCTTTTATCAAAAATCACTGATATATATGCAACAAGCATTGACTATGATTCTCATTCTCTGACAACAAAAATTCTTTGCAAGAGTACAGAATCAGCTTCATTGGGCAATTCATGGAGAAACAGCAGCAGAAGTGATTTATCATAGAGCAGATAGTGATAAGGAAAATATGGGGCTGACAACATGGAAGGATGCTCCAGATGGTAAAATTCAAAGATTTGATGTGGTTATTGCGAAGAACTATCTGACAAAAGAAGAGTTATCTTCAATGGCAAGAATAGTCAATGCATATCTGGATTTAGCAGAGCTGAGGGCAGAGGAAGAAGTTCCGATGACAATGGAAGATTGGGCAGAACAATTTGAAGGGATTTTAAGACTGAGTAAGAAAGAAATATTAACAAATGCAGGTAGTATATCTGCAAAGATAGCAGAAGAACATGCACTTACCGAGTTTGAAAAATATAGAGTAAAACAAGATAAGCTGTATCAAAGTGATTTTGACAAAATTCTGATTGGAGAAGTTGTTGACAATGAAATAGATGATACTGAGGACAATAAAACAACAAGGATGAGCTTTAAAATGAGCGATAATCACGACTTGTTGAATGATAATGATATGTATTCTTTTCGGGTTACGAGGCAGATGATATGTGTTTCAATAACGATATCGCCACATGTGGAGACTGTATGTTTATTGTCCCAACTGAAATAAAAGCCGGATGATTATATTAATGTCACGATTGAACTTGATGATGTGGATATAACATCTGCAGAGACTAAGGCTACATATGATGAGATAAAGAAGTATGTGGCTGAACATAATGCCGGCATGAAGGTTTCCAATCTGTATATCTCACAGGTAAAGAGAAAATGCGGAATTGAGGTTGGAAAGAATTTGCGCGTTGCAACGAGGAGAATGGACTGCTTGCAGGGCAATTCGACGACTGCCGCGACAGACTTGGAACTTGTTCCAAGTCCTAATTACCTAAAATGAAGATAGCAGGCAACCGCAGTGTCCAGAAGATAAAGAGAGTGCAATTGTGGAGGCATTGAATCATTTTAAGATGAATAGTTAATAAAGAGAGGTGCAGATTGCTATGCCAGGTATACTCGTGGTTGAAGATGATGAAAATTTAAATCGCGGAATTACATTCTCACTGAAACAAATCCGGATATGAGGTTTTTTCAGCAGAATCAATGAAAAAAGCGAAAAGAATTGCAAGTGATAATGATGTGGATGTTACTATTTGTGATGTGAATCTTCCGGATGGGAATGGACTGGAATTTGTAAGGTGGATGAGATGCAATTATAATACATACATTATTTGTCTTACAGCACTAGATCAGGAGATGGATCAGGTCATGGGATATGAAGCAGGGGCAGATGATTATATTACAAAGCCGTTTAGTCTTTCGGTACTTCTTTTGAAAATAGAAGCACATTTCCGCCGCAGACAGGAGAAAACGGAAGCCGGAAAGATGATTTCGGGAGATATCGTATTTATCGCAGGAGAAATGAAAGTCCTGATAAAGAGTCGTGAAATCAGTCTGACAAAAACGGAGTTGAAAATGCTGACTTTTTTTCTTCAGAATCCGAAACAGATTCTTTCAAAAACACAAATATTGGAAAATGTGTTTGATCTGGAAGGGGATTTTGTGGATGAAAATACAATCGCTGTCAATATCAGAAGACTCCGTGAGAAAATTGAAGACAATCCGGCTGCACCGGTCTATATAAAGAATATCAGAGGACTTGGATATATATGGAATCAGGAGGTAAGGCAGTGACAAAGAGATATCGCAAGAAGATTACAGTAGTGCTCTCCTTGGTGGTACCTGTCATAGTATTGTTTGCAATATTAAATTGCTTTACCACGTATGTGTTTTATGAAGATTACAAATATAAAATGAATCTTATGACAGAGATTGCTGCAAAGGAAGAATTTTCCGGGCTGGATGCTGTTTCGGAATTGCTTAAGGATAAGGATATTGAAACCAACGAACAGGGAAGGCAATTATTGGAGCAATATGGATACTGGGGGAATAAAGGGAATGCATTTTATTCGCAATTTCGGCATCAGGTTATGGTGACCGGTGCTGTAAGCACTGTGATATGCGTGCTTTTTTTGACTTTTTTACTTTATTGGAAGAAAAAGATGCGTGTCATCAGAAAATTTTAGACCAGTTGGAAGAAATTCTGATCAGATTCCGTGAAAATAAATTTGATGATTTACTGAAAACGGAAAATCATGCAGAACTGGAAAAATTGAATGACCAGCTTGAAGCAATCGGACATCATATTCAGTTGATAAAGGAAGAAGCAAGGGCAGAAAAGGAGAACACGAAAGAAATGGTTTCTGATATTTCTCACCAGTTAAAGACACCGGTTGCAGCTTTGGATACATGTTTTAGTGTGCTGATGCAGAATGACTTAAGTGCCACAGAACAGGAGGAGTTTCGTATCCGTTGTCGGAGTGCTCTGGATGGACTGGAGACATTATTGCAGTCGCTTCTTGAAATATCAAGATGGAAACTGGACTGATTCAGATTAATAAGAAAAACTTCCGCTTATGGATACTGTCATATCTGCTGTGAACTGTACTTATCCTAAAGCGGATGAAAAAAATTGAATTCGTTTTGACTATGAAAAGAGCTGGAAACATGCATGGTTATGCAGGATAAAAGATGGCTTGGTGAAGCTGTGATCAACGTTCTGGATAATGCGGTCAAGTACAGTCCGGGTGGTTCAAAAATATTTATCCGGTTACAAAAAAGAAACGATCTTGTAAGAATGGAAATTGAGGATCAGGGAATTGGTATTCCGCAGAATGAGTATCACAAAATTTTTAACGATTTTACAGAGGAAGTTCCAGGAGGTCATGGAAAAGAGTGGTACAGGAATCGGACTTTTTCTATCGAGAGAAATTATCGAAAAACACGGAGGTACGATTACGGTAACCTCCGGCAAAAAGAAAAAAGGAAGCACGTTTGTGATTCAATTACCATATGTTAGTTAAATTTTAAGTGAGCAGAAATCTTACAATTCTGTAAGATTTCTGCTCGTTTTTTGAAAGTGAAATGAAAGATTATCCTGATACAATTTGGATGTAGGATGAAAAGGCAACACATGAGTGTGATATTAGAAACCAAGCAGCTTTGTAAATTTTATGGTGCGGGTGAGAATCAGGTCAAAGCGGTCAATCAGGTGGACATTCAGATTGAGCAGGGAGAATTTGTCGCAATTGTTGGAAAGTCAGGTTCCGGTAAAAGTACATTACTTCATATGCTTGGAGGGCTAGACACCCCTACAAAAGGCAGTGTTACTTTAGCCGGGAAAGATTTATACAGGATGAAGGAAGATGCCCTTGCCGTTTTCCGCAGAAGAAAAATCGGATTTGTTTTCAGGCATTTAATCTGGTTTCATCTGTTAATGTCTGGGAAAATATTGTACTGCCACTGGGGCTGGATGGAAGAAAAGTGGATGAAGCGTATGTAAATGATATTATTGCAACTCTGGGGATTGAAAACCGGATTTATAATCTGCCAAATCAGTTATCCAGAGGACAGCAGCAGAGAGTAGCAATTGCAAGAGCACTGGTGAATCGTCCGGAAATTATATTTGCAGATGAGCCGACAGGCGGTGCATAGTTAGTACGACAAAGACTACAAAAACGAATGTCCATGCTTCCGTCCTCATACACCAGCACCGATTCAACAAACGACTTCCAGAACGTGTTCTTTTCCTGATCTGAAAATGTATGGTATACGGCTTCCCAATCTTCCGACAACAGCTTCTTCACACTGCCAAGGCTTCGCACAGGGGCAGCAGTCGAACACTTTTGAAGTTCTTCGATCTGCGCCTTGAACTTGTCATATTCACTTCTATATGCTTCCTTGTCAATCAGGTCATCCATAAACAAATCATACAGCTTCTTCATTTTGCGTTCGATCTTTGCAATTTCAGTGACAGGATTCTTCTGAACTGTGCTGGCAGCAGTCACTTCATACTTTGCGATATAATCGGACAGAGCAGGACGGATGTGCGCAAGCATGTATTCTTCAAGATCAGCTTCACGATATGTTTTGCTGCGATCCGCACAGCTTTGATTGTGCCTTAAAATTGCAACGATAATTCTTGTACATCTTTTCAGAGCCATCAGCCATCCTTCTGTATGTGACAGTACCGCACATATAATGATTGCAGGACGAACAGATCAGAAGACCTGAAAAATATAAATTGCTGCGTGTGCCTGATCGAACATTCCTGATCGCAAGTTTCTGGATGCGTTCAAAGCGTTCAGGACTGATTGTCGCAGGACAGAAGTCAGGATCATCACGATACTGACCTTTGAAAAGCGGATTCTTCAGGTATCGTGCAACTGTATCATAGCAGACACGAATGTTGTATTTGTCCTGAAGAAAAAGCTGCGCACGCTTGCTGCATGTAGCTTCAAAGCGGTCAAACATATCAAGCGCAAAGCAGTTCCATTCAGGATCAATGATGACATGCTTTTCTGCATCCAACTTCAGACCGCGTGGAAGGCTGCCTGACACATAGGTTTTATTCTTCAGCTTATAAGCGAACACATCTTTGATTCGGTCAGAATCACGATCACATTCATCCTGTGCAACAGACAGACGAATGTTGATGTGCAGTCTTCCGTTCGTGGTTGTGGTATCATAGTTTTCTGTGACAGCCTTCCACTGCACACCATTAGCTTCAAGTATTTCCTGAATTTTATGATAATCGCCGATATTCCTGAACCATCGGTCAAGTTTGGTAAATATGATCAGGTCGAAAGCATGAGCCTTCACACCAGAAAGAAGTCTGACAAACTCTTTTCGTTTGTTGAACTTCTTTCTTGCTGTCAGGGCTTCGTCAATGAATGTGTCAACAAGTATCATCCGATTCACTTTGATGAAATCTTCAAGAATCAGATCTTGCGCTTCAAGCGTATCGCCATGAAGCACCTGATCATCGTGGCTGCATCTGATATATTTAACTACACGAAGCCCGAAAAGTTGTGGGTTTGGAGTAAAAGACATATAAAACCTTCTTTCTGGTAGCGAAAGAGGCGATATGATAGAATGTAAAAGGACATAATATCATCGTGGGCGGTCTTCCGCGATATATTTTGTTTAACATTTTGCAAGGGAAGTCGCTGGTCACGGCTTCCTTTTATTTATATAGAGCCTGAAGCGTGTACATAATCAAAACTAGGAGGATGACGCAATGGAAATCCTAACGTGGCAGGCACGAACAGACAGACACTTGACTTTGAAGCAGCTGGAAGCCCTGACAGGAATCAGCAAGTCAACGCTGAACACGATTGAAAACGGCATCACATCGCCAACACTGCGCCAGCTTGAAGCGATAGCAGCTGCGCTTGATATCAAGATCACTGATCTGTTTGATTCTGAATATAAATGATAAACTGTGCGCCGACAATGCTTCTGACGCTTATTTCCTGATATATGGAAATAACTGGAAGCGGTCTTTATTCAATAATTTCCATGATACAATCCCGACAAGAGAAGGGAGGGAAGCCGATGATCCGAAAGAGAATCAACACGCTTCTGAATAAGTTGTCGGATGCACAGCTGAAGCGCATATATAAATACATAAAGTATGTATACATACACGGATAAAGTAAAGGAAGTAGGACTGGTCAGGTCACTGCTTCCTTTTGTTTTGCTTAAATTCTTTATATGCTTTATGACGCTTGAAACCAAAATATAAAAGCGGCGCAGCAATCACAATACACACAGGATTGAAAGCAACGAAGAAACCTAACAGCATAAAATACCGAAGCCGATCAGAATATTTCCACTTTTAGGAATTGGAACAACTTCAGCAGGCTTTTGACCTTCATGCTTAATAATATTATCAACCGAACGATAAACGCCAGTCGCATACACAGGAACTTCAGGAACATCGCCGAAGATTTTATAAAAGCAGAATAGTGTTGCTTTTGCATCGTCAAGCGCATTGTGCCAGCTGTCTTCGTTATATGAATAATATTCTGCACATGTCTTCAGCTTTTGCCATTTATATTCGTTGTAACGCTTTTGCCCATAAATTTCAGCAAATGCAAGCATTACATCAACGACAATAGAATTTTCTTTTGCATGATATTCAATGCCAGAATTAAATATAAAAGGCAAATCGAAGCCGTGAATGTTATAACCGACAATCATGTCTGCATTTTCTAATGCGTTGAATAGTATGTGCATAATATAAAAGCGGCTTACAGTCTTTTACCATTGAAGGACTTATGTGGTTTACTTTTCAGCATCAGTCCAGCATTCGTGATGAACAGGCTTCACATATTCACTGAAAAGGATTGCGCCAGAGCCGTCAACAATAGAAAGCTGAAGAATTTCATCGTCATAGTGATTCAGTCCTGTTGTTTCTATATCAAGACAAATAATGTTCAATAGATCACTTCCTTTATTCAGTTTTATCCCAACCAACCTTCTTGACTAGCTGCTTCATATATTCTTTGATTCGCTCACGGCTTCCAGCTGGTAAAGACACATACATTTCAACAAGTGCCTTGTCAAAATCGTTCAAATCATACTGCGCGCACAATTCATCAACGATTGTCTGCGGAAGATCGTCAAACATTTCCCCTTCGCCATACATTAAATAATCATAATTCACATTGTATTCGCGACAGATTGACTTCGCCATCTGATCACTTAATGCAACGCGATCCTTTTCTATTTTAGAAATAGAAGATTTTTGAACACCTAACTTTTCCCCGAATTTTTCAAGTGTCAAGTCTAGCGTTTTGCGAATCTGATTAACACGTTCGCCTTGTGTCATATTCATTCCACCTTTCTTGATAGTTGTTTTTCTGATTGTAGAATAGCACGTCAGAATGCAAAGGTCAATAAAAAGTTGAATTAAGACACAAATAATAGTTGACAGAGTATCTTGAAGATGCTATTATGTGTCTGTAAGATACAAAGCAAGCAGGAAGGACACGGATGAAGCGAGAGGGCGGCACGCAAGTGACATGGCGGTCAGGCTGTAGGATAACAGACAGAGCGTGTGCAGAATAAACATGATCCGTCAAAGTAGTTGAAGAAAGCAGGAACATCAGGGCAAGAAAGCACAGTGTACCGCACTATTTGAAGAAAGCGGACAGGTTGAGCCAAACAACACTTTACCCCTAAAACAAGAAGATGTTAAGCGGAAGAATCAATCGCGCGAGATGACACAGCACTTCTGTTTCTTACATTAAAACCAGAAGGGAGCAGACAAGATGAATGCAACAGTATCAACAAGGAAAAGAGCATGGCAGCTTGCAGACAAACTTTTCCGACAGATTACATGAAAGATGAACGCGACAGCCTTCGCGCTGGTTATCCAGTATTCAACACAACATCAACAGATGATAAATACACAGGCTTCCACATATCAGACCTGAACACAGCACTTGAACTGAATATGGGAGCAGAAACAATCAGGATCAACATTGAGGATCAGGAAGCGGAGATCAAGAACAACTTCGACAAGCTGCTTCAGTATGTGAGCGACAAAAGAAAGTCAGCAGAACTTCACGAAAGACAGAAATACAATTATTACTGCGACAGACAGGCTGGCTGCTGGAACTGGACGAAGGAACAGGATGAAGCATATCAGAAGGAATGGGACGACATCATCATTCAGATGCACGCATTGAAAGACTTTGAAAACGCGATGAACCTTGCGAGAACCAAAGGGATCATATAAACATCACAGAACGAAGGGAGGAAACAACATGGCAGCAGTTACAAACGAAAAGAAAAACCTGAACAGCCAGACTGAAGATGTCAGCGAATTTATTATGCTGCTGAAGCAGATGTCTGACAGCGACAGAATGGTCATCAAAGGGATGATGATGTGGGCGGCAGGAGAAAACAGACCAGTGAAAACAGCCTAAAAGGGCATAGGATGTCCCCGACAGAAATGTCGGGGAGTAAATGAAAGGAAAGTACAACATGAACACAAAAGGAAAGATTGATTTTACAAAGACAGACAACATTCAGTTTATTGAAGAAGTAGCCAGCGAGATCAGCAAGGAAGACAAGAACTGGCAGTGGGAAGCAAGAGAGATAAAACAGCATAGCTTGTTGCTGTGGTGGGAATATCTGGAAGACGAAAAACAGGAAGGCTTCAGGATTGAATATGACGAAGCTGAAGAAGTATTCAGCGTATATGACGAATGGGACAACGACATCACATATGAACTGGAAGACACTTGACCTGAAAAGTACGATGCGAAGTGTGTTCTGGTATGCATCAAGCATATATTAAGAAGGGCGGTGCAGCAGTATGGAAAAGCAGAATTTATTCACAGAAGAAGAACTTGCAAAGGTTACAGACGAAGCGGAAAGAAAGCACCTGATCGAGTGCGCGCAGGATCAGTCAAAGATTGATATGAAGTACATGGAGATTATGAGCAAATATGACTTGTGGGAAAAAGGAAGCGCAGCAGATACTTCCACGCAACAACACATGAAAATGCAAAAAGATCATGCAGGACGGAGTGATCCGAAAGGGATGGACGGCGGCGTGTATATCTGCAAACAGCCACTTGAAGCAGCACGATTTGTTGCGATCCGCGGACATGAAACAGGAACGATCTTTGAAGTCGAACTGGAAGAAAGGAAGATTGTGGAAGCACACGATCACAACGAAGCCTTCTTCGGTTGCAAAGCGTATATGTACATGGACGACATACCGACAGCAAAGATTGTGAAAATGTCAAGATATTCAACGAAGGAAGATTGACTGTAAAGCCGAAACAGCGCGACACGCGCTGTCGATGAATGATGGCTTCATTCATCCTGACGATGGCAAGCTAACAGCCAGCATCAGAACATTGTGAAAAATAGCGGCGTGTGTGTACTGCCAGAACTATGCACAGATGGTCAACAGGTTTTAGGGATGTTTTTAATGTGAAAACAAACGACACAATGAAAAATCAAGACCAGAAGGGGAATGTTGAAAAAATTATTTTGGACTTTGCGAAAGCAGTATGTGAAGGAGAATGAACGATGATTGATGAAAAGAAAATTGAACTGATAAAGAAGCTGCAAAGACTTGCGGAACGTGGAGTGGGCGAAAAGAAGGCGCACAGAAGAAATTGCAGCAGCTTATGAAAAATACGACATTGAAGAAAGCGATCTGTCAGATGACAAGCTGGAAGACCATGAATGGAAATATCACAACGACTTTGAATTGCGCTTGCTGAAACAGACAATATACAAAGTAATGGGAAAAGACGGATTGAATCAGATGTATCACTACAGATCAGGAAAAGGAAAGAAAACCATTCAGGGCGTACAGTGTACAAAAGCACAGGCAATTCAGATCGGGATTGAATATGAATTTTACTGTGAAACATGGAAAGAAGAACACGACTTCTTCTTCAAGTGCTTCGTACAGAAACACAAGATTTTCCCAACCAAAGAAGAAATGATAATAAGACCACAAGACGATGTTGAAATGTCTGACGAAGATGCGATGCGGATGCAGATGGCTATGTCAGCAATGAAAGACAAGAGCATGACGCAGAGAATTGAGGGGTAAAAGATGATAGTAACAGAAGAAAACCAGTGCAAATACTGGAACTGTTTGAGGAATAGGAAGCCCACGATGTGCCTTGCGCAATCTGGGAATACCGACAAAGGCGATTGATTATGTTGAAATAGATGAAAAAGCAGTCAGATCATACAACAATATGTTTTCTGAAGAATTGCCATATAAAACACAGTCGGTTGTCGGCTGGAACTTAAAGCCAGACATTCTGATTCACGGAAGCCCTTGTCAGGACTTCAGCATCGCTGGGCATCAGCGCGGAGCAGATGAAGGCAGCGAAACAAGATCATCTTTGATGTGGGAAACAATTCACATTATTGAACAGATGGGACAATGGAAACCGCAATATATCATCTGGGAAAACGTGAAGAATGTAAAAGCAAACACATGATTGCAAACTTCGTCAGGTATCAGAAGGAACTTGAACGAATGGGATATACAAACAATTATGAAGTGCTGGATGCGCGAGAATTTGGACTTCCGCAGGCAAGGGAAAGAGTTTTTACAATAAGCTGTCTGAAAGGCGAAAAGTTCAACTTCGATGACCTGATCAGAACACCGATGCAGGACATCAGGGACTTTCTTGAAGACAACGACAGCGTGCCTGAAGTGTACGATGTGACACAGCCTTCTGTCAGAAACGTGATCGGACAGACAGGAATCAAAAGGGCGACAGTTATAAAGACTACGCATTCACAATCACGACAAGGCAGGACAGAACACCAGCGCAGGTCATTGATTGCGGTGGCGGTCGATTCAGATATTTGACCGAACTGGAATGCTGGCGGCTGCAAGGGTACACAGACGAAGACTTTGAGAGAGCGAAAGCAGTACATAAAAGGGCTGGGCGATACTACAGCATTGTACAAACAGGCAGGAAACAGCATCGCAGTTCCGATATTTGAAAGTATCTTCAGGAAAATCATATTGAATGAAACGGCACAGGAGAAAGCAAATGATAGTAGGATTTAAAGAACACGGCTTCGTGATAGCTGCGGAACACATGCCAGACACATGCACAAACTGTCCATTCTGGCTGACTGATTTAGAAATGCAAGAAGACGGCATGTGCTTCCTGACAGGCGAAGTGATCCCAACGCCTAAAAGAACATGCGACACAAAGGTCATGGGAAACTGCCCGATCGTGCCACTAGACAGGCTGAGAAAGAAGAACACAAGGAAGGAGAAGAACATGAGCAGACCGACAAAGACATGTTATGACTGCAAGAACGCTTGCTGGGATTCTGTACCATACGGAAGCACCACAGCAACAATGTTCGGAGGTTGTGACAAAGAAGATGAAATGACAGAGGAAGAAGCGGAGAGATTCGAGAAACAGAAGACTGTCCGTTCTGGGAAAACAGATACAAGGAGGAAAACGCATGAATACACCAGATGCAAGAAGAATATTTGAAGCAATAGCAATGATCCTGTCGAACAGGAATGATGGAATCAGGGTGCAGCTGTCGGAGATTAAGACAAAGGCAGCGAAAGCATCTTGAAGGACAAAAGAAAGTCTTCGGACTAGCTTGGCGGCTTCCGAAGGCGATCCAGATTGTGACTTTTAAGGTCTGCACATCTATAAAAAATTATACAGCAGACTCCGAAAAGTCAATAAATCAGGGACTTTCAAAGGCTTCGCGTCCTTGTAATAGATAGTAACAAATCAAAGAAATATATAAATATCTATAACAGGAGCAAAGAAGGACATGAAGAGAAGGAAGAAAGCTGTGTATATAGATTATGACTATGAAGCAGCATATCAGAAGATGTTGACTGACTTGAAGAAGACAACATGTGCAGGATGCTGAATGAAGGCAAGGTCAGATCAATATATGCCACTAAGGAGATAAAGGCAGCAGAGCAGATGGATGTTGAAATATATCCAGAGTTCAGAAGAGGACAGAAAGAGCAAATACCAGACGAAGCAAAGCTGAAGAAACAAAGACAGGCACAAAGAAACCTGAATGAGAAGAACAGCAGGAAAGAATGTGAACGGACGATCAATGCGAACTTCGCGGACAATGACATCTGGGGAACACTGACATATACAGACGACAACATGCCGAACAGCATGAAAGAAGCGCAGCACGATATGACGCTGTACATAGGGCGATTGAACTATGAGCGAAGAAAGAAGGGACTGACGAAGCTGCGTTATGTATGTGACAGAGTGTTCAGACAAAGGACGCTGGCATCATCATTTTGTGTGCGATGGCGACATGGGGCTGGAAGCGGTTGAAGAAAAGTGGAAGAAGGGGCAGGAATCAGGTGCGCAGACTTCAGAAGGACGAAAACGGACTGTCAGGAATGGCGAACTACATCACAAAGCAGAAGCACCCTGACAAGAAGGGAAAAGAGCCGAAGCCAGTCGGGAAGTATCAGAAAGCATGGAAAGCCAGCAAAGGTCTGAAAAGCCAGAAGTACATAAAACCACTATAAGTTCAAGCAGAAGGACATTGACGAAGTTGTGACAGGACGATGCGATCTTGAAGACAAGCTGAAGAAATGGTATGCAGCAGACGGCTACAAGCTGACATCGTATGAAGTCAGATATAACAACATGAATGGCAGATTTTATATATACGCAAGGATGTATAAACAGCCACAGGAAGGAGAAAAGATTGACAAATCGAAAAGTAAGATTAAGCAGAAAACAGCGAAGAAGAAGGCAAAGAAGAAGACAGCTGCACGATGCAGTACATAACTTCATCAGGACAGCAAAGAACTTCTTCAGTGCAAACCGAAGACGGCAGCAGCAATCCTGATCACATTTATCACAATATATGTGTCGGTAATGCTGGGATTTGCGATCGGCGACATGATCAGCGCAAAAGGAAAGACGGCAACAGAACAGGAAAGCGAAGCGGAAGAACAGACAGAAAGTGACTTGAATGCAGATGAAGAATATCCATTCAATACAATGTCACAGGATTGGAGTGGCGAAGACATGGAAGGATTCTGCTATCACGAAATATCAGACGAATGCAAGGCAGCAGGCGGCAAGTTTCCAGTAATGGCGCAGATATACACATACATCGTGTCAGAACTATGGTGTTGATTATGAAATGGTGTTCGCGCTGATCGAACAGGAAAGCGAATGCAACTGGAACGCTTCAGGCGATGGCGGCACATCATGGGGATATATGCAGATAGCGCAGAAGTGGCACACAGAGAGAATGGAACGCCTGAACTGCACTGATCTGACAAATCCATATCAGAATGTGACAGTCGGCATTGATTACCTGAAGGAGATTCAGGACAGCTTGCAGGAAGTTCCAGAAGATATGCGTCCATATTACGTTCTGGCGGTCTACAACTACGGAGCAGTAGGCGCAAAGGAAAACTTGTGGAATCATGGTGTGTATAAATACAGCTACAATACAGCGATCATGGAAAGAGCAGCGCAGCTGAAGGCAGAAAAAGAAAGACAGGACACGAAGGAGGAATAAAAGTGGACAACAAAAAGATTGTGCTTGGAAGATGCAGTCACAAAAGCAGAAATCTACGCAGTGAAAGTGATTGAAGAAGAACTGAACCGAAAAGGAATCGCACCGAACAGCATTGAAAGAAAATCATCATCACATCGCACAGCGGATGCTGGCGGCACACAGGGAAGAAGTCAGGGATATGTATAAAAAGTCGGGATTGCTTCTTCAGGACTGGATCATAAAGATGTCAGGCATAAAAGACCTGATCGCATTCAAGAAAATGAAGCAGCTGGGATTCACTGGCGATGTCATGCAGGACATGAAGAAGATGGAGGAAGCGCGATGAATATGAAGTATGCGATGCGTTCGGAAGATACCGAACAGATCAATGTCATCAGCTGGGCTTCTTGGCAGATGCAGAAATATCCTGAACTGAAATGGCTGCATCATATCCCGAACGGCGGCAGCAGGAACAGAGCCGAAGCAGTAAAGCTGAAGCAGATGGGCGTGAAGTCAGGCGTGTCGGACTTATGCCTTCCGTACCCAAAAGGAATATATTGCGGACTGTACATCGAAATGAAGTATGACAAGGGCAAACACCAGCCGTCACAGAAAGAGTTCTTGACCGATATGGCAGCAGCAGGACACTATGTCGCGACATGCTACACGGCAAGGGACGCGGTTGAAGTTCTCGAAAATACTTGAATTTGAAGCGTTTACAGACACAACATTCATGTGTCAGATTCAGACACCGCAGTCACGGAAACGGCAGAACGCATGAAAGAGCCGAACAACAGCGTATGGAAAGACGGCAAAGTAAAACCGCTGAAGGTGTAGGACATGAACGGATATGCGGCAGCAGTCAGACAGTTTTATGACATATACAGACCGATTGCAAGAAGGTACGGACTGCGGATGTCAAGCCACACTTCAATATACGATGATGGCTGGATAAAAATATACAAGGGCGAAGGAGCAGACAGACAACAGATCATCAAGGTTGAAGAAGCGAACGACACAGACCTATACGACAGGGCAAGGGAAGCAGTGATCAGCTGGGAGAACAGCAAGAAGTAAACAAGAGGAAAGCACATCAATGAAAATAATAGCAGTAATGAATCAAAAAGGCGGCATCGGAAAGACAATGACCGCAGCAGCTATCGCCTACATAATGGGCGAAGAAAAGGAAAGAAGGTGCTGATCTGTGACGCGGATCAGCAGGGCAACATATCACTTCTTTACGACAGATTTGATCCTGAAGGACAGGGGATGTCAGAATTGCTTGAAAATCATCAGGCAGCAGGCGGCGCATATTCGACAACAGACCTGATCCAAACAACACCATATGGAAACATTGACATCATACCAGCGAACGGATATTTGATGCGAACAAACATGACACTGCTTCAGGAAGAAGGAGAAGATCAGATTCTTCGATTTGCAGCAGCAATGAATGAAGTCAGAACTATATATGATTATTGCATTGTTGATTGTGGTCTGATTATGGACATGACAGTCACAAATGTGATGATTGCAGCAGACCTTGTGATTGTGCCTGTCAAGATCGGCGGCTTCGAGATTGAAGCAGCTGCAAACATGGACAGTCAGCTGACATCGTTCAGAAGGATAAATCCTGACATTCGCATGAAAGTATTGATGACGATGCGCCAGAAGAACCAGACGACACTTCAGGTTGAAGAATGGCTGAAAACACAGTCAGGACACGATTGCTTTGCGACAGCGATCAGGCGATCAATAATCGCAGAGAAGTCAACAGTCGCACAAGTGCCGCTTCCGAAGTTTTCAAAAACTGCATCGTGACGCAGGACTATCGTGCAGCAACATATGAATTGATGAAAGAGGTGTGAACATGGGAGTGTATGAGATAATCACAGGAATCACAGAAAACGAAGAAAATCTGAAAGTCGAAATCAGGCAGACGGAAGGAACGCTGGAAAGAAATCTTGTGTACATTAAAACACAAAACAAACAGGGCGTATTCCTTTACATTAGCGGACGGCGATGAATATGGCGCAGACGCAATGACACGAAATGCGGTTGCAAAGCTACATTCGGACACGTGCGGCTGCAACGAAAAGACACTTGACAGAATCGAACATGCGCTGGGAATAAAACTTGAAACATGGCAGTCAGAATATATCCTGTCAGAAGGCATCACATATCCACATGAAGGAAGAAGAACAGGAAAGACGCTTGCATATCAAATCAAGACACTTCTGACAGCACACAACGACATAACGATCTACGGCAACGAAGAGCAATACTATGTTGATGAAATACATGGCAGCGTATACGAAAAAAATTATGTCACAGACCTTGCAAAGTTGTCAGAATACCTTCGCAAAGCTGGCATCGGAGTTCCGAAAGTGACATTGAAACTGGACAAAATGAGAAGAAGGAGGACGGAATGCGATGGAACTAAAAGGACAGGTCACAATCAGCATTGACGACTTTGAAAAGCTGAAGGCGGCAGCAGACGCGAAGGAATATGCAGAAAACCAGCTGGAAGCGTTCAGGGACAGGATGACACAATTCTATGAACTGGACGACACAGACTTCTGGAAGCGTATCAAAGAGATTGACAGCACACCGAACATGTCAGACAGGCAGATCGACAAAGCGATAAGCGAAGCCAGAAAGATGCTGAAGATTGTGATTGATACAGACAAGCTGAAGAAGCAGATCAGGGCATCAATAAACAAAAGGCGTACAAGGAAGATGATTCACACATTGACCTGAAGAACACGACAGACAGCGAACTGGATGCAATAGAAATATGCTTCAGAGAAAAGGAGGATTGAAGATGGCGTGGAATGTAATGGAGCAGCTGAACAAAACGCACAGAAGGCAGCAGTCGGCGATGAAACACCGAAGGCAAGATTCAGGACGAAGGACATCAACATCAAAAGCTGTACAGCAACGACAAGAACTTCTATTCGGTCACAGACATTGAACCGCTTGCACAGAAGATTCTGCTTGTTGGACTGATTGAAAATCTTGAAGTCGTTCACGATCCATGTGATCGCGGCGAATACAGAATAACAGCAGGCGAAAGAAGATGGCGTGCGCTGAAGCTGCTTGTCGAACAGGGCTATACAGATTTTGAAATGGTAACGTGTCAGATTCAGACACCAGCGTCAGCAGACGAAGAAATGTTGCGCCTGATCATCGCGAATGACTATCGAAATAAAACAGTCGCAGACATTCTGGAAGAAGAAAACAGCTGAAGGACATCTTGCAGCGTATGAAACAGGAAGGCAGAACGATCAAGGGATATAAACTTGACAGCGGTCGCCTTCGTGATGTTATTGCAAAGATGCTTCAAATGCCAGCAACAAAGATCGCACAGATCGAGAGCATCAACAAGCATCTGATCCCTGAATTTGCTGAAGAACTGAAAGAAGGTCGCCTGACTTTTCTGCTGCCTATATGATCAGCGGAATGAATGAAGAAACACAAGCAGAAATGCTGGAACGCTATCAGGAAAACGGCTTGACCTACAAGGAAGTGAAAGAGATCAAGCAAGAACAGGAAGAAAAGGCAGCAGCAGAACAGATTGAAAGTCAAATGAACATTGACCAGTTCGCAGAGACAGAAGAGATTGAAGAACCTGAAGACGATGCAGAGGACGCAGGGGACGAAGGCGAATGGGAAGATGCACACCCTGAAAGCATCACATCGCTGTGTTATAGCTGCAAGAGATATTCAGACTGCAATGTGAAGACAGGAACATGTCAAAGCTGCGATCAGTACATCAACAAGGCAGAAGCCGAAAAGACTGAAGAAGAAAGATACAGCGAAGAACAGGACGCGATTGACAGAGAAACAGCAAAGAAACTTCGCGAGAAGGCAGACGAAGAAAAGATGCAGCAGCTTCCTTCACAACAGGAAAAGAAAGTGCATGATGTGAAACTGGGGACAACATTCTTTGATGATGTCAAAACAGGGCGCAAGACATTTGAATTGCGAAAGAATGACCGCGGATATAAAGAAGGCGACACAATCGTGCTACATGAGTATAAGGACGGAACAACGACAGGCAGAACAATCACAAAGAAAATTGTGTACATACTGGAAGACTTCACAGGACTTGAAGACGGCTATTGTATTTTAGGACTGGGAGAAGCAGCAGAAACGCTTCAGGAAGCGGCAGCAGTCGCAGCAGATTACATTGACAATCCAGTCATGGACTATGGAGCATAGGAGGAAAAGGACATGCAGGCAAAAGACGATATTAAGGAAATGGCACAGACATTCAGAGAAGTAGCAGACATTCTGGACGAGATTGCAGAACTTGACGACAAGGAAGGCATGACAAGAGAGGAAAGAAAAGAGAAAGAAGAAGAACTGTCAGCAAGATTCTTGCTGAAAATGATTAAGATTCAGCAGGCATAAACAGCAGAAAGGGGAAACAGCATGAATGAAATAATCTGCGATAAATGCGCGGCGACATTCACACCTGACATGATAGAGATTCAAAACAGAGCGATCACACAGGACGAGGAACACAACGACATCATTGAACAGTATTATGAATGCCCGATCTGTGGCACACATTACACAATCACAATCACTGACAGGGTGCAGCGAATAGCGATTCAGAAGCGCAGACAGCTTCAGACGGCAGTCAAGAACGCGATCAGAGCCAAAAGACCAGCAAGGGCGCAGACATACAAGAACAAAGAAAAGAACTTACAGACGACATTCAGGCGCGTGCAAAGATGCTAAAGAACAATACGCAGAATATACGGAGGAATAAAACATGTACGAACATTTCACAAAGACACAGCAGCAGTTCGATGTCAGACGCGGCGATGTGTATTATATCAACAACAACAGAGGACAGAGAGGAAACGAGATCAGGAAGGACAGACCAGCCGTCATTGTGTCGGCTGACTTCCTGAACAAACACAGCGGCGATGTGGTCGTTGTGTTCCTGACATCACAGCCAAAGAAAGACATGTCAACACATGTGACGATCAGAACGACTGGAAGAGTGTCGGAAGCATTGTGCGAACAGCCGACAACAATCAGCGTGGAAAGATTAAACAACAGAATCGGCAGTGTGACAGAAAGAGAAATGCAGCAGATAGACATTGCGCTTCAGATAGCTTTGAATCTGGACGTGGGAGCAAACACACAGCCAGAACCCGAAAATCAATCGGGGCATCACACAGCAGTGATGATGTACTTGAAAGCGAACACGATTGCATCATACGGCTTGAAACGGAGCGCAACACATACAAGAAACTTTATGAAGACATTATGAACCGAAGGAGATAGAAAAACATGCGAAGTATATGGATTGAACAGGCGATCAGCAATCTGGGTGGAATTATCGTGATTATATTGCAGTTGGGATTCATTGCAGTCCTGACAGCACTGATCATCCTGATTGTTACAGAGATAATCAAGGCAGCAGTCAAAGGAATCAAAGAGCAAAAGGAGCAAAGAAGAATGAATAAGGTCATATTGATGGGAAGGCTGACAAGGGATGCACAGACACGATATACAGAAGGCACAGAGCCTATGGCAATATCGCGCTTCACACTTGCAGTTGACAGGAGAACACAAAGAGATCAGGAAGGACAGTCAGCTGACTTCATTTCATGTGTAGCATTCGGAAAGACAGGACAGTTCATGGAGAAGTACGGACAGCAGGGAACAAAGTTTGTGATTGAAGGACGCATTCAGACTGGCAGCTATACAAACAAAGAAGGTCGCAAGATTTACACAACGGAAGTTGTTGTGGAATCGGTTGAGTTTGCGGAAAGTAAAGCGGCAGCAGGCGACAACCAGTCAAGACCACAGCCAGCACCAGACAGCGGCGATGGTTTTATGAACATACCAGACGGCGTTGACGATTTGCCTTTACATAAAGGCGCAGGAAGGAGTGAAAGACATGAAGCTGAAGGAATATGCAACAAAGATAAAAACAGGCTTGTGGGACAGCGTGCGAAGCCACAGGAGGAAGAAAAGACGATCTGTCAGAGAAAATTGCAGAACGCACACAGGAATTGATTGCGGAAGACAGACAGGAAGCTGTCAGGGCAGCAGTCGTGGAAGAACCTGAACCAGAAGAAACGACAGAACAGCCGAAAGCAGAAAGAAACATCAGTGCAGATGTGATGAAACTGGCAGCAGTCACAAGAGGACTGAAGATTGATCCTGAATGGACAAAAGAAGAACGATCAAAGCTGTATCGGAATACAGCGGACTCTGAAGAAGAAGTCGAAGTGCTGCTTGAATCGACAGCAAAGTGGGCGCAGGAAACAGGAAGAAAAATGGTAAAGAGTATCACGGAAGCGTTTGAAAAGTTGAAGCCAGCGTTTGAACAGGTAGGGAAAGCAATCACAGAAGCATTCGGGAAGATAAAATGGACAGGATTGCAGTTGCGAAAAGAGCTGATCAGCAATAACAGACGCAAAATGAAAGGAATGCCGATGATCAGGGCGAAGGCGATTGAAAAAGCCAGAAGGAATGAAAGGCGAAAGCCTAAAAGTAGAAAGAAGGTGTGCAATGTGCAAAATAGCGATGAAACGCAGCAGGACATGACGGAAGCAATCAGGATCGCGGTGCGGAAGGCGTTTGCTGAAGTCAAAATTGAAGAAAAGAGAGTAGAGAAGAAAAACACTGTATAACACACGAAGATTGATGGAATTATACATAGATTTGAAAAATACATCAATAATGCAATTACGGAGGAAGAAGAAGTCACAGAAGCGGCATACAGCGTCCTGAAGGGCGAAAATGCGAAGCTGAAATCTGTCAAGGAAGCGAAAATGGTCACAGCGATGATGATTATTAACATTGACAGGGCATTGACCGAACTGGAAACCGAAAGCAGGAAAGAAGGCACATTGTACAAGTATGAAGCGTTCAGAATGCACTATATTGACGGACTGACCTTTGAAGAAATTGCGGATCAGCTTGATTGCGGAAAAACAGCCCTTCAAATTGGTGCAAGGCGATTTTGAAGAAAATGTCTGTCAAATTATTCGGAATTAACGGAATTTGAAAAAGGCGATCTGAAAAAGGCTTTTCGAGGGAAACGACAACGAAAGCATGGGAAAAGCGTGGGAAAAGTGAGGGTTTTATAGGGGACATCCTAAAGTAAAATAGTATCGTGAAATGTTGTACAGAAAGACCGAAACAGCACAGAAGTGTTGAATCGGTCTTTTTATTGCATTTCTGCCCTCTTATTTGCGGAATGTGGGTGCTTATATAAGGGCATCCACAGGAAGCATAAAAACAAGGCTTTATATAGCATACCTAACAGGGCGCATATATAGGGCATATATAAGGGCATATACAAGCGGCTGCGTATAGAGCCTATACAGACGGATATATGAAGCATATGCAGCAGTAGGAAGGTGGTGCAAGGGTTTGTTATTTCACAAGTGCAGATGTGGGGCTTTAATACCACAGAATATAGCTGAATGTGAAGCCTGCGCAGCGAAGGCAGCAGGGCAACAGTCAAGACACATGGAATACAACAAACACCGAAGAAACAAGAAGACAGCAGCCTCTATGTATCAAGTGAGTGGAGGAAGACAAGAGCCGAAACAATCAGGCGGTTTGATGGCGTTGATATATATGCCTTCTATGTGCTGCATGTAATACAGACAGCTGACATGGTGCATCATATCACACCTATTGAAGACGACTGGAACAGACGACTTGATGCAACCAATCTGATCCCATTGAGCAATCACAGCCATGGAATTATTGAAGCCTTGTACAGCAAGGATGAACAGACAAAAAGCGACACAAAAGATGTTGTATGACCTGATAGAACGTCACTGGAAGACGACAGGGGAGTATGAAAAGTATCGGGTTAAGTTTATTTAGTCGCTTCCGTGGAGAAAACTCCCACGGAAAATCCAGAACAGGGCATCCGAAAGGGTGCGTGTCAGAATCTGACACACCGCAAGGAAACCAGCAAAGAAGGGAGGTCGCAGAAGAATGGCAGGACAACGACAGCCGATCGCGCTGGTGCAGGCAAAAGGAAAAAACACCTGACAAAAGCTGAAATTGAAGAACGTCAGCGAACAGAAGTGAAAGCGGCTGCGGATAAAGTGACAGCACCGCAATACTTATCGCCGACACAAAAAGAACCTTCAAGAAAATCGTGAAGGAACTTCGTGCGATTGACCTCATATCAAATCTTGATGTTGATGCGCTTGCAAGACTGGTCATCGCACAAGAAAAATACATCGCAGTCACGCAAGAACTGAACAGACAACCGATCATGGTGGAAATTGAGATCGCAACAAAGCAGCTGGACGAATACGGACAGCCAGTGAAGATCAGAAAGAAGTCGTGAACGGAGAAGTGGAAAGACTTGCGCTACTTCAAGACAGATATTTCAAACAATGTCGTCAGGGGCTGCGGACTTCGGACTGACAGTGTCAAGCCGCTGTCGCCTTGTAGTGCCAAAAGCAGACAAGGAAACACCGAAAGAAAACAAGTTCGCGAAATTCGCATAAGGCGAACGCATGACAACAGATAGAACTACACAATACGCGCTGGATGTCCTTGCGGACAAGATTGTTGCTGGCGATCTGGTCAAAGCAGCATGTCAAAGACATATAGACGACATGAAAGCGGCTGAAGCTGCGCCATATCGCTATTACTTTGATGTTGAAGAAGCAGAAAGGATCATTGACTTCGCAGAAACGCTGACCATTGCGGAAGGCGAAGAAGAACAGCCAGTGACAGCATATCCGTTTCAGTGCTTCATTTTAGGAAGTCTGAACGGATGGAGAACAAAGACGGACATCACAGACGATTCAGAACCAGTTATATACAGCTGGGGCGACAGAACGGCAAGTCATTCCTGAATGGTATTCTGGCGGCTTATTACGGCAATTTTGACAAGTACAAATATGGTCAGGTTTACTGTACAGCCACAAAGAAGGATCAGGCAATGATTGTCTTCAACGAAATTGTGAAGTTCATAAATTCTGACAGCGATCTGTCAGAGTGCTTCAAGATTCATGAACACAATTCAACAATTGATTGCAAGATCACACACAGCAAGATCAAGGCACTGTCAGGCGACACAAAGTCAATTGACGGCTTCAGACCATATCTGGGAATCGTGGACGAATATCACGCACACAAAGATGATCAGATGTACAAGCTGCTTGAAGGCGGTATCAAGAAAATGAAGTCGGCACTGATCAGCGTGATCACGACAGCAGGATTTGACCTGAAATCGCCATGCTTCGCGCTATACGAATACTGCGTGAAAGTCCTAAAGGGTATCGCAAGCAATGATTCACAGTTCATTTACATTGCGCAAATGAATGAATCTGACGACATGTGGACACCTGAAAACTGGATCAAGGCAAACCCGATTCTGGAATATGACAGGGATGCATTGCAGAACATGATCCCGATTGCTGCAACAGCAAAGGAAATGGGAGGATCAACACTGCGCGACTTCATTGTCAAGCAGCTCAACATGTGGATTCAGTGGACAAACGATGTCTATATCAAGGACATGGATGTCTGGACAAGGGCAGCAGTCAAGAAGACGCTGGCTGACTTCAGAGGTCAGAAGGCTTATGTCGGACTTGACCTGTCATCAGGCGGCGACTTGACATCAATCGCAATCGTGATCCCATTCATGCGCGGCGAAGACAAATGTTACTTCGTACACGCACACAGCTTCATTCCGAAAAGGAGAGTTGAAGAACACATCAAGACGGATCGTGTGCCTTATGATCTATGGATCAGACAGGGACTTGTCGAAGTCACTGAAACGATGGGCGGCGTGAAAACAGACTACAAGTACATAATCGCGTACTTGCAGAAGATCGTGAAGCTGTATGAATTGGATGTGCAGTGGATTTGCTACGATCCGCACAATGCTTCAGCGTTCCTGACAGACTTGAAGCACTGGATTCGACAGCATCGCAGTGAAACAGTCAGCAAGAGAATTGAACGATCCGACAGTTGACTTCAGGCTGGAACTGGAAGCAGGGCATGTCGAACATGACGGAAGCGAAGCAACAAAGTGGTCTATTGCGAACGCAAAGACGACTTCAAACAGCTTCGGGAAATAAAATTGATAAAGAATACGCAACAGAGCGAATCGACATCGTGGATGCAATCATTGATGCATGGATGATGGCAATGAAGGGCGAAATCAAGCCAGATGTCAACAGATACCTTGATATTTGGTTCGCAGGAACAGAGAAATTGCGACAGAAGGGAGGTGCGCAAGGTTGAACATGTGGAAAACACTGAACAAAGGAATTATGAAAGCATTCGGAATGAATATTGAAACAGATACAGCAACACTGAATGATGAATCGTTTCTGGAATGGGTTGGGATTAAGCGCGACAGTGAAAGCAAGAAGCCGACATCTGACGTGACATACTTCACTTGTTTGAAAATGATGTCAGAAACAGTCGCGAAAATGCCATGGAAGTTGTACCAGAAAACAAACAAGGGCATCAGTGAGCCGATAGACAACGACATTGCAAGGCTTATGAAGCAGCGTCCGAACCCTTTATGACACCGACAACCTTCTGGAACGCTGTAGAAATGAACAGAAACCATTATGGGAACGCATATGTCTATGTACGCAGGAAATTCAAGCGCAAGAAATATGGTGGAGAATATAAAGCACTGGACATGTGGATCATGCCATCGGACAGGGTGCAGATCATAGTTGACGACAAAGGCATTTTCGCAGGCAAGGGGAAAATCTGGTACTTGTACAGTGATGAATATTCAGGCGAACAGTATATATTCAGGACGGAAGATGTCTTGCACTTCAAGACTTCACACTGCCTGAACGGAATAGTCGGACTACCAGTGCAATACATCCTGAAGCAGACAGTCGAAGGCGTGATTGAATCACAACGCTTCCTGAATAATTTGTACAAAACGGATTGACAGCGAAAGCGGTGCTGGAATACACAGGCGAACTGGATGAAGATGCAGCCACAAAGCTGCGACAGACTTTGAACACTTCGGAGCAGGAAGTCAGAACACAGGCAAGATTCTTCCTGTGCCACTGGGAATGAAGCTGACACCACTGGATATTAAACTGACAGATTCACAGTTCATCGAGTTGAAGAAGTATTCTGCGCTTCAGATTGCAGCAGCGTTCGGAATCAAGCCGAACCAGATCAACGACTATGAAAAATCATCATACAGCAATTCGGAAATGCAGCAGCTGTCATTCTATGTGGACACAATGCTTTTCGTGCTGAAGCAGTACGAAGAAGAAGTGAACTACAAGCTATTATCGGATGACGAAACGGAAGACGGACTGTACTTCAAAATGAATGAAAAGTATTGCTTCGTACCGACAGCAAGACACAAATGGAAATCCTGAAAGAAGGAATCAACAACGGAATCGAAACAGTAAACGAAGCCAGAAGAAACTTGATTTGATGGATATGGAAGGCGGCGACACATTGATTGTAAATGGAACTTATGTGCCGTTGACGAAAGTCGGGGCAGCATATGACAAAGCTGAAGAACAGGACACTGAAGAAAACAGCGATCCTGACAATCCTATAAATGAGCCAAACACAGAAGGCGGCGAAAATACGGATCAGGATGAACAGGAGCAGGAAACAGCCGAAACGAATGAACCTGACACCGATCAGGAAGGAGGAAGACGATGGCGAAGAAAATGAACTTCACAAGAAGAAATCGAACGAAAAGAACGATTGAAAATGTCGGCTTCATGCAGATCAAAGACGCGGCAGCAGGCGGCGTTGAACTGTACATATACGGCGACATTGTATCTTCAGCGTGGGACAAGTGGACATCAGAAGACACCTGTCCACAGGACATCACAGACTTTCTGAACGGCATTGACAACAATGCAGAACTGACAGTGTACTTCAACAGCTGTGGCGGCGATGTATTCGCAGGAATTGGCATATACAACATTTTGAAACGCCACAAAGGACATATCACAGGCATTGTGGACGGAATTGCAGCGTCAATCGCATCCGTGATCCTCATGGCGTGCGATGACATTATTGTGTCAACAGGCGCACAGATTATGATTCACAAGCCGCTGACAATGGCGTGGGGCAATGCAGACGACTTCGCGGCAGTTATAAGCCAGCTTGACAGCTGTCAGCAGATGATCACAGACATCTACATGACAAAAGCAAAGGAAGGCGTGACAGCAGACCAGTTTGAAGAACTGATCAATGCAGAAACATGGATGTCAGAAAGCGAAGCATCAGAGTGTCGCGCTTCAGACTATTTCAACATCAAAGTGGATGAATCAGCGGAAGCAGTCGCAGCATGTGTCGGCTACATGATAGACAGATTCAAACATGCGCCAGCAGGAATGAAGACTGAAACAGCTGAAGACATCGAAGCAAGACAACAGCAGGCAGACGAAACAGAAGAAATTCTGGGCGATCTGTACATGTATGGAATTTAAGAAAACGGAGGAAAAGCAATGAGCAAAGAAGCAAGAGCGTTATTAAAAAGATCAACGACAAAAGAACGCAATCAAATCCCTTGTGAATGAGGGAAAGACAAAGGAAGCAAAGGAAGCAAAAGCAGAACTTGTGGACATGCAGGATCGTTTCAACATCTTGATGGACTTGGAAGAGGACGAGGACGAGGGCATCAAAGACCAGCTTGACAAGGACGAAGCAACAAGGGTTGAAGGAAAAGACAAAACACCTTCAAAGAAAGACGTTGTGCGTGCATTTGTCAATCGTATTGTCTGCGGAATGCGCAAGACAAAATGGACGAAAAGACAAGAAGATCATGGATGCAATGTCGGAGAAGACAGACGAGGACGGCGGCTTCACAGTTCCACAGGACATTCAGACAGACATCCACGAATTAAGAAGGACAGATGATGACCTTGAACAGTATGTCAATGTTGAGCCTGTCAGCACACTGTCAGGAAGCAGAGTGCTTGAAAAGATGCAGATTCGACACCATGGGATGATGTAGACGAAGCGGCAGAGTTCGGAGAGGAAGAAACACCAAAACTGCGACAGATCAAGTACAAGATCGGCAAGAAGGGCGGAATCTTGAAAGTAACACGCGAACTTCTTCAGGACACAGCAGAAAACATTCTGGGCTTCCTGAATAAGTGGATCGCGAAAGAAGTCAAGAGCCACAAGAAACGCTGCGATCCTGAAGAAACTTGCAGAGATTACAAACACGAAAAAGTTGCAATCAGCACTGTGGACGATCTGAAGACAGTCTTCAATGTAACGCTTGATCCAGCGATTGCAGCGTCTTCAATCGTTCTGACAAACCAGTCAGGATTCAACTATCTTGACACATTAAAAGGATGAACGCGGCGACTACATTTTGCAGCCAGATGTCACAGACAAAACAAAGATGCTTCTTTTGGTGTATATCCGATCAAGAAGGTCAGCAACAAAGTTTTGAAGAATGTCGAAGTGAAGACTGATGGAAGCAATGTGTCAGCGTACAAGTACCCACTTTATATGGGCGACTTGAAGGAAGCAATCACTTTATTTGACCGCGAGATCAGCATCGAACTTTCAACCGAAGCTGGCGATTTATGGGCGAAAGACCAGACAGGAATCAAGGTGCGTGACAGATTCGATGTGCAGGCGTTCGATGAAGAAGCAGTCATCAAGGGAGAAATCACAGTTCCTGTTGCTGGTTAATGGCAGCAGGCTTCAGGAGAGGAGGAAAAGACATGGAACTGGAAGAACTGAAAGCATATTGTCGTATCGACTATGACGATGACGATGAAGTGATCAAACTGATTTATGCAGCAGTGCTGGAAGAAATGACAGACCTGATTAAAGACTTCAATCCTGAAGCACTCACGAACCGCCAGAAGTTATTGATCTGCATGTATGTCAAAGAAGCCTACGACAACAGGGACAGAACAGCACCAACAGACGACAAAGTCAGATTCGCGGTGCAGTCGATGATGCTGAAAGAAAGGTTGAAGTGATATGTCAAGCGCAAGGATCAAAATATACAAATATCAGTATGGGAAAGTTGATGGAAGGCGAGTGGAAGCAGAACCGATCTTGTATCACGAATGCTGGTGCGATATCGGCAACCTTTACGGAAAAGAACTGTACAAGGCAATAGAAATCAGACTGGAAGACACAATCGTGTTTGACAAGATCAGGTATTGCAAAAGGTCAAAGAGATAGCAGCACACTGAAGGACTACTTCGTGGAGTACGAAGACGAAAAATACAATATTTTCGCAAGGGACTTCAGACAGAATGACAAGCAATATGTACAGCTGAAGGCGAACCGCGTCACATAGATGTGTCAGATTCTGACACGGAAAGGAAGCAGCATGAAAGTGACTTTTGAATTTGAAGGACTGAAAGAACTTCAAAACAGATTGGAAACGCTTGCGAGCGATTCAGAAATCAGAAAGACAAACAAGCAGATATTCCAGCGTTCTGTTGATTATACCGAACCACGAATGAAGGCGGTTATGGCAAGGTCAGCAGACAATTCAAAGTCAGGAAAGAAGGGTACAGACCTTCTGGACACGCTGCGGATAATATCCCCACGAAAGCAACAACAAAAGGCGGCGAAGTCGGCTGGACGCTTCTGGGCGATGCTGAAAATTGGTTTTATATGAAATTTGTAGAGTGGGGGACAACGAAACAGCCCCACAAGACTTCCTTTACAACACAATGGAAGAATGCCGCGGACAGTGGGACACGATAGCGGATCAGGAATATCAGAAGTTATTGAATGAAAAGCTGGGAGGATGACACATGGACATTGTGAAGAAGACACTGGATGCGCTTGCAGTGCTGGAAGCAGAAGGAATCACAGTGCAGCAGGGCTGGTATGACGCAGACATCAAGGGACTGCATGTGACTGTGTGGAATCTGGGGACTACGGCGGCGAACATTCGGACGATGACGAAGAAGTCGAGATTGCAGCAGTGCAAGTGTGCATCTGGTCAAGCACAGATCAAATCAGGTTAAAAAGAGAATCAAGCGACTTATGAAAAAGGCAGGATTCGCATTCATGGGCGCAAATGACAATCTTGAAACAGATACAAAAATATTTATGAATGCCGCAAGGTTCATGGCGGCAGAAGAAGCAGAACAGGAGGATGAAGAAGAATGAGTGAAGCAGGAAAGCAGCAGATCATCAGATCAAGAACAAAGTCGTTTCGTGACATTTATGTCGCACCAGTAACACAGAACGATGCGACAGCATACGCAGCAGGCACACCAGTCAAACTTGCGCGTGCCATTTCAGGAAAAGTGTCTGATAAATTCAGTGTTGAAAAATTTACAGCGATGATGGAGTGGAAGACACAGTTGAAACCTACGAAGGAACAGACGTGGAGTTTGAAGTCAATTCACTTGCACCGCAGGACAAAGCAATGCTGTTCGGTCATTTATACAAGAATGGCTGGCTTGTAAAAACAAGGACGACAAAGCACCTGAAGTCGCTGTCGGATATAGAGCAAAGAAGCTGAATGGCAAATATGAATTTGTATGGCTTTATGTCGGAACATTCGGACAGGGATATGACGACAACTATCAGACACAGGAAGATAAAGTCACAACACAGACAGCAACACTGAAGGGCAGCTTTACGAACGCGCATGTGACGGAAACTTTGAAACACAGGTTGATGAAAGCAACCTTCTGGCAGAACTACACGGACGCAGCGACAGCGATCAAAACTGGTTTGGAAAAGTACAAGAGCCAACAGAAGCGGCGTAAAAGAACAATGGAGGGCAAACATGAAACATGAAGTAATTATCAACAACAAAAGTATGAAATGCCGAAGATGGATGTTGACACATACATGGAATACCTTGAGATCAGGGACGACATCATGGGAACTGAAAGAAGAACGGACTGTATACAGCCGCGCAGTTCCGAAAGATGATGGACTGCATCTGCATGGTATACGGCAACCAGTTCACTGTTGACGAGTTGAAGGACAAGGACACAGGACTGGGCGTGGCTGCAATTATCATGGAATTTGCGTCAATAGAAACATCATTAGGCGATGAGGTCAACGCAAAGGTCGAAGTTACAAAAATTTTTCAAATGGCAAATAATACGAACTGACACTGATCTGCAATGAAAAGAATACATATGCGCATCAGTGTCGGTTGAAAACACAGAACATACACAGAACTAATGGAAAGAATGGCGGCGATGATGTTGCATCGGCTTTTCAGTTCAATGCGGCAATTATGAAAATGGTCTTCGGAATATCCGAAAGGGAAGTGCTGAAGGCAGATGTCGCAGAACAGCTGGCAGCAGCAAAGATGATTCATTTTGTGATGCAGGACATCATCACGCAAAAATTCCTTGAATTAAACCCGAACAGACCAGAGGAGTCGAAGGAAAAGTCGGCATTCGATGAATACGATGAAGAAAACGGATACAACGAAGCTGAAATCAACTTGACGATGAAAATATCTGGAAAGTATGCCGCGACAATGTGGACAGGGTTGTGAAATTGTGTATAAAAGGGCTGAACGATTCACTTTCAAATGTTATGAAGTCGGATATTATGAGCCTTTTGGATCATGTGGCGTTCGAGATCAAGACCATCAACGAGAGTGATGAAAGGAACGTGCATATATGGCGCAGGCATCAATCAAGATCGGTGCTTCAATGTCAGAATATCAGGCAGCAATGAAGGCGGCGGTCGCAAGTATGAAAGCTGTCGTCAGAATACAGCCTTGCTGCGGCAAATGCAAAGCTGTACGGCACGAAATCTGACGCGTTAAAGGCAAAGATCAGCGAACTTACACAGAAAATGGATGTCAGAAGACGAAAGTCGAGGACTGCAAGTCACATTATGAAACACTTAGAAGACTGGACAACAACAAGAAAAAGCGAAGAACTGAAGGCGAAAGTCGCAGAACTGTCAAAAGCATATGAAGAAAGCAAGGAAGCGACTGGCGAAAATTCAGGGAAACAAAGAAATTAAAACAGAGCTGGACAAAGCAGAAAAGCGGCTGGCAACAACAGAAGCACAAACAACGAAGTATGAAGCAGCAGTGAAGAAACGGGGCGCAGCAGTCCACAGGCTGAAGCTGACCTTGCGAACATGGAAGTGCAGCTTCGCGATGTCAATGCGGAACTTACGCCAGAAGTTCGATGAATACGCGGAAAAGGCTGGAAAAGTCGGACAGGCAGTGCAGACAGCAGGACAGCACATGATGAAGGTCACAACCGCGATCGGCGGCGTGGCAGCAGCATCAGTAACAGTTGCAGCAAACTTTGAACAGCAAATGTCAAAGTGCAGGCAATCAGCGGGCAACAGCAGAGGACACAGACAGGCTGACAGAATCGGCGCGTCAGTGGGGGCGTGATACAAAGTATTCAGCAACCGAAGCTGGCGAAGCGTTTGAATATATGGCACTTGCAGGCTGGAAAACGGATGACATGCTGGAAGGTATTGGCGGCATCCTGAATCTGGCGGCAGCATCCGCGATGGACTTAGGAACAGCATCAGACATTGTCACAGATTATCTGACAGCGTTCGGACTATCGGCAAAGGACGCAGGAAAATTCGCAGATGAAATGGCACGCAATGAGCCATTCAAACACAACAACCGAAGCACTCGGAGAAGCATATAAAACTGCGCTGCGACAGCTGCTTCAATGGGATATTCGGTGGAAGAAACAACAGCAGTCTTGATGACAATAGCGAACGCTGGTGTCAAAGGCGGCGAAGCAGGAACAGCCCTGAACGCTATTATGACAAGACTTGCAACAGACACAAAAGGCTGCGCAACCGAACTGGCGAAGTATGGCGTTGAAGTGTACGATGCGCAGGGCAACATGAACAGCTTGTCAAGTATTCGACAGGCGTGCGCGGAGTATGGAACAACCTGACAGACGAACAGCAAGCAAACCTTGCAAAGACAATCGCAGGAACGAACCAGTTCAGTGCATTACAGACGATCATGTCAGGACTGTCAGACGAAGCGATTGCATCGGGAATGTCATTCAGCGATTATTCTGAAGCACTTCAGAACTGCGATGGAACAGCTTCAGACATGGCGGCAACAATGCAAGACAACCTTCTGGGAAGACTGACACAGTTGAAGTCAAAGCTGGAAGATGTCGGAATCACAATCGGCAATTCGCTTATGCCATTCATGGAAAAGGCAGTGGCAAAGATTGGAGAACTTGCGGACAAGTTCGCAGCATTAAGTCCACAGCAGCAAGAAACGATCCTGAAGGTCGCAGGTGTTGTGGCTGCGATCGGACCTGCTGACGATAGTCGGAAAAGCTATCAGCGTATCTGGACAGTTATCATCAGGAATCGGAAAAGTTGTCGGCAAGTTGGCGACAATGGGAACGACAGCATCAGGAGCAACAGGCGGCATGGCTGTCCTGAAGGGCACTTGCAGCAATCACATCGCCAGTCGGAATTGCGGTCGCGGCGATCGCAGCAATCACAGCAGTCATAGTGACGCTGTGGAACACGAATGAAGACTTCAGAAACAGAATCACGGAAATCTGGAACAGGATCAAGTCAGTGTTCACAGAGTTCGGGCAGCACATAACTGACAAACTCAATTCGCTGGGCTTCGATTTTGAAAACTTCGGGGAAGTGGTCAAGGCAATCTGGGAAGGCTTCTGCAATGTATTAGCGCCGATCATCGAAGGTGTTCAATAATATTGCAATCTTCATTGAAACAACACTGAATGTAATCACAGGCGTGTTCGACTTCTTCGTGTCATTATTCACAGGCGACTGGCAGGGATGTTGGGACGCAGTGAAAGCATATTTGAAAGCGTGTGGAATGGGCTGAAGGAATATATCGGCAACATTCTGAACACAATCAAAGGCGTTGTTGACGCATTTTGGGCTTGTTTGGAACGTCATGGGACGAAGTGTGGAACAGTATCAAGACAACCTTTGAAAACATCTGGAATGGCATTGTGTCGTTCTTTTCTGGCATACTTAACGGAATAGTGAACACAGTCACGACAGTGTGGACAGCGATCAGCACGACAATTTCAGATGTACTGGCAGGCATCTGGAACACAGTCAGCAATATATTCACGACAATCAGGGACTTTGTATCAACAGTCTTTGAAACAATCAAGAATGTGATCACAGTTGTGATCATGGCGATTGCGGAATTTTTCAGTGCAGCTTTTGAAATCCTGACAGTTCCGTTCCGATTCATTTGGGAGAACTGCAAAGAAACAATTATTTCAATCTGGGATGCAATCAGCACAAAGATACAGACAGCAATCACGTTTGTACAGAATATTATCACGACAGTATGGAACGCGGTCAGCAGCGTATTCACGACAGTGTGGACGGCAATCAGCACGACAGTGTCGAATGTCTGGAACACGATCAGCACGAAGATACAGACGACATTGCAGACAATCCAGAATATTATCACGACAGTATGGAACGCGGTCAGCAGCGTATTCACGACAGTGTGGACGGCAATCAGCACGACAGTGTCAAATGTTGTGAACAGCATCAAGAACACGATCACGAATGTATTCAATGCGGTCAGGACGACAGTCAGCAACATATTCAACAATGTGAAGGCAACAGCGACATCAATCTGGAACAGCATCAGCAGCACGATCGGCAATGTTGTGAACAGCATCAAGAACACAGTCAGCAATGTATTCAACAGTGTGAAGTCAACAGTTAGCAATGTATTCAACAGCATCAAGTCAACGGCAACATCAGTCTGGAACGCGATCAAGAATGCAATCACGACACCGATCAACGCTGCGAAGAATGCAGTGCATAATGCAATCGAAGCGATCAAGTCGAAGTTCAACTTCAGCTGGTCACTTCCGAAGCTGAAGTTGCCGCACCCGAAGATCACAGGCAGCTTCAGTCTGAATCCACCTTCAGTGCCACATTTTCGATAGATTGGTACAAGAATGGTGCGATTATGAATGATTCAATGATCTTCGGAATGAACGGAAACACGCTGCTTGCTGGTGGAGAACCAGAAACAGGCGGCGAAGCGATCCTTCCGCTGAAGCCATTCTATCAGGAATTAAACACAATGCTTGATGAAAAGCTGAAAAGATTGAATCGGGAACAAACGTGAAAATTGAAAACCACACATATATTGATGGCGAAGAAATTGCAAGCAAAACATACACGAAGGTGGATGAACAGCTTGTGGAAGATAAAAGAAAAGGTAAGGCAGCATGAAAGTTAATGGTATAGACGCAAGAAAATACAATGCGAAGCAGCTGACAGCCGAAGTGCTGCCGCCTTCGCTTGCTGTCGATTATGAGATCGTGACAGGCGCGATCCTTCCGACAGAATTTGAAACAAACATGGAACTTGGAAAGCTGAAGTTGTGCATGTACTTCAGGGGCAAGGATAGAAACAGCCTGATCAGGAAGATGTCAGCATTTCTGGAAAACTTCACAAAGTCAAGCGTGCTGGAAGTGGATGGCTACAAAGGAAAGTTCAAGGCATACACAGCAAGCAGCGACTATTCAAAATGAAAGTGAAAACCAGATACAAGTTGAACATCGTTCTTGAAGGCTATTTTTGATGATGAATTAAATCTGGAATATGACGGAATCACACAGACAACGATTGACCGACAAAGGGACACGAAAAGCACCAGCGATCATTGAAGTCTATGCGAAGAAGGCGTTGAAGAATTATAAAATCAGCGGATTTGAAGACGACATCATCGTGGAACAGCTGGCAGCAGGGCAGACGATCATCATTGACGGAGAAGAAGGACGCATCACGAACAATGGCGCGGACGCATTCGGAAGTGTTGACTTGTGGAAGTTCCCGGCAATCGCGCAGCAGCAAACAGCCCTGAAGTTTTCAAACGCAGATGCAGTCGTTCGGATCAGGTACAAGCCTATGTGGATATAAGGAGGAAGACGGATGCAGATTTTTAATGACAAAAGCAGCGTGTCGGAATCCTGAAGGGCTTCAAAGATCGCAAGATCGTGAAGACGCTTAATTCTGGCGACAGGGAACTGTCTTTCAAATATCCTTCAGATGGCGAAATGGTTGACCAACTGAAAGAAGAATATTACATCAGGACAAAAGATGATGAATATGTAATCAGGAAAAGAAGACAGGTGTGCAGTTTAATGAGTACACAGCGCAGCTGAATGTCGAAGAACTTGAAGGGGCGGTGTTCCCTTATGGGTTTGAAAGCAAGGAACAGACGATCAGGGCGTGTCTTGAATTTGCATTTGAAGGAACAGGCTGGAAGATTGGCGTGTGCCAGATCACGAAGAAAAGGACGATCAACAAGGATGAAGAAACAAACGCATGGGATGTCCTTCAAGACTGCTTGTCAACATACCGCGTTGAATGCAAGATCAGAAGCCTTGAAAAGACTATTGATATATACGAACAGATCGGAGAAGACCGCGGACGATATTTCATCGAAGGACTGAACCTGAAGAAGCTGACAGTGACTTCAGACACATATGATTTTTATACACGGCTGATCCCACTTGGTAAAGATGGAATCGGAATCGAATGGCTTGGCAAGCCGTATCTTGAAAATTATCAATACAGCAGCAAGATCAAGACATATGTGTGGAGCGATGAAAGATACACAAACACAACAAGCCTGATCGAAGATGGAATCGCAAAGCTGGAAGAAATGTCGAAGCCTTATGTTGCATACAAAGCAGATGTGATTGACCTTGCAAGGCAATCAAAGAAATACAGCAGCGTATTTGATTTTGACATCGGCGACACTGTCTGGATGATCAGCAAGTCAACGAAGACAAAGAGAAGCAGCGAATTGTGAAGCTGACGGAATATCCAGAAAGCCCACAAAGCAACACTGTCGAACTTTCAAATGCAACGAAGACTTTTGCTGAAGTACAGCAGGAAGCAACAGATCAGGCGAAATCAGAAGCGATCAAGATTGCGAACAGCAGCGCGAAGAAAGTTCTTGAAGATGGATATTACACGAAGACAGAGGTTGAAACGCGCATAACCGCTTCAAAGGAAGAAATCGAACTGGGCGTGTCAAAGACCTATGAAACGAAGACCATTGTTGACCAGAAGATCAAGAGTGTGAACGATCTGACAGATGAAAAGCTGACGGAATACAGCACGACAGAACAGATGCAGGCTGCAATCAACTTGAAAGCAGACGCGATTGATCTTTCAGTTTCAAAACATATGAAACAAAGACAACAGTCGCAGAGAAGATCAAGAGTGTGAACGATCTGACAGATGAAAAGCTGAAAGAGTATTCCACAACAGAAGAAATGAATGCGGCGATCAAGGTGCAGGCAGACAGTATCACGACTGAAGTCAACAAGAAGGTCAACAATTCGGAGTTCGGAACAAAGATCACACAGAACGCCTACAACGTGCGTGTGGCTTGGAATAATAACAGCAAATACATTCAGCTGGAATACGGTCAGCTTGCAATCTACAACGGCGATGTGACGGCAGCAGAAAAAGAGCAGTATTTGACGAACGAGGAAATCATTTCTATCGTGATGGGTATTATGTTGGAAAAATCGGGACAAACGAATGGTCGGGGAACAACGCGCACAAAGGGCTTGTGTTCGATCTGGACTATCAGGAAAATACATGGCATTTGCGCAGATGAAGTCACAAGGCGCAGGATCATATACAACGATGCTGTGCTTCAGCCGCGCAGGAAGCATATACGATCAGTATGGCATACACTTGGGATGCGACTTTATGGTCATTGGTTCGACATGTACAATGTCGATCTTCATGATGTCAATATAAACGGCTACGGCGTGGCAGATGGTAAAAGCATACCGATAGTGACAGAAATTCACGACAACGGAAACGGAACAGTCGGCTGGACGACATCATCAATCAGTGTCAGAGGCGGAATGATTACAGCAGTACCACAAGGAGCGCGAATATATAATGAGCAAAGAAATCATAATTGAAGAAGATACAAAGACGGAACAAAAGAAATGATCCTTGATCTGCCTGAAGGCGAAAGAGGGATCACAGAAGAAGAAACAGAAACAAAGGAACAGCAGATCAAAACACGATGCTTGCGCAGATGGATTCAAAGCTGGACTTGATACTTGCATATCAGGAAGCTGCGCTGGAATAACAGGAGGATGGCACATGAAACCGATCGAACAAAGAATTGCTTGCGCGAAAGGAGAAATCCTGAACGCAATGGCAACAATCAGCACAGAACACGATCTGTCAGCGACAGTCATGGAAGGCGTGCTGGCTGACATACTGTCTGAAGTGAAGTCACAATCAAAGATGGAACTGCTGAACGCATACAACAAAGAAGTGAACGATGCACAACAGGAAATCAAGCAACTGAAGGAAGAACTTGAAAAGCGAAGGCAGCAGCAAAGAAGACGTTGAAGACCGAACCTGACACCGATCAGGAAGGAGGGGCGACAATGGCGATGCAGCTAATAACTGACATAACGCTGGAACTGACAGGCGATGAACGCTTGTATATGGCGTCAGCGAAGCAGGGTGACAAGCGCACACGATTCATCAGGATCGCGCTGACAAACAATGGCAAGGTGTTCACGATCCCGACAGGGTACATCGTTATTGCGAACATCAAAAGCCAGACAAACACTTTGTTATAACGAATGCACAGTGACCGACAACAAAGTCATGGTCGAACTGACAAATCAGGCACTTGCGGCAGCAGGAACAGCACACTGCGACATTGAGATCAGGGACGCACAAAACGTGTATGTGTTATCTTCACAGGCGTTCACGATTGAGATTGAAGAAACGAACAGGAATGATGCTGCGATTGAAAGCTGCAACGAGATCACAGCACTGGAAAAGAAAGTGCAACAGTACATCGACAACATCGTTTCAACAAAATGACATCTTGAATGTTGAAGCCGCAATGAAGGTTGCTGAAGCTGCCAGAGCATCGGCAGAGGTTGACAGGATCAACGCTGAAGCACGAAGAAAGAAAAGCGAACAGGACAGGAAATTGCTGAAACAGCAAGACAACAGCAGCTTCAGATCATGCAGGAAGCGACAGGAGCGGCGAACAATGCTGCTTCTTCAGCAAATACAGCAGCAGGAAAAGCAAGCGGCACGGCAAGAAACATACAAGTCACAGGAAGAATTGCAAAAATGTATGAAAAGATGCTGGACATCAAGGAGCAGTCGGAAGCACGATTGACGGCGGCACAGCGATCAGCATTGATCCGATGACTTGCGATGGCGGCACAGCATTCACGACAGAGGAATGCGAAGCGGACGCAGGCACAGTGTAGGAAGGAGGAAGCACAATGGCAACATGGACAGTCAAACCTAAGAAGGACACGACAGCGAACTGGAAGGCTTCAGGACGCATCCTTGAAGCGAATGAATGGGGCGTTGAAGAAACTACATCAGGAAAGTACATCTTGCGAATTGGAAACGGAAAAGACAAGTTTCTTGACCTTCAACCAGTTGTTGACACAGAAAACCTTGCAAAGATTTATTCGGAGATCAGCAACTTCAACGCAAACATGCAGCAGGCGACATCAGCTGCGAATGCAGCAGCACAGTCAGCAGCAGGCAGCGGCAGCACAGGCAGGCGCGGCAGCTTGCAAGGACATCCAGAAGGGAATCAATTCAATGTCGGATTCTGCAACAGGGAAGAAGTACACGATCGGCGTTGAAGCAGGGCTTGTGTACTTGGAAGAAACAACATAACAGGAGGGAAAAAATGGCAAGGCTTTATGTAGCAGATAAAGAAACGCTTGACGCGGTAAAAGCTGACACGACTGGAATCTTGAAACAACTTCAGGATGCAGACGGAAAGTTCAGCAGTATCAAGAGATATGGAATCAAGATCAACAAGGCTGACAGCAATCCTGACACGCGCATCACATATCTGTATGATGCAGCAGGATTCACACCAGCAAAGATGAACTTCACAGACGGATCATTCGACTTCGGTTCATGGGGCGAAGTGTTCTTCATTAAGCAGAACAGACCAGTCATGCTGAAGGCAGACAGAACAGTTGCGTATGAGTTAAACCACACAGACCATTCAAAGAAGCTGGACGGCACTGCATCCAATGTCGGGGACGCATCAACGACACTGAATGCGATGTCTGAATTTCCTTTGATGTGGCTGTGTCAGTATGAAGTCGGAAACTATGAATATATCATCGTATCTGACACAAGAGTTGACAGCAACTACAACGCAGATGCGTACACAAGAGAAGATGGAAGTGTTGCAGATCATATGTACATGCCTATGTACGGCGGCAGCCATGACGGCGCGAAACTTCGCAGCTTGTCAGGAAAGAAACTGGACTGCAACACGAACGCGCAGACAGAGATCAGCAGGGCAGCAGCAAACGGAACAGGCTGGACGATTATCTCATGGAGCAGAAGAAACCTGATCGAAAGCCTTCTGACATTGATCAGTAAGTCCGAAAACTTTCAGGCGAAGTTCGGTCAGGGCGTATGTAGCACATATGTCAATGATTCATCAAAAGACTACGGAAAAGTTGTGACAGGAACACTGGACACAAAAGGGCAGTTCTTCGGCTATAATGACGGAACGCATGAAGTGAAAGTGTTCTATTGCGAAAAGCCATGGGGAAACCGCTGGGACAGACTTGTGGGCTATATCTGTGACAACGGAACAATCAAAGTGAAGATGTCGCCGCCTTATAACCTGACAGGGAAAGACTACATAAAAGTTGGAACAGCGTGCAAGACAGAAGGATGGCAGAAAGACACATTGATGACGCGCTATGGACGATTTGTCAAATCTGTCGGCGGCAGTGCTTCGACATATCGTTGCTGCTATTACTGGATCAACATGAAGATCCTTGCGGTCGCGCTTGTCGGTGGTAACACCAGCAACGGCGCGAACTGCGCGTATTTGAGCAGCACTGCTTCGTATGCGTATTGGCTCGTCGGCGGCTCTCCTTCTTGTGAAGAACCTTTGGCGGCATAAGCCGCACAGGGGACAGGGGAGCAATCCCCTTGAAGTGTGAATACAAAGAAAATTGAAAATATAGGGATATTGTGTGCGCCTTCCGATGCTTCTGCCTTGCGGTCGCGCTTGTCGGTGGTAACACCAACAACGGCGCGAACTGCGGCGCGTATGTGAATTTGAACAACACTGCTTCGAATGCGAATTGAACATCGGCGGCTCTCACTCTTAACAATCATGAGACAATAACCTAATGCACACGATATTCCGCGCCACTTGGCGAAAGTTAAACCGAAGAAAGGGTTGTGCTAGTAGGGCAAAAGCCGCGAACGTGCGACAGGTGTTAAGAAGGAAACCTTTGAATGAAGACATATAAACATATATTTGAAAAATTGCTGAAGGAAGAAAACATCAGACAATGTTTTCACGATGCAGCAAAGCGCAAGACAACGCGTCCCGAAGTTGCCAGAGTGCTGAAGGAAGAAAGGGAAGTCGGCAATGACAGACCTGATCCACAATGTCTTCAGGAACATGTGAAAGCACTTCAGAAGATACTTGAAGAAGAAACATTCAAACCGCCAGAGCATAGAAAACAACTGATCAACGAATACAGCTGCGGAAAAGTCAGGAGATCATAAAACCTGAATATCAATATGAACAGGTTGTACATCACTGCATCATCAAACAGCTTCAGCCGATCATCCTTCATGGACTTTATGAACACGCGCTGGGAAGCATACCGAAAAGAGGATGTCACAGCGGAAAGAAACGCGTTGAAAAGTGGATAAAAGGATATAAGGGCAAGAAGTTCTATATCCTGAAGGCAGATGTCCGACATTGCTTTGATACAGAAGACATTCGCGTCATAGAAACGAAGCTGCGGCGCGTGATTAAAGATGAAAAATTCATCAGATTATGTGTCACAGTCATGGAGCATGAAGCGACAGTCAAACCGCCTGAATTTGATGATATGTGGATAAAGGACGAACAGTGGCAGGATGCAGAATTTTTGTCAGGGCTTCCACTTGGGTTCGTGACTTCACAATGGTTCACGCAGCTGAATTTCAAGCCGTTCGATCACAAGGTCATTGAAGACTGGAAGGAACTGGGCGGCGTTGATCATTACATCAGATATGCAGACGACATTGTTGCATTCGGTCGAAACAAGAAGAAACTTCACAAACTGGAAGAAGCAATGCAAGACTATCTGAAGAATGAAATGCATCAGAAAATCAAATACAACTGGCAAGTATTCCGTTTTGAATATCCCGACAGGAAAGCACCGCCAGTCATTGACAAGAAGACAGGAAAAGAGAAACCGAAGACCAGAGGGCGTGCGCTGGACTTCATGGGATTTGTATTTCATTACAATCGCACAACGCTTCGCAAATCAATCCTGAAGCGTGCAACAAAGAAGCACACAGAATCGCAAAGAAAGAGAAAGTCAACTGGTATGATGCTTCGGCAATGCTGGCATCAATGGGCTGGTTTACACATACGGACACTTATGGCTTTTATGAAGATCATATCGCCATATGTCAATATAAAGCAACTGAAAAAGAAAGTCAGCAAGCGTTCAAAGAAAGGAGTGAAGAACAATGATGTCAGAATGGTATCAGTCAGAAAGCATGGACAAGCCGACAGAGTGGGGACACGACATCAAGCCCGACAGTGGTCTATCAGCGAAAGAGCATCGCAGAGCAGATCAGGAAGGGCATTGACGGAGAAAAGACCGCACTGTCTATGTGTACAGCGAAAGGACTATGACACAGGAAGAATATGCAAGACTTCAGGCAGAGCTTGAAAGTCCAGCAACAAAGATGATCATGCAGTCAATGTCATCAATCGAAATGAACATGGCAATGATGCAGGAACTTATGGAGGGATAAGACATGGCAGAAACAAAGACAAATGAAACAGTCACAGAAACAACCGAAAAGGTACACAGCAAGAAGTTTGACATGCTGAAGGAACGCTGGGACAAGGACTACATCACAAAGGACACCTTGAAAGGCTGGGTTGTACTGAATAAGAAAAGAGCAGGCAAGGGAATCACTGCGGAAGAATACAAAGAAATCACTGGCGAAGACTACGAAGCCAGCGAAGAATGATGACGCAGTTTGAATTGATCGACAGGCTGTGCGCTGTGAATACGCTTCTGACAGACATTGTCAGGGAACAGGCGGCAATCATGGCGCAGCATGGAATCGAACCGATACAGACGCAGGACGAAGCCACAGACAGGCTTGACGATCTATTCGGGAAGTATAAAAGGGCAGAAGACGAAAACGATGCAATCGAAGCAGCACTTCGCAAATATATTTGACGGAGGAAAAAGAAATGACTATTGAAGTATCATTGTTACTTTCAGGCGTGTCGATTGCGTTTGCAATCTTCTTCGGAATCAGCACACGCAACAGAAATGTGAAGAAGGACACACAGGATGAAGCCAGAGAGGATGCAACGATCCTGACAAAGCTGGAAAACATTCAGAATACTATGATTGAAGTGAAGTCTGAAATGGGATCATACAGAAACGAAATGAAAGAGATCAGGAGTATTACATCAGGGCATCAGAAAGCCTGAAGCAGCTTCACAAGCGTGTGGATAGAATTGACAAGATCATTGATGAATCACATCCACATCAGTACATCGAAGAGTAACAGGAGGAAAGCGCGTGGAGAAGTACAGCTATACAATACCAGCAAGAAGGAAGAAAAGACGCAAGAAGTCACTGACAAGCTGGATCATGGAGTTTTCAAAAAGTTGTGGTTGTCTGCGTGCTGCTTTACATCATCATTGAACTGTTTTCGATAGTGGCGATATGGCACTTTGCAGACACATCGGTGCTGACCACACTGATCAGCGAAACATCTGAAGTGCTTCGCATGGGTGTGTTCGGGTACATGATAAAGGCAGGAATTGAGAACTGGCAGAAAATCAAAAAGGAAAGCAGGAAAGTGAAAACGAGGAAGGCGGTGCGAACGGATGAAAATGCAGCTTTAATATTAAAACAATTTATGATAATTTGCCGATGATCCTGACAATCATTGCGATTGTGGCAGGCATCGGAATCAAGGTCAGAAACTTCCTGAAGCAGTCAAAGGAAGACCAAAGAAGCAGCTTCAGGAACAGGCAGACAAAGTCGTGGAACTGGTAAAAGAAAGCCTTCTGTCTATCGTATCAAAGGCAGAAAAGGAATGGGGAAGCGGCACAGGAACGATCAAGAAGTCATGGGTGTGGGAACAGCTTCAGACACAGCAGCAGAAGTTGACGGAATACATATCTGAAGGACTGATCGACAAAGACATGGTCGATGATCTGATCGAAGCGGCGGTTGAAGAACTGAACACTATTTTGAAAAGAATCAGAAGGCTGCTGAAGCAGTCAAGCCGCCTGAGGAAAGAGAAGCAGCGGCGGTCGCGGCTGCAATTCCAGGCGCAGAAGGTAGAGAAAGAATAAACGAACAGGAGGGCGAAAGGATGCTACATGCTTATATAACATTATACGGAATCTGCTTCATGGCAACAGTGGTCATCATCATTCTGCTTTTACTTGTCGGAACGAAGATTGACATTGAAGAAGCAAGACACTACGGCGCGGAGGTCGAACCGCCGCCAACAGCGAAGGACTGGATCGGGTATATATGCAAAGCATTCCTGATCGCCTTCGTGGTATCATTAGCAGCCCCACTGGTATTGATATTTTATATCTTCGTGATCGGTTGCATTATTATTTCAGCATTAACAGAAGAATAACAGGAGGAAAAGAACATGGGAACATTATGCGGATGGGCTAGTATTGACGAAAGAGGAAAAGCAACAGGAGGACAGAAGGGCGATCAGACAGGTCGTGAAGTAAAGACTGGAAACTGGTATGACTTCGGTCAGACAGTCGTGCTTCGTTTCAAGAACAGAAACAAGGCAGCGAAGGCAGCGACAGCGATGAAGCAGCTGTGCGCGAATGACAATGTCGGATATTGTCAGGGACACAGAACTTCACTGTACACAGAACTTGAAAAGGTGGGCTGGAATCCGACAGAATTGAAAACACCTTGCGAAACTGATTGCAGTGCGATGATGCCGCCAGTGCTTAAATGCGCAGGAATCAGCGTGTCAAAGGATATTTATACAGGCAACATGGTCGATGCTATTATGGCGACAGGAGAGTTTGAAAACTCACAGGAAGCAAGTACACAGAACACAGGCGACAATCTTATGACTGGCGATATTTCAGTGGCAGCAGGCAAGCACACAATCATGGCACTGGAAAACGGATGCAACGTGTCAGGCGACAACGGATCAGGAAACGGATCAGGCAATAATCCAGCTGTACCATACGGAACAGCAAAGACAGCGACATTCACTGGATATGTGAACACAGGCGCATTGAACGTCAGAAAGCAGCCTGATCAAACGCAGACAAACTTGTGTCATATCCTTGCATCGAGCAGAACACAGAAGTCGGCGTGTGCGGAAGCGCAAAAGCACCGAACGGCGCATTGTGGTATTACATCTATATTAACGGCGCAAAGGGCAAGAAGTATGGATATGTAAACGCAAGATACATCACAGCGAAATAAGGAGGAAGCGCGATGGAATACTTCATGGGCGAAACATTCAACAAAGAAAAACAAACCATACAAGAAACTGGATGCAGCAGAGAAGGCAGCAGAGAAACAGAAAGCAGCCGTATTCGATGGATCTGGCGCAGTGGTAAAGACTTCAGGGAAAATGAAGAAAGACAGCAGAGCAGCCACAGACAGCCACAGACACAATTCAGGGCAGCAGGCAACCAACAGCGCAGATCAGACCGATCAGGAGAAGAAGACCGATGCAGAAACCGATCAGGAAGATCAGGAACAGCAGCAGGCAACAATGACCGACACTGTACCTGAAGGCGCGCTGGACACAGATGCAGACGGAAACGCGCCGACATACGATGCTGACGGAAATCAGGTCGGAACGGCAACGCCTGAAGAAATTGCGAAAGCTGAAGAAATGATCACAGACACCATTGACGGCGTGCCAGCGGTCAGGATCACAGGAAAGATCAGAAGGGTGTTCAATGGCAGCATCAGGATCAGGAATGCGCCTTCATGGGACAATGAAGCGGTCAGAGGTGCAGCAGCATTTACAGAAAAGGAAGTCACACATGTGATGGAAGTTGACGGACAGCCGATGTACAAGACACTTGACGGATATTTCGTCAGCGGCGATCGAAGCTGGTTGAATATATCGAAGAATAATGTCGATAATTTTGGAGTAAAAGAGAGCAAGACGGACAATGCGCCGCCTTGCTTTTATTTTACGCATATAGAGGATAACTGTGTGAATAACCACAATATATTGATTGTACTATAAAGCAGCGACCGACAGGCGGTGCATAGTTAGTACGACAAAGA
>SCPP01000153.1_pt1 | contig 79681 bp, 86 predicted proteins | sample 6106811 | NCBI WGS metagenome assembly SCPP01 (sample SAMN10720449, study PRJNA508395) | human gut metagenome | isolation source: Participant 2 stool, 15 month | host: Homo sapiens | collected 2018
TCTACTTTACTAGCAGTTTATCATGACTGTTATCTTATCTCTGTTGTTAAAACAACAAAAGAAAACGCCTCTTCCCTTAGGAAAAGGCGTTTTCAAGGTTAAAAGGACGGTTTCCATGGCCCCACCGTCCCTTCTACATCAGCGCGGCTCAATGAGCAGTTTGATTGCCGTGCGTTCTTCCCCATCGATAGTAATATCGATGAAGGCAGGAACACAGATGAGGTCCATCCCATGCGGTGCAACAAAACCACGGGCAATCGCTATCGCCTTCACGGCTTGGTTCAGGGCACCTGCACCAATGGCTTGGATTTCCGCCTTGCCATTTTCTCTCAATACACCTGCTAATGCTCCTGCTACAGAGTTTGGATTGGATTTTGTAGAAACCTTTAGTACATCCATTTTGAGACCCCCCATTGAGTATATTACTGTGTGAACAACATTCGATCACTACAATTTAAGTGTATTATAACACAAATTTTGAATTTGGCTAGTAAAGATTGTGCAAATGTTTGAATGGATAGCAAAAATTTTACTTAGAAGTCCCTAAAACGTGTACAAATTTATAAAATGATTAAGAAATAAACAAAATATTTATGTAAAATCATCCCTTGACTGGATAGAAACGGTGTTTCATGCCCGCTTCATAAGATCATAGAGATAGAGACTGCAAAGACTCTTTGCGTCGCAGATCTCCCCCGAAAGTACTCTTTCCTTGACCTCTTCAGGGGTCAGAATGACAACATTGAGGAACTCATCCTCGTCAGGATGCTGTTTTCCCGACGTGAGACCCGTTGCCGCATACAGATGAATCTGTTCATCCGTAAAACCCGGTGTCGTGAGGATGCTTGTTAATTTCTTGAAGTCCTTCGCCGTATACCCTGATTCCTCGGAAAGCTCCCGTTTGGCGCAGGATAAAGGAGCTTCGTCCCCTTCAATCTTTCCCGCCGGAATTTCATAAAGCACCTTTTTGACAGGATAACGGAACTGGCGAACAAAGATCATGCTGCCATCATCCAAAATCGGAAGAATGCCTACGGCACCTTGGTGGCGGATGAATTCCCGCTGGGATTCATGTCCATTAGGGAGTTGGACCCGATCCCGATAGACTTTCAGTAATCTCCCATTAAATATGAATTCGCTTTCAAGGGTACTTTCCCTTAATTTTTCATCGTCCATAGACAATTCTATTCAGCTCCTATCCACTATCATCGCATGCATCAATTTCCAAAATGCTGCTTTTCCTTTTCCGCCATAGCAAGCAATTCCTTGGCATTTTCCCGTGCAGATTCTGTCTGTTGGGTTCCACTCGTCATGCGCATGATTTCTTCAATACGGCCCGCCCGTGAAAGGATTGTCACTTCGCTGGCAGTCATTCCTTGATCACTGTTTTTGGCAATATACAGATGCTGATCGGCAAAGCAGGCAATCTGGGCCAAGTGGGTAATGCATAAGACCTGCCGCTGTTTGGCAATGAGAGCCATTTTTTCAGCCATCTTCTGGGCCGTGACACCGCCAACTCCCGTATCAATCTCATCAAAGATCATGGTTGGGACACCAAATTTGCGAAGCAGGACTGTTTTGGCGGCCAAAGCAAACCGTGAAAGCTCACCACCGGACGCAATTTTAATCAGCGGAGCCGGTTTCATGCCAGCATTGGCCGAAAAAAGGAAGGTGGCTTCATCTTGGCCATTTTTTCCGCAGTGATCCAATTTGGTGAAGCAGATGGACAGCGCGGCATGGGGCATCGCAAGATCATGGAGATGCGGCAGGATGTCCGCACAGAACCGTTCAGCCGCCGTTGTTCTCTTTTTTGTCAGTTCATCTGCTTTTTCCTGAAGAACCCCATCCAATTTTTTTTGAAGTTTTATGAGACGGTCAATCTCATCCTGCAGTGATTGGAGCTTTTCATAGTCTTTCCTTCCTCTATCTGCATAGGACAGGATTTCTTCCAAAGATCCCCCATATTTTTTCTTCAAATGATAGAGCAGGTCCAATCGGGTCTGGGCCTCTTCTAAGGTTTCCCGGTAATCTTCATCCCCGGAAAGGCGGTCCGAAAGGGTCTGTCTTACATCTTCAAGCGTCTCCCAGGACGAATCAAGTGTTTGGGCAAGATCCTCCACCGAAGGATCATAGACCGCTGCACTGGAAAGCGCGGTCTTCGCATCTGTCAAGGCGTCAAGGACGCCCTGAGTCCCTTCAACCCCGGAGAGGAGTTCGTGGGCACGGCTAAGGTCTCCCCTGACTTTATCCTGGTTGGAAAGTCGACGCACAGTTTCACGTAGCTCATCATCTTCGCCCAATTTAATCTGTGCGGCATCAATCTCTTTGAGCTCGTCTTCGAGGCGTGCCAGCTCCTCTTCCCGATGTTCATTCTTGCCTTCCCAATAAGACAAGGTTTCCCGCCCTTTTTGAGCGGCGTCAAAGGCCTCTTGATAGGCCTTCAGGGTTGGTGCCAGTTCTGGATCGTAGTGATGAAGGATAGCAAGGACAGCACCGGGTCGAAGCAGGGTCTGATTTTCGTGCTGCCCATGAATGTCCACAAGAAGGGCCCCCAAACGAGCGAGCGTCTTTACAGGAACTTGCGTATCATTGACAAAGGCCTGGCTTTTTCCCTGTGCGGAAACGCGGCGGCGTAAAAATAGGGTACCATCTTCTGCACTGAGCCCCAACTCAGACAAGAGGGCTTCCACGGAATGATTTCCTGTCACATCAAAAACAGCTTGGATCTGATAGGCATCGGCGCCCGTTCGAACCGCATCCGAAGGCGCACGTCCTCCAAGGACAATGCCTAATGCATCTATCAGGATGGATTTACCGGCACCGGTTTCTCCCGTAAAAACGTTGAATCCAGGGGCAAACCCAATCCGTACCTTATCAATCAGGGCAAATTGCTGCACTTCAAGGAATGTCAGCATCGCTGAGCCTCCTTAGCTCTTTTTCTGCATGATGCGGGTTTTGACAGTTTCCACATGGTCCCGCGAATCAATAATGAGCATGACCGTATCATCACCGCCCACGGTACCAAGGACCTCGCTCCAATTGAGATGGTCGATGGCATAGGCAACTGCCTGTGCCGTACCGGGAAGGGTATGGACCACAATAATGACTTCCGAAGAAACAACGGTCAGGATATAACTGCGAAGCATATCTTCCAAACGGTCCGTCGTAATGATTTGGTTATGTTCCGAAGGAAAACTATACTTATACCGTCCATCTTCATCGGGAACCTTAATCAAGACCATATCCTTGATATCCCTGGACACAGTGGCCTGCGTCACATTGAATCCCGCTTTTTTCAAGGCTTCTGCTAGATCGCTCTGGGTCTCGATGACTTGGGTCTTGATAATCTGTTTGATTGCTTCCTGTCTGGATAATTTCATGATTTCACTTCCTATACAATGGTCTGTCCTTCGTTGCGAAGGAGCCGATCCTGCCAAGTTTCGTAATAGCGCAGAGGACTTAAGCGGGCAAACTTCGCATCAAAGGGGCAGCGCTCAACAATCACTTTCTGGGTCTTTTCAAGGCTTGCAATCGTCATTCCATCGGCAGATACAAGGATTTCCTCAAAAGGTGGATAAGGTTCGATTTCAATCGTATCCTTCATGGGAATGACGAGCGGACGCGCATGAAGGGCATGAGGACAAATGGGGGTAATGAGCATGACGGATAGACTGGGATGGACGACAGGTCCTCCTGCAGAAAGGGAATACGCCGTCGACCCTGTCGCCGAAGCAATGATGATACCATCAGAAGGAAAATTCGCTGAAGGCTGACCGGCAATGCGCATACGAAGACGGGTCAGTCGGGAACGATCGGCACTTTCAAGGACCATATCATTAAGGGCATGACCTTTTTTGATAATCTTGCCAGCTTCCCAAATGGAAAGCTGGAGCATGCTGCGTTTTTCGATGGTGTACGCCCCATCAGCCAATTTTTTGAGCACCTTTTCCAGATCAGGGAAACAGGCTTCCGTCAGGAATCCAACCTTACCCATATTGACCCCAATGAGCGGCACTTGCAGGGGTGTCACATAACGGGCGGCCCGTAAAATGGTTCCATCCCCGCCCAGTGTCATAGCAAAATCAAGGCGGCTGAGACTTGCCGGATCTTCTTGGTCGTACCCTGGCACGCCGAACTCCTCTGCAATTTCCAAAGGAAAAGCAACCTTGATTTTGGCATGTTCTGCCGCCTTGACTACAGCCGGCAGGGCATTTCGAACGTTTTCTTTATTGAGGTTCGGGAAAATGCCAACCATCCATTCTCTCACGTCAATCCCCCCTCTTATAGAAGAAAAAGATGGGATTCAGTCACCACTTTTTGGGGATCTGAATCAGAGACAGCATCGCTGCCCTCTTTTCCTAGATATAATAGATATTCAATATTGCCTTCCGGTCCCTTGATGGGAGAATAGGAAAGGCCTTTGGGAACAAAACCGATTTCCCGGGCAAAACCGAGTACCTTTTGAATCACTTCCAAATGAACTTTTTGATCCCTCACAACGCCTTTCTTCCCCACATGTTCTCGACCAGCTTCAAACTGAGGTTTGATGAGGGCAATGAGAAACGCGTCGTTTTTCATGATCTTATAGGCTGCCGGAAGCACCTTATCTAAAGAGATGAAGGCCACGTCAATACTGACGGCATCGACTTGTTCTCCCAAGGAATCCGCTTCCAGGAAGCGGACATTGGTGCGCTCCATATTGACAACGCGCGAATCGTTTCTAAGTTTCCAGGCCAGCTGTCCATAACCGACATCGATAGCAAAGACCTTTTTGGCCCCGTGCTGCAATGCACAGTCCGTAAAGCCCCCTGTCGAGGCTCCCAGATCGGCCATGGTTTTTCCTTCCAAGGAAATAGGAAAGACTTCAAGAGCCTTGTTGAGCTTATATCCCCCACGGCTGACAAAAGGCAACTTCTTTCCTAAAAGGGTAATTTTGGCATCCGGCTTGACCATGGTTCCCGGTTTGTCGATTTTTTGATCATCGACAAGGACTTCCCCTGCCATAATAACCGCTTGGGCTTTACTTCTTGATTCAAATAAGCCCTGTTCCACAAGGAAAAGATCGAGCCGTTCTTTTTTCATTGTTCAAGAGCCTCCCTTTCGATTTCTTGATAGGCGGTTAAGATTCGTTCCACAAGGTTGTCCTCATCTAGCCGGACATCCCGCAGAAGAAACTCTCGTTTCCCATGGGAAACAAATTCGTCAGGAATCCCGAGAGTAAGGACGCGGCAATCCCCTAAGCGATTTTCTTGATTCAGATAGGAAATGATGCCTTCACCATAACCGCCGCAGAGCGCATTTTCTTCGAGCGTCACAATAAGCTTGACCTTTCTGGAGGCTTCCAGGAGCGCCTCTTGATCCAGCGGTTTGATAAAGCGTCCATTGACGACCCCCACAGAGAGCCCCTTGGCACGCAGGCGTTTGGCTGTCAGCTTCGCAGCTTCGACCATGGTTCCCACAGCCCAGAGATCGATCTGGGACCCTTCCTGAAGGCGTTCACTCCGGCCAATGGGGAGCGTATGAAGGGATTCAGTCACGGGCACGCCGACACCGCTGCCGCGGGGATAACGAATAGCACAGGGACCTTCATACTCAGTCGCGGTATAGAGCATATGGCGGAGCTCATTTTCATCTTTCGGTGCCATGATAACAAAATGAGGCATGAGCCTGAGATAGGAGCAGTCAAAATTCCCATGGTGCGTGGCCCCATCATCCCCTACAATACCGGCGCGATCCAGACAGAGCGTAAAAGGAAGCTCCTGGATGGCAACATCATGAAGAAGCTGATCAAAAGCACGCTGCGCAAAAGTCGAATATATGGCAACCACGGGATGGTATCCATTTGCCGCAAGGCCTGCCCCCATCGTAACAGCATGCTGTTCAGCGATGCCTACATCAAAGTAGCGGTCAGGATGAACTCTTTGAAAAGCGTCAAGTCCCGTCCCTTCCGGCATGGCCGCCGTGATTGCGACAAGGTTGCGGTTTTTATCGGCCAGCTGGATGAGCGTCTTGCTAAAAACACTGGTATAAGTTGGCGGGGCGTCTTTTTTCGTGATTTTTTCCCCTGTTGCCACAACAAAAGGTCCTGTACCATGGAATTTGTTTGGGCTTTTTTCGGCAGGGGCATAGCCCTTTCCCTTTTTTGTAAGGACATGGATGAGCACTGGTTCAGTCAGATTCTTGGCTTTTTGCAAAGTCTCTACAAGAGAAGGGATATCATGTCCGTTCACAGGTCCCAAATATTTAAAACCCAGGTCCTCAAAAAACATCCCTGGCACAAAGAAGTACTTCAGGGAATCCTTGAGTCGACCAACGGTCTTGGCTACGTGGGTACCAATGGAAGGAATGGCTTTAAGCACGCCTTCTACATCGGCCTTGACTCGGGAGTAGGCCGGGTCTGTGCGCAGTTCCGTCAAGTAGGAGGACAAGGCTCCCACGTTGCGGGAAATGGACATTTCATTGTCATTTAATATGACAATGAGTTTTTTCTTGAGGTCCCCCGCATGATTAAGCCCTTCCATGGCTTCCCCGCCCGTTAGGGCCCCATCCCCGATGACAGCAATGACATTGTAATCATCACCAGATAGATCACGGGCACAGGCCATGCCAAGGGCTGCTGAAATAGAGGTGCTGGCATGCCCCGTTCCAAACGCATCACAAGGATTTTCGCTGCGTTTTGGAAAACCGCAGAGGCCGCCATAGGTGCGCAGGGAAGGGAAATCCCGGAGACGCCCCGTCAGGATCTTGTGTATATAGGACTGATGGCCTACATCCCAGACAATTTTGTCACGGGGAACAGAAAAGACACGGTGCAGGGCAATGGTCAGTTCAACAACACCCAGGTTAGGCGCCAGATGTCCACCGTTTTTTGAAACAACGTCAATAATGAGGCTGCGGATTTCAGCACATAGCTGAGGAAGCATGGAAGGATCGATTTTTTTTAAATCTTCCGGCGAATGGATTTCTGAAATGAGTGACATGAAACGCCTCCTTTCGCAGGCACGAAAGTTCTATAAGAATCTATTTATTGCGATTGTACAGATGCCGTGCAATCGCAAGGAGCGGTTCCGCCCTTTCGCCAAAAGGTTCCAGGGTAAGTTCTGCTTTCTTTAGGGTATCAAGGGCCATGGCTTTGGCTCCTTCCAAGGTAAAAAGACTGACGTAAGTGGATTTGTGCATCTTTTCATCCATTCCAGCCATTTTCCCCATGATTTTGCTGTCCCCTTCCACGTCGAGGATATCATCCGTAATTTGGAAGGCAAGTCCGAAAAAGGTGGCAAATTTCGTAAGGGCATTGACTTCATCCTTGCTGCCGCCGCCCAAAAGGGCCCCGCTGCGGATAGCCGCAATAAAGAGCGCTCCCGTTTTGGCTTCATGGAGCTGTTTCATCTCAGCAGGCTCGAGGTGCTTTTCCTCAGCATTAATATCAAGAGCCTGCCCGCCGACCATGCCTTCCGGACCGGCACAGCGTGCGATGAGGTGGATGATTTCCACCATAAGCGCCGGATCGACACCCTTTTGCTCTGTCATAACCTCAAAAGCCTGGGTCAAAAGACCATCACCAGCAAGAACAGCCATGGCCTGACCAAAAACCTTGTGGTTTGTAAGGCGCCCCCGCCGGTAATCATCATTGTCCATTTCCGGGAGGTCGTCATGAATCAGGGAATAGGTGTGAATCATTTCAAGGGCGGACGCAAGGGGCAGAAAATCAGTGCCTTTTCCACCGACAGCATCGGCAGCCGCCATGAGAAGAATCGGACGGAGCCGCTTTCCGCCGGCAAGGGCACTGTAAGCCATGGCTTCATCGACGCGGCTGATGGCGCCCACGCCAATCCGGATTTTAAGGAACCCATCAACAAGTTCGGACCGTTCCTTTAGATAGGTTGAAAGATCCATCATGCATCCTCCTCTGGGAAGAGTTCCAGTTTTACGTCTCCTGAAGTCGTTTCTGTCACTTTCTGCACTTCCTGTTCGACTTTCTTGAGTGCTGCCCCGCATTGAGCAGAAAGGGTCATGCCTTCCTTGTAGAGCTTCACCGTATCTTCAAGGGGAAGATTGCCGCTTTCAAGCGCTTCTACAATCTCCTCCAGCCGTTTCATATTGTCTTCAAACGTTGCCTTTTTGGCAGCCATATCAGGATTCCTCCTTTTTACTCACAATACTCCTCAGGACCCCATCCTTGAAATAGGTCTTAATGGTGTCCCCTTCCTTAAGGGTTCCCATAGAGGACAGGATCTTGCCCCCTGGCCCTTCCGTCATAGTATAGCCTCGTTCTAAAACTTTTTGTGGATCAAGGAGCTGGAACTTAACGCTCACTTCCTTGAGGCGCTGCTGCGTTTCAGACAGGGTATAACGGAAGTGAAGGTCAAGATCCTTCGTAAGACGGGTCAAATGGTCTTGATGCCTTGCAACAAAAACCTCGGGATGGCGGAAGAACCAATGGTCCCGCAGTTTCATAAGGCGCATGGTCTCCCGTTCCAAGCGGCGGCTGAAACTTGTGGAAAGGGACTGCCCCAACTGATCAAGCCGCTGGGACTGTCCTTCTGTAAGCCGCTCGGGATAGCGAAAGACTGGTCGCTGCAAAACGCCGTCAAGGCACTGGCGTTCCATCGCCAAGCGGTCCGCAACTGCCTTTTTGAGACGCAGGTTCAATTTTTCGTAGGACGCAATGTCCTTACTGCGGTCAGGCACGGCAAATTCAGCCGCCTGGGACGGCGTTGCAGCCCTTTTATCGGCCGCAAAATCAGAGAGAGTAAAATCGATTTCATGACCAACGGCAGAAATGATGGGAATCCTTGAAGCCGCAATGGCCCGGACCACCTTTTCATCATTAAAGGCCCAGAGGTCTTCCATGGACCCACCGCCGCGGCCGACAATCAGGACGTCACAAAGATTGTGCCGATTCATGAAATGGATGCCTGCTGCAATTTCGGGCGGTGCTTCCTTGCCCTGGACCTTGACAGGATAGAGTCGGATCTTAACCGAAGAATCACGCCGACCGGCAACTTTGATGATATCGCGGATGGCCGCACCATCGGCACTTGTCACAACGCCGACGATGCGTGGTGAAACCGGGATGGGTTGCTTCCTGGTTTCGTCGAAAAGGCCTTCTGCAGACAGCTTCTGCTTCAGGGCTTCATAAGCCGCCATAAGGTCTCCTGTCCCTACAGGCATAAGCATATCAACATAAAATTGATAGACCCCATCCCGCTCATAGACATCAATACGGCCGATACCCACAACCTGGTCCCCATCGCGGGGAAGCTTCTTAAGGCGTTGAGCGGCCCCTTTGAACATAACGCACTTGATGAGCCCTTTACTATCCTTGAGATTAAAATAGCAGTGACCCGACGCATACCGCCTGAAATTGGAAACTTCGCCTTGGATCTGGAGATTGGCGAAGGTAGGATCCTTATGTATCAGTTCCTTTAAGGAGAGATTAACTTCAGAAACAGTAAACACCTTACCGAAGATCATGGGCGTTCCCTCTTTCCTTGAGGACTCCAAGCCATGCATTGCCGATTGCACCATCAGTGCTGCAGATAGGGTCAGCCGTAAGAAGAGCAATGCCCTTTCCCGACAGATGAGTCCTCAGTTCTTTTCGAATATAGAGATTGGCGCTGACGCCGCCAACAAAAAGCACTTCCGTAAGTTTGTGCACTGCACAAAGATGACTGATTGTATGATAAAGACCTTTGGCAATGGCATGAAGCGTACCCAAGGCAATTTCGCTACCCTTTTCCCCTTTTTCAATCGCTCGCAGGGCAGCTGTGGCAGGACCCGAAAGGCTCATGCATCCTTCTTCGAACCAGACTTTGAGAGGATAAGGACGGACTGCTTCCTGTGCCAATTTTTCCAGTTGGGGACCACATGGGAAAGGAAGGCCCAAAGCGACTCCCACGCGATCAATCATTTGTCCGGCATGAAGATCGATGCTGGTCCCGCAAGGCGTAAGGATGATCTCACCGTTTGCGCTCCTTTCAGCAAGGAGAAGGTCCGTCGTTCCTCCGGAAACATGAACCAAAAGACAGCGCGCCGGCGGCCGGCGGCGAAGTCCCCAGAGACCAGCAAACATATGGTTATGTTGATGAGTAGCCGCAATAAGAGGCACGTCCATGAAGTGACTTAAACTGCGTGCCATGCCCCAGCCCACCAAAAAGGCAGGCATATAGGATTCCTTGAGTGGTCTTGGCCGCTCGGAAGCGACAATGGCAGAAAGCCGTCCCTGTGTGAGATCGATGCGTTCCAAAAGATCTGGCAGGGCCCGCATATGCTGAAAAACCATTTCTGATTGGGACAGCCCACGGCGGCCCTCTTTTACACGAAGAAGGCGCCGCTCATCAAAAAGCAGCGCACCCGTTCCATCCATAAGGGCTGCACTTGTCGTATAGCAGCTCGTATCAATGCCAAGGACAAGGTCAGTCTTTTCCATGATTTCTCACTAGTGTCCCCAAGAGGCCATTGATGAAATGGGGAGAGTCATCTCCGCCATAGATTTTGGCAATCTCCACCGCCTCACTGATGGCAATGGCAGGAGCAATCTTTTGAGGACTGAAATACATTTCAAAAGCAGCCATGCGGAGCAAATTTCGGTCAACTCCGGCCATGCGCTTGACTTTCCATTCATCTGAAAGGGTATCAAGGACACTGTCAATGGCCTCAAGATGCTCGCGAGTCCCCGTAACCAAGGCTGCCGCATAGTTTTCATCATCTTTGGGAAGTGCTGGCGTATCCTCATCTTCAAGCAGGGCTTTCACGGTATCAAGGGGAGATACATCCGTCGTGAAATCAAGGGAAAACAAGCTCTTCATTGCAAGTGTACGTGCTTCTCTTCTACTCATAATATCCTCATTTCCATCTAGTTAGATTTCCGCGTCAAAGGGCGCGGTACCATTCAATCATCTACGGTAAGGCGGCAGCAAATTATCAAGAAGATCGACAAAGTCCTCTCCTTCGTCCATCCGGTTGCCGATATAAAAGCCAAGACCTATGCAGATCAACAGGAATACGGCCCTAAAGAACCCTAGCAAAATGAAGAGGATTCCCACAAATAGACCTACCCCAGCACCAATGACACGCCACCGGCTGGTTTCCATGATATTTCTAAAGATTTCTTGCCACATGGTTCAGGCCCCCTACTCTTTTGCCTTGATGTGTTTGAAATAAAGTTCCACATCGCTGACTTCCACACCGATGACGGTCAAGATATTTTTCTTCACCGTGCGGCGAACTTCTTCCGTCGTATCCGGAATATTGATGCCCGGTTCAATGGAAGCGTTGATGCGGACTTCAATCTGCTGGCCATTCATCTTGACCTTGGCCTTGGCACCATGGACACCATAAACGTCATTTGTGAAACTGGCAATATAATCTTCCATGGCGCGCTGACTCACGTGGATCTGGCCTTCGTGCTCCGTATCAATAGTCAAACTGCTGCTGGATCCACGACTCCAGCCCGCAACAAGAAGACGGAGGCTCATCATAAAGAGGACAGCCCCGCCCACCGTGTATTCCCAACGGCCTGGAATCCGGCTGGCAAAGGCAACAAACTCATCAAGCGGCACCAGATTCAAACTGACAATCATAATGAGGACAGCGGCTACGCCTAAGCTGCAGGTATAAAGCGTCAAAATGATGCGGTCAATGATACTCATGCGTTTACTCCCGAAGCCTCTTGGCTTACTGTTTCTTCATTTTGTTCCTTGGCAGAGGAATCCGCACCCTTACCCTCAGGGTCCTTCATTTCCTGCTTCAAGGAGGCTTCTTCCCTTGCTGCTTCCTTATAGCGTTCTTCCAGGGTATCTATATCACCTTTTCCTGAGAGGCCTTCCATTTTGTCCTTTCTGACGCCTTCCACATGGATATCCACGGCCGTCACTTCATAGCCTGCCATATTTTCCACTGCGTCCTTGACTTTTTCCTGAAGTTTGATGGCCACATCGGGAATATTATAACCATAAGTGATGATGACATGGACCTCAACACGGACCGTTCGGCCTTCTGTAAACACCTTGATGCCTTTGGAAAAGTTCTGTTTTCCCAGCATTTCATTGATTCCGCCGCGGATCCCGCCACTCATGCCGTACACACCGGGTACTTCGGAAGCCGCAAGTCCTGCGACAATGGACAGGACCTCATCATCGACATGGATGGAACCCATGTCGTCCGTCTCAGGGGAAACTTTTGTTCCATCCTGCAGCATTTCAAGTTCCTTGTTATCGCTCATCAATTTCACCTCAGATGAAAGAATATACGTGAAACCATGTTGGTATCAAATAATTATAACACAGGCGGCTTATCTTTCCAATGACCTAGAGGGGGATTTTACGCCATGAAAAGGTGTTCGCTGCTTTCTCCTTTCAAGCTGAAATCAGCCCTTTTGCCCATAAAAAAAAAGCACGGACCACCTGGAGCTGATCCGTACTTTTTATGTTAAATTTAGCGAATCCCGGCACAGAAGTTGATGAACCAGGTAATGATGATGGCATTCGTAATGTTGCTAAGGAACCCACCAATAACTGGTACAACAAAGAAGGCCAGTTTGGAATATCTGTACTTGTCGCAGACAGTCTTCATGGTCGTCATGGATACAGGCACAGCCCCTGTACCAAATCCCGTATGGCCAACAGCGATGATGGCGGCATCGTAGTTCTTACCGCAAGCATAGAAGTCGACAACATAGCAGTAGATAAGGATCATGACCACCTGGGCAAGGAGCATGACAACCATCGGGCCAGCAAGACCAGCAAGTTGCCACAGCTTCATGGAGATGATGGACAAGGAAACGAATAGTCCCAGGGAGAATTCACCGACCGTATCGATGCCTTCATACAAAGATTCCGGTGTATCTTTCTTGCTGTCCAGATACAGACGAACAAGGATACCAGCCAGCATGGTGCAGACATGGATTGGGAAGCTGATCTTCAGGGATTTCAAGATTGCCATGAAGACAGCGCCTAAGCCCAAGCAGAAACACATCAGGAACATGGCTTTTACGATATCACCCTTGAACATCGGGGTCCCAACTTCTTTCCCCGTTTCCTGTGCTTTTTCAGCCTGTCCGTCAAGAGCAGGATCTTCCAGATGATGACGTCTAATGATCCAACGGCCAAAAGGACCGCCAATCATGCAGCCTGCAATCAAACCGAAAGTTGCGGAAGCAATTGCAACTTCCATTGCAGCAGAAGCACCTTGAGCAACGGCCAGAGGGGCAAATGCGGCTGCGTTGCCATGACCGCCCGTCATCGGCGTGGAACCCGTCATCAGGGCAATCAAGGGATCAACACCCATGGCGACACCAATCCCCACGGAAAGGACATTCTGCAAAATGGCAAGGACGGCAGCAGAAATCGTAAAGATGATGACAAGTTTCCCACCCTTTTTCAAAAGGGAAAGACTGGCTGCGGCGCCGCTTGCAGCAAAGAAAATACAGTAAAAGAGGCTGTTTGCGACTTTGTAGTCGAAACTCAGCTCTGCCACCCCGGTTTCATAAAGCACCAGGGAAATCAGGGAAATAATTGTGCCGCCGACGACAGCACCCGGCAGGCAGTACTTTCTTAAGAATGGAAATTTTTGACGGCACCAGTTACCGAGCCAAATGGCAATGACGGCAAGGGCCAACGATTGGAACATGTCAAGCTTAATTGCTAGACCACCCATGAATAAAACCCCCTCAAATTATTGTGGAAACGGATTCCAGCATTCCATCTCCTTTCCTACAGAACCTATTATAACAATTAGACTTTTTGAGTACAAGCAAAATTCAGAGTATTTTATATATAATCAGATAATCATACATTTATTAAATTCATCATTAAGAAAATAATTTACATTGTATAGGCAACTAGGAATTTTTGAAAAAGGGGTATATTGTCACAACGGATGATTGAAGGCCGGTAAATACCTTTGAACCAGCAAACTGTCTTTTTCCCCCCAAAAAAATCAGAAAAACGCCCATGGCTGCCATGGGCGTTTCCTCACACGTAATCTGAGCTTTCTTATTTCGTCTGTCCCTTAACGGGCGTATTCTTAGCAATGAGATCAATAAAAATGAGGTCTTCATCTTTATCGTTTCTGAGGGCGTGGCTTTCACCGGGACCAGCAATTGTGACGGAACGAGGACCGACAACCGTTTCTTTTCCCGCTCCATCCGTGAATACGCCTTCACCAGATAGGATAATGTAGGTATCATCATTATCCACATGTTTGTGCATGCCAATGGAAGCGCCCTTTTTCAGCGTCATCCGGCCAATCTCCTTGATGGCCTGATCCTGTGTCGCAGCTTCCCGACGGAAAGCAAAACGACCGAACAAAATGCCCGTTCCTTTACCTGCGCCCGCTTTTTCTACATTCTTCTCAAACTGTGCGGAAACAGGGAAGTATTGGGTGGTTCCCTCTTTAGCCATCTTAGAAAGATCGGCACTGTCATTTTTAGCAATGATATCAAGGAAAACCAAATCCTCCTTGCCAAGGTTGGCTAGCCCATGAGTCTGACCAGGACGGGCAATGGTCATATCGCCGGCACCGACCACCCAGGCATGGCCATTGCCATCCGTAAAAATGCCTTTGCCTGAAATGATGAGATATGCGTCTTCATTATCCTTGTGCGTGTGACTGCCAATATAGGATCCAGGTTTCAGCGTCATCCAGCCGATTTCCTTGATGGCGTCCGTTTTCAGGGCCTGTTCCCTGCGGAAAGCAAAATCACCATGGAGCACGCCTTGTCCGCCGCCAGCTCCATTGACGTCCTTCACAAAAAGGTTGTCTTCCACATAGCACTGGCCATGTTTTTCCGGTACCAGCTGGGACGGTGCTGGTTTTGCATAAACCGTACCAGCCGTCATGAGCGCTGCAGCGAGACAAAAAGCCATCCAGTTTCGTTTCATAGTCACTCCTCCTATCTTCTAGAAACGCTTTACTAAAACCATTGTAGTCCTCTATTTTTCAGAATTCAAGAAACTTTCTCATTTTTCGTTAAATCAAATAAGCATCCCTTACAATAGCTTCATCTTAACTTACCTCGATTGATTCAAACGGATCAACAGGAAATCAAGAATTTTTGAAGTTGCTGTAAGGCAGACAACTCCATAGAATCCCGCCCAGATTTCGCGAAACACAAAAATGGATGAAACGAGAACGAGGGCATTTAGATAGAAAAAGATGCGTCCCATGCTGAGTTGCGGGAAGTATTTATGAATGATAAACGCAAGGATATCCGCCCCTCCCGTCGTGCACTCTGCCTTATAAAGAAAAGTTATGCCAATGCCTGAAATGGCGCCGCCCAAAAGAGCCCCCAAAAAACGCGGTCCAGCATAGACAGGAAAATAGACAGCGGCAACCTTGTCCATGAAGAAAGAGCAAAGAAGGACCGTTGCCGTTGTCTTTAGGACAAATCGGGGCCCCAGCGTTTTCCACGCCGCGGCAAGAAGAGGGACATTGACGAAAAAACTCATGGCTCCCACAGGAAGGCCAAAAAGATAGTTCAGCATGAGCGCAACACCTGTGGCGCCACCCGGTGCGATATGGACGGGCTTTACAAGGGAAACCATGCTGACCGCATAGATGAAGGCCCCAATGAGGACCGAAACAAACTGCCTGTTGCGTGTTTGCATGAAAATACGCCCCTTTCCTGCAGCAAATATAGACCCGCAAATAACCGGCACTATGGGAGTACCGGTTATTTGCGTTAGCATGAAATTGTATGGAAGGTAATTGCTAAGAGCCACGTAAGAAGGCCCTTAGACTCAGGAGGTAAACAAGAGAATCTTATTTATCTGGGTAGGCAGTCAAAGCCATCCCAAACAGGAATGCCCGTAAAGGTCTTGGCTTCTTCTTTTCTTTTTCGGATAGGACCCGGATGGCCCCGGAAGCAAGGGCTTCCATTTCAAATTCCCCGGCCATGACCGTAACGGGAGCGACAAAGGAAATCATTTCCTTTAGGCGCTGAACAACATAGGTATCATAGGAAATGCCGCCTGTAAGGATGATGCCGTCAACATTTCCGTGAAGAACGGCTGCCATGGCGCCCACTTCCTTACCAATCTGATAAATCATGGCGTCATAAATCAGCGCTGCGTACGCATCTCCTGCATCGGTCCGCTCTTTGACTTCCCGGGCATCGCTTGTGCCCAAGTGATCGGCAAGGCCGCCGTTTTTGGTGACTTTTTCCAGCATCTCTTTTTCACTGTACTTGCCGGAATAACACATTTCAACGACATCCCGAACAGGAAGGGAGCCGCACCGAGTCGGTGCCATAGGTCCGTCTCCGCGGGCAATGTCATTGGAATCGACCATCCTTCCTTTTTCATGGGCCGTAATGGAAATCCCGCCGCCAATATGGCAGATGATGAGATTTAGATCAGAATAGTTTTTTCCGACCTTTTGGGCATAACGCAGGCCAATTTCCTTTTGGTTCAAGGCATGGATAGCACTCTTGCGGTAAACACCCTTGAGGCCGGTTACCCTTGCAAGGTCCTTGAATTCATCCACTTCGGGAGGGTTCACGATAAAGGCCTTGGCATGATATTTTTCAGCAAGGGCACTTGCAATCGGGGCACCCAAAATGGCGGGATGGACGACGGACGGTCTATTCGTTACATAATCAAGGAGCGTTTCATTGATGGTAAAGACGCCGCTTTCCGTCGTTCCGCAGCCCCCACCCCGACTGGAAAAAGCATCCACATCGGTCAGGGTCTCCCCGCTTTTTTTCACACTTTCAAGAATCATATCCCGGCGGTAATCCAGTTGGTCGCGCACTTCTTTAAAGGCCTTGAGTTCCGATACATCATGCTGGATATTTTCAGAATAGATTTTCTCTTTTCCTTTGAACATGGCCACTTTTGTAGACGTAGAACCAGGATTGATGACAAAGATTTTATAGTCTTTCACAATAGCATTTCCTCATTTTCCAGAGATTATTTCATAAGGAGCGGGTACAGGATGCCAAGCCAGATGACCATGAGCGCACCGCCAATACGCGTCGAAATGGATGCAAAGGCAAGGAGGTTCATGCGGTTTGCTGCCGTAAGGACGGCAATATCTCCGCTGCCGCCAATGTTGCAGCAGCAAAGGCCGGCCGTAACTCCGCATTCATAAGGATAAAGACCCGTGAGGCGACCAAAGAACATAGCGCCTACAAATGCCCCCATGACACCGATAAAGATGACGGCAAAGACCGGAACGGTAAAATATTCCGTAAGGGCCGTAAATTTAAGGGAGTTCACACCGATACCGGCAATGAGCATGGGTAGCAAGGCCTTTAAGGCAAAGTTCATGGCATAGACAGCGTCATCCATGATTTCATCTTCTACAATGCCCGTGCACTTAACAATAATGGCAATGATGATGGACCAAGCAAGGCCCGCAATCATGCCCGTCCCTGGCAGCTTCCCTAGGATAAAGCCCATGAGATAGACCACCAGACAGATGAAGATACCTCCGCCAAGACGGGAATAATCAAGCGTCGTGGCCTGGCGTTTTTCGCCTTCCGTAATCATATGTTCCTGACCGATGAGGATGTTGCCATTTCCATTGAGGCCAGAAATCTTGGACGTAATGCCGCCGCCCAGAGCTGCCAAGACGACAGCAAGGACGTTGGCAATAGAAGCGTAACAGAGGAATTGACCAGCAAGGCTCGTCATATCCTTGCCGCTCAGTTCCGAATAAAGAAGGGGCAAGGTCGTCATGGCACCGGCACTGCCGCCGGACATGCAGGGAGCACCGATATAAAAGAGCCCTTCAGCGGCCCCAAAGCCAATCAGCTTTCCGCCAATGTAGCAGGAAACAAGAGCCACGACCTGGCTGCCAATGATGGCTGGTAAATAACGGGCCGTTGCCTTTAAGAGGATCTTGCGATCCATGACAAGGACGGACCCGATGAGGAGGGCGGCAATATACATATCTTGGAAGCCGCCGCGCATGACGGTACGAATGCCGTTTTCAAGCGGTTTCGGAATGAGGCCCACATAGTTCAGCCAAGAAGCACCGATAAGTGGCAGGAGGCAGGCCCCGCCTAAGTAGTTGTTGACGATAGGAATGGTGTTGCCAAGCCAGAAGAAAAGTCCTCCCATGGCCATCAGGAACGCCACCGTCAGCACATAGCTGGAAACAACGAAATTTCCCGACGCGTTGGAATAGATCTTTGCAAGCGGCATGAAATTGCCATAGACAGCGATGAGAACCACAGCAAACAAGATGAAAAACGGTTTTGGCCCCATGCCACAGACTTTAAATTTCAATTTTGAAGCATCCATTATTATTCTCCTTTTCAATTTGCCTTTCTTGTAATAAAACCCGTTTCTAAGTGCCCCTCATCTGAAACAAGATTGGTTATGGATGAATCTTGATTTATCTTTTTTTACTAGTCATAGCTGCCATAACAATGGCCAAATATTTATCTGTGACCGTGGCCGCCCGCGATACGAGGATAACCGGTACAAGCCCGCCTACAACGACGCCGCCCGTTTTACACCCCCCCAGAACCGTCATGCTCTTGGCCGCAAGGTTTCCTGCTACGATATCAGGGACAAGTAGGATATCGGCATCGCCTGCCACAGGGGATTCATACCCTTTGATGGCGCAGGCTTCCTTGTCCATAGCAAGGTCCAGGGAAATCGGTCCTTCCACAATAGCCCCCTTGATTCCTTCTTTCTTGATTTCCGCTGCTTCAACGGTCTGTTCGAGTTTTGAATTGACGCCTTCCATAGCAGAAAGGACAGCAATCTTGGGATTCTTTTCCCCTAGTGCTTTATAGGCACGAACGGCGTTTTCAAGGGCCATTTGCTTCTGTTCCTTCGTGGGATAGGTCAAAAGCCCCACGTCGGTCAAGGTAAAGAGCTTGTGATAGTAAGGACTTTCCATAAAAGCCAGGATATTCATGACTTTTGAAATGGAAATCCCATCCTCTTTGTTGACCAGGACCTTCATCAAGGTCTTCGTATCAAGGTGCCCCTTCATGATGGCATCGACTTTTCCTTCCCGTGCAAGGGCGCAGGCTTTGCGCGCGCATTCGGAAGGATCCGTTATGTCGATGATTTCCGCCCCGGAAAGGTCAGCCCCTTCTTTTCAAGATGGCTTCAATGCCCTCTTTTTCACCGATGAGGACGGGAGAGATGAGCTTTTCCTTATACGCCTTGATTACCGCTTCCAAGGTGTGCTCATCTTGGGCACAGACCACAGCCACTTTCTTCTTGACGGGATCTTGAAGCAAACGATCGATGAGTTCAGCAAAATTCTTAATCATAAGCAGTCTTCTTTCTTATAAGGTTCTGGGATCCGTAACGACACCAGTGAGCGCCGTCGCCGCTGCAACAGCCGGACTGGAAAGATATCCCAAGGTCTTCTTGGTTCCCTGGCGGCCAATGAAGTTCCTGTTTGCCGTCAAAAGGATCCTTTCATCGTCATACATGAGCCCATAGGGCATGCCGCAACAAAGACCGCAGCAGGGATGGGAAATGACGCAGCCCGCTTCAATAAAGTCCTTGATATAGCCTTTTTCAATGGCTTCTTTAAAGACCGTATTCGTTGCCGGCACGACAATGACACGAACATGGTTGGCAACTTTTTTGCCGCGCAGAATATCTGCAGCAGCCTTCAGATCTTCCAAACTGCCATTGGTGCAGGAACCAATGTAGACCTCATCCATGGGCGTGCCGAGGACCTCAGAGATAGGATACACATTGTCAACGCCTTGAGGGCAGCTCAGCTGTGGTTCCAGTGTCGAAACATCATAGGTCAGGACCTTTTCATACTGGGCCTCGTCATCGATGCGAATCCAGTCAATCTCCGAAAGAGGAATGCCATAATAGGCGGCCGTCTTTTCATCGGCTTCAAAAAGACCGCATTTGGCGCCTGCTTCAAGGGCCATGTTGGCAACGGTAAAGCGCGCGTCAAGAGACATTTCCCGTGCTGCCGGTCCCGTAAATTCAAGGGATTTGTACTGCGCGCCGGAAGCCGTAATATCCCCAAGGATGCGGAGGATGATATCTTTAGAAAAGACCCCCTTAGGGAAGTGTCCGTTGAGGACAACCTTGATGGCGCTGGGCACCTTGAACCAAAGTTCACCCGTTGTAAGGGCCGCAGCCATTTCCGCCGTGCCGATGCCGGAGCAAAAGCACCCGGCGCCCCCGTACGTTGTTGTATGGGAATCCGTTGCGGATTGTACTTCACCAGGTTTGGCGTAGAATTTTTCGTGCATCAGGGAGTGGCAGATACCTTCCCCAATGTGGAGTTTCTTGATGCCATATTCTTCGGCAAGCTTAAGACCAGCATCGTAATGAGCCGAGTCATTTTTGGCGACAGCCGTAGGCATGCAATGGTCAAAGACAATGCAGACCTTATCGGGGTCATCAATTTCTTTCGTGCCCATTTCATGGAGCGTATCAAGGAGATACGGTGTATAGATGTCGTGGATCATGAGAAAATCCGGATGGGTCACAACAATATCGCCCGGTTTGACTTCTTCCACACCGGCATTTTTGCGGAGGATCTTTTCCGCCAAAGTAAAGCCTTTGCGGCGCAGGGAAGCGTCACTCATGACAGGAAGTTCAGGCGCTTTGTAGCCTGCTTTGATCTTTGCCTTCGTATCTTCCACGAGACCGCCGTGTTCGACGATTTCGAGAAGATTCTGAGGAATGGCGCCAACAGGGAAGGATTTGCCATTTGCCGAAACCGTCTTGTTTTCAAGATCGACGGTCACAATGTCACCGCCTTTCACAACCTCTTGAATCCCGTCGCACTGCAGAAGAATGATGCCGTTATTGAAGGCGTTGCGGAAGAAGATACGGGCAAAGCTCTTTGCGATGATGCAGCGCACCCCATTGTGAGAAAGAACGGTCGCAGCCTGTTCCCGGGAAGATCCGCAGCCAAAGTTCTTGCCCGCAACGAGGATGTCCCCCGGTTTGACGGCCGTACCGAATTCCGGCTTCAAGAGCTCAAAAGCATAGCGTTTCATTTCTTCAATGGTAGGAATCGTACCGCGCTTGCCAGGAATGATGGTATCCGTATCGATGTCATCCCCAAAAGTCCAAATCTTGCCGTTAAATTTTGTATCCATGCTGCTTCTCCCCTTCCTAGACCGCGGCGGCTGCCATGATGGTCTCTACCGAGGCGGTATAGACGGAGGCATCATCACAACCCATGGCACCGGCAAAAGTATAGAGGCCTGTCGTGAGGAGGATTTCCTTATGGCCGACCACACCTGCTCCTTGGCTGACAATGTCACGGTCACTGCTTGCTTCGATCTGTGCGCCAAAATCAATGAATTTTGTAATGAGTCCTTCCTCCAGGGCCTTAAGATACGTTCTTGCCGTTACGGGACAGATGGAAAGACGGACCCCTTTGCGAAGGTTTTTTCCTTCCATTAAGGCAGCCGCCGTGCGAAGGGCTTCTAAGGTCCCGCCATTCATACCGCCAAGCTGGACGGCGTGGATCTTTTGACCGGAAAGGATATCCGCCCGATCAACCCCAGCTGCCGTCTGGCTCAAAAGATCGGCGCAGGGAAGTCGTAGCATGGGCCCTACTTGAGAAAGATCAAGGGTCATATCACTCTCCCCTTCCTCTATCGCAAAGGCCGTGAACGCCCCCGTATCTGTTGCCATTTCACAGAGAACTTCCCGTTCATAAGCCGTAAGGTCAGGACAGATGAATTCAACGGCTTTACCTTTGATATCGCCTGCAGCATCAAGAAAATGGAGGGCTACATCAATGATGCCGACACCGCGGCGCAGCTTCCCAATGACGCGGACAGTAACCGTTTCCGGAACGACGGTCTGGTACTCCCCTGTTTCCAGGACGCGGGCCATCTCCGTATGGCTGAGACCGAGCCCTAGGGCTCCAATGGAACCAAAGATGGAACTATGACGCGTACCCGTAATGATGATGTCTGTGGGCGCGACCATGTTTTCTTCGAGCATCCACTTCTGGGCAATCCCTTTGGCTTGATAGAAGGGAATCTTCTCTTTCCGGGCATACTGGAGGATTTCCTGGAAGATCTTGGATTCTTCCGGAAGGCCAGCCGGCAAGTTATGGTCGTAGACGACCAAGGCCTTATCGGGATTCTTTACATGGGAGGCAAGTTCTGTGATTTCATGACCAAAACCGTTCGTAATGAGGACATAGCGAGGTACTACGGAAACGACCTCACCTGTTTTGGCGCCTAAGAGTTCTTCAATTCGCTTCATCAAATCGTCTCCTTTGCCCCATCGGGGAAAGCACGATTGCGCTTTCCCTAGGAGCACTTGATTTGTTGTTTATTCAGCCAGTTTCTTGTAATAGGCGTAGCGTTCCATAGCTTCCTTCTGGCACTTTTCATAAAGGGCTTCGGCCGCTTCGGGGAAGGAACGCTTTAGGGAAGCATAACGGGTCTCCCCTTGCAGGAAGGCATCAAAATCACCTTTCGGTTCCTTGGAATCAAGGATGAAAGGATTCTTTCCTTCCTCTTTGAGAACGGGATTGTAGCGATAGAGCTGCCAGTAGCCAACTTCAACGGCTTTCTTGATTTCATCCTGAACCTTGTTCATGCCGCAGCGCAGGCCGTGGTTAATGCAGGGTGAGTAGCAGATGACAATACTCGGACCATTGAAGGCTTCAGCTTCACGGATGGCATTGAGGGTCTGCTGCATATTGGCACCCATAGCAACCTGGGCCACATAAGTATTGCCATAGCTCATGACCATAGCGCCAAGGTCTTTTTTCTTCGTCGGTTTGCCCGCAGCCGCAAACTGCGCAACTGCACCGGTCGGCGTTGCTTTGGAAGCCTGGCCGCCCGTGTTGGAATAGACTTCCGTATCAAAGACGAGGATGTTGACATCCGCACCGGAAGCAATGACATGATCCAGTCCGCCGTAGCCGATATCATAGGCCCAGCCGTCGCCGCCAAAGATCCAGACGGATTTCTTTGTGAGCTGGTCCTTGTTTTTGAGGACGCTCGCAACGATTTCAGAAACCGCCGTGCCCTTGTAGGCCGTGAGAGCTTTCTCCATGGCTTCACCCATAGCACGGGCATTATCCTTATTGTCCTTATTTTGGAGCCAGGTCTTAGCGGCTTCCTTCAAGGCTTCATCATCGGCCGTTTCCGCAAGGGCCTTGATTTCTTCTTCCACATACTTACGGCGTGCATCATCAGCAAGCTTGATACCAAGGCCGTATTCTGCATTGTTTTCAAAAAGGGAACCGCCTACGGCCGGGCCATGACCCTTCTTATTGGGCGTATAAGGCATGCTTGGGAAGCACGTTGCCCAAACCTGGGAACAGCCCGTTGCCGTAGCAATGAACATGCGGTCACCAAAGAGCTGGGTCACGAGTTTGGCATAAGGCGTTTCGCCGCAGCCCGGGCAGGCACCGTTGAACTCAAGCAGGGGCTGGTTGAACTGGGAATTCTTGACGGATGTGACACCGAAAGGATTTCTTACTTCCGGCAAAGCTGCCGTATAATCCCAGACCGCTTTCTGAGCTCCTTCCTTATCAAGGGTGGACATTTCCATAGCGCCTACAGGGCAGACATTGGCGCAGCTGCCGCAGCCCGTGCAGTCAAGGGTCGATACAGCAATATGGAAACGATAGGGTTCCACATCTTTGCCCTTAGCCGGAATATCCTTCATCCCTTCTGGAGCGCCCTTGACTTCCTCTTCCGTAAGGAGCATGGGGCGCAGGATGGCATGCGGACATACATAGGAGCACATATTGCACTGGATGCATTTTTGCGGATTCCAGCTCGATACACGGACCGAAGTTCCTCGCTTTTCGTGGCGGCTCGTTCCCTGAGGGAACATGCCGTTGGAATAGGGCACGAAATCGGAAACAGGGATGTCATCACCGGAAGCGGAGTTGACCTTTTTGAGGATTTTGTCGACATAATGGGATCCACTCATCTTTTTCGGTGCTTCCGTCGCATCAAGGGCAAGCCAAGCATCCGGCACAGGTACTTCGACGACTTCCTTGACACCGGCATCAACAGCGGCGTTGTTCATGTTGACAATCTTCTCGCCTTTTCTGCCATAGGACTTGAAGATGGCTTCCTTCATGTACTTCACAGCGTCATCGATGGGGATGATACCCGTAATCTTAAAGAAGGCAGCCTGCAGAACTGTGTTCGTTCTCGATCCAAGACCAAGCTGGAAGGCAATATCAACAGCATTGATGGTGTAGAGGTGGATATGCTTTTTAGCAAGATCATGCTTCATCTTGTTGGGAAGACGGTCGGCAATTTCCTCGGACGACCATTCACAGTTCAGCAGCAGGCTGGCCCCATCCTTGAGGTCCTTGACCACATCGAAAGTGTTGACATAGGCTTGGTTATGGACACCGACAAAATCGGCTTTCTTGACATAGTACTGGCTGCGGATCGGGGCTTTGCCAAAGCGCAGGTGGGACCGGGTCAAGCCGCCGGATTTTTTCCCGTCATATTCGAAATAAGCCTGGACGTTGAGGTCCGTGTGGTCACCGATGATCTTAATTGTATTCTTGTTGGCGCCAACCGTTCCGTCGGAGCCAATGCCCCAGAACTTGCAGCTCACCGTTCCTTCAGGCACAATATCGATTTCATCCCCATAAGGGAGAGAATGATGGGTCACATCATCAACGATACCGATGGTGTAATGGTTCTTCGGAACTTTCGTTTCCATGTTGCTATACATGGCAGCCACCATGGTAGGCGTCGTATCCTTGCCGGCTAAACCGAAGCGGCAGGCAACAACTTTGAATGTGAGGTCCGTATCATTGAGGGCCGTAACGAATTCTTCGTAAAGCGGTTCACCGACAGCACCGGCTTCCTTGTCGCGGTCGAGGACCGTGAGGACCTTGACCGTTTTAGGAAGAGCCTTGATGAGATGTTTTACTGAGAAAGGACGGAATAGGTGAACTTCCAAATAGCCTACTTTCTTCCCCTGTTTGCGGAGATAATCAACCGTTTCCTGAGCCGTCCCGGCAATGGAGCCCATCCCGGCAATAACATATTCCGCATCGGGATCGCCATAGTAATTAAAGAGATGATAATCACGGCCCGTCAGTTTATTGATCTGGGCCATGCAGGATTCAACAATATCAGGTAGAGCTTCATAATAAGGGTTGACCGATTCACGCTGCTGGAAATAGGTATCGTCGTTTTCACCCGTCGTAATAAGGGTCGGATGATCCGGATTGAGGGACCCGGAGCGGAATTTTTCCAGTTCATTGTAATCAACAAGTTTCTTCAGTTCATCATAATCGAGGCAGTCAACCTTCTGGATTTCATGAGACGTTCGGAACCCATCAAAGAAATGAAGGAAAGGAATATGACCCTTGATAGCAGCAAGGTGAGCAGTAGCCCCAAGATCCATAGCTTCCTGAACCGTGGAAGAAGCAAGCATGGCAAAACCGGTTTGACGGCAGGCCATGACATCGGAGTGCTCGGCAAAGATAGAAATGACATTGGTCGCAACATTACGGCTGGCAACATGGACAACGGCAGGCTGCAGTTCGCCAGCAATACGGAACATGGTCGGAATCATCAGCATAAGCCCCTGGGAAGCCGTATAGCTTGTCGACAGGACACCGGCGTTAACTGCACCATTTACAACGGAAATCGCGCCGCATTCAGACTGCATCTCGACAAGCTTGACAGGCTGACCGAAAATGTTCTTCTTGCCATGGGCAGCCCAAGAGTCGACATGTTCAGCCATCGGGGAAGACGGCGTAATCGGATAGATAGCGGCAACTTCCGTAAATGCGTAGGACGCATAAGCCGCAGCTTCATTACCATCCATTGTTTTTCATCATTATAAGAACCCTCTCTTCTTGACTTAATTGCCTTTCCGCTTGCCTAAGGCGAAAAGAGCCTTTTCTGATTTGTCGCTAGTTTAACGTATTAGTAAATCGTTTTACTTGAACTCATTTTAAAAAGTGAACAGGCCTTTGTCAATATGCAAAAATCAGAAAATTCCCCGAAAATGAGGGTCATATAATGTAATAAAATGACTTTTGAAAATTTTGGATGGGCGCCTATCTTGATTTCCGTGCCATTATTTCAATAAATCAGCTTGTCATTCTCTATCTTCCGATGTAATAATAAGGTTAACGTTTTACCTACGCTTGCATATAGATTGGAGGTCTCCCTATGGATTTGCTTTCCCAAATTCGCTCTGAATGTGCCAACCTTTCTGTCAATAAGGATTATCTTGGCCGTTATCCCTTGGCAGAAACAAAGAGTCTCTTTGTCCCCACGCGTTACGGCAGCCTTTTGGTTCACCTTTATCGTCCTCATACGAAAAAGGATCTCCTACCCACTATTGTGAATTTTCATGGAGGCGCCTTTATCAAAGGGTATCGAGGACAGGATATTGAGTTTTCACACATGATGGCCTATCGGAGCGGTTCTTTATATCTTGATGTCGACTATAAGACCGCGCCGGAACACCCTTTCCCTTATACGTTTGAAGAAGGGCTTGATCTCTTATCCTATGTAGAGATTCACGCCGAAGACCTTGGCGGTTCCAAGGATAATCTCGTGCTTATGGGCCAAAGTGCTGGCGCAAATCTCATTACGGGCATGACGCTCACCTTTCTTGAAGAAGGTCGCAAGCTCCCTACAGGACTTATTTGCTGCTATCCTCCTTGTGACTTAACCGGTAAATTAGCTGATAAAAAAGGCGGGATCAAGGATCCCCGCATGATTGAAGTGGCAAGTTTTGGAATCGCTTGTTACCTCCCTCATGGTGGCACGGAAAATCCCTTGATCTCCCCTCTTTTTGCATCAAAAGACCAGCTCAAAGGCTTTCCTCCTGTGCTTATCATTACGGCAGAACATGACATTCTTTGTGATGAAGCCTTGACCTTTGCCCGTCATTTAGCAGAAGCAGGCACCGCAGTAACGGCTAAAACAATCTTGGGTGCCCGCCATGGTTTTCTGCCAAGACGGACGGAAGGTCATGAGGAAGGGGAAGCCTTGATCTTGTCCTATCTGAGGTTCCTTCAGAACGGTCAGTATACAAATCCTTTTCCAAGCGTTTGTTGAGGGGCATAAAAAGTCAAGAAGAAGGCCCTTTTATTACCTTGACTTTTTTAGATCCCTTCAGTATGCTGAAAGCAGCTGTTTACTAAACTGATTCCATCTAGCTCCAGGCAGGATGATTATTGAAAGCAGGGATTTTCGTGTCCACCATCAAAGATGTTGCAAAAAGAGCGGGCGTCTCACCGACGACGGTATCCATTATTTTGAACGGAAAAGCTGAAGACCGGAAGATTTCCCAGGCGACACTTGAAAAAGTTATGAATGCCGTCAGGGACCTTGACTATCAGCCGAACCTCAGTGCTCGGCGGCTACGCTCCAATGAAATAAAAAAGCCGAGTCTTGCTTTTTTTTGGCCCAGTGACCACAGAACTAACATTATGGCCACTTTCATCAACTACATCCAGGAAGAGCTGATTGCTCATCAATATGACTGTGAGCTTGTCATCCAGACCTATCAAAATGACCACTTGGATGAAAAGGCCTCCATTTTTGCAAAGAACAGTTACAATGCCATGATCATTGGTGCGTCCTCGCTCCATGATGTGGAATTCCGAAAATACCCTCCCAATCCCCGGTCATTCTCATCAACAGAACGTCCGCCCTGCACTCCACCATCAGTGTTGATGACAAGGCCGTCGGCCGTGAGGCAGCCCGTCTTCTTTATGACAAAGGCTATAGAGAGGCCGCACTTCTTGCGGGGAAAACGCCTTACGTCGCAACAGGAGTCCGTACCAAAGCCTTCCTCACTTCCTGCAAGGAACTTGGCATCGAAATAGCCTCGGAAGCCCTCATCTACTGTGATAATTCCATTGAAGGCGGCGTGAAAGGAGCAGCAAAATACCTGCGTCTTGGAAAGCGCCCTCCTGTCATCTACTCCGAAGCGGATGAACTTGCTAGAGGCGCCCTTTATGAACTCCATCGCAGCGGCGTAGCTGTTCCCGAGGATACGGAAATCCTTACAACATCCCTTATGAGTCCTGAAACAACCCTTTACACTATTCCCTCCCTCAGCGTCATCGAGATTTCCCAGCAGGAAGTGAGTAGGGAAATCGTAGCCATGCTCATGAAGCTTCTGTCAGGCGAGGAAGCAGGTCCCCTGCATAAGATCCTGCAGCCCAAAGTCGTCTTACGTGAAAGTTTTTCCCTGTAATCAGCAAAGAGTAGTGAAGCCCAAGTTTCACTACTCTTTTTATCTATTAAGTTGACGGCGTTTTCAGGAGTTTTAAATATACGGAAAATTATTTCTTGACAAGCCATTCAAAGTGGGTTATGATTCAGTTATCTCTAGTATAACGTTAAACCTAACGACAAATCGATGATTTCGGACTGCCTATCCGAATTTCTGATGAATTTGATCAAAGGATGTGTTCCCTATGTTCTTTTCACATAAAGAAGTGCCTTACTACGCAGGCAATCCTCATCCCTTGCAGTTCAATAGCGTCGAATTCAGGGATGGACAGCAATCCTTATTTGCAACCCGTATGACAACAGACGAAATGATTCCCCTCTTGGAGGAAATGGACGAAGTTGGCTTTGCGACCATGGAAATGTGGGGCGGCGCCACCTTTGACGTCTGTATCCGTTACCTTCAAGAAGATCCTTGGGAGCGACTCCGCATCTTTAAGCAGCATGTCAAGAAGACGCCGCTCAAAATGGTGCTCCGTGCCCAAAACCTTGTAGGCTACCAGGCCTACCCCGATGATGTTGTCGAAGAATTTGTGGCCCGTGCCGCCGATAACGGCATCGATATTTTCCTTACCTTTGATGCCCTAGGCGACCTCAGGAACTGTGAAACGGCTTTTGATGCCATCAAAAAGGCCGGGAAGATCATTGAAGGGTCCCTGCAGTACAACATCAGTCCTTTCAATACGATTGAAAGCTATGTCCAAAATGCCAAGGACCAGGTTTCCATGGGTGCGTCTGCCATTCACGTAGAAGATATGGCCGGGCTCATGACGCCAAAGGCAGCTTACGACCTCATTCGAGCCCTTAAGAAAGAATTGACCGTGCCCATTCATCTCCATGCCCACTGCGTGGGCGGTCTTGCGGATATGGCCTACTGGGAAGCCATCCAAGCTGGCGTTGACGGTCTTGATGTATGTGTCTCTTCCATGGCCTTCAGCTCGGCTCATCCTCCCATTGAAAGCTATATTGCTGCCCTACGGGGAACGCCGCGTGACCCCAAGATTGGTTTAGGACAGTTTGATGCCATCAACAAGAAGTTCCTTGCCGTCAGACAAAACCATGCCGACATGGCAACGAAACTCGTTGGCGTCGACGTAGGATGCCTGAACCATCAGATTCCGGGCGGGATGCTTTCGAACCTCGAAAGTCAGCTCAAAACGATGAATATGTCCGACAGGCTTCCCAAAGTCCTCAAAGAAGTGATCCAAGTCCGGGCCGATATGGGCTATCCGCCCCTTGCAACGCCGTCGAGTCAGATCTGCGGCGCCCAGGCAACGGTCAACGTTCTCACAGGAAAGCGCTACGGCATGATTTCCAAGGAAATGACCAATTACTGCCGCGGCCTATATGGTATGCCGCCAGGAAAGATCGATGCGGAACTTTCTAAATTAGCACTAAAAGGAAAGGAACCGGACTTTTCTAGACCGGGCAGCCGAATTGCACCGGGCCTTGAAAAAGCAAGGACGGCTGCAGGAGAGCTTGCACGCACAAGAGAAGATGTGCTTACCTATGCCCTCTTCCCCGAAATTGCCGTGCCTTTTCTTAAAAAAAAATATAAAGGATAAGGTGACCTACTGTGAAACAAACGGATGAAGAAAAACTGAAGCGATCCCGTGCTTTTCTCCAGAAACTGAAGGAAGCCCGCGGCGGCAAGATCATGGATTCCCATCGAACCATGGGCAATGATCCCTCCCTTGTAAAAATGTTCCTCGAGCAGTATGTAAACTGCAACAAAAAAGATGTTCAGATCCCGCGGAAATATCGCGAACTCATCGTTATGGCCATTGGAATGGCAACGGGAACGGAAACAACCATGAAGGTTCATTCCCGCTTGGCCCTTGAAAATGGGGCCACCTTGGATGAGATTTTTGAAGTCATCCGCATTATCTTCTTTACCTGCGGCGTCACAAAGCTCCTGCCCATCCTGGAAACCCTGGATATGTTCGAGCCCATTGACGAAAACTGATGTATTCCCACTCCTTTTTATATCAGCAAAAAAGACATGATGCTCCCCCTCTTTCGCATCATGTCTTTTTGCTTTCATCAGAAAAGCACGTTTTTATTGGTGTTCATCCAACGTTTCCTATATAATAGTAAAAAATCCAGAAAGGTGGTGCCCCCTATGCAGCACGAATGCCGAATTACCGACCTTGAGACCAAGATCTTTCCCGAATCCCAAAAAGCCTATCTTGCAAATTCTAATTCCGATCCCTGTCCCTATTTCAAAAAGGGGGGATCCGTTTCTTTTGAAACGAACGACGACACAGGATGTTTTTCATCATCTTATGAATGGGCGCTTTTGCGGAGAAGCGTGGGATACCATCGGCCGCTATGTCCATACACCCCTTCAGTGCGGATCCATCATGCATGGCTGGACAAGTGATGACCGTACGATGATTGCCTGCTGCAATTATGGAACGCGTCCCGTCATTTTTTTTATTGAACGAATTGATATTCTCGAAACAGAAGAATAACGGGAATGGTTGCAAAAACAAGATTTCTCCAATACGGCGGATGAGGGCTATACTGGATTAATTATTCCCATAGATGCAGAAAAGACCCAGCAGAACCGCTTCTAGGTGGCCCTGTCAGGTCTTTTTTTAGTGCTCGAAGGTCAGCGCATAGGTAATGATATGATCCTTATAGGATACAGAGATCTGTCCATCCAGGAGGGCGACCATCTCCTTTGCCATGGATAAGCCAATCCCGTAGCCAGGAATGGTGCTGTCATGGGAACTGTCACCGCGATAAAACCGCTCAAAATAATGAGAATAGTCCTCTCCTTCCCCTTTGGCATAAGCATTGGAAATAGCAATGACAAAACCTTGTTTGCCCCTTCGGGTCAGCGACGCTGCAATGGTTCCTTTGGCGTCACAGTATTTGACCGCATTATCCATGAGGATATTGATCAGCTCCACAAGGGAACGCTGGTCCGTCATAACAGGAAGGGTATCCGGTGCGGTTAGGGATAGGGTCTTATCATCCGCTTTGACAAGAGGCCTGAACTGCTCCACCGTATCCTTGAAAAGAGGCGTCAAATCCAGCTCCTCTTTCTGCAGGTCTTCCTTACGTTTTTCGCCCATCTTCGAAAGGGTGATGAGGCTCGAGATGAGGCGGGAAAGGCGCTTGACCTGCGTCAGGATATTGGCCGTCCACTCACTCTTTCCCTGAATGAGTTCCAAGGCTTCCGTATTGGCAGAAATGATGGCAATCGGGGTCTTGAGTTCATGGCCAGCATTGGTAATGAAACGCTTCTGGTTTTCCATATTATCGACGAAGGGCCGGATGATAAGGTTGCAAAGCCCGGTCAGGACAAGGACATAAACCAGAATGCAGCCAATACCAAAGCGCAGGGAATACCGGACAAAGCTTTCCACAGCTGCCACGTCCTTTGTAGAATCCATAATGACAATACGGTATTGATGATTGTCAAGGGGCGTCACCATATAGCTGTAACTTGCCCGGTTCTTGCGAAAGATTCCCCGATCCCTCTGTGATTCGATGACGCTCCGGACAACTTGGACCGCCTCACTTTCACTAAAGGAAGCAATGCGGGAAAGGTTGACATCTTCTACATTGCCGAGGCGGTCGAGAACAATACTAAAATAACGGATCTGATAGATCGATTCCGGGGAATCATTGTACCAGTCCGGATCCTCAATCCAGGAAGAGGGCCGTTCTCCTTCCCGCCGCGGCAGCTGCCCTCCATTTTCGGAGATACTTGTGAGGAGCGAAAAAACGGAGTGCTGCATACGCATATAGGAAATGGTATTGATGAGCCCCAACGCGCCAACCACAATGATGATAACGGCAAGAGTGCCTACGAGAATGAATTTGCGCCGCAGACGCTGGATTTCAGCCATTTGCGGCCTCCTGGGAAACAAGGCGGAAACTGCCATTTTCCTCACCTTCTATGGTGCAATGGCTGCCGATGGCCCGAAGTTTCTCCCGTAGATAAGAAATATATATCCAGACCACGCCAGGACCTTTTTCTTCCTCATCCTGCCAGACATGGGAAAGGAGCAGCTCCGTTGAAAGAGTTTTTCCTTCATTGAGCATGAGTAGTTTCATCAGGGCCGTTTCCTTAGCCGATAAGCGAACACTGCTGGTACATGAAAGTTCCCCTTCACCGACCTTAAGGGTAAGCGTACCCGTTGTGAGATCTTCCCTGTCCTTCTGACGGCGCCGCGTCATGGAACGGATGCGGGCAAGCAGTTCCCCCATGGCAAAGGGTTTCGTCAAGTAATCATCAGCGCCAGCATCTAGTCCCATGATACGGTCATCGACTTCTGATTTTGCCGTAAGAAAGATTGCCGGCGTTTCATTGCCGCTTTGCCGGATTTCGGAAGAGCCGTTACGCCATCTTTAATGGGCATCATAATATCAAAGATGAGACAGTCATAGGGCTTTTGCGCAGCCGCTTCGACAGCTTCCGCCCCATTTTGCACAGTATCCACCGTATAGCCTGAATGGGTAAGGACAGCAGAAATGGCCATGCTCATGGCTTTTTCATCTTCAGCAAGCAAGATATTCATCCCTTAAGACTCCTTTTTATGATTTTTGCGGATGAGGTGGGAAATGGTCTGCATGGAAAGATCACAGGCCGCAAGCTCATCAGCACAGCGTTTCAATTCTTCGATGATAAGGGCAGGATCTTCAATATCCTGTTTGTATTTCACTTCATGTTCCAAACTTGCCCAGGAATCCATGGCAATGGTCCGCAGCTGCAGCTCCGCAAAAAAACGGCCTGGATTCTTTCCATCGATGTCTTCAAAAGGGGCCGTCACTTCAATAATGATGTGGTAACTGCGGTATCCATTCGGTTTTACGTGACTGATATAGTCTTTTTCCTTGATGATCCGGCAGAAAGGAAAGCTGCGGATGGCCTCAAGGTTGGTATAGATATCATCGATAAAACGACAGACAATCCGAATACCAATGGCATCATTTAGTTCCCGCAGAGCGGAGCGAGCCGATACGGGAAGCCCCTTTCTCACACACTTTTCGTTCATGCTGTCAATGCTTTTGACACGGTAAATCAAATGCTCATAGGCTGGCTCCCCTGTTCTTTCCTTGCAGACACGGCTATAGTCTTCAATTTTTCCAACAAGATAGGTCATGACGCGCTGCAGGGTCGGCTGCCAATCGGCATAGGATGGATTTTGTTGTGTCATAGTGGCATGGACCTCCTTTTACGGTTCTTTCTTTATTGTATCATAGCAGGTAGTCCCAAAAAGGAAATAATCTGAAACAAAATGAGCACAGTAAAGAAAAGGGATAAGGGAAACCTGTTCCCTTACCCCCTTTCCCCCGATTGATCCCCTATCAATGAAAAAGACACAGGATCACGTTGAGCACAATACTAACAACAATACAGCTGACAACAGGAAAATAGAAACTGCCATGCTTTCCCGTAATCGAAATGTCCCCCGGCAAATGCCCCAATGGGAGGAAATGGGGGCCAAACTCCACAAAAAGACCTATCACGACAAATAGGATGCCAATGGTAATCAGCAATCGACCCATGGATGCGCCCTCCCCCTTTTTAATTTACGCCCGGAAAGGCAGATACATACTGAATGGTAATATCAGGGAAACTATTGACGAATTGGACCGTAAAGTCCTCACCATATTCAACAAACTGCCACTCTCCAATTTCATCCGGGAAATAGTCAACCACTTTCACTTTAAGGTCAGGGAAAGCATTGACGACCTTGACCTTGATATCGGCATTATATTCAACAATGCGTACCTTCCCACTGAGACGAATCTTTCCAAAATACCCATCCCTGGATACACCAGAAGTCCATCCGGTAAGCGGCAGGGCAAAGACGAACAGTAACAGGCAAAAAGCAGACAGTATGCGTTTTTTCATCGGCCTTCCCTCCTTTCTCTTATTATAACAGAAATATGCCCTAAAAAAAGAGGATAAGGGAGAGTTATTCTACCCATAAAAAAAACTGTGAAGAAAGACGACACGCATTCTTCACAGCCAGTTGTACACTTATTTAGGATAATTATTGGACGTACTGTCCTTAAGAACGACGTCATGGGCTCCACCTTCGACAAGGCTGGTTGCAGAAACAAGGGTCAATTTTGCTTTTTTCTGCAGCTCAGGAATCGTAAGCGCCCCACAGTTGCACATGGTAGAGGAAATCTTGGCAAGAGTGACACCGACGTTTTCTTTTAGCGGCCCTGCATAAGGAACATAAGAGTCTACGCCTTCAACAAAGGAGAGTTTCTTATCTCCGCCCAGGTCATACCGCTGCCAATTGCGGGCACGGGCAGAACCCTCACCCCAATATTCCTTCATATACGTGCCGTTGATATTGACACGCTTGGTAGGGGATTCATCAAAGCGGGCAAAATAGCGTCCCAGCATAATGAAATCAGCCCCCATGGCAAGGGCGAGGGTCATGTGATAGTCATAGACAATCCCGCCGTCCGAGCAGATTGGCACATAGATTCCTGTTTCTTCAAAGTATTCATCACGGGCTTTGGCTACTTCGATGACAGCCGTTGCCTGACCGCGGCCAATCCCCTTTTGTTCACGGGTAATGCAGATGGAGCCGCCGCCAATACCAATCTTGATGAAATCGGCACCCGCTTCAGCCAGGAAGCGGAACCCTTCCTTATCAACAACGTTGCCGGCACCAACCTTCACCTTGTCGCCATACTTGTCACGGATCCACTTGAGGGTCCGTGCCTGCCATTCACTGAATCCTTCGGAAGAATCGATGCAAAGGACATCAGCACCAGCTTCGACAAGGGCTGGAACACGCTGTTCATAATCCCGGGTGTTGATCCCGGCACCAACCATATGGCGCTTCTGACCATCAAGAAGCTCCAACGGATACTGTTTGTGGGTCTGGTAATCTTTCCGGAAGACCATATAAAGCAGATTTCCGTCTTTATCAATAATGGGAAGGGTGTTGAGTTTGTTATCCCAAATGACATCATTGGCTTCTTTAAGCGTTATGTCCGCATCGCCAACCACCATTTCAGAAACTGGCGTCATAAAGTCCTTGACAAGATCCGTCATATGCATGCGGCTGACACGATAGTCACGACTTGTTACGATACCTTCGAGGTGACCATGACCGGAACCATCGCTTGTAACTGCGACGGTAGAGTGTCCCGTTTTTTCCTTTAAGGCAAGAACATCGGCCAGGGTGCTGTCTGGGCGAAGATTGGAATCACTTACGACAAATCCCGCTTTATAGCTTTTTACGCGAGCAACCATCGCGGCTTCGCTTTCCACAGATTGAGATCCATAGATGAAGGACAGGCCCCCTTCACGGGAAAGGGCCACCGCCATCCCATCATCGGATACGGACTGCATAATAGCAGAAACAAGGGGAATGTTCAGGCTAAGGGCCGGCTTTTCACCCTTTTTAAACTTTACCAGAGGGGTCTTGAGACTTACGTTCGCAGGAATACATTCGCTGGAAGAGTACCCAGGGACCAACAGATATTCACTAAAAGTATGCGCAGGTTCATCATAAATGAATGCCATTCTCATTCCTCCTTGAAGATATTTTCCTATTTTATCACTACACTGTCACAAATGCAACAGTTATTTTACAAATTCCCCGTTTCCCGTCTTAAAAGGCGAGATATGGGAAGGAACGGCCCGAAGGCCGTTCCTATGATCAATCAGCGGTTCAGCGCTCTCCAGGCAATATCTTTACGATATTGGGCCCCTTCGAAATGAATGCGTTCTACAGCACCGTAAGCGCGTTCCTTTGCTTTTGCGATTGTTTCATCGACAGCCGTCACTCCGAGAACCCGGCCGCCATTTGTGACAATCTGCCCGTCCACTTCCTTGGTTCCTGCATGGAAGACCACGACATCTTCGAGCTTGGACGCTTCCTCAAGACCCGTAATGGCGATGCCCTTGGGATAGGAACCAGGATAACCGCCGCTTGCCATGACAACACAGACAGCAGCACCAGATTTCCATTTCACCATATCAGGACGAAGGGTTCCTGTTGCGCAGGCATACATCACTTCTGCGAGGTCCCCGTCGAATAAAGGCAGGACGGCCTGGGTTTCCGGATCGCCAAAGCGGCAGTTGAATTCAACGACCTTGATGGAATCCCCACTGATCATGAGACCTGCATACAGACAGCCAGAATAAGGCCGTCCTTCCTTTTCCAAAGCATCAATGACAGGACGAATAATCGTATCCAGAGTCTTTTGCTTAAGGGCCTCTGTCATCACGGGTGCTGGGGCATAAGCGCCCATGCCACCCGTATTGGGCCCCTTATCCCCATCAAAGACCCTCTTATGGTCTTGGGCTGGAATCATAGGAACAATGGTCTTGCCATCGGTAAAGCACAAAAGGGAACATTCCTCCCCTTCCATAAATTCCTCGATGACAACGCGACTCCCGGCACTTCCAAAACGATGCTCTTGCCCCATCATTTCTTCCAGCGCTTCCAGCGCTTCTTTTTCCGTCATCGCGACAACGACACCTTTACCGGCAGCAAGTCCATCGGCCTTGATGACAATCGGGGCCCCTTTTTCGCGAACGTAAGCCTTCGCTTCATCCAAGGAATCGCATACCTTGAAAAATGCCGTAGGCACGTGGTACTTTTCCATCAGTTCCTTGGAAAAGATCTTGGATCCTTCAATCTCTGCCGCCTTGGCCTTAGGCCCAAAGGCCTTGAGCCCATGAGCTTCAAAGACATCGACGAGACCCGCTACAAGGGGTGCTTCCGGCCCCACTACGGTCAGGTCGATGACATGCGTTTCGGCCCACTGGGCCAGACCTTCAAGATTGGTCACATCCATGGGAACGCATTCTGCCAATCCCATCATCCCCGGACCGCCAGGAATCGCATAGAGCTTCTTCACCTTAGGACTTTGGGCGAGTTTCCAAACAATTGTATGTTCGCGGCCGCCACCGCCGATGACGAGTACATTCATACCAATAGGCCTCCTTTATGACAGCAGTTTCTCGAAATAGGCGCTGATGGCCGTATCATAATGCGCCGTATGGGCAAAAGCCTCATGGGCCAGCATCCGGCGCGTCTTAAGGTCCACGTCACCTTTTTCGTCAAGCATCTTCATGAGACTGGCATAGCGATCCGGATTCGTGATGACCACCACATCGTGGAAATTCTTTGCCGAAGCCCGAACCATGCAGGGACCGCCAATGTCGATATTTTCGATGGCTTCCGCTTCTGTCACGTTCGGTTTAGCAATCGTCGCTTCAAAAGGATACAGGTTGCAGACCACCAAATCAATCGGTTTAATGCCGTTCTTTTTCATATCTTCCATGTGTTTGGGATTGCTGCGCACCGCAAGGATTCCGCCATGAATCTTTGGATTCAGCGTCTTGACGCGGCCGTCCATCATCTCCGGCGTGCCCGTCACATCACTGACATAGGTCACAGGAATACCGGCATCCTCGATGGCTTTCATGGTTCCGCCCGTAGAAATGATTTCGATGCCTTTATCATGAAGGAAGCGGGCTAATTCTACAATGCCACGCTTATCAGACACACTGAGGAGGGCTCTTTTGATTGCCATAGCGATCACCTTATTCCTTTCTGATCTTGACTCTCCGCCCTTTAACGCTCAGGCGGTCTTCACACCATAGTTTCACAGCTTCCGGAAGGATTGTATGTTCTTCTACTAGGATCCTCGCGGCAAGGGTATCGTGTGTATCCTCATCGTAGACGGGAACCGCCCTCTGGAGAATAATTGGACCGGAATCCATGCCGGCATCGACAAAATGAACGGTACAGCCAGCAATCTTGACTCCATACTGGAGGGCCTGCCCCTGTGCGTCAAGACCTTTGAAACTCGGCAGGAGGGCCGGATGGATATTGATGATGGCGTGAGGCCACTTGGTCACAAATTCACCGCTTAAGATGCGCATAAACCCAGCAAGGACAACAAGCTCGACCCCCGCATTCCGCAAGGCGGCATCAAGGGCCGCTTCATAGGAAGCCTTATCCTTAAACTCCTGACGGAGAATGGTCTTTCCCGTGATTCCCGCTTTGGCCGCCCGTTCAAGGGCAAAGGCTTCCGGACTGTCGCTGATAACAAGGCAAATCTCAATGGGAAGGGATTCTGCCGCAATCTTATCAATGATGGCCTGCAAGTTGCTTCCTCGACCGCTAACAAGGACACCGATCTTTCTTTTATTCACCAAAAACGCCGCCTTTCATGACCGTCTTCTTTGTTCCAGGTACAACATGACCAAGTTCATAGAAGGTTTCCCCATTTTCCTTCAAATGGGCACGGACGGCATCTGCTTCATCGGCCCCGACAACAAGGACCATGCCGACACCCATATTAAAGGTGCGGTACATTTCCTTCCAAGGCACGTTGCCCCATTCCTGGAGTTTCTTGAAGACCGCCGGCATTTCCCACGCATCGGCATGAACTTCGGCATCACAGTCAGCCGGAAGAATACGAGGAATGTTTTCATAGAATCCGCCGCCCGTGATATGCACCATGCCGTGGAGATCGAACTTCTTGATGAGCGGCAGGCACGTACGGGGATACAGACGGGTCGGTGTAAGAAGTTCTTCACCGAGAGTCTTGCCAAATTCAGGGATATACGTATCAACCTTCATGCCCATCACGTCAAAGCAAAGCTTACGAACAAGGGAATAACCATTTGAATGGATGCCCGTGGAAGGAAGGCCCAAGAGCACATCACCGGCCTTTACCTTATCACCAGTAATCATCTTGTCCCGTTCGACCACACCGACGGAAAAACCGGCAATGTCATATTCATCTTTGGCATAAAAGCCGGCCATTTCAGCGGTTTCACCGCCAATAAGGGCACAGCCCGATTCTTTGCAGGCGCCGGCCACACCGCGAACGATGTCAGCAATCTTTTGGGAATCCACCTTAGCCGTTGCAATGTAATCGAGAAAAAAGAGCGGTTCCGCTCCCTGGACAAGGATATCATTGACACACATGGCGACTGCATCCTGGCCGATGGTGTCATGACGGTCCATGAGGAAGGCAATCTTGAGCTTGGTACCCACGCCATCAGTGCCGGATACAAGAACAGGATTCTTGTAGGAACCCAGGGCAAAAAGACCTCCAAAACCACCTAGGTCACCAATGACCTCCGGACGATAGGTCGCGCGGACACTATCTTTCATCAGTTCAACGGCTTTGTTGCCGGCATCAATGTTTACCCCGGCATCAGCATAGGTAATGCTCTTTTTCTCATCACTCACGATTGGTACCTCCTTAGCAGCCCATTTCAAATTGATACTTGGAACCTTGTTTCATCTCTTCATCTGCCCCATCAGGATACTTGGCATTGAAGCAGGCATAGCACATATCATCCGGATCAAGGACGGACAGGGATGACCGTAAGCCTTCCATGGAAATATAATGCAGGCTATCAGCTTTAATGTATTCACAGATCTCTTTTTCCGTCTTGGTCGCAGCAATCAGTTCCTTGCGTTCTGACGTATCAATGCCATAATAGCAGGAATTCATGACCGGTGGAGAACTGATACAGACATGGACCTGCTTAGCCCCAGCATCACGCAGGAGCTGGACAATTTTGCCGCTTGTCGTCCCGCGGACAATCGAATCATCAACCATGACGACAGACTTGCCCGCCACCAAACTGCGGTTGGCATTGAGCTTCAGCCGAACTGCGTTGAGGCGCTGTTTCTGCGTCGGCTGGATAAAAGTCCTTCCAATATATTTATTCTTTGTCAATCCTTCGAGGAAAGGTATTCCCTTTTCAAGGCCATAGCCAATGGCGGCCGGCGTCCCTGAATCAGGAACGGAAATAACGATATCCGCCTTGATATCCTTAGTTTCACGGGCAAGGATACGTCCCATATTGACACGGGCCAAATAAATGCTTTCTCCATCCATGATGGAATCAGGACGGGCAAAATAGACAAACTCAAAGATGCAATGGGCGCGGTGTTCTGGTTGATGCTGGGCATACATGAGGCTTGTCGGCTCTTTATCAGCATCATCGATAACAATCATCTCGCCTGGTTTTATGTCACGGACATAATGAGCACCCACCAAATCAAGGGCACAGGTTTCACTGGCAACAACCCAGCCATGATCAAGACGTCCCAAACAAAGAGGCCGAAAACCATAAGGATCACGGAACGCAATCAGTTTATCATTACTCATGATGAGGATGGCAAAAGCACCCTTGATTGCATTGGCAGCCTCCGCTACGCGCTCTTCCAAGGTCTTTTTGCGGGAACGGGCAATCAGGGACAGAACGACCTCGCTATCAACCGTAGTCTGGAATACGTGTCCTTCCTTGGCAAGCTCCTGCCGCAGGCTAGCTGCATTTGTCAAGTTACCATTATGGGACAGGCAGAGATTTCCCCCATCATAGAACACTTTCAAAGGCTGGACATTGTAAGTCATACTGCTGCCCGTCGTGGAATAACGGACATGACCAATGCCAATATATCCGTCAAGACCCTCGAGTCCTGATTTGAACACATCGGAAACAAGGCCCATATTCTTTTTCACATGGACGTTCTGTCCGTCGCTGACAATAATTCCCGCACTTTCCTGACCGCGGTGCTGCAGTGCAAAAAGCCCCCAGTACGTATTAAGTGCTACATCGTCTTTGTGGGAATAGATACCGAATACACCGCATTCTTCATGCAGCTTATCCGCTTCGTAGAAAAGGTCCCGCATAGTTCCTCCTTAAATGACAATCAATTAGTTAGAAGCACGGGCAGCTGCCAGCTTCTCCCCTTTGGCTCTGACTTCTTCTTTCATCTTGGCACGATAAGTGGCAAGCTTCCGAACCAGTTCCGGATACTTAAGGGAAAGGATTTCTACAGCAAAAATAGCCGCGTTCTTGGCCCCGTCGATAGCCATGGCTGCCACAGGAATTCCGCTTGGCATCTGGACCGTACTCAAAAGGGCATCCATTCCATTAAGAGCCGTTGCATTAATTGGCACCCCAATGACCGGAAGCGTAGTATACGCAGCTACGACACCACCCAAGTGAGCCGCCGCTCCTGCAGCGGAGATAATGACATCAACACCGCGGTCCCGAGCCCCTTCGGCAAAGGCCTTGACGAGTTCCGGCGTACGATGGGCGCTAGCAACCGTGACCTCAAGGTCAATGCCAAATTCCTGAAAGACTTTTTCAGCGCTCTCCAGTTTAGGCCAATCAGAATTGCTTCCCATGATCATTGCAACTTTCATCTTAAGCACCTCCGAATAAAAAAGACCCAGAGCCTACCATGAATCGATTACCATGAAACTTCTCTAGGGTCAGTTGAACAAATGCATAAATGCTGATTACATTCTATCAATCTGCAGCCTTGCTGTCAATTCTAATTCGAACTTTTATTTCATATATTACAAAATTGTTCATGCATAAGTGAGGCTTTCCTCGTCCCTAACAAGGGTGCTTCCTGCTCTGCCATAAGGCCACAAGAGATAGAAAAAGAGCTGCCCGCAGGCAGCTCATACATACACGAGTCAAGCAAAGCGTTTTTCCCATCCTGATTTTTGGTAATAGAGATAAAGCAGGAAACTGCACATCATCCACCCCAAGGGGTAGCCAAAAGCCATGAGATGCGGCTCATTTTGGATATGGGAGACAATGAAAAGATAGATTTGTCTAAAAAAGACAAAGGAAAAGAGCATGATGACCATTGGCGCCCGGGCATCGCCAATGCCCCGCAGAACGCCAGCGTAGACCTGGTTCAGGCAGGCAAAGAGAGCGAACCAACAGTTCGTTCGGATGAAAGGGTGCCATAATAAACAACGTCTGGATATGTATTGAAAATCCGAACGATCTCCGGGGCAAAGCAGAGTGCCGGCAGAGCCAGGATCAGCGTCCCGATTTCCGCCATTTTCAAGGCGACCTTATGACCCTCCTTGATGCGGGAAAGATTCCGGGCCCCGGCGTTTTGACCAGTAAAGGTCGTAACAGCTAAGGCAATGGTCATCATAGGCATGAGGATAAAAGCATCAATTCGGAAATAGACACCCCACCCCGTGGTGCTCGCCGCCCCAAAAAAATTGATATAGGCCTGGACAAAAACATTGGAAAAACTGGTGAGAGCCTGTTGAAATCCTGCCGGCATACCGACATCGATGATCTGCTTAAAAACAAAGGCGTGGATCTTCATGTTCCTGAAACGGATCTGATAAACATCATGGGAGCGATAGAGAACAAATAGGATAAGGAATGCCGAAACATATTGGCTCATGACGGTTGCAAGCGCTGCGCCGGCCACACTCATCTTGAGGGAAACCACAAAATAAAGATCCAGTACGACATTAAGTAGACTCGTAAAGATAAGGAAATAGAGCGGCCTTTTAGAATCCCCGACGGCCCGTAAGACGGCAGAGCCCATGTTATAAAGCATGGTACTTGTGGATCCCGTCAAAAGGATCCGGAGATACACCGTCGCAAGAGGCGTAATGGAGGGCGCCGTCCGCATGAATCGAACCATATAGGGAGCTCCCACATAACCAATTGCATCAAAAATAAGGGAAAGGATAAAGGTCCCCAGCAAGGATGTATGGATGGCTTTTTTTAGCATGTCCGGGTCATGGGCGCCAAAGTATTGGGAAATGATGACACTGGCCCCCGTACTGATTCCCATAAAAAGGCCAATCAGCGTATTGACGGCAGGCATCATGCTGGTAACCGCGCCCAAGGCGTCGGCTCCCACAAAATTTCCCACAACAAGACTATCAACGGTGCTGTACAGCTGCTGAAAAAGATTACCCAGCAAAAGCGGCAGTGAAAAAAGGAAAAGGCTTTTCCAGATACTCCCCTTCGTCATATCCATAGTGGTTGAGGAATGGGCCATAGCTTCAGCTCCTTTGCATGAAGAAAAGGAAGCGCCGCCACGGGCCCTTCCCTTTCCAGATGATTCAGTTCAATGACAAGAAAAAATGTCTTCGCTTCCTTATTTCAGGAGACTGCGGTCCTCAAAATAATTGATCCGCATAGACCGGCGAACCTCAGCGAGGGTCTCTCCAGCCTTTTGGGAAGCTTGTTTGCTTCCTGCTTCAAGGATGTCATACACGTCGTCCGGGTGTTCTTCCCACGATCTGCGGCGGGTACGGATCGGTTCAAGGAAGGTCTCCATGACCTTATTGAGGAACTTCTTGATTTTCACATCCCCTAAGCCGCCTTGGCGGTAGTGATCCTTCAGTTCATCAAGGTTATTATATTCCGGCAGGAACTGCGCAAAATGTTCTGGTTTCGAAAACGCGTCAAGATAAGTAAAGACCGTATTGCCTTCCACGTGCCCCGGATCGGAAACCTGGAGGTGAGTGGGATCCGTGTACATGGACATGATTTTCTTTTTCACGGTTTCAGCATCGTCGGAAAGATAGATACAGTTGCCCAAGGATTTGCTCATCTTGGCTTTGCCATCAATCCCTGGCAGCCGATAACAAGCTTTATTAGGCGGCAGATAAATATCCGGTTCCGTCAAGGTTTCCCCGTAAACGGAATTGAACTTGCGCACAATTTCCCGACATTGTTCGAGCATAGGTTCCTGATCTTCCCCAACGGGAACATGGGTGGCATGGAAAGCCGTAATATCAGCAGCTTGGCTTACAGGGTAGCAGAAAAAGCCAAGGGGCACGCTGTTTTCAAAGTTCTTCTGCTGAATTTCCGCTTTAACGGTCGGGTTGCGCTGTACTCGTGAAACAGTAACAAGATCCATATAATAAGCAGTCAATTCATAAAGGGCCGGGACCATGGACTGGATAAAAATGGTGGCCTTTTCAGGGTCAATCCCTACAGCCAGATAATCGAGGGCAACTTGCAGTACATTTTGACGAACTTTTTCGGGATTTTCTGCATTATCCGTGAGTGCCTGGGAATCGGCAATCATAAAATAGATTTCATCGAAATCACCGGAATTCTGCAGTCTTACGCGATTTTGCAAGGACCCAACATAATGACCGACATGAAGATGACCCGTAGGACGATCCCCTGTTAAAATAATTTTTTTCATAAACCGATGCTCCTTCTTAGGATATTCCTTCGTTTTGACCGGTCATTCCCTAAAAAAGGAGACCGGAACGGTTCTTTCTTTGTATAACTATACTATGATTCTGTTTATTTTTCAAATAGCTGGCAAATCTTTTGAGATAATGACCAAAAGGATCATTTTGTCCCCGAAATCATCCCTTTTAACGTCAAAAACTTCCCTTTTATCCAATCCCCCTTTTATATCCGTTCTATTTAGGGCATAATAAAGGACATGAACCCATTACACGCCAATCCATAACGAAGGAGACACGACACATGATCTATTACCAACAACACGAAGATTGGGAAAACAGAGGCCTTGCTGCCACCATGAGACGGTCCATGAATGAAGCCGAATGTCATCTTTGGTTTGACTTCATGCGACCCTACCCTCTCCGGTTCGGCCGCAAGAAATGTATCTTTGGCTTCATCGCCGACTTTTACTGCGCCAAGGCAAAGCTGCTCATTGTCATAGACGGCAATCCCAACAATCCGACAACCCCCATAGATGATACAGCCGAAGGCAAGAAAAAGCTTTGGCGATATGGCTATGAGATCCTTCATCTGACCAGAGACGATATTATGCATCATTTTGAGGATGTTTGCCTAGAAATTGAAGAACGGATTGAAGAGGCAACGGGCGTTCTCTCCTAACAGCCCTCCTGATTTCAAATAAAGGCCTGCCCGAACTCCAACGCTTGTGGCAGGCCTTTTCAAATAGAAGATTCATTCAGGCGCTACTCATCAACGGCCAGTTGATCAACTCTCCCTTTTCAGCACGGGAGATAGAAAACTCACTATGTTAGAATTAGCGAATTAAAGATTACAATGTTTGTTTTAATTATCTTGTTTAGATAGCATTTGTAATGTGCATCCTTTTTATGATTTTGTTGAAAACTATTGTACTTGCAACATGAAACGAGTATACTAGAAGAATCTTATTTTCATTTGTTTCAGTCATGAAAGAAAGGGAGTTTGCACATGAATCCGCTTGTTACCTTTGTAAAGAAAGTGCCCCTCATTGAACAGATTGCCATTGGACTCGTCATTGGCATCATGCTCGCCGTCTTTGTACCCTCTGCGGTCCCCTTCGTCAGTATCTTCGGCGATTTATTTGTCAGTGCCCTTAAAGGCGTGGCTCCAGTCCTTGTCTTTATTCTCGTTATGAACGCCATGACGCAGCGCAAGAGTGATGGTGATACCAACATGAAACCCATCGTCACACTTTATGTCCTAGGCACTTTCGCTGCCTCTCTTGTTGGCGTAACGCTGTCCTTTCTCTTTCCTGTCACTCTACAGCTATCGATTGGAAACAGTGAAATCAATCCGCCCAGCGGGATTGCCCAAGTCCTTCATACGCTGATCATGAACGTCGTGGATAACCCTGTTAACGCCCTCCTGCGGGCCAACTACATTGGGATCCTCGCCTGGGCCGTCATCATTGGCCTTGCCATGCATAGCGTCGCTAAAGAAGAAACGAAAAAAGTCTTTGATGACCTCTCGAAGGGCATCACCATTGTCGTCAGCTGGGTCATCCGTTTTGCCCCGCTCGGCATCATGGGTCTTGTGACGCAGTCCATTTCTGCAAGCGGACTTTCCGCCCTTCTTTCTTATTTAAAGCTGCTCGGGGTCCTCATTGCCTCGTATGCCTTGGTAGCCCTTGTCATGAACCCAATCATCGTCTTTGCCAAAATCCACCGCAATCCCTATCCCCTTGTCTTTGCCACGATTCGTGAATCAGGCATCTATGCCTTCTTTACCAGAAGTTCAGCTGCGAATATCCCCGTCAATCTGTCCCTTTGCAAACGCTTGGGACTTAATCCGGATACCTATACCATTTCCATTCCGCTTGGCGCTACAATCAATATGGCAGGTGCTTCGATTACAATTTCTGTCCTTGCCTTGGCAGCGGCCAACACCTTAGGAATCCAAGTCGATCTTTTGACAGCCCTCCTCTTATGCCTCATTTCCACCGTCGGTGCCTGTGGGGCTTCCGGTGTAGCTGGCGGTTCTCTGCTTCTGATTCCTGTCGCCTGTGCTTCCTTTGGCATCTCCAACGACCTTGCCATGCAGGTTGTTGGCGTTGGATTCATCATCTCCGTTTTGGAAGATGCTTGTGAAACAGCCCTTAACAGCAGCAGTGATGTCCTATTTACGGCAACGGCTGAGTTTGCGGAACGGGCCAAGCGCGGTGAATTAAAGGCCGGGGACCTTGTTCCCAGCAAAGATTGATTGTACAGCACATGAATGGGACTGCGCCAAAACGGCGGCAGTCCCTTTTAATAAGGAGTGATTACATTGGTTCTGCCCAAGTCCCCTGCCCGTCCACCCATCTTAAATGCTTTCAGGGAGGCCTTGACAGCTACACTTCCCATTGCGGCCGGATTTCTTTTTATCGGAGCAGCCTATGGATTTTATATGCAGCGTATGGGGTTTTCCTTTTGGTATCCCATGCTGATGGCCATGATCATCTTTGGCGGCTCCTTGGAGTTTGTTACAGTGACCATGCTCCTTTCTCCCTTTGCCCCGCTCCAAGCTTTTCTCATGGCTCTCATGATCCAGGCGCGGCACCTCTTTTATGGCATTGCCATGCTGGACCGCTATAAAGGAATGGGTTGGAAAAAACCGTTTCTGATCTACGGCATGTGTGATGAAACCTTCGCCCTGATCTTTGCCAAAAAGCCCCATCCCGACGTTGACCCAGGCTGGTTCATGCTTTTTGTTACGCTGCTTGACTACACGTACTGGTTTACAAGCGCAGCCCTTGGCGGCATTTTTGGTTCCCTCGTTCCCTTTGACACAAAAGGTATTGACTTTGTCATGACAAGCATGTTCATTGTCATTTTTGTTGAACAGGTTCGCCAGCAAAAAACGCCGCTCACCGCATCCATCGGACTTTGCTCTGCCGTAATCTGCAGGCTTCTATTTGGTCCCGACCACTTCCTGATTCCCACCATGATCGTGATTCTCATTCTCGTAACGGGCCTGCGCAAACGAATTACCCAAAAAGGAGGCTTTCCTTCATGACCTTTTTTGAAGAAGCCATTACGATTGGCGTCTGTGCCGCGGCAACCATCCTGACCCGCTTTCTTCCTTTCTTTGTCTTTTCATCTAGGCGCCCCACACCGCCTTTCATGACTTATCTGGGAAAGGCCCTGCCACCCGCCATTTTTGCCATGCTTTGCGTCTACTGCCTGCGCCATATCACCTTTCTTGTTTCGCCCTACGGACTGCCAGAATTATGTGCGTCAGCCGTCACCGTTTTCCTGCAGCTCAAAAAGCGCAGCATGATGCTTTCCATGGTCGTTGGAACGGTTTGTTACATGGTGCTGATTAGGCTCTGACAATCTGCTCGCTGCACGGATTTTGCTCACATCAATGAAATCGTAATAGTCCCGCGATTTAGAAAGGATGAACGAAGGCAAAGAACGTTTTCCTACTTGTTAGAGACAGCAAAAAAGGGCTCCATCACCCGAGCCCTTTTCTTCCCCACATCCGGATATCCAAATTATAGATTCGGCCGTCCAGGCAATTCATTATTTTTTTGATAGACGACCCACTCACCAATATTGGTTCCATGGTCCGCCATGCGCTCGATATATTTGATGATGAGCACGTAATCCACATAGGCACCCGTACTTAACCGGTCTTCCTGGTTCTCGATTTTATTGGAAAGATCATAAAGCAATTGGTTGAAGTGGGCATCGACAACATCATCCTTATCCTTGATCAGTTCCGCGGTCTTGGAATCCCCACTTAGGTAACAGTCAAAGGCCGTCGTGACAAGACCCTCCATATCTTCATAGAGATGATCGACCCCTTTCGGCAGTGGAAGGGGATTTTTCATTCCCGCAATACGCAGCACATAGCTGCTGATATCGGAACAATGATCTGCAATCCGTTCCATATCCCCTAGGATCTTGAAGGTTCCGACAAGACCCCGCCAATCACCGGCAACGGGTGACTGCAGGACCTGGATATTGAGGTCTTTGTGCATGATATCACGGATCATGTTATCAAAGGCCTCATCACCATCACGGATTTCCCGTGCCATATCGACATCCATGCTGAGCATGGCTTGCCCCGTCCTTTTGACTGTATCCTTGAGCGCGCAAATGAGCTTTTCCACATCTTTGTGCATTTCTTCAAGGGACTCTACATAGGCATCCCGCATGTTTATTCCTCCTTTTGGCATCAACCGAACCGGCCCGTAATGTAAGATTCCGTACGAGGTTCGTCAGGATTGGTAAAGAGTTTTTCGGTTCGGTCCATTTCCACCAATTCACCCAAGTAGAAGAACGCTGTTCGGTCGGAAATCCGTTTGGCCTGCTGCATATTATGGGTCACGATGACAATCGTATATTGTCGCTTAAGTTCCAAGGCAAGATCCTCGATTTTCTGGGTAGAAATCGGATCTAGGGCACTTGTTGGTTCATCCATAAGGATCACGGAAGGCTGCGCGGCAAGTGTCCTTGCAATGCACAGGCGCTGCTGCTGCCCGCCGGAAAGGCCCAAGGCACTCGTGTTGAGTCGATCCTTGAGTTCATCCCAAATGGCAGCTTGCTTTAAACTTGTCTCCACGAGGCCGTCTAGGACGGACTGACTCGTAATGCCCTGGACGCGCGGCCCATAAGCAACATTATCATATATACTCTTAGGAAACGGCGAAGGCTGCTGAAAGACCATCCCCACCCGATAACGCAGGAGCAAGGAATCGATTTCCGTAAAGATATCAAGCCCTTCAAACTTGATGGATCCTTCAACGCGGCAGCCCTCAACAAAATCATTCATGCGGTTAAGTGTCTTAAGAAGCGTGGATTTCCCGCATCCGCTCGGTCCAATAAGAGCAGTGATCTCATTTTTGCGGACCTGCATGGAAATATCCTTCAAAGCTTGATTCTTTCCATAGAAAAGATTCACGTGCTGAATATCAAATGTCAGGTCCTCCGATCTTGCATCTAGTTTTTCCATGGATCAAATTCCTCCCATTTTCTTTTCCATGCGCCAGCTGATATAGCGAGCCAGCGCATTGAAAATAACAACGACCAACATCAGGATGGCACTCGTGACCCCTGCGATTTGCGCCGCATTGGGATCAAGCGCTTCCGTCCGTAGTGCCCAAATATGAAGGGCCAAGGTTTCACCCGGCCTAAACGGGTTCAGCGGACAGGATTGGCTTAAAATATCCCAGTTTGACCAGTCGATGTCCGTGCTCATTCCCGCCGTAAACATCAGGGCGGCCGCTTCCCCAAAGCCACGGCCAGCAGCGAGGATAAGACCGGTCATGATACGCGGAAAACATGCGGGCAGCTCGACGTGGATCAGTGTCTGCATCCGGGATGCTCCAAGGCCCAGGCTGCCCAATTTATAAAACGGCGGCAGTCCTTCAAGGGCGTCCTCCGTAACTGAGGCAAGCATGGGCAAGGTCATGATGGAAACAGACAGGGCCCCGGCCATCAGGTTCCATTGGGAACCGGTCATGACGATAAAGACCAGATAACCAAATAGGCCAACAACAATCGATGGAAGGGACGCGAGGGTTTCAATCGCCATCCGGACCCATTTGGTCAATTTACCATGACCGGCGAATTCTGCAAGAAAGATTCCTGCAGGAATCCCCCATAAGGCGCTGAAAAACAGGGCCAGGACCACAAGATAGAGGGTATTGAAAAAGATGCTGGAAAGGGAATCGAGAATATCTGGATTTACCGACAAGAAACCCTGCCCGATAACAAAAGCAACAAAGATAGTGAGCAGCAAGGCCGCGCCAAAAGCCCCCGCATAAAAAAAGCCGGTCATGATGGACGATATCATTCTTTTTCGCTTGATTCGGTTCAGCCCCGTTTCCTTAGAGGACTCATCATGGCGGGGGAGCGAAAGAATTTCTTCAATCATTGGTCAGCCCCCTTTAAGCGCTTTTTACCCACGTGATGGATAATAAAGATCAGGATGAATGAGATGACAAAGAGCAGCAACGCCAGCGTCCAAAGTGCGGCATTATATTCGCCGCCTTCCATGGCACTTCCCATATCAGAAGCAATGACCGTTGTCATGGCCGTTGCCGGCAGAAATAGGGAGGTTGGGAAAACCTTCATTTGACCTACAACCATAGCCACGGCAAGGGCTTCGCCCAAAGCACGGGCAAGACCTAGGACAATCCCTGTAAAGATTCCCGTCCGGGCAGAAGGAAGAACAACGGTACGGATTGTCTCCCAACGTGTCGCACCAAGGCCATAGGCTGCATCACGCAGGCTCTTGGGGACAGCCATCATGGCATCGGAGGCCATCATAGTAATCACGGGAAAAATCATAGTTGCCAGCACCAAAGAAGCAGAAAGGACGGAAAAGCCAAAAGGCATAGTGAAAAATTTCCGTAAAAAAGGAATCAGCACGGTAAGACCAATCCAGCCATAGATGACAGAGGGAATCCCCGTAAAAAGTTCAATAAAAGGTTGGACATGGCGCCGTGACGAAGGGGATGCAATTTCCGTCATATAAATGGCCGCCGCAAGACTGACTGGAAGGGCAAATAAAAGGGCCAGGAGGCAGATGACAAGGGAGCCCGAGATAAACATGGCAGCCCCCACCTGCCCTCCGCCGGACGCTGTATCAGAAGGGGCCCACTGCCCACTGAAAAGAAATTCCTGTAACGAATGTCCAAAGACCAGAAACGTCTCACTGCCGCGCATAAAAAGGAACAGGCCTATACAAAACGGAAGTAAAGCCGCTGTAAACCCGCATAGCTTTACTCCCGTCGTTGCAAGGAGTTCCCTGTGATGGATGGCTGCTGCATGCTGCAGCATCGCTTTTTCCTTCATAGAAAAATCTTCCTTTCTCAAAGCTGGAAAGATGGACTTAATCGTGGTCTGGATCCTTCAGCTCTATCTTGCTGCTGACACCGTAACCCAGTTCTTCAATCCGTTTGCCGTAATCAGCAGAACCAATGAATTCGAGGAAAGCTTTGACCGCCGGTTTCGGGTCTTTTGCCGTGTAGATATGTTCAAACCCAAAGACGTTATACTTACCGCTGTAGGTGTTTTCCAAGGTCGGGGCAACGCCGTCAATAGCTATGGCGGCGACCGTATCATTCTTTACAAGATAAGGCAGGGCCACATATCCAATGGCACCTTTATTCTGGGCAACACTCTGGAGCAGGAGTCCGGAGTTATCCGTCTCAAGGGACTTATTGGAAACTTCTTCCACTCCGCCCAATGCATACTTCGTAAAGAGGGCACGCGTACCGGAAGTCTTCGGACGGGTAATCAGGACAATCGGTTCGTCCGGACCGCCGACTTCTTTCCAATTCTTGATTTTCGTCGTAAAGATCTCTTTTAGCTGCTGGCTGGTCAGGTTCTTTACAGTGGCAGCTACATCCTTATTGACAATGGTCGCAACGGTCATAACGCAGATCTTGTGGTCAAGGAGATTTTCTGCTTTATCCTTAGGCAGTTTGGATGCAGCCGGAACATCGGAGTTTCCCATATCGACAGAGCCTTCGGAGACCTGTTTGAGACCGGTGCCGCTTCCCCCAGCATTAAGACTGATGGATACATCTTTATGGTTCTTCTTGAAGGCTTCTGCTGCATCCTTGACAAGCGGCAGGAGAGCCGATGAACCAGAACCCGTAATGTTTCCGGAAAGAGCCTTTTCGCCACCCGTCGTTGCTGCCTTCTTACCTCCGCAGCCAGCGAGCCCAACCACCATCATAGCTGTCAAACTCATCAGCAATCCTTTTCTTAACGCGCTTTTTACTTTCATCAATGATCCATCCTTTCTTACACCAATCTTTTTTATGAGCTGTATTGGTTTTGCTTTATGAATAGCCTACCCCACCTCTGTAAAGATTGACCTTTTCTTCCTGTAAAAATTTCGTAAAAACAAGCACGCCCGAAAGTACGTCCTCATCATGGGACAGCCTTACCCCATTTAGCAAAGGGCAATTGATTTGAGAACATGGCCAAAACTGCGGGTCTTATGGTAACTTTGTTACAGATTCACACCATAAATATGAACCCTTGGTGTCACTAGTTGAAATCCATCCGAACCATGATATGATGAACCCGTAACCTAAAAAGGAGGTCATATTATGCAGCGATTTACACTTCCAAGAGATATCTATCATGGCTATGGCTCCATGGAAATCCTTAAAAATTTAACAGGAAAACGTGCCATAATCTGCACCGGCGGAGGTTCCAGCCGTCGGAACGGTTCTCTCGGTAAAGCCGAGGCCTACCTCAAAGAGGCAGGCATGGAAGTAAAGATCTACGAAGGTATCGAATCCGATCCTTCAGTAGAAACTGTTCTTAAAGGCGCCAAGGTCATGCAGGAATTTGGTCCTGATTGGATCATCGCCATTGGCGGCGGCTCCCCCATTGATGCCGCAAAAGCCATGTGGATCAAATATGAGTACCCATCCATCACCTTTGATGAAATGCGCAAGGTCTTTGGACTCCCCAAATTAAGGCGCAAAGCCCATTTTATCGCGATTTCGTCCACATCAGGCACGGCCACGGAAGTGACCAGTTTTTCCATCATCACCGATTATAAAAGCGGAATCAAGTACCCGATTGCAGACTTTGAGATTACACCGGACATGGCCATCATCGATCCTGAATTAACCCATGGCATGCCCCCAAAACTCGTGGCACATACTGGTATGGATGCCTTTACTCACGCCGTGGAAGCCTATGTGTCAACGGCTCATTGTGAATTTACGGACGCCCTTGCCATCCATGCCATAGAAATGATTCAAAAATATCTGATTCCCTCTTACCAAGGCAACATGGAAGCAAGGGATAAGATGCATGATGCGCAGTGCCTTGCTGGGATGGCCTTTTCCAATGCCCTCCTGGGGATTGTCCACTCCATGGCCCATAAAACAGGAGCAGCCTTTGCTGATTATGGGGCCCACCTAATCCATGGGGCAGCCAATGCGATGTATCTGCCAAAGGTTATCCAGTTTAACGCGAAAGAAGAAGCGACCAAAAAACGCTACGCCATCATTTGCGACTACATGAAGCTGGGAGGAACGACAGACGAGGAAAAAGTCCATCTCCTCATTGACTGGATTCGTAATACGCAGAAAGAGCTGAGGATTCCCCGTGCCATCCGTTTCTATGGAAAGGATGCCCTTCCGACAGAGCAAGGGTTCATTCCGGAAGCCGTCTTTGAAGAAAGACTGCCCCAAATTGCCAAAGACGCCCTTTTAGATGCCTGCACCTCGTCCAATCCCCGTAAACCGACGGAAAGTGAGATGAAAAAGCTGCTCCAAGCCTGCTACTACGATAGGGATATTGATTTTTGAAGCCAACGGCGCCCCTTTCAGATGCATCAAAAGCTCCAGTCCTCCTTTAAAGAGGGCTGGAGCTTTTCTTACGCGCAATGAAATGGTTGAAATAAAAAGATCGATCTGGCAGGGTGGGTAAGGCACTCAATCATGGATCTTCAGTTGGTGAAGGGCCTGGACAAATTGGGGATCAAAGTGATTCACAATGTCGCTGCGGCCCCGGTCAAGGGCTGCAATGGCGCTACGGTCTTCTGCTGAAAGGGTAAAATCAAAGACATCTATATTTTGCTTCATCCGTTCCAGATGGGTCGACTTTGGAATGACGATGACGCCACGGTCAAGATTCCAGCGCAAAGCCACCTGGGCGGCGGACTTGCCATACTTTTTCCCGATTTCTGTTAGGACCGGATGGGTGAAAAGACCATGTTTTCCTTCTGCAAAAGGCCCCCAAGCTTCCGGTTTCACGCCATAGTGTTTCATAAGTGCCAAGGCATTTTCCTGCTGAAAGAAAGGATGCAGCTCGACTTGGTTAACTGCTGGCATGACGCGAACAGTCTCACAAAAATCAGCAAGGATATGAGGATAGAAATTACAGACCCCAATAGCTCGAACAAGTCCCTTGTCATGCGCCTCTTCCATGGCCCGATAGGCACCATAATAGTCCCCCATGGGCTGATGGATCAAGTAAAGATCCAGATAATCAAGATTCAGCTTATCAAGGGAAACCTTCAGGGCTTCCTTAGCCTTTTCATAAGAAGCATCTTGAACCCATAGTTTCGTCGTAATAAAGAGCTCATTCCGAGGAATCCCGCTTTCCTTGATTGCCTCTCCAACAGCTTTTTCGTTGAAATACGCGGCAGCCGTATCAATGAGCCGGTACCCAGTTTCAAGGGCCATAAGGACACTTTCCCTGCAAATTTTTTCGTCGGGAACCTGAAAAACACCAAATCCCAGTTGGGGCATCTTGATTCCCTGATTAAGGGTCACTTCCTGCATAAGGATTCCACCTTTCTTATTTTCTATCATATAATTTTTCAAATTGATTGCTGAATATGCCAATCTTTCTTATACTATAGCGAGAAATCCGTTTCTTGTACATTAGTAATATAGTATAATAGTATTTATAAAATAAATAGTGGAGGTGCGTATGATTGAATTTGAGCATCTTTTCCAATTCGTTGCCTTTGGAATGTACGGCACACTTTCAAAAACAGCAGAAATCCTGCACGTCTCACAGCCGACACTGACAAGGAACATGAAACTTTTGGAAAAGGAATTTGGTGTCATTCTATTTGCGCGGTCAAAAAATCACATTGCCCTCAATGAAAATGGGCTGCTTGCCATAAAGGAAGCAAGAAAGATTCTCTCCGAAATAGAAGTCATGACGGATAAAGTCCGTCAGCTCGACCGCTCAAGGCATACCTTGTCACTGGGAAGCTGTGCCCCCTATCCTGTCATGGACTTTGTACGGCTAGCAACGGAACTCTATCCATCGCAGTCACTGACAACGGAACTGCGCAGCACCGAGCCCCTTCTTCAAGGGCTGCGGGATGGGCGATACAATGTCATTATCCTGCCTTTTAAGCCGACTGACAGCGCACTCATCGCTCTCCCCTTCGGCAAGGAATCACTGTACTTCAACCTTCCCAAAGGGCATCCCCAGGAAAAAAGCTCCTCCCTTTCTTTTTCCGATTTGGACGGGACTGCCATGATTGTTTATTCCCACATCGGGTTCTGGAAGGATCTCATCAAGGAAACAATGCCCCATTCCCGTTTCCTGCTCCAAGAACAGAGAGATGACTTTTTCGAGCTGGAGAAAGCTTCCTCCCTGCCTTCCTTCATTACGGACCGTGTCCTTAGTGAAGAACCTCTCAAAAATCGGACGGCTGTCCCGATTGTGGACCAATCGGCCCAGATTGAGTACTCTCTTGTCATGACAAAAAAGATGGGCCAACGCTATCCCCTCTTTACTAAATGGCTAAAACAAAAATAAAAACAAAAAATCGGGTCCTCCTTTGGGAAGACCCGTTTTTGTTTAGACGGAAAGGGAAGACAGGACGGAGGCCTTTGTCACAATGCCGCGGAAGACATCATGCTCATCCACTACAGCAAGAGGATACTGCGTCTTTGCCGCCAGAGGGACAATGGAAGAAACTGGAGCATCAAGATTGCGTACAAAAGGAACCTCCCGAATGATGGCTTCTTCAAAAGTCTTCTTCCCATCCCGCACGGAAAGGGCTCCTTCCAAGGTGATGATTCCGTCAAAGTGCATATAATCACTCACCACATAGGCACTTGAAACGCCGCTCGCACGCATACTGTTTAGGGCCACATTGGCGCCGTCGGTCTTTTTTATGACCGAACCGGGAACGGTCATGATGTGCTTAACCGTGAGCACCTTGGTTGTATCAACACTGTCAATAAAGCGGCGGACATAGTCATTGGCCGGTGCGCTCAGCATTTTTTCCGGTGTATCAAGCTGGATCATGCGTCCGTCCCGCAAAATGCCCACGCGGCTTCCCAACTTAAATGCTTCATTGATGTCATGAGTAATGAAGATGATGGTCTTTCCCGTCTGCTCCTGGATGCGCAGCAGCTCAAACTGGAGATCATTTTTCACAAGGGGATCAAGGGCGGAAAAGGCTTCATCCATGAGCAGGATATCCGGGTCGCTTGCCAAGGCCCTGGCGATACCAACGCGCTGCCGCATCCCGCCGGACAAACTATCAAGACTCTCCCGTTCGTGCCCTTCAAGACCCACCATGCGAATCATTTCAAGAGCCTTGGCCTCCCGTTCCTCCTTCTTGACGCCGCGGATTTCAAGACCATAGCCCACATTGCCCATGACATCCCGATGAGCGAGAAGACCGCCGTTTTGGAAGACCATGGAAATTTTTGTCCGCCGCAGCTTCTGAAGTTTTACTTCATCGTACGCAGTGATATCTTCTCCGTCAATGAGGACTTCTCCCCGGCTGGGCCGATGCAGCATATTGAGGCAGCGCACAAGGGTCGATTTGCCGCTGCCAGACAGCCCTATAAGTACAAAGATTTCTCCTTTTCCCACCCGAAAGGACACGTCCGTCACAGCCGCCGTCATCCCGGTTGCTTCAAGGACATCCTGTCTTGTAGCCCCAAGTTCCAATAGCTTATAGGCCATTTTCTTTTCACCGCGAAAATCCAGAGGGGCAAAGATTTTGTAGAGGTGCCGGACCTCGAGAATGGGCGTTTGTGTCATTGGGATTCCTCCTTCCGAATCACGCTTTGGGTCAGACGGTCAAGCAGGATCGCAATGATGACAATACTGAGTCCCGCCGACAGACCACGACCTGATTCCATACGGTTGATGGCGATGAGGACTTCCATACCAAGGCCGTTGGCACCGATCATGGAACTTGTAACGACCATAGCAACCGCCATCATCATGGTCTGATTGATACCCGTCATGATCGTAGGCAGGGCCTGAGGGATCTGCACCTTGACGAGGGTCTGGAAGCGTGAGGCCCCAAATGAACGAGACGCTTCGACTACTTCTGGATCGACTTGCTTGATTCCATGACTGGTCAGCCGAATGACAGGAACAACTGCATATACAACGGTTGCAAGGACGGCAGGCACCTTTCCTGGCCCCAGGAGCATGACTGCGGGAATCATATAAACAAAGGTCGGCATGGTCTGCATGGCATCAAGAAAAGGCCGAATCAAAGGATCGGCCCGTTTGATGGAGGCAAGGAGGACGCCAATGGGAAGACCAATCAAAAGGGAAAAGAACACAGCCGCAAGGACAATGGAAAGGGTTTCACACATCATCTGCCAGTAACCCAAAGACCGATAAAAGAGCAGCCCGCCAAAAAAAGCGCCTTTGCGGTAACTATTCATCAATCTGCCGCCGCCATAGGCCACGGCAAGAATCAAGATCCACCAAGGAATTGCGTCAAGTCCGCTGTTAAGGGCCCCAACAAAGATACCAATGAGACGCTTGAAGGAGACGAAGAATTCTCCATAATGAATGTTGATATAACGGACAAAAGCATCGACGGGCTCAGCCACATTGATGCGAAGGTTCGGAAACGTTGTGAGATAATTGATCATAAGGGCTCCTTTCCCAGTTAAAGTGCTTCCCTCAGTTTGGCTGCGTCTTCTGGCGTCAGCCAAGCATCAACAAGTTCCCCATGTTTTTTGAGGAACCAGCGGGCCGTTTCCTCATAGGAAGCCTTTGTATCCGCCATATGAGCCAAGGCTTCTGCCGTAAGGGTACTTGACGTATGGTAGCGGCTAAGGAACTTTGAAAACTCCGGCTCCCGTTTGGGGAAACGAGAATTGGCCGCAATCACAACCTTCACGGCAGGGGCTTCCGTAAGGCCCTCTTCAAAGGCGGCCTTCTCATAAGGGGCGTCTTCCAGCAATACAAGGTCAAGTTTACCGGAAAGCCAAGTAGGTTCCCATTGATACCCAACAACAGGAAGCCCTTTCTCGTAGGCAGTCAAAAAAGCCGTAGAAAGCGTAGCTTCGCTGCCAGGCCGAAAATAGATATAGTTCTGATTAAGCCCATAGACTTCATACTTCTTATAGAGGATGGCATCGATATTCCATCCTGGGATGGCACCATATAAGCGTCCTTTCGCGAGATCTTCCTCATCCTTAAAGAGCGCCGCATAGCGGCTCAGATCCTTGACGGATTTCAGGTCCGGCGCCATAGGGGCAATACCGCGTTCGGCATCACCTTCAATGACGTAGCGCGGGACATAAAACCCTTGGCGGTTATCATCATAGTTGACGCCCAGATCCACGATCCCGCCGGCGGCCTTATCAGCTTCATAAGTGGGAACGTTATCCGTCCACAGCTCCATATTGACATCTGCATCGCCGCGTACAAGGGCGGCCTGCGTGATGGGCGTGGAGCCATAAAGGATTTCCGTCTTGAGTCCATAGACCTTTTCAGCAACGAGCTGAGCCACAGCGTTATGGAACCGGACACTATCCCATCCAGGATCTGCAAAGACAACAGGCCGCTTTTCGTCAGGGGAACACCCTGATAGAATTCCCAGCAAAACAAGAAAAGCAGTAAGGATCATCAACTTGAATGCTTTCATGAAACCATCCTTTCTTCAGTATATTTATTCAAAATATTTGTTCATAATATTAATTTAACATGTTGCTAAATACTCCGTCAAATATTTTACAATTTGTTCATAAAATGATACATATTTGTGTAAGTATAATTTATCTTGTATATCCGTTCAAACACGTCCGATTTTATTCCCATTATCATTATTATCTGTACACAAATCATCCTTTTCAGTAAAAAGAAAGCCTCTCCTATCAAAGTTGATAGGAGAGGTTCATAAATTGCTTCTTTTTAATTAGAGGCGTCAAGAAAAATTCCGTCCATCATGACAGCCAAAGGATCTTGAATCGTGACAAAAGGTTTATCCTTGAAAAGGACCAAATCGGCATCCTTTCCTTTTTCTAGGCTCCCAACCCGCTGATCAACGCCCATGACGCGGGCCGCATTGATGGTGACCGCTGCAAGAGCTTTTTCATAGGCCATGCCCTTGCTGATGGCAAGGCCAACGCAAACAGGCAAATACTGCAGGGGAATCACGGGAGCATCCGTAATGATGCAGATATCACGGCCTTCTGCTAACGCCGCTACACTGTCAAATCCCTTCCCGTGAAGCTCCACCTTGCCGCGGCTTCCCAGGCTGGGCCCTACAAGAAGAGGGATCTCCGGACATTTGCGCAAAAATTCCAAGATATCCGTCCCGCTTGTCACATGGTCCAAGGTAAACCGTAAATGAAATTCATCACAAATGCGGATAGCCGTCACAATATCAAGGGCCTCATGGCAATGAATCTTAAGCGGTTTTTCGCCACGCATGACAGGCACCATGGGTTCCAGTTTCCGGTCATAATCACGGACAGGCGTTTCCGCATAAACTTTGGCAGTAAGGAGAAATTCCCGAAGTGTTGCCGCAATCCCCATACGAGTTGTTTCATATCCCTTTTTAGGATTTTCCCCCAGGGCGCATTTCATGGCAAAATAAGGATCAAGGACCATCTCGTCAATGATCTTGCCCCGCGTCTTGATGGCAGCATACTGACCGCCGATCACATTAAGCGAACCAGGGCCGCTTGCGCAGCACGTAATCCCGGCATTTCGCGCCTCCTCAAAGGTCCGGTCAAGAGGATTGATGGCATCAATGGCACGCATCTCTGGTGAAAGAATCATCTTCTTCTCATTATGATCAGCGTAAAATTCACCCAGCGAATCTGCTTTGAGTCCAAGATGTGTGTGGGCATCAATGAATCCAGGCGTCACATAGGCCCCGCCAGCATCCCGAACGGATTCACCTTCTGCCGAAAGGCTCTCCCCCACTTCGGCAATTTTTCCGTCAAGGACCCTAATATCATAGAACCCCTCTGTCACATGGGGACTGAGTACATGAGCATTTTTGATCAGCATTGCTGTTCCTCCTTCATTGAGTTTTCTTTCAGTATAGCACAAAAATCACAGATACATGGAAACCCCTGGCCCGATAGGCAGATCAAGCAGCAGCCAAAGAACCAGCATGACCGTCATGGTTGATAGGAGAACCAGGGAATATGGAATCGTAAGAGAGAAAATGGTTCCAATCCCCAGTTCCCGTTGCATCGTCTCGCCGGGACGCAAAGGAATCTTCCCTTCGGCTTGATATTCCGTGAGGAGTCCTATAATGATGGGCAGGGCGGAATGAAGGGGCGAACAAATATTGGTGCACGAATCCCCAATGCGAAAGGCCAGCTGGGCATAGGCAGGATGGACATTGAGGAGGGTGAACATGGGCACAATCATGGGGGCAATAAGGAGCCATTTAGATGATCCACTGGTCATGAAAGGATTGATAATGGCTGTCACAACAACAATCATTAGGCACAAAGGAATAAGCCCCACATCGGCCCCTTTGAGGATTTCAGCTCCAACAATGGCGACAACCTTGAATATATTGGACTTATTCATCATATCGATAAAAAGGGAAGCAATCAAGGTTGTTGTCAAAAGAGGAATGGCTTGCTGCAGCCCGGCTGATACCAGACGGGGAATATCTCGCATCTCCTTGATTGTTCCTGTTGCTGCCGCATAAGGAATTCCCGTTGCCACAAAAGCAAAGCCTATAATGACGATGATGCCCTCAAAGAGTGGGGATTTTGGAAGAAATCCCCCTTTGGCATTACGCAGGAGTGCTCCCTCTGGAATCGTGAGAAGTCCCATAATGAAAAGGAAGAAAAGGAAGCCATAAAAAGCCCAGCGCAGTCCTTTTTCCTGATCTTCCGTAAGGCGATGTTTTGCGATGAGGCTCTCATCAAGGGTCCCATCCCCATCGCCCACCATACGGCAAACGACTTTTTCGGTAAAAATGGTCATGGTCACGGAAAGAACAAAAGTGGCTGCCGCCATGAAAAAATAGTTGACCGCGGGATTAATGGGTACAGAAAGTCCCATTTCCTTGACAATGCTTTCTGTTATCCCCGCGAGCAGTGCATCCGTCCCGGCAAGAAAGAGGTTGGCTGTAAAACCGCCGCTGGCGCTCGCATAGCCAAGGATGACCCCAATAAGAGGATTGCGTCCCAAGGCGGCAAAGATGACACCGCCCATGGTAAAGGAAAAAATCGTCCCCGCGTCACTCATCAGATTGGCATTGATTCCCACAAAGACGACAGCAAAAGTAATGAGACTGCGTGGTGCCTTGAGCAGATATTTTTTCATGAAGGTCTCAAAAAAGCCCGTTTTTTCAATGAAGGCACTGGCAGCCATCATGACAAGGACCAATTTAAGCGGTGGATAAGAAACAAAGATTTCCGGGAATTTTATGATGATGTAGCGCAGGTTATCTCCAGAAAGAAGATTAACAACAGCAACTGTCACAAGCTTTTCCGGTTCACCGGGAATCTTTGATGCACTCATATAGGAGATACTGACACCCATACGGGCAAGAAGCCAGGAAATGAATAAAGTAGCAAGGAGCATACCGCCAAAGAGCATAAAAGGATGGGGTAATTTGTTGCCCCAATACTCGATGGTATCAATAAATCGATTGAGGAAGGTTTTCTTTGTTTTCATGAGGATTATTCTCCGTTTAGAAAAAGGAAGCCTCAACCAGAAGCCTCTCCAAAAGGATATTCATCGCGATGAATTTCTACTGATTCTACAAATCCCCCAGCAGCTGATTAGCTGCCAGGGGATTTTCCATCTTAGTCTGATGCCTTCTTAAGGGGGGACAAAATCAAGGAAGCCGGAACGTTACTGAATATGCATAGGAATGCCCGGTCCAATGGGAAGACCAAAGGTGAGCCAAACAATGAGCATGGCCGTCATGGTCAGAAGAATAACCATGGCATAGGGAATAGTCAAGGAAAAAATCGTACCAATCCCAATCTTGCGATGTTCCGTTTCACCTGGACGCAGAGGGATTTTCCCTTCTTCCTGGTATTGTGTCAGCATGCCAATGATTACGGGCAGAAGTTCCTGCAGAGGGGAACAGATATTCGTAGCCGAGTCACCAATGCGATACGCAAGCTGGGCATAAGCAGGATGCACATTCAGCATGGTGAACATAGGAACAATCATGGGCGCGATGATGAGCCACTTGGAGGAACCGCTTGTCATGAACGGGTTGATGATGGTGGTCACGACAATGATCATCAAACAAAGCGGCAAAAGACCGATATTGGCTCCACGCAGAGCTTCTGCACCAGCTACAGCAACCATTTTAAAGATATTGGATTTATTCATCATATCGATGAAGACCGCTGCCATCATGGTCGTCGTCAAAAGGGGAATCGCTTCCCGCAGACCGGCGGAAACAAGGCGGGGAATATCCTTCCACTTCTTGATTTCCCTGTTGCCACACCATAAGGCAGGCCTGTGGAAACAAAGAAGAAAGCAATAAGTGTGATGATGCCAGCAAAGAACGGTGATTTCGGCAGGAAACCACCCTTCGCATTGCGCAGGATGGCCCAGGAAGGAACGGTAAGGGCTGCCATAACGGCAAGGAAGAAGAGAAATCCATAAAAAGCCCAACGCAGTCCCTTTTCCTGATCCGCCGTTAGTTTATGCTCCTCAAGCAAAGGCATATTGACCTTTCCATCCCCATCACCGACCATACGGCAGACAACCTTTTCCGTAAAAAGGGTAAGCGTCACAGAAAGGAAGAAGGTCGCTGAAGCCATAAAGAAGTAGTTCATGGCTGGATTGATATCGACTGCAACGCCCATCTCCTTGACAACACCTTCCGTTATGCCAGCAAGCAGAGCATCCGTCCCAGCAAGGAAGAGATTTGCCGTAAAGCCGCCGCTCGAACTTGCCCAACCAAGAATAACACCAATCAGGGGATTTCGGCCCAAAGCAGCAAAAATAATTCCACCCATGGTCAAGGCAAAAAGGGTCCCGGCATCACTCATCAAATTGGAGTTGACGCCGACAAAGACAACAGCAAAAGTCACGAGGCCCCGAGGCGCGCGGAGCAGATACTTTTTCATAAAAGTCCCAAAGAAACCGGTCTTTTCGATAAAGGCCGTTGCCGCCATCATCACAAGAACAAGTTTCATAGGTGGATACCCAATAAAAATATCAGGATACTTCGTAATCAGGTAACGCAGGTTTTCTCCGGATAGCAGATTGGTAACGGCAATGGTCACTTCCTTTTCCGGTTCCCCTGGGGTTCGTGAAGCTGCCATATAGGTTATGCTGCAGCCAGCCTGGGATAAGATCCAGGACCCAATAAGGGTAATGACGACGAGCATCCCAAAAAGGATAAAAGGATGGGGCAATTTATTTCCCCAATACTCAATGGTGTCGATGAATCGATTCACCCACGATTTCTTTCTTACAGATGGTTGCATGCGATTTGTTGCCTCCTTTTGTTTAATTGGGTTCCGTTCCTGCTAAAAGCGCCTGCCGGATTTTTAAGCCGTCTATCCAAGCCGCGGCTGGTTTGACCGTTGCGTCCCCTTCGATAGAAAAAACGGCGCTTTGAGAAAAATGATTGCATCTTTATTATACCCAAAGTCAGGATAGAATGCTAGTTATTTTCTGAAAATATAAAATTTTGCAAAAATAACGGCGATTCATCCATGTGATGTGGTCAAATTCGATATTGTCTTTATGGATTCATTACATTTCTAAACAATATGATTCGATATTTGGCGTATAATGGCCCATTGATTCAAACTGCCAGTTAACTTATCCACACCAAAAGGTCTTATTCGAGGTTTCTCCTCTTTTACCTTGCAGGATGAAGCGCTGTCGAATACAATGAAAGAAAAACGTTTCTCCCCATGCAGAAAGGAAGGCTTCCATGGAACATTCCCAGAATAACGTGCTGCACTTTACCTTGGGCCATTTTGGTACAGACTGGGCCCAAGGCGGGATTCCAGCCCTTCTCCCCTATTTTATCGCGGCCTGCCATCTTTCCTATCAGGAAGCAGCGGGCATCATCTTTGCAAATATTGTCCTCGCCTCTGTAACGCAGCCTCTCATCGGCTACTATTCGGACCGTGCATCCCTTCCTTATTTGGTCCCCTTGGTGTCTTTCTCTGTGGGTTCAGTCTTTCAGCCATGGCCTTTACCCAGAATTATTGGTTCATCCTCTTTTTAGCCATGCTGAGCGGATTGGGCAGCAGCCTTTTCCATCCCGAAGCAGCTCGTCTTGTAAACGGCATTTCAGGCGCCCAAAAAGGCAAGGCGATGGGGATTTTTTCTGTCGGGGGCAATGCAGGCTTTGCCGTCGGTCCCGTGGCAGCAGGGTTCAGCGCCTATCAGTTTGGCATCAAGGGGCTCATCATTTACGCCGTAGTCAATTTTCTTACGGCTCTCTATCTGATGAAGAAACTTCCTGCAATCAAAAAAAGACTCAAAGGGACAGAAAAAAGGGAATGCCATTCAAACGAACCTCAGCCGAAAAATGATTGGAACGCCTTCGGGAAACTTAGTTTCGTTATTTTTGCACGCTCAATTGGCTTTACCATCCTTAACTCCTTTATCCCAATTTACTGGATCAGCGTTCTTGGCACATCAGCAAGCAGCGGCAGTCTTGCCCTTTCCCTGCTTTTTTCCATGGGGGTTGTCATGACTTTTTTGGGCGGTATCCTGGCAGACAAAGTGGGACACATCAAGGTCATGCGGATATCCTTCCTCGTCATGGTCCCCGCCCTCTTCTTTCTCACAAACAGTACCAGCCAAACGACAGCAACCCTGCTCTTGGTGCCGACGGCTCTTTCCCTTTTTGCGCCTTACAGTCCCATGGTCATCTTGGGACAGACCTACCTGCCCGCAACATTGGTTTTGCTTCCGGCGTGACCTTGGGTCTCAGTGCCAGTGTAGGCGGCCTGATTTCTCCCCTGGTCGGATGGGCTGCCGACCGTTGGGGTGTTGGTCCTAGCCTGCAGATTCTCTGGATCGTCGCCGCCATTGGCTGCTTCTTCGCCTTCCTCGTTCCCGTCCCGCCTTCCATGATAAAGAAAAAAGCATGAAAAATTCCCGACTGGTATCATTTCCAGTCGGGAATTTTTCTTTTTATCTAGTTATAAGATCATATTTTGAATGATTTCGCCGTCCTCATCCTGCTGATACTGGACCTTGAACGAATAGCCTTCAGAATTTCCGCTTTTGTATAAAATCCGCGGATCTCAAAAATTCCTCATTGGAAACAGCATAAGCTTCCGTAAGGTCCCCCAAGTAAACAGTCAAAGATTGGGCTGATCCATCAAACGTCTTAAGGACAGAGGCAAACCAATGGGCAAATCAATCCACATTCCGGTAGATGATGTTTTCTTTTTGAAAGTCCTGGTCTCGATACGTCATCAAAAAGTCTCGCTCACCGGTGCAGGTGAATAGGTCGATCAGGAAGCCCTACAATTAAATCAGAGCCTTTACTGCAGCAAGGACACCATCAAAATTAATGGCATGGGTGACTTCTGGAACGTATTCCACATAGGTGACCTTATCATTTTTATCAATGACAACAACACCACGGGCTTCAAGACGCAGTCCTTCCATGAGGAAGCCATAGTTCGTCCCAAAGGAGGCATCACGATGGTCAGAAAGGGTAACTACATTCTTGACCCCAGCAGCCCCGCACCAACGAGCCTGAGCAAAGGGCAGATCCATGGAAACCGTGAGGACCACGACATCGGAAGAAAGACCAGTTACGTCCTTATTGAACCAACGGGTCTGGGCATCACAGACACCCGTATCAAGGGACGGTACAACAGAAATAACCTTGATTTTGCCTTCATAGTCCTTCAAGGTCTTTTCAGCAAGGCTATTATCAAGCAACTTGAAATCAGGCGCCTTTTCTCCCACTTTCACTTCGGGACCAACAAGGGTTACAGGGCCTCCAGCAAAAGTAACTGCACCAGAACGTTTTTCCATAATTCATTCCTCCTATATCATAGCAAAATGGATGATCCATATGATTCATTCATACGACACGTATACTATAGCACTTTAATAATGATTAGTAAATAGTTATTTTAACTATTTACAGAAAAATTACAGCAAGAAAAACGTCCCTATGGAACACTCCATAGGGACGTTTCAGGCCTCACGGTGCGTATGCGATTTTAAGGATAAAAGGAGCCTACCTGCGGCACAACTCCCGATTCATCTTACATCATGCCAGGCATGCCACCCATGGCAGGAGCCGCCGGAGCCGGATTTTCAGCCGGTTTATCCGCAACAACGGCTTCCGTGGTAAGAATCATGGCAGCAATGGAAGCTGCATTCTGCAGGGCACTGCGTGTAACCTTGCAAGGATCTACAATACCGCTCTTGATCATATCAACATATTCTTCCGTCTGGGCATTGAAGCCAATTCCCTTCTTAGCCTTCTTGACAGCTTCAACGATAACGGCACCTTCAAGACCGGCGTTGTTGGCGATTTGACGGACAGGAGCTTCGATAGCGCGTCTAACGATATCAATACCTGTCTTCTCATCCCCTTCGGTTTCCTTTTCCAGTTCATCGAGGGCCGGCTGTACTTGCAGAAGAGCCGTACCGCCACCGGCAACGATTCCTTCGGCCACAGCAGCGCGAGTAGCGTTCAGAGCGTCTTCGATACGGAGTTTCTTATCTTTCAGTTCCGTTTCCGTAGCGGCACCAACTTTGATAACGGCAACACCGCCAGAGAGTTTAGCCAAACGTTCCTGAAGTTTTTCCTTGTCGAACTGGGAAGTCGTTTCAGGAATCTGGGCACGGATGGAAGCAACACGGTCAGCAATGGCCTGTTTGTCACCAGCACCATCAACGATGGTAGTAAGGTCCTTGGTTACACGGACCTGGCTGCAGGAACCAAGATCAGCAACTGTAGCGCTGTCGAGCTTACGGCCAACTTCTTCACTGATAACCGTCGCACCCGTCAGGGTTGCAATATCCTGAAGCATAGCCTTGCGACGATCACCAAAGCCAGGAGCCTTGACGGCAACAGCCTTAAAGGTGCCACGGAGTCTGTTCACAACGAGTGTAGCCAGGGCTTCACCTTCGATATCTTCAGCAATGATCAAGAGTTCACGGCCCTGTTGTACCACTTTTTTTTATTATATTTATGATGTCTTGGATCATAGTGATTTTACGGTCCGTAATGAAGACGTACGGATTGGAAAGAACGGCTTCCATCTTGTCCGGATCCGTAACCATATACGGGGAAATATAGCCGCGGTCGAACTGCATCCCTTCAACGGTTTCAAGGGAGGTTTCCATGGTCTTGGATTCTTCAACGGTGATGACGCCATCGTTGCCGACTTTTTCCATAGCATCAGCAATCAGGCCACCGATTTCCGTGTCACCAGCAGAAATGGAAGCAACCTGTGCTTTTTCTTCCTTGGTGCTGACCGTCTTGGCATTTTCCTGGAGCTTCTTGACGAGGCAGTCCGTTGCTTTCTTGATGCCTCTCTTGAGGACCATGGGGTTAGCACCGGCAACCACGTTCTTCATGCCTTCATGAACGATGGACTGAGCAAGAAGGGTAGCCGTCGTGGTCCCGTCACCAGCAATATCGTTGGTCTTGGTTGCCACTTCACGAACAAGAGCAGCCCCCATGTTTTCAAACGGATCTTCCAGTTCAATGTCCTTAGCAATGGTTACACCATCATTGGTGATGGTCGGGGAACCGAATTTCTTTTCAAGGACAACGTTGCGGCCCTTGGGCCCCAAGGTAACTTTTACAGCATCAGCCAGTTTATTGACGCCGCGTTCCAGACCACGACGTGCTTCTTCATCAAATTGAATGAGTTTAGCCATTTTTATCTACTCCTTAGTTCCAAATGATATAAGGTGATTGGTTCTCCACAAAAAAGGGAGCGATTCACTTATCCTCAACGACGGCCAAGATATCACTGTCACGGAGGATGATATAATCCTTGCCGTCCAGTTCGACTTCGCTGCCGGAGTATTTAGCAAAGACAACAGTTTCGCCAACCTTGACTTCAGAAGCAATGCGGGTGCCATTATCAAGGAGACGGCCCGTACCTACAGCTACGACTTTACCGGTCTGGGGTTTGTCCTTATGAGCCGTATCGGGCAGATAAATCCCGCTTTCCGTTTTTTCTTACCGGTTCTACGACGACATGATCTTCCAAAGGTCTTAACATGTTTGTAATCCCCTTTCACTATGGATAAATTTTAACTTTTTGATTTATTAGCACTCATTACATTGGAGTGCTAACCACAGCTATAATAATAGCATCTTTCAAAAAAAATGCAAGGGGTTTTACTAAAAAAGTCAAACTTTTTGTCTTTTAGGTTGGAAAGACATATAGGAATGCTATGGAGCTTTGATGCTTTGATGCTTATAGTGCGTTGAAGGGAAAGATGATAACGAGCGGCGCCTAATCGTCTCCCTGTCGGTCGTGGGCGCCAAATTACATTCGCCCTCAAACATGTTCTTCTGCTTTTCGCTCCGTTCCATAGCAGCCTCAGAACCCGGGCAAATCCGCCTCGCAAGCCGCTGTTATGAACTGACCTTTTTCAAGACGGTTTCCAAAAATCTTTTCCCTCATACTTGACCCAAAGGTAATACCTGGCAGCATATGGCAAGAGCTAGGGTTTCACAGTCTCCGGCTTTTGCCTTTTCTGTTATACGTGGATTGGTTACCAACAGGCTAATGGGTTCGCCGAGAGCCCCACTATCTCATATCACGGATCTTAAGGTACAACCTATAAGCGGCTCGTAAGGAAACGTCTGCTTCGCGTCTTCATCCACCACCGAAAGACCATGTTTCCTCTTTTTAATGTGGCAACATGCGGCTTTTGTCCCCCCTTGGCAAAGGCGGATTGATTTCGGAGAAATCAAGTTCTAACGCGTAACACGATAGCAGGTCGTACCGAATATAAAGTAACCGTTGTCGGGTATCATCATAGCAACACTTTTATAGCTGGTTTATCTACCTGCCGCCTTTGGCAGCAGCATCATAGCGCTGCAGCATCACAGCAAAAGCCAGAGTGCATGGATTCATCCATGCACTCTGGCTTTTCTTTCCTCATTTCTTTTCCATTTCTTCTTTGAGCCGAGCCATGATTCTGCCATAGTTTTCCTTTTTATGGGGAAAAAGGCAATGAGAGCAGTCCTTGGTGCCTGTCTCCGTATAAGTATAGGCTCCGCCGCAGGCCTTAACTAGATACAAAGGACAGAAACAAAAGAGACAGTTAAAGTCCTTCCCGTCACTTTCCTTATGACAGGGGAAGAACTCACATTCCTTATGGGAAAAGTACTTATAGTGATTCGTCATTTTTCTTCCCAGCTTTCCGCCAGTTTGCCAAACTCTTCTATGGTAAGGGACTCCCCTCTGCGCGTCGGCTCAATCCCAGCACGGGCCATCCAGGCCTCCGCTGTATCACCAGGACGCACCATTGACTTTAGACAAGTGCGGAGCATCTTCCGGCGCTGGGAAAAAGCCGCCCGCACGACCTTAACATATAAAGACGCATCCACATTGACAATGGGACTCTCCCTTTTTTCACATACGACGACCATGGAATCAACCTTTGGGGCCGGCATGAAATCGTGAGCCGGAACGGGAATTGCCAGCTGGGGCTCCGAATAATACTGCAGCGCCAAGGAAAGGGGCCCATAAGCCTTTGTTCCAGGACGAGCAGCCATCCGCTCAGCCACTTCTTTTTGCACCATAACGACAATACGCTTTAAGGGAAGGTTTGCTTCAAGCAGGGAAAAGATGATGGGCGTCGTAATGTAATAAGGCAGGTTCGCCGCCACTGTAAAAGGCTTTCCCCCCGTAATGTCTTTGAGGTCAACCTTAAGGATATCCCCATGGATGATTTCTACATTGTCATACCCTTCAAGCGTCTTGCGAAGGATTGGAAGAAGAGACTCATCGATTTCAACACTCTTGACATTGGCTCCGGTTTCCGCAAGGGCCTGGGTCAATGTGCCGATTCCAGGCCCGACTTCAAGGACCAGGTCCCCAGGACCAATCTTTGCTTTTTCTGCAATGCCCCTTACAACAGACTCATTGATGAGGAAGTTCTGTCCAAAGCGTTTTTTTGTATGAAGGCCAAAGGTATCAAGAATATACCGCGTTACTTCACGGCTTGCAATCACAGGATGAAGCATACTGAAGTCCTTTCTCACGCATGACGTGTTTCGATGATCTGAAGTGCTTTATTGAATTCGTCGCGGGTCACGCCATAATGATTGAGACGCTCCACCATTTTCTTCACATTGCCGTAGCCAATACCCAGTTCGGCTCCAAGGGCATCCCGTTTTTCCGCCGCAGACTGGGATCCGCTCATACCGTTATGGTAAAGGTCCATGGCCGTAAATTCTTCCTGCGGCGTCATCGTGGTGTGACGCACCTTGGAAAGTGCCTTGAGGATTGCCTCCGGCTGAGCCTGCTCAATGCCCACATCATGGTGGGCCAGAGCTTCACACTTTGGCACAAAGGCCTGTCCCGCCTCAGGAAAGCGCTCCGTCAAATAACGGCGGATTCGCTCCCCTGCCCCATCAGGGTCGGTGAGGATGATGATGCCCCGCTTCTTATAGGCTGCTTCAATCTTTTTAAGGGTATACGGCGACAAGGTAAAGCCGCCTGTTTCGATTGTATCGGCATCAAGGGCCTTCTTGATCGCCACTGTATCCATTTTTCCTTCTACGACAAGGACTTCCTTAAGCAATCTTGTCACGCTCCCTATTCTTGGACCTCTCGTTCCGGATTTTTACTCTAACAGATTGCAGGAAGAATGTCAAAAGAAAGTTCTCCCCACAAATAAGGAAAGAGGCCATTGCCAATTGGCAACAGCCCCTTTTCTACTCAAGGAAATACACGGTTACGTCGCGCCTGCCCCAACTGATTGCGTCAGAGTAGTTTTCCATGTACAGGTCAATCCGGCTGCCATTGATAGCACCGCCGCAATCACCTGCCACGGCAAAACCATAACCAGGGATATACATCCGCGTTCCATATGGAATCACATCAGGATCCACAGCTACGATTCCATGATAAGGCACAACGCCTGTCGAAGTCAGACCGGTTCCACTGCCCTCGGCAAGGGTATACGCGGAAGCCTCAAAGGTTCTCGCGCTGCGGTACCGAACAAAGCCACGGCTTGTTTCCACCATCAGATTTTTGCCTGTGCCTACTTCTACGACTTGCGGAACAGGTTGGGAAACAACATCACGCGCCAGTTCACGTCTTACTTCTTGATTTCCAATCTTCACCGTGCGGTAGGTGACCACAGCTTCCCCATTGCGGCCTTCCGATACAACAGACTGTCTGCCGCGGGGCAGGTTGTCATTGTTGCGGAATTCCACTTCAAAAGGAATGCTTTCTTTGGCCGTCTTCACCTCAGTTGTGGGGGAAACGACATGGATGGTCATGTCTTTTTTTGCCGGGGACTCCAAGGACGGATACACCTTATATCCTTTGTAGTCCACACCCACAGCATCCAGCACTTCTTTTACCGTTTTGCGTCCGATGGTATACTCGGTCGTTCTTCCATTATGCCACACCTTGATTGGAATGGCACGGATGACTTCGATCGTCGATCCATCTTCAAAGTTTCCATGACCAACTACATCATAACCGTCGGCTTTTTGAAGAACAACACCGGCTTCTTCCAAAGCACCTTTAACCGTAAGGGCTCTGGTTGAAAGGGCAATCGTCTGCCCGTCAACTTGAATCTTCACCTGTTTTGGAGCGGCAGCAAAGCCGAGAAAATTCAAGCTGAAGACAAGCATGAGCATGACAACAACCCACTTTTCAGGACGCTTCCAAGTATTTGTTATTCGCAAATTCTCGCCTCCTTAAAGCTTTTGTATTCTACCATGGAGACGAAAAACCTGTCAAAACAAAATTAGGACCAGCTCCTAAAAATGAACATTTTCATAGCTTGATTTTGTGACGGTTTTGAAAAATTTACAGCAAAGTCATCGCGATTTTTAGTAACTTTTTAATTTTGGGAAGAGATTTTGCGAATTTTTTGTGGCAATTTCCATCATCGAAAGGACTGGAATTCCTTTGACCTCCGCTGCCATTTCAGCAACAAGCTTCACATAAAGCGGGTTATTGCGTTTCCCGCGGTAAGGAACAGGGGCCATATAAGGCGAATCTGTTTCAAAAACAATGCGGTCAAGAGGCATCTTGCGAAGGATTTCCCTGACCCCATGATCATTCTTAAAGGTACTTGTCCCGCCAAAGCCAAAGTACCAGCCGGCCTTAATAAAGGTTTCAGCCATGGCCCAGTCTCCGCTGAAACAATGAAGAACCCCTCGCACGCCCTGCCCTTCCGTCAGAAGGAGCCTTGTCATATCCTCATGGGCCTCCCGGTCATGGATGATGACGGGCAGCTTAAGTTCACGGGCCATGGCAAGTTGGCGGATAAGGAAAGTCTGCTGCCGCTCATGGGGTGAATCTTCATCGTTATAATAGTCAAGACCGATCTCACCAATGGCGACCACCTTGTCATCTTGGGCAAGCTGGTAAATTTCCTCAAGGTCCCCTTCGCTCACATGGCCCAAATCTTCTGGATGAAGTCCGACGGCGGCATACACATAATCATAGCGGTGGGCCATAGCAAGCGATGCCTTCGAGCTTCTCACGTCACAACCGGGATTGATGAATCCCAACATGTGCGATCCAATCTCCTGGAGCAGCGCTTCTCGGTCCGCGTCAAAGTCCTCCGTGTCAAGGTGGGCATGCGTATCAAAATAAGGAAGTCGTTCCATTATTTGACCTTGCTGCCCGACGCAATTCCCGGCACTTCGGCAAGGACGAGGTTTCCCTTGCCGTCACTTGCAGCAAGGAGCATGCCGCGAGATTCGATGCCTTTGAGCTTGGCTGGTTTGAGATTAGCCACAACGATGACATTCTTGCCAATAAGCTCCTTGGCTTCATAGTACTGGGCAATCCCGGAGACAATGATCCGTTCACGGCCTGCCATATCAACGGTAATCTTCATGAGCTTATCTGTGTTGGGGACCCGTTCGGCCGTTTTGATTACAGCAACACGGAGGTCAACCTTCTGGAAATCATCGATGGCGATTTCTTCGGGCGTAACCACACCGACGTTCTTCTTTTCCGCTTTTTTTGCTTTCGGGGCTTCCTTCGGAGGTGTCTTTTCCGACTCCACTTCAATGCGCGGGAAAATGGGCTGCCCCTTCATGACTTTCGTGCCATCAGAGAAACCGCCATACTTCACTTCATTAAGATCGAAGTTTTCCGGCACGGCAAGACCGAGCTGTTCGAAAATCTTCGGTGCCGTAAAAGGCATCATAGGTGAAATCAGGATGGCAATATTGCGAACAGCATCAGCAAGGTTGTACATCACGGCTTCAAGGCGATCCTTCTGCGCAGGATCCTTAGCAAGGATCCACGGCGTCGTTACATCAATGTATTTATTGGCAGCGCCAATATAGGACCAGACAGCCTTCAGCGCGTCATTGATCTGGTATTCATCCATAGCTTTACGGTAACTGCCAAGCGTTTCCTCGGCAAGGGCCGCAAAAGCCTTGTCATCGGCATGATCTGATGCCGTCTTATGAACAATACCTTGATGATATTTTTCAATCATGGAAACCGTACGATACTGGAGGTTGCCCAAGTCGTTGGCAAGGTCCGTATTCCAACGGCGGATGAGGCCTTCGCGGGAATAATTCCCATCGTTGCCCAAGGCAATTTCGCTGAGGAGGAAGTAACGGACGGCATCAGGACCAAATTCCTTGATTGGTTCCACAGGATCGACGACATTGCCCTTGGATTTACTCATCTTGTCACCATTAACGACAAGCCAGCCGTGACCATAAACCTTCTTCGGCAGTTCATACCCCATGGAAAGGAGCATAGCCGGCCAAATGATCGTATGGAAACGGACGATTTCCTTTCCTACAAGGTGCAGGTCAACCGGCCAGAAACGGTTAAATTCCTCTTCATTGCGCAGGAACCCAATCCCCGTGAAATAGCACAAAAGGGCATCGAACCAGACATAAGTAATCTGTTTCTTATCAAAAGGAACCGGAATGCCCCAGTCGAACGTGGAACGGGAAATACACAGATCCTCCAACCCTTGTTTAAGAAAAGCGATCATTTCGTTGCGGCGGGAAACGGGCTGGATGAAATCAGGATGATTTTCAATATGTTTGAGAATTTGGTCAGCATATTTGGACATACGGAAGAAATAGTCCTCTTCTTCCATCGTTTCCACAGGACGGCCACAGTCCGGGCAAACGCCGCCTGCTTCCTCAATCTGACGGTCCGTCCAGAAGGATTCGCAAGGAACGCAGTATTTCCCGACATATTTCTTTTTATAGATATCGCCCTTATCATAGACGCGCTGCAGGATTTCCTGAACGACCCGTTCGTGTTCCGCACTGGAAGAGCGTACAAAATCCGTGTAGCTGATACCCAGCATTTCCCAAAGTTTCTTGAAGTTTGCCACAATGCCATCTACGTACTGGAGCGGCGTCATCCCATTTTCTTCCGCTTTGCGCTGGATCTTGAGGCCATGTTCATCACTGCCCGTCACGAATCGGACATCAAACCCATTGGCCCTTTTATACCGAGCAATCGTATCAGCAATGGTCGAGCAGTACGCATGACCAATATGCAGATTGGCACTCGGATAGTAAATCGGTGTCGTAATGAAAAAAGCTGGTTTACTCATCTTCTACCCCTTCTTTGACTAGTCTATTATAAAGCTCCCGTTTAGGCAGCTTATAAACTTTGGCAATTTGCTGGAGCGCTTCTTTTTTTCCCACGCCGTCAGCCATCAGGCGACGCACGGCATCAAGGGGATCCCCTGTTGGGGCTTCTTCCACCTTGGTTCCGCCAGCAATCACGAGGACAAACTCACCGCGTGGCGCCTGTTCCAAAAGGTGCGCCCGGCACGTGGAAACCGTGCCGCGAAAAAACTCTTCATGAAGCTTTGTCAGTTCCCTCGCCATGGTCATGGTCCGGTCTCCCCATGCGTCTTCAATATCAGAAAGCACCTCTATGATTCGGTGCGGTGCCTCATACAGGATGATAGTTGCTGGAATGTCTTTCCATTCTGCTAGCTTCTCCCGCCGGTTTTTCCGACTTTTAGGAAGAAACCCGCCAAAAAAGAAAGGCGTGCTCGATAGACCTGAAGCTACAAGGGCTGTCAGTGCCGCATTGGCTCCCGGAACAGGCACAACAGGAATGCCTTCTGCAATACACGTCTGGGCAATGTGTTCACCCGGATCGGAAATACCAGGGAAGCCGGCATCGGAAACAAGGGCGATGTTTTTGCCTTCTTTTAGATGCTCCAGAAGAACAGGCCCCATTTTTTCTTTGTTATGCTCATGATAGCTCAGAAGCGTCCCATGGATATCAAAATGATTCAAAAGCTGCCGCGTATGACGTGTATCTTCCGCGGCGATAAGATTGGCTTCCCGCAGCATCCGCAGGGCACGGGGCGTCATATCTTCCAAATTCCCAATGGGTGTTGCGCATAGATATAAGGTTCCAACCGATTCAGCCATGGACCCACTCCTTTCCTTCATAATAAGCAAGGGCATCCTCACTCAGGCTGCCGTCATGCCGGTACATGATAAGGGGCGGCAGGACCGTAAGCCCTCCCCGGCCCCCTTTTTGAAACTCCGCCAAAAAAATCCACGCCCCCCGATCAATATACGAATGGACCCACTGTAGCCGCTTGATTTCTAGATGATAGCGATCAGCTAGGCGTAGGGCATCGGTAAACCGGTCAGGAAGCTGGACCATGGCAAGGCGCCCCCGTGTCTTTAACGCAAAAGCAGCGGCTTTGATGAAATCTTCTAACGTAACGCCCACTTCATGGCAGGCCTCGGTCATGAGCTGACGCCGCCTTCCGCCAATGCGGTAAGGGGGATTCATATAGACAAGATCCATTGTGTCCGGCTTAAGATACTCACGATAAGCCAGGATATCCCCCACAAACGGCATAACCTGCTGCTCAAGGCCGTTTTCCCTTACGCTGCGCTTCAGGAGCTCAATGACATGGGGATTTTTATCCACGGCAAGAACGGACTGGGCTCCCCTGTTTGCAGCCAGAAGGGAAATAGCGCCGGTTCCACAGCCAAGCTCAAGGACGCAGGCTTTTTTCACCATATGGGGAAACGCGGCCAAAAAGACCGCGTCCGTTGTAAAGGAAAATTCTTTTTCATCCTGCCAAATCCGGAGATTTCCACTGGGCAGGCTGTCAAGGCGTTCCGTTTCATTCATCACTTTTGGCGGCTTCGACGATTTCGTCCCAGCTTGCCGTAATCCGGTTGCCTGGGGACAGTTCAACCACAACCGTCTGATCGCGGCGGGAAACATGCATGACCATGCCCTCCCCAGTAGGCGTGACAACCTTCATGCCCGGTTTAGGAATAAGGTGACTTGCTTCCTTCTTTTTCCCCTTGTTCTTGCAGCAGCGGCCGCAGTACATTTCACTTTCGTACTTAAGGCAGCACAAGAGCCGTCCGCAAATTCCTGAAATCTTCGTCGGATTAAGGGACAGGTTCTGCTCCTTTGCCATCTTGATGGAGACAGGTTCAAAGTCTCCCAAAAAAGTTGCACAGCACAAGGGCCGTCCGCAGCATCCAATGCCGCCTAGCATCTTTGCTTCATCGCGCACACCAATTTGGCGCAGCTCGATGCGCGTCCGGAAAACAGCGGCCAAATCCTTGACAAGATTGCGGAAATCAATGCGCCCATCGGCTGTAAAGTAGAAGATGATCCGCCCGCCGTCAAAGGTATACTCTACATTGACAAGACGCATTTCCAGTTTGCGGGCAGCAATCTTCTTTTCACAGATGGTGAACGCTTCCTTTTCCTTACGATGGTTTTCCTCCACCTTGCGGGCATCCCGCTCATCCGCCTTGCGGATCACGCTCTTTAAGGGAGATACGATGCTCTTTTCATCGACTTCCTGGGGCCCCATGACCACTTCCCCATATTCAACACCCCGGGCCGTCTCTACAATGGCATGGTCGCCTTTTTGCAGATCAAAGCTGCCTGGAGCAAAATAATAGATTTTCCCGGCTCTTTTGAACCGGATTCCAACAATCGTAACCACGGTCGTTACTCCTTTAGAAAAGTATGGATCTCAAGAAAGAGGGCCTCAAGGATCATCCGTGTATTGACGCCCTTATTGAGCCCAAGGTAAAAACGCTCCGTTTCAAGGAGGGATTTCTTGAGAGCAGATAAAGTAAATGAAGCAAAAATCGAAGCGATTCGCTCGCGTTCATCTTCATTATAAAGAAGAAGGCCGCTGCCTTCTTGGATCATCATAGCATCGCGCAAGATGAGGAGCAGCATTTCCAAAAAGGTCTGTGTCTGGTCCACATCCATATCGCCCAGCCATTCAAGACGGGCAAGGCTTGCCATGAGATAAGGATCTTCTATGCCTTCCATAATGAATAAGGCCCGCTCCCGCCACATCAGCGCTTCTGCCTCGGCAAGATGGAGGGCTTTTCCCGGCGAGCCATCAGATAGACGCGCCAAGGTTTCGCCTTGCGGAACAGAAAGCTCCTCCATGACACGTACCGCTTTCTCCCTGTGAAGGGGCTCAAAGCGGATGGCCATGAGACGGCTGCGGATGGTCGGCAGGATGCGCGAAATTTCGGATGCAACGAGGATAAAGAGCCAGTACGTCGGCGGCTCTTCAAGGAGCTTCAACAAGGAATTGGACGCTTCCCGCATGCGGTCCGCACCATCAATGAGACAGACCTTATAAGGGGAAAGGACGGGGGAAAAGACTGCCTTTTTTTCTACTTCCTTGATTTGTTCAATTAGGATATCATGCCGGGCGCCCTGCCCTTCTACATAGATAAAGTCGGGGTGACTTTCCCCGCAAAAGGCGCGGCAGCTGCGGCACTTGCAGTCATCATGGGTGGGATCATCAAGGCAAAGAAAACTCCGGGCAAATTCATAGGCAAGTTTCTTCTTACCAATGCCATCAGGCCCATAAAAAAGGAGGGCCGGTGTTTTACGCTCTCCTTGGAGCATGTTTCCCAAAAATATTTTATTGGCTTCATGACCCAAAATGGTATCCCACATGATGATGTTCCTTCCATTGTATTACACAACAAGTAGACTATACCCCATTTAGAGAAATTTTTCCACTTTTTATGAGGGCATCCGTCACACTGTCTGGAGTTCCTTCCCCATCGATGAGGATCATGCGCTCTGGATAGCGGTCAAGAAGGGTCAAATACCCCTGACGGATCTTTTCCTGAAAAGAAGGCCTTGGGCCTCAAACTTATCCGTAACGCCCCGGGCTTCCCGCCGGGAAAGGAGGACGCGGGGATTGCCGTCAATAAGAAGGGTCACATCAGGGCTGAGCCCTTTAGACCCGAAAAGGGACAGTCTTTCCAGTTCATCAAGGTCCATACCGCCCAAGATGCCTTGGTAAATGAGGGTGGAATCACTGAAACGGTCGCAGATGACCACTTTTCCTGCTTCAAGAGCGGGCCGAATGACCTTATCCACATGGTCGGCCCGGGCTGCCACATGAAGGAGGCTTTCCACCCGTTTACTCATGGTGATCTCTGGGGAAAGGGCAAGGCTGCGCAGCGTTTCCGCAAGGCCCGTCCCGCCCGGTTCCCGGGTGAGGACAACCTCCCGTCCCTTCGTTTAAAGATATGCCTTAAGGCGTTTTGCCTGCGTCGTCTTACCGCTGCCGTCAGGGCCTTCCAACGTAATAAAGAGTCCTTTTTTCATTTTATGACCTCGATTTCTCTAAGGGAGGGATCCTGGGGCCCGCTGACAAGAAGCTTCTTTTCCTGCATAAGACGGGCGTAGGCAATAAGCTCTTCCGTAATGACTTCTCCCGGCATGATGAGAGGGATCCCAGGGGGATAAAAGCTGATGGATTCAGTGGTCACACGGCCTGCAGATTCGTCAAAAGGCACCCTCTCATGGGGCGCAAAAAACGCGTCCCGCGGCAGGAGTCGCCGTTCCGGAATCTTTGAGAGAACAGCCGCTGGCGCTACGTTCCGTACCGGTTTCCGGCTTTTTTCCAGCGTTTCCCGGATAAGAACGGCCTTTTGGGCAAATTCTGCATGGTCATCAGCATAGGTAACAAGAAAGAGCACGTGATCTTCATCGACAAGCTCAACGGCAATTTTTTCGCGGCGCAGAATTTCCGCCGCTTCCGGTCCCGTAAGCCCCAGGGCGCTGGTCATAATCGTGACCTTCCCCGGATCCATGGCCGCAACGCCGCCCTTTCCGATCAGTTCATCTGTAAGGACCGGAAGACCGTCAATCTTTTTAAGTTCTTCGCGGAGAAGCGCAGCCGCGCGAAGGGAGGCTTTCGCCATGGCTGTGCCTTTTTGGGCAAGCTGAAAACGCGCCGCATCAAGGGATCCCATAAGAAGATAGTTCGGGCTTGTTGTCGTCACAAGGCTCATGGCCCGTTCCATAGCGTCCTTATCGATGCGGTCATAGGAAACCTGAAGAAGTGAGCACTGCGTCATGGCACCCACAATCTTATGGGTACTTTGCGCTGCTGCATCAGCGCCGCACTGCATGGCGCTTTTGGGAAGCAGGGACGAAAATCCAAGATGGGGACCGTGGGCTTCATCAACAAGGAGCAGTACCCCTTTTCATGACAGATCCTGGCAATTTTTTCCGTATCGGCAGCAAGGCCAAAATAATTTGGGGTCGTAAGAAAGACGGCCTTGATATCAGGCTTCTTGTTAAGAGCCGCATCCACCTGCTCCGGTGTAATCTGAAGCGTCATGCGCCACGACTCATCATAACAAGGAGC
>SCPP01000178.1_pt1 | contig 75976 bp, 86 predicted proteins | sample 6106811 | NCBI WGS metagenome assembly SCPP01 (sample SAMN10720449, study PRJNA508395) | human gut metagenome | isolation source: Participant 2 stool, 15 month | host: Homo sapiens | collected 2018
AAAGATTGGAAACAGGTACGGTCGAGGTCATAATAAAAGGCGGGAAGATACCGGAGAGAGACATCACATTTTCTCTGGTAATCTTCCGCTTTTTGGCATGGACATTCGTTTTAAACTATGATCTATTTCAGTTTATACTTTGTCCCCGTCCCTTCCCTTCAACGACCACAATTCCTTTTTGCTCCATACCTTTCAGAAGCTGCGTTGTCTTTGATCTTCCAAAGGGGACATAGGGGGCAATTTCACTGATTGGTTTCAGCATTGTTTTACTTAAAAATTTATATACCGTTTGTTCGTTTTCCGTTAAATTCAGATTTTCTCAAAACAGGAAGCACAATTTTAATTGTATTTTCGGATACTTCAAAATCCGGTTTGATAAGTCCTTCTTCATAAAGATGTTTTATTCTTGTAATTCCTGTTCCGAATATTTCGACAAAGCCTAATCTGTAAAATACATTCGCGAGGTTCCTGTTTCTTAATACAGAAAGTTTTCCTGATAAATATTCTTCCTCTGTGATTCCGGATGGTAGCCCTCAGAGATAACCTCAATCCGGTCATCAAACATTAAAACCCGGATTTGCGATGCTATATCCCAGGCTCTGTGAATCAAAGCATTTGCAATCGCTTCCCGAAAAGCCGCTTCTGGTATTTTTTCTACCTTTTCCCGGTCAGCACCCTGAATTACTTCATATTGATAATAATCTCTGAATACATCGATCGACTTTTCATAAACTTCCAATATCGATCTGTTTTCAAAGGTTGCCCTTTTTTGAATGATACTGATATTTTCACCGAATTTCACCATATCAATTCCCGGAAAATGATTAGTATCGGCTAGAATTGCTGCTGCATTATTATAACCATTGTTATTATCATATAAGTTTAATGTTCTTAATGTATCCTGATTGAATGCTTCGATTTGGATATATTCTTTTAACTTTCGATGCAAAATTTCAAAAGACAATTCCTGCTGTCTGCATGGCAGCTCTTCAAAGCTGATATTTTTTCCTTCCAATATAAGTCTGGATAATTCCAGGGTGTCTGCTTCAATTGTCGCTGTATCATTTCGTTTGTATGCTTTTGATTTGTATAAATACGGCTTTTGAATACCGCTTTTGACCGTGAGCTTAATCGTTTGGTCATTATTTTGTATTTCCATTGTGTAATTGGGCTGAGGAGAAATACTGTCATTAATTTTGTTTTCAATGTCCAGACAGGCTTGTTTTACATCCTTTAATCCCTTGATGTTTCCATCATCATCAATTCCAAAATAAATGGTTCCGCCATCATAATTGGAAAATGCACTAACTGTTTTTAGAAAAGTATTTGTAATGGTTTCCTTAAATTCCAGTGTTCGTGTTTCACGCATATAAATCACATCCTTCTGGGATTTATTAATTGTATTATACGCAAAACGCACAAAAAAACAATCGCAAATTTTTACGATTGTTTTTTCGGCTATTTTCAATTATAAAAAGACTATGGAATCCAAACTCCATTTGCATCCACCCAGCAGTTATCCGGTGTATAGCAGTTTGCATACATTGCGCCGGAGGAGGGATCCAGATAGTAGTACAGGCCGTTTACCTGTATCCAGCCGGTTGCCATGTAGCCGTCTGAGTCAAAATAATACCACTGGCCGTTTACATCCTTCCACTGGGATGCAGGATAGGTTCCGTCTGCGTTCTGCCACCACCAGCGCACATGGTCGGCTGCCTGTTTCCAGCCTTCGGAGACAGAATTTCCGGCTGTCTGTTCAGGGGAAGTTTTCCAGTTGCTCTTGGCATTGTTGCTGGCTTTTACAGAACGCACTTTAAATGTGTAGGTTCCATTTCCGTCATCCAGTCCGTAAAGTCATAGAAGGTATTATATACGGACAAAGTAGAGTTTCCGCCGTCAGGAGGCGTTACGAGGGAGCCATTCCGATATAACTGGACCTGGAAATATTTGGCAGATTCAACGTCATCCCATACAGCGACCTTTGGATTGTCAGAATCCCAGGACAGGTTTCCGGGGGCAGGCGCGTCGCTCATATCGGCGTCTTCGTCAAAAACCAGCTTTACAGTCAGGATGACAGTAGCTCCGCCGTCTGTTTTTCGGGCGTCTACGAATTTGATCTTGTCAAAGCGGGATTTGATGGAGCTGTCCAGAGTGAGTTTGAAGCTGCTGGAGGAGGTTCCGGAAAAGGCGTATTCTTCCTCGTCCTCCAGACCAAGGGTAATATCTACCTCAGGAGGATTGGATTTGGACCAGTCGTCCCTTCATCATTGACAACTTCAACGGCATCTACATAGTACAGATCCGTGTTGTCTCCTGTGGGTGTTACATCTACTTCACCGCCACTGCTGCCGGCTCGGATATCGCTGTCGACGGTCAGGCAGATCTTTCCTACCTTTGTTTTGTTGTCAGCCAGGGCTGCGGGAGCAAAGGCAGAAGAGAGGGCTGCGGTCATAAAAAGCGGCTGCCTGTTTGATTCGGGTCATAGTCATCCATCCTTTCCTGTCAGAGTTTATGCATTTAAAACTCTGGTATTTACAAATAATGATACCATCAGTATACCATAAAATGGGTGGTCTGGAAAGTCTACAGAACCGTTGATCGGGGCAGTGAGAAGATAAATTCTGTTCCCACGCCTTCGGTGCTGATCACGTCAATATTTTCTCCATGGGACTGGAGGATTTCCTTTACAATGGAAAGACCAAGTCCGGTCCCTTTTTTGTCTTTTCCGCGGGAAAGATCGGTTTTGTAAAAGCGTTCCCATATTTTTTTCAGGCTGTCCTTTGGAATACCGATACCGGTATCCTTTACGGAAACGAAAACCTTTTCATACTGTCCTGCCGCCTGGATATAGATCACAGAATCATTGTGGCTGAACTTGATGGCATTGTCGATCAGGTTGTACATTAACTGCTGTATTTTTTCCATATCAGCATAGACCATCTGGATATTATCGGAAAAAGTCAGATCAAAGCTGATATTTTTTTTGCCGCAGGTACCTTCAAAGGAGGCTGCAGTATCCTTGATGACACGGTTAATATCAAAGTTCGTCCGTGTCAGGTATCCTCTGGCATCCAGTGAATTTAAGGTCAGCATACTTTCCGTCAGCTTGTGAAGCCGTTCTGTTTCGGAAATAACTCTGGAAATATATTTTTCATACAGCTCCGGCGGAATGGTTCCGTCCAGGATTGCTTCCAGATAGCCTTTGATGGAGGTTAAGGGGGAACGGAAATCGTGGGAAACATTTGCGATAAAATTCCTTTGATATTCCTCCATTTTATCCAGTTCATCTGACATATAGTTTAAGGTATCGGACAGGTATCCCATTTCATCATGGGTCTTTACCTGGATCCGGTAATCCAGATGGCCGGCTGCATATTCCTTGGCTCCTACCGTGTGATTTTTCGCAGGGGAAGATATACGGTCTGGGTAAAGACCAGAAGGATAATGAGGGACAGTCCGAAAATGGCCGCAGAGGTGATGTAGAGAATATCCAGGATTTCACTCTGGGAATGGGCAATCTGGCTGACCGGCAGATGAAGGATCACATAGCCGTAGGTAGTGTAATTTCCGATCACCGGAGCAGATACGGTGAGAACGTCCTCATTAAAAAGGCCATAATAATTCCCAATGGTGTAGGAGCGGCTTCCTGAGGCAGTGGGGTCGAAATCCGGGATTACAGTCTGTGTCCGGCTGCCGTCCCGGCTGTCCATAAAATGTGATTGTCCGCCACCCATATTTCTGCGCGCAGATGGCGCCCATTTTAACTGGGAGGAAAAGGCAGCCAGATCCGGCCGCTTTCCGTCGTACATCTGACTGCAGGAGGCTGCAATATCATTTGCCTCATCATAAAGAGCCTCCGACCGCTCCCGCATCAGATAGTCTCTGGTCATGCGGGAGGAAAAGGTGGCAATGGTGATGAAGCCCAGGAGGCCGAAGATCAGATAGCCCAGGATAAATTTGGAGTAGAGTGAACGGGTCATGGTATTATCTCTTTACCTCGAATTTGTAGCCGATGCCCCATACCGTGGTAATGGACCAGTTGGCGTGATCCTTGATTTTTTCCCGGAGACGTTTGATATGTACGTCAACCGTACGGGTATCGCCGATGTATTCATAGCCCCAGATGTGATCCAGCAGCTGCTCTCTTGTAAAGACCTGATTCGGCGAGGAGGCCAGAAAGTAGAGAAGCTCCAGCTCTTTGGGAGGCATTTCCACCGAATGGCCTTTGTAGAGTACAGAGTAGTTTGTCAGGTTTACGATCAGATCCGGGTACTCCACATATTCTCCCTGCTGCTTTGGTTCTGTAGAAATGGAGGCAGGCTGCCTGATAACGGCGGAGAACCGCTTTGACTCTGGCAACCAGCTCCTTGGAATCAAACGGTTTGATCATGTAATCATCTGCTCCCAGCTCCAGCCCCAGAACCTTGTCAAAGATTTCACCCTTGGCTGACAGCATGATGATGGGAACCTGAGATGAGGTGCGCAGCTCCCGGCAGACCTGATAGCCGTCTATGCCCGGAAGCATCAGGTCAAGAAGGATCAGGTTGGGTTTAAATTCGGGGAATACCTTAAGGGCTTCCTCGCCGTCTCCTACGATCATTGTTTCATAACATTCTTTCATTAAATACAGGGAAATAAGTTCTGCAATATTTGCATCATCATCTACGATCAGAATCTTCTGTTTTTCAGCCATTGGTGAAAATCCTCCTTATGTCATTACTTAAAAGTCACGATGGTAACGCCGGTTCCGCCTTCTCCAAACTCACCCAGGCGGAAATCCTTTACATACTTTAATTGACGCAGCCGCTTGTGACAGGCATTTTTCAGCGCTCCCGTACCGCGTCCGTGAACAACCCGCACACTCGGCATATGGGCCAGATATGCATCGTCCAGATATTTTTCCATGGCAGGCACGGCCTCGTCTGTAGTCATGCCGATGAGATTGACCTCTGTTCCCACGGAAAATGATTTTGACATCCGGATCTGGCCACTTCCGTTGCCATTTCCCTTTGCCTGTGAAAATGTTTTCTTTGCCTTGGAGCCTGCCGCCGTGCCGCCGTAGGTGCGTGAGGAACCGTCTCCAAGAGTAGCGCTTATGTCGTCTTCACGGATCAGCTCCAGATCACGGATATTAACTCTGGAACGGAGAATGCCCATCTGGACAAAGAGATCGCCCTTTGCATCCGGCAGGGTGCTGACGGTGCCCTTCAGGTTCATGGAAAGCACCTTTACGCCGTCTCCGATTTTAGTTTCTTTGGAAATGGCTGGCTGGGGCCTTTGGCCTTTACTGCCAGCTTATCGTCGGTCTTTTTAATCTGCTCCCGCAGTTTGGCTCTCTGAGCCTCCAGTTCTTTTCCTACGCCGGATTCAGAAGCCAGGCGGTTGATCTCGCGGATGGTCTGGTCTGCCGTCTCCTTGGCTTCTCTTAAAATCCTCTGGGCTTCCTCAGAGGCATTGCGGATCAGCTTATCCTTGCGCTCGTCCAGACGTTCTTCCTTCTGGGTCAGGCGGGATTTTAGCTGGGCAATCTCCTCCTTATAGGAGCGGATTTCCTCCTGCTCCTTTTCAATGGTGACGCGGCTGGTTTCCAGGCTGGCAAGAAGATCTTCAAAGGATTCGTCCTTGGCTTCCAGATGGCTTTTTGCATCTTCGATAATGAAATCGGGAAGGCCCAGCTTTTTGGAAATGGCAAAGGCGTTACTTTTGCCGGGAATGCCGATTAACAGGCGGTAGGTGGGCTGGAGCGTTTCCACGCTGAATTCGCAGCAGGCATTTTCCACACCGGGAGTGGTGAGGGCAAAGACCTTTAATTCGCTGTAGTGGGTAGTTGCCATGGTGCGGCACTTCATGTTGTGGAGGAAGGACAGCACAGCAATGGCAAGAGCCGCGCCCTCGGTGGGATCTGTTCCTGCGCCAAGCTCGTCAAAGAGGCATAAGGAACGGGAGTCTGCCTGCTGTAAAATAGATACGATATTTGTCATGTGGGCGGAGAAGGTACTGAGGCTCTGCTCAATGCTCTGCTCATCGCCGATATCGGCAAATACTTCGTCAAAAACAGCCAGCTCCGAGCCTTCCCATGCAGGGATGTGAAGGCCGGCCTGTCCCATCAGGGTAAACAGTCCCACGGTTTTTAAGGAAACGGTCTTGCCTCCGGTATTGGGGCCGGTGACGATCAAAAGATCAAAATCCTTTCCCAGCCAGATGTTGATAGGGACTACTTTCTGGGGATCTAAGAGCGGGTGGCGTCCGTCTTTGATGTGAATGCGGCCTTTGTCATTAAATACAGGCGCACTGCACTGGTACTGGCGGGACAGGGCGGCTTTGGCAAAGATAAAGTCAAGCTGGGCCAAAAGCTCCATATTCAGGCGCAGCTCTTCTATATGGGGAGCCGCCTCATTGCTTAAAGTGGCTAAAACCGCCTCGATTTCCTTCTGCTCCTGGATTTCCAACTCCCGGATCTCATTGTTCAGCTTCACGATAGCCATGGGTTCGATGAAAAGGGTAGAGCCGGTGGCAGACTGATCGTGGACCATACCGGAAACCTGGTTTTTATATTCAGCCTTTACAGGGAGGCAGTAGCGTCCGTCCCTCATGGTGATCACCGCATCCTGAAGATAGGTGCGGTGAGAATTTAAAATGGAATTTAACTGGGTATGGATGCGGTCCGCCGCAGACTTGATGGAACGGCGTACCCGGGAAAGACCGGGGCTGGCTTCATCTGCAATTTCATCTTCTGAGAGGATACAGCGTTTGATTTCATTATTTAAAGGGGTTAAAGGCTCGATGGACTGAAATAAGGGATCCAGGGAGTCAGGCACATATTCAGCCACTTCAGCCTGCTTCGGCGGCTTCTGTCCGGGAAAACGGGGGGTGAAAACGGGGGGGTCCTCTGTATCTCTGCGTCCGTAAGCCTTGGCTCTTGAAGCCACGGTAAGAACCGAGCTGATAGAGAGAAGCTCAGGGATGCTAAGAGAGCTTCCGATTTCCAGGCGCTTTAAGGAACCGCCGATTTCCCGAAGGCCGGAAAAGGAAACAGAGCCCTTTAAACGCACACGGTTCACAGCGTCTGTGGTCTGGGCCTGGCGGGTGCGGATCTCTTCCAGATCAGAAGAAGGGGACAGTTCCCGGCACAGGGACTTCCCTAGAGGAGAGGCCGCATGGCTTTCCAGTTGGGTGATTATCTTCGTATATTCCAGGGTTTTTAATGCTTTTTGGTTCATTTTTTATCAATAACCTCCTGAGAGTGGTACAAAATATCCTGTTTACACGGACAAGTATACCACATCCCCCGATATTTACGATAGGGGAAAATTCCGAACGAACAAAAACTTGCATATTAAGCGTGAGAACCGTATAATAAGAGGTGAGATTCTTCGTAAGGAGGAGCGAAATGGCGGATAAGCGTGAAGACAAGGGAACGGACGAAGGCCAGGAAAAACAGAAACCGTTTATCAGGGAGAAAATCGTCCGCCAGCCACCTTCCGGGCGGCATATCATAAAAAAATTTTGCTGACAGGAGTCTGCGCAGTTGTGTTCGGAACAGCAGCTGCGGTATGCTTTTCGGCTGTAAAGCCGATCGCAGACAGAGCCTTTGGCCTGGAAGAGACAGAGCAGGAGCCGATCACCATTGCAAAGGATGAGCCGGAAGCGCAGCAGCCTGTACAGACAGAGTGTGCGCCGGTGCCTGAGGAAACAGAGCCGGTGGAGGATATGGTGCGGTCAGAGATGGAGAAGTATCCGTATTCTATGGATGATCTGAACCGTCTCTACGGAAATTTGAATACTCTGGTTGAAGAGAATGAGGGCTGTGTGGCTTCTGTTCACTCGATTCAGAGGGAAACGGACTGGTTTGATAATCCCATTGAAACTACAGGCCAGTATTCAGGCGTGGTGATTTCCTGCACAAGAGGAGAGATCCTTGTTCTGGTGCCGGATGAGGCGGTAGATACGGCGGATTCCATTGAAGTATCATTTTCAGGCGGAACCATTCTTCCGGGTACTGTAAAACAAAAGGATTCTGTGGCAGATATGGCTCTTGTAAGCGTAAATGCCGCAGAGCTGGAGGACAGGCAGTATGAGCGCATAAAAGAGCTTCCGCTGGGAAATTCTTATGGTGTCAGGCAGGGAGATCTGGTGGTTGCCATCGGTTCCCCGGCCGGTGTGACCGGTTCCAGTGGATACGGTGCTATTTCCTATGTAGTGCGCAGCACAAAAGCGGTAGACGGAAGTACCAGGATCTTTATACGGATACAGCGGCAGATTCCCAGGCGGGAACCTTCCTTATTAATACGGATGGAGAACTGATCGGCTGGGCGGTGGATGATTATGGGCAGGAGGATCATTCTTCCATGACAGCCGTTATGTCCGTATCGGATTATAAGGGGCCTTGGAACTTATGAGCAACGGTCTTCCTGTGCCTTACTTTGGTATACTGGGACAGGAGATCACGGCAGCCATGGCCCAGAAGGGAATGCCTAAGGGCATCTATATTTCAGAAGCCGTTATGGACAGTCCGGCTTATAATGCAGGCCTTCAGCCGGGGGATATTCTCACAAAGCTGGGAGATATGCCGGTGACAAATCTGAAGGAATTTCAGGGCCAGGTGGAAAAGCTCCAGGCAGGAACGAAGATCATTGTAAACGTACAGCGCAGTAATGGCAAAGACGAATACAGGGAAATCCCCTTTGAGATAACCGTTGGAACCAGATAAGTGCGGTGTGGGAGTCCGAACGAAGCGGACTCCCTTTTCAGTAAAAGAGAGATGAGGTATGAAAATGAGATATATTGAGACATTCCATGAAGGAAATCATATTTCCGATATTTATTTATGCAAGACAAAACAGATTCAGCTTACAAAAACAGGAAAAGAATATGGAAATCTGATCCTTCAGGATAAGACAGGCACCATTGAGGCAAAGATCTGGGATCTTTCTTCTCCGGGAGTAGGGGAATTTGACGCAATGGACTATGTGCACATTGAGGCAGATGTGACGCTGTTTCAGAATGCAAACCAGCTGAATGTGCGCCGGATCCGCACAGCCAGAGAGGGAGAGTATGTGGAGGCGGATTATCTGCCTGTTTCTAAAAAAGAGATTGGAAAGATGTATGAGGAGCTGCTGGGATTTGTGCGCAGTGTGAAGAATCCATGGCTGAATCAGCTTTTGTCAGGGTATTTTGTGGAAGATAAGGAATTTGCCAAGGCGTTCCAGTTCCATTCCGCGGCAAAGACCGTTCATCATGGATTCGTAGGAGGACTCTTAGAGCATACCTTAAGTGTGGTAAAGCTCTGCGACTACTATGCAGGGTATTATAAGACATTAAACAGGGACCTGCTTCTCACCGCAGCCATGTTCCACGATATCGGAAAGATGCAGGAGCTGTCACGTTTCCCTGAAAATGATTATACCGACGACGGCCAGCTTCTGGGCCATATTATGATCGGCACGGAGATGATTTCCGAGCGGATCCGCCAGATTCCGGATTTTCCGCCCAGACTGGCGTCTGAGTTAAAACACTGTATTCTGGCCCATCACGGAGAGCTGGAATATGGTTCACCCAAGAAACCGGCTCTTTTGGAAGCGCTGGCACTGAATTTTGCAGACAATACAGATGCTAAGATGGAGACAATGATCGAGGCTCTGGCAGCAGGCGGAACGAATAAGGGCTGGCTGGGCTACAACAGGCTTTTAGAAACCAACATCAGAAAGACAACGGAGTAAGGAAAGTGGAAAAAAATCAGGAATTTACAGTTACCATTGAAGATATGAGCGAGGACGGCTCCGGTATCGGAAAGCTTGACGGCTACATCTGGTTTATCAAAGATACGGTCATCGGCGACCAGGTGCGGGCGAAAGCCATGAAGATGAAAAAATCCTATGGTTTTGCCCGTCTGATGGAGGTGATCACTCTTCTGCTTTCGGACAGAGCCAAGATGCCCCGGCCCGTCCGGGGGCTGCCAGCTCCAGGCCATGAAATATGAGGAGCAGCTGGCGTTTAAAGAGCGAAAGATTAAAAATAACCTTATGCGGATCGGCGGTTTTAAAGAGGAAGAAATCCCCATGTTTCCAATTATTGGAATGGAGGAGCCCTGGCGGTACCGCAACAAGGCTCAGTTTCCTTTTGGAATGAATAAAAACGGAGAAATTATAACCGGATTTTATGCGGGCCGCACCCATGATATCATTGAAAATGCGGACTGCCTGCTGGGGGTACAGGAAAACAGGGGAATACTGGAAATTATCAAGGCATTTATGAAGGAATATAGGATCAGGCCCTATGATGAGAAAAGCCATCAGGGGCTGGTTCGCCATGCCCTGATCCGAAAAGGGTTTAAGAGCAGTGAGATCATGGTCTGTCTGGTGATCAACGGAAAGCGCCTGCCCCACGGGGAAGAGCTGGTAAAGCGGCTGTCGGCTGTTTCAGGAATGACCAGCATTTCTTACAGTATCAATGAGGAAAAGACCAATGTGATCATGGGAAAAGAGATTGTAAATCTTTATGGTCCAGGGTATATTACAGATTCCATTTCGGATGTAACATATCAGATCTCCCCCCTGTCTTTTTATCAGGTTAATCCGGTGCAGACAGAAAAGCTGTATGGAACAGCCCTGGAATATGCGGGCCTTACGGGAAAAGAAACGGTATGGGATCTGTACTGCGGCATTGGAACTATTTCCCTGTTCCTGGCCCAGAAGGCGAAAAAGGTATATGGCGTGGAGATTGTCCCCCAGGCCATTGAAGATGCCAGAAGAAATGCCCGGTTGAATGGAATGGAAAATGTGGAGTTCTTTGTAGGAAAGGCAGAGGAGGTGCTGCCGGAGCAGTATGAAAAGAACCAGATCTATGCCGATGTGATCGTGGTAGATCCCCCAAGAAAGGGCTGCGACCAGATGTGCCTGGATACGATCCTGAAAATGCGGCCCGAACGGGTCGTTTATGTCAGCTGCGATTCCGCTACCCTGGCAAGAGATCTGAGATACCTTGTGGATGGGGGGTATGAGGTGAAGAAGGTTAGAGGGTGTGATATGTTTCCGCAGAGTGGACACTGCGAATGCGTGGTGAGGTTAGAGAGAAGATAGAGGCATATGGAGAATAAGAAAGAATATAGATCTAATATTGCAGAAGGTGAAATCATCATATACCAAGCGGAAGATGGACACACCAAAATAGATGTAAAGTTTGTTGATGAAACAGTCTGGCTTACGCAGACTCAATTATGTGAATTGTATCAAACAAGTAAATCTAATATCAGCGAGCATATCAAGCATATTTTTGAAGAAGAAGAATTAGAGGAAAGATTAGTTGTTCGGAAATTCCGAACAACTGCATCTGATGGCAAAAATTATAATGTAACATATTATAATTTGGATATGATTATTTCTCTTGGTTATCGTATAAAATCTAAAATTGCTACAAATTTCCGTCGGTGGGCAACGGAGCGATTAAAGGAATACATGCTCAAAGGATTTACAATGGATGATGAACGCCTGAAAAGTCTGGGAGGCAGTGGGTATTTCAAAGAGCTTCTTGAACGAATTAGGGATATTCGTGCCTCAGAAAGGTATTTTACAGACAGATTTTGGAAATATATGCAACAAGTGTTGACTATGATCCAAAGGCAGATATTTCTGTTCAGTTTTTTAAGAAGGTTCAGAATAAAATCCACTATGCAATTCATGGACAAACTGCAGCAGAGGTAATCTATACAAGAGCAGATGCAGAAAAAGAGTTTATGGGGTTGACCACATTTAAAGGAAACCATCCTACATTAAAAGAGGCAGTTATTGCGAAGAATTATCTGGATGAAAAGGAACTTCGATCTATGGGACAGCTTGTGTCAGGTTATCTTGATTCGATAAAAGTGCTGGATAAAATGTAGAGATGTTTTAAGCACTAGCGTTAGAAATTGATTCAGTCAGGGATAAATTCTATCTTTTGGGAATCTGAATTACTATTTCTCCAAATTGTAATAGAGACATGAAAATCAGTGAATTTTGAAAATATAAAGAAAGGGCTCTTGTGCCTAAAAATCCAATATAAAAAGAAAATGGGACAGCTCACAGAAATCTAAGGTCTTGAAAAAACTGTATTTCTGCGGACTGTCTCATTTTTGCGATATTGGGGTTAAAATTGCTGTTGAGCGGTTAGCCTATAATAAATTTTATCTGCTTGAAATTATTCCTCTCAATTCAACGGCTCAATCACAGGTATTGTTTCCGAAGCAGGAGCGGATTCTGCCGGTTTGGATTCCTGTGTAGCTTTGGAAGCCTCTGCAGCTTTGGAAGCTTCTGTTGCTTTTGCAGCAGATGTAGCTTTGGAGGTTTCTGTATTTTTGGAAGCCTGCGTAGCCTTGGAAGCTTCTGTACTCTTGGACGTCTGAGCAGTTTTTGAGGTTTCTGTGTTCTTTGCAGCTTTGGTAGATTTTGTGGCCTCTGTACTCTTAGGAGCCTTCGTGGATTTTGTAGCTTCCGTGCTCTTTGCGGCCTTTGCATCCTTAGCGGTTTCCGTACTCTTAGACGCCTTGGTAGACTTAGACGCCTCTGTATTCTTGGAAGTTTTGGAAGACTTTGCGGCTTCCGTGCTCTTGGACGTCTTTTCCTTATCGGAATTGGAGGTTTTCTTGTCCTCCTCTTTTTTATTTCCGTTTGTGCCGTTTTCTCCGTCTTCCGGGAAATCTGTTTCCCGGCTGTCTGTGTCAATGCCGGAGGTGCTTAAGGAAAAAGCGGCCTGATTTGCATTTCCGGCCATATCTTCCAGATATACGGTCAGGGAACCTTTCTCCAGATCAAAGGTAATGCGGCCGGTTTCCTTGTCATAGCTGACAGGAGCTGTCCGTTTTCCAGCATCATCCGTAGCATAAACAGCCTCATAATTGATTCCGGAAATATTGTCCTCTGCGATCAGCTCCAGTTTACCGTCTTCCATGACTACAGTTTCTTCATCGATCGAGGGAGCTGTGTCATCTAAGACTGCGATATGCTCGTTTTGACGGGCAGGCATACCGTTCCAGCTCTCCACATAGATTTCCAGAGCGCCGTTATTTGTTAAGGTAGCATGGTAAACGCCGCCTTCTTTTTTGAATTCAATATCCTGGGATTCCAGGGTTGTGGTAAGTTTCCGGATAGGAATCAGTGACTTTACCTTAAGGGAAACATCTACGGTTTTGTAATCAGTGGTATCCCCTACAGTCAGCTCGATTCGGGGGGAAGCGGTCACCAGAAAGAGCAGAAGAAGATTGAAAACAATAAACGGCAGCACATACCATAAAAGATTGTGAAGGAACCGGTTTTCATTTCCGGAACGGCCGTTATTGCTGGTTTTGGGGCTGCGCCGTGAGCCGCGTGAGGCCGGTGAACGGTCGCTGCGGGGCGCTGTATAGGATGAATGGCGGTCCATTGCCTTTGTCCTCCTTTGAAGTTTGGTCAAAATACCACTATAGCATAGCAGAAATTGTCTGGTCTTACAAGGAAAAATTGCTCTTGTAAGAGTGTTGTAAGAAAGTCTGTGGGGAAAAGGGATGAAAACAGGAGCAGAATATGATATGATGAAAATGATACTACATATGCCAGAATATTCCCGGAACGGGAAGGGCACAGGATGATCCTCAGGGGTCCAGCGAGAAAAGGGGCAGAGCCATGATAGAAGAAGCAGCAGCATTTGCGGCGCAGGCGCACCATGGAACATTCAGAAAAGGGACACAGATCCCGTATATTACACACCCGATGGAGGCAGCTCTGATCGTATCCGGGTTTACAGATGATCCGGAGATGATCGCGGCAGCGCTTTTGCATGATGTGGTCGAGGATACGGGCGTGACAGAAGAGGAGATTAAGGGAGCGCTTCGGTTCAAGAGTAGCCTGTCTGGTGGCAAATGAGACAGAGGATAAAACAAAATGCTGGAGGGAACGGAAGGGAGCTACCATACAGCATCTGAAAAGTGCTCCAAGAGAGATTAAGATCCTGGCTCTTGGGGATAAGCTCAGCAATATGCGCTGTACGGCAAAGGATTATCTGGTTCTTGGGGATGAAATCTGGCAGCGGTTTAATGAAAAGGATAAGGCCATGCACGCCTGGTATTACTGGGGATTGCAGATGCATTGGATGATTTAAAGGAACATCTTTATTACAAAGAATATATTATGCTCTGCCGGACTGTATTCGGAGCGGGGACATGAGGTCAATGAAGCAGGAAGTCCATTGGCTTTAGGCGATGGACGGTCTACTGGAAGCGGCAGACAGTAAGGAGAATGAAAGAATGAGCAATTTAAAACGAAACGGCAGGATTTTGGCGCTGCTTGTCATAATGGGAATCCTGTTTGGAACCCCGGGAATGACGGCACTTGCAGGAACCATGGGAGTAGGGGCGGCAGCAGGTCCGGCCGGCGGGCCGGGCATGGAAGCAGTGGGCCCATCAGATCAGAACGATGAGCAGGAAAAGCCGTCTGAAACAGATGGGGTACAGAGCGCGGAAGGTCAGCCGGCAGGCGGATCCGAAGCCCAGGGGGAATCCGGACAGTCCGCTGCCGGATCCGAAATTCAGGATACAGCGGATCATTCAACAGCCTCATCTGACCTCCCTCTTCAGGTAAACTACAGTATTTACTCCCCGATCCAGGGATGGAGCGGTACGGCTGCGGATAATCAGGCATTGCAGGCTCCTTATGGAAGCTGGGTGGCAGCTATGAGGGCGAATCTGATCAATATTCCGGCAGATGCCCAGGTAGGCATCCGCTATCAGGTAAATTTAAGCGGGACCGGCTGGCTGGATCCGGCAGAGGATGGAGCGGAGGCGGGAAATGCGTCTGCTGAGGCGCCGCTGGAAGCGATCTGCATGGAGCTGTATGGAGCGTCTGCAGCATCATATGATCTGTATTATAAGGTTTATCAGAATGGTACATGGACGGATTGGGCATTAAATGGAGCTGTGGCAGGTACGGAGGGAGCTGGCCTGAGGATCGATGGAATCAGGGCTGCGATCACGGCAAAGGACGCCGGAGCGCCTCAGGCAGCCATGAACGCAGTCGATCCCTCCAGACCTATGATCGCCCTGACCTTTGATGACGGCCCGCGGACTTCGGTTACCAGCCGGATCCTTGACAGCTTGCAGCAGAATGGGGGACGGGCTACATTCTTTATGGTAGGTACCAATGTGGACTCCAATGCCGCAGTGATCCGCCGTATGGCCGAACAGGGCTGTGAGGTCGCAAACCACACCAATGACCATAAATATCTTACAAAAATTGGGGCGGAAGGCATTCGCAGCCAGGTAGGTTCTGTGAATCAGAAGATTGCTTCTGCCTGCGGTGTGTCTCCGGTACTGATGCGTCCGCCAGGAGGATATGTGGACGGCGCATCACTGTCTGTATTAGGCTCTATGGGTATGCCGGCAATTATGTGGTCTATTGATACGAGAGACTGGCAGCACCGTAATGCTCAAAGAACCATTGATACGGTTCTGGATCAGGTAAAGGATGGAGACATCATTTTGATGCATGATATTTATGAGCCAACGGCACAGGCGGCAGAAGTTCTGATTCCTGAACTGACAGCCAGAGGTTATCAGCTGGTAACAGTCAGCGAACTGGCTTCGTTTAGGGGCGGTATCCAGCCCGGACATAAATACAGCCAGTTCCGTTAAAAATACTTGCAATTTGAAGCATACATATTTATAATGTCTTTACCGGGCGGAGTTCCCTCCGTCCGGATCTATTTTCTAAAGTCTTCAGGGTTTTATACATCAGATTCATTCATTTCTTAAATTTCCAAAGGTCTCCCACACCAGGATATTTGATTTGAAAACAGAACCGCACATTGGCAATTAGATAAAGCAGAATACACTGCAAAAGGCGGAAAGCCAAACAGGTATTTTATGTAAATCAGATAAACCAAAACGGGGGAACAAATATGAACGAATACAAAAACAGAAGGCAGCTTTTATGTCTGGCGGTCACGGTGGGAATGATGTTTACTGCTGTCAATGTATCATCAAAACGGTCTGGGCCGCTGCAGAGCAGGTGATCGAGTATGATCCGAATCAGGAGGAAAAGACACATCCGGGCTCCATTATTTTAAAACAGAATTTGAAGGAGGAAGACTTACCGTCGTTGAAACAGCCGGAAGCTTCCTATACAGATGAAAATGGGATTCATTACCGCCTGGCGGACTGGGAGGTGCGTGAGCTGCCGGAAGCTTCCCGGAGCCGTATGCTTGAAAAAACGGAAGTGTACCGGGAGGTAGAAGGAGCAGAGACGCTTCCACCCTATGTGGACAGCAGGCAGGAGGAAAATGGCGCAAAGATATCAGGACGGCTGTATATGCAGGAGAGTCGGGTACTGGGGGAGGAGTGGAGAGAGGATTTTCAGGCGCCTGTGACATTTTATTCCTATGGAGCAGATGAATATGAATTGGGTGGAATAAAAATTTCCGGGGAAGATATCCTGGATTCAGCTTTGGCAGAACAGGAGCTTCTTTTAGGAGAAATGGGGCTTTCGTCCGAGGCTTACCATATCACATCTATGGATTGGGATGGGGAAAGCTTTATGGATGAAACGGGCCAGGTCTGCCGCAGGGCGTCGGCAAGGGGAGAGAGGCTGCTGCGTGATTACGAGGCTGTATACAGAGGACAGGTTCAGGTTGTGGAGCCGGTTTCCTATGAGGTGTCCGCTGTGTATGAACCTGCGGAACTGGGGAATATTTCTAATTCAGAAAAAGAGCAGGAAGAGGCATTGGTTTTAGAGCCGGAAGCGGCAGAAGAGCCGGATCCATTTTTACGCTGGATCCGAACCGGAGTGACTGTTACGGCTGCATTGGGAGTTTCAGGCATATTGTTGGGGATTGTTCTGTATTTTACAGGGAAAACAGGCGTAAAAGCCAGGAAGAGGAGCTGAAATATAATTAGAGCTTAATGATTTTTTTATAGAATTCTAAAGAAAATTTCAAAGAAAATACATAGTAAAAACACAGATTACGTAGTAATATGTATCGTGTATACAGAAATGAATGGAGAGGAGAGTTCATTTATGAAAAGAAAATATTTTATGATCGCAGTGATGGCAGCTGCCCTTGGAATGACAGCCTGTTCATCTCAGAAAACAGAGACTGAGGCAGCAACGGCTACGACAGCCGCGTCTTCGGTAGCAGAGACAACCACGGCAGAGGCTTCTTCCGAGGAAGAGGAGGCAGAGACGGAGAGCTTTTACGGTATTGTAAAGACAGTAGAGGATACGGTTATTACAGTAACAGACGATGCCGGAACAGAAGCCGGATTTGACGTGTCCGGAGCAGAGCTTACCGGAGCAGAGGCCATCGGTGAAGGCGATGAGGTAGATGTTTACTACACAGGAGCGCTGGGAGAAACGCCGGCAAAGGCCGTAGAGGTTGATATTGTGATTTCCGCAGCAGAGGAAGCCGAGGAGGAAGCTGCTGAGGAGGATGATCTGACAATTACGGGAACCATTGAAAGCACAGAAGATGGAAGCCTTGTTTTAAAGACGGAGGACGGTTCCTATACCTTAAATACCCTCATTGCCCAGACGGTCACAAAGGACGGCGTCAAGGCCGGAACAGAGGCAGATATTACATATTATGGAGATCTGGAAGATGAGGAAGTTCCGCAGTCGCCACAAAATTGTGACTGCAGACGCCAGAGATACAGAGGATGCGGGAATTAAGACCCTTACCGGTACCGTAGCAGAGGCAGAGAGCAATCATGTGGTTCTGGATACAGAGGATCCGGAAAATACCTTCTTTTCATTTGTGGGAGAAGATGGGATGTTTGACGGCTTAAAGACCGGAGATACGGCTACTGTGATCTATGAGGGTACATTAACAGCCAAGACCATTAAAGCATTAGGACTTAAAAAGTAAATAATTTCTTTTGCACCCGCCTGTTGGAATCGTTCCGGCCGGCGGGTGTCTGCATATAAAGTTCTGTAAAAAAATTAGCACTCGACTCTTGACACTGCTAATAATGTGTGTTATAGTACGCATAGAACAAAGAACAGAAACACGATTCCGCAGCAGAAAGGGGAATGGCGTATGAATATCAATAAATTTACACAAAAGTCCATGGAGGCGGTGCAGGGCTGTGAAAAGCTGGCGTATGAGTACGGCAATCAGCAGATCGATCAGCCGCATCTGCTTTACAGTCTCCTGACCTTGGATGACAGCCTGATCATGAAGCTGGTTACGAAAATGGGAATCCAGGGAGATATGTTTAAAAATGAGGCCAAACAGGCCATTGAGAAGCTTACAAAGGTAAGCGGCGGCGGCCAGCTTTACATCAGCAATGATTTAAACAAGGTACTGATTAACGCTGAGGATGAAGCAAAGGCTATGGGAGACGAGTACGTTTCGGTGGAGCATTTGTTTTTAGCACTTTTAAAGCAGCCCGGACGGGAAATGAAGGAGCTGTTTAAGACTTATGGAATCACCAGAGAACGGTTTTTGCAGGCGTTGTCCACCGTCCGGGGCAATCAGAGGGTAGTCAGCGACAACCCGGAGGCGACCTATGATACACTGGAAAAATATGGTTATGACCTAGTAGAGCGGGCCAGAAACCAGAAGCTGGATCCGGTGATCGGCCGCGACAGTGAAATCCGCAACGTAGTCCGTATTCTGTCCAGAAAGACAAAAAATAATCCGGTGCTGATTGGTGAACCGGGTGTAGGTAAGACAGCCGTTGTTGAAGGTCTGGCTCAGAGAATCGTCCGGGGCGATGTGCCGGAGGGCTTAAAGGATAAAAAGCTCTTTGCCCTTGATATGGGAGCCTTAGTGGCAGGAGCCAAGTATAGAGGCGAATTTGAGGAGCGTTTAAAAGCGGTTCTGGAAGAGGTAAAAAAGAGCGAAGGCCAGATCATTCTGTTTATTGATGAATTGCATACCATTGTGGGAGCAGGTAAGACAGATGGTGCCATGGATGCGGGAAATATGTTAAAACCAATGCTTGCCAGAGGTGAATTACACTGCATCGGTGCAACAACCTTAGATGAATACCGCCAGTACATTGAAAAGGATGCGGCCTTAGAGCGCCGGTTCCAGCCGGTTATGGTGGCAGAGCCTACGGTTGAGGACACCATTTCCATTCTCAGAGGACTAAAGGAGCGGTATGAGGTTTACCATGGCGTAAAGATCACAGATTCCGCTCTGGTAAGCGCAGCCATGCTGTCCGACCGCTATATTTCCGACCGTTTTCTGCCGGATAAGGCCATTGACCTGGTGGATGAGGCCTGTGCAATGATCAAAACTGAAATGGACAGTATGCCCGCAGAATTAGACGAGCTGTCCCGCAGGCTGATGCAGATGGAAATCGAGGAAGCAGCATTAAAAAAGGAAACAGACCGCTTAAGCCAGGATCGTCTGGCAGATTTACAGAAGGAGCTGGCAGAGCTGCATGATGAATTTACCGCAAAAAGGCTCAGTGGGAAAATGAAAAATCCAGCGTAGACCGCCTCTGCTCTCCGTGAAGAGATTGAGGCTGTAAACCGCCAGATCCAGGATGCCCAGCAGAAATACGATCTGAACAAGGCGGCAGAGCTTCAGTATGGAAAGCTGCCCCAGCTGCAGAAGGAGCTGGAGGCAGAGGAAGAGAAGGTTAAAAAGGAAGATCTGAGCCTGGTTCATGAGAGTGTGACAGAGGATGAGATTGCAAGAATTGTGTCCAAATGGACCGGCATTCCTGTGGCAAAGCTTACAGAGAGCGAGCGCAGCAAGACCCTTCATCTGGATCAGGTGCTCCATAAGAGAGTCGTAGGACAGGACGAGGGCGTTGAGAAGGTCACAGAGGCCATTATCCGGTCAAAGGCAGGAATTAAAGATCCTACGAAGCCCATTGGTTCCTTCCTGTTTTTAGGCCCCACCGGCGTAGGTAAAACAGAGCTTGCCAAGGCTCTTGCAGAGTCACTGTTTGATGATGAATCCAATATGGTGCGCATTGATATGAGCGAATATATGGAGAAGCATTCTGTGGCACGTCTCATTGGAGCGCCTCCAGGATATGTGGGCTATGATGAAGGCGGACAGCTTACAGAGGCTGTGCGCCGCAAGCCCTACAGCGTAGTGCTGTTTGATGAGGTTGAAAAAGCACATCCGGATGTATTCAATGTCCTGCTTCAGGTGCTGGATGACGGACGTATCACCGATTCTCAGGGACGTACGGTTGATTTTAAAACACCATTATCATTCTTACTTCCAACATCGGCTCCCAGTATCTTTTAGAGGGGATTGATGAGAATGGCTCCATCCGCCCGGAGGCTAAAGAGGCTGTGATGAATGACCTGAGAACTCATTTCCGTCCGGAGTTTTTGAACCGTCTGGATGAAATGATTCTCTTTAAGCCTCTGACAAAGGAAAATATTGGAAGTATTGTGGATTTATGCATTGCGGACTTAAACCGCCGTCTGGCAGACCGGGAGTTAAAGCTGGAGCTTACAGAGACAGCGAAGGCCTTTATCACAGAAAACGGCTATGATCCCGTGTACGGCGCCCGTCCTTTAAAGCGGTATCTGCAAAAGAATGTAGAAACCCTGGCAGCAAAGCTGATTTTAGGAGGAGGGCTGCGGGAAGGCGCTGTAATCGTGATCGATGTATCGGAGGATGGAAGCAGGCTTATCGCTTATACGGAATAAAAAGAAAGGAAGGTCATAAGGTGAATAAGATTCCAAAGGATCCCATGATCCTGTTCAGCTTTGTGAATACACAGCTTAGAGACCGTTTCAGTTCATTGGAAGAGATGTGCAGAGAAATGGAGCTGGATCAGTCTTATATAGAAGAAACTCTGGAAGGTGCAGGGTTTTCCTATGATCCCAAACGGAACTGCTTCCGCTGATGGTTGGTAGCAAAAGCCGGCTTTATCTGATGTCTGGTCAGATAGGGCCGGCTTTTTTGAGGTGGTGCGAAAGGGCGAAGGCTGGAAATAAATAACAGGATGTGGTAGACTGGATAAAAGATCATTCACGGAATAGGGATGTATATTGTGATGGGGATCTGTTAAGCTATAGTAGGAATACCCAATAGAGGATGAACAAAGCAGGAGGAGATATATGGGAGTGATATTCAATGAGGCAGAGGCTGTCTGGGAATGGCTTATGACGCATCTTATCGTAATCAATCTCTTGTTTTCCATTATTATTATTTTTTTCCAGCGCAGAGATCCCAGATCGGTATGGACCTGGCTGTTTGCTCTGAACTTTATTCCGGTGTTCGGAATTATATTTTATCTTCTTTTCGGCCAGGATTTAAAAAAGAGCCGGATGTTTAAGGTAAAGGGAATCAGCGATCGGCTGAATATGCCGGTTAAAAGCCAGGAAGAGATTATCCGCTCAAGCGATATTCCGGAGGAAATGATGGATCCCCTCATAAGGGATTTCCGCAGCCTGATCCTCTATAACCTGGAAACTTCCGGAGCTGTGCTTACGACCGACAATCAGGTGAAGATCTACACAGACGGCCAGGCGAAATTTGAAGGCCTTCGAACCGCTCTGCGCCGTGCCAGCCGATTTATCCACATTCAGTATTATATTATTAAAAATGACGAGGTATTTGATTCGATCGTGCCGATTCTGGAGGATAAGGTGCGTGAAGGCGTAGAGGTGCGGATTCTTTATGACGGCATGGGGGGGCGCTTTATGCCGAAACGCCGGTGGGAGGAACTGCGCCGCGCCGGGATTTTAGTCGGTGTATTTTTCCCTCCTATTTTAGGCTGGCTGAACCTGCGTGTAAATTACAGAAATCATAGAAAAATCGTTGTGATAGACGGGAATGAGGGATTTGTAGGCGGTTTTAATATTGGACGTGAATATATTTCAAAGGATCCCGGATTCGGTTATTGGAGAGATACCCATCTGCGGATCACCGGTGAAGCAGTGATGAGCCTGCAGATCCGCTTTGCACTGGACTGGAATTATGCTACGGGAGAGAATCTCTTTAAAAATGAGGCCTATTTCCGGACAGATCTGAAAAAGAAGACGGACGTCCGAAGGGATAAAGAAAGACCGGCCTGGCCTGATCCTGAACTGGAGGGAAGCCAGGTGGGAATGCAGATCATTGCCAGCGGTCCGGATACCAGAGAACCCCATATCCGAAACAACTATCTGGAACTGTTTCACAAGGCAAAGCACCATATTTATATTCAGACGCCTTATTTTGTGCCGGACGACGCCATTTTTTCGGCGCTTAAGATGGCTGCTTTGTCCGGGGTCGATGTGCGTCTGATGATTCCCTGTAAGCCGGATCATCCGTTTGTGTACCGGGCAACCTGTTCTTATGCAGGAGAACTTTTGTATTATGGTGCAAAGGTCTATATCTATACTAATGGTTTTCTCCATTCCAAGGGGATTATGGTTGACGGCCGGGTCTGCTGCTATGGCACTGCCAATATGGATATCCGGAGCTTTGAACTGAATTTTGAGGTAAACGCTACGATTTATGATGAGGCGGTCACGGCAGAACTGGAGCAGGCATTTATGAATGACCTGCCTCACTGCCGCCAGATAACAAGAGAGGATTATAAAAAAAGAGGCCTTCTGACCAGGATCAGGGAGCAGGGAAGCCGTCTTTTGTCTCCGCTTTTATAGGAAGAATAATTTTCAGTTCTGCTGTCCATACTAGCCCTATGAAGAGACAGTATAATGGAAAATTAAAAGAATCGCTCCGCAATTTCTGCCGCTGCGGGATTGCGGGCTGGTGTCTGGAGGTCATTTTCACTTCATCGGAATCCTGGATGCGGGGAGATATGCGGCTCATGGGGCGCACCTCGCTCTGGATGTTTCCCATCTATGGCATGGGAGTCCTTCTGCCGGGGATCGTAAATACGGCAGACCGTTGGCTCACCGGCCTGTCTGCATTCCCGGAGGCGGGAACCGATCGTATTTCACCACAAGCCAGACTGGTGCGCCACGGACTTATGGATATGGTTCTGATTTTTACGGCAGAGTATGTGACAGGAACGATTTTAAAGCATTTTAATGTGTGCCCATGGGATTATTCCATGTGGCCCGATCATATCGGCGGGGTGATCCGGCTGGCTTTTGGGCCCCTGTGGTTTTGCACCGGGCTTCTCTTTGAGATGCTTCAGACCCCCGGCAGACTTGAAAACTCAAACTAACAAAGAGTTGTATTTCCGATGTTTTCTGGTATATAATGGATACCATCAGCGGGCAGGAGAGCATCCCTTTATCCGCTGATGGCAGTAAATATTTTGAACAGAAGGAGAGTTACATATGATACGCTTATTGCTGGCAGCCATCGCCATTGTGCTGTATTTGGTACTTACTTTTCCGGTTTTGTGTTTTCTGGAGAAAAAGGCAAAAAAGAACCCGGAGGAGGCAGGCTGGAAGAGCTTTTCCATGGTGCGGTGGATTTTTAAAAAAATCAGCCGGATCGCCGGGATCACATACGAGGTGCGGGGGCTGGAAAATATTCCCACCGACCGGGCGGTACTTTATGTGGGAAACCACAGAAGTTATTTTGATATTGTCATGGGCTATATGACCGTTCCTGGACTGACCGGTTTTATTGCCAAAAAGGAAATGATAAAGATCCCGCTGCTAAACCGCTGGATGGATCGGATGAACTGCTTATTTTTGGATCGTTCGAATATTAAAGAAGGTTTAAAAACTATTTTGGCAGGAATTGAAAAGATCAAGGGAGGAATTTCCATGTGGATTTTCCCCGAAGGAACCAGAAATCCCGGTGAAAATCCGGAAAAACTGATGGAGTTCCATGAGGGAAGTTTAAAGATTGCAGAAAAGAGCGGCTGTCCGGTGATCCCTGTTGCCATGGTGGGGACGGCAGAGGTATTTGAGCGTCATTTCCCATGGATCCGGCCCAGCCATGTGATCATCGAATACGGAAAACCCATTTATTTAAAGGAACTTCCGGCAGAAAACCGCAAGTTCCCCGGAGCCTACACAAGAGAGATCATTTGCTCCATGATAAAAGAGCTGGAGGAACAGAGATGAAGGAACTGAACTTACAGGAGATCCGGCAGCAGCTGGATGTGATTGACGCCAGCCTGACAGAGCTGTTTGAGACACGTATGGAGCTGTGCAGAGAGGTGGCTGAGTATAAGATACAGACCGGAAAGCCTGTTTATGACAGGGAGCGGGAGCAGCAGAAGCTTAAGGCGGTTACGGCTCTGGCTCACAGTGATTTTACGCGCAAAGGTACATATGAACTGTTTTCGCAGATCATGACCATCAGCCGCAGGCTTCAGTATGGTCTTCTGGCTTCCCACGGGCAGGAGATGGACACCGGGTTTTCCATGATCGAGGATTTAAAAAGGGAAAATGTGCGGATCGTATATCAGGGTGTGGAGGGCTCCTATGGACACGGTGCGGCCCGCCGGTATTTCGGCCCGGATGCGGATATGTACCATGTAAAGACCATGGAGGATGCCATGACAGAGGTGGAGGAGGGCCGGGCAGATTATGCGGTGCTCCCTATTGAAAACTCCTCCGCTGGGGCAGTAAGCGACAACTATGATCTCTTAGTAAAGCATAATGTGTACATCGCAGCGGAAACGGAGCTTCCGATTAACCATGCGCTGCTGGGCCGGGAAGATGCGGATATTAAGGATATCCGGACAGTTTATTCCCATCCGCAGGCTCTGATGCAGACCTCTCAGTATCTGAATGCCCACAGGGACTGGAAACAGATCAGCATGGTCAATACGGCGGTAGCGGCTAAAAAAGTGGCAGAGGAAAACGATCGTTCCCAGGCGGCGGTAGCCAGTGAGATTGCGGGAGAGCTTTATGGCTTAAAGGTGCTGGAGCGCTCCATTAACCACAATAAAAATAATGTGACCCGTTTTATTATCCTGTCAAAGGATCCTGTATACAGAAAGGGCGCTAATAAGGTGAGCATCTGTTTTGAGGGCGTCCACAGAAGCGGCTCTCTTTACAATATGCTTGGAAATCTGATTTACAATGACATCAATATGCTGATGATCGAATCGCGCCCCATTCCCGGGAGAAGCTGGGAATACCGTTTTTTTGTAGATGTGGAAGGGTCTTTATCCGATGCAAAGATCCGCAATGCTTTAAAGGGGATTTCTGAGGAAGCCGTATCCTTAAGGATCCTGGGAAACTACTGAGCCGAACCGGTTGGAGCGTGGATTCCCTTATCCGCTGATGGTAAGGGAAATATGGATACAAAGAAGAAACGAGGAAAGAGATATGGATATCAGAGGACTTGTGATCTACCGCAATTTAAAACATCAAACGCTGTTTGAGCAGATGGCAGGACTTATGGGAATGTCAGAAGAAAAGGAGAGTACAGATTCTTTTGCCTGTGCGGGACAGCTGATCGAACTGGCTGCAAAGTACGGCTTTGAAGGAAACCTGTGGCACTGTTTTCTGGCGCTCTGCCTGGCAGATAATGAAAATGCATATACAACTGCCTGTGAGGTCAAAGGGCCTGCAGGCGGTACTCTGGATCTTCTGGCGAAAGAAGACTTTGCCATTTTCAAGGCACTGTTTGATTTTGATCTTTCTTCTCTTGCGCCCTCTTCTTTGTGGAGCCTGCTTGCGGACTACCGCCCGGCACTTCAGGAGAGCCGGGTTTTTAACCGCAGGATCAGGGACAGGATCGTGGAGCTGGCAAAGGCCCTGGAGCAGGCATCTGACCTGGAAGGATTTCAGCAGACTATGGTGGAATTTTACAGGGGATACGGCGCGGGAACCTTTGGACTGAATAAGGCTTTCCGGATTCTGGAAAAAGAGGCCGGAGGGCTGACGGTGATCGATCCCATTGTAAATGTGGAGCATATTTATTTTAAGGATATTGTGGGATATGAGCTTCAGAAGCATAAGCTGATTGAAAATACGGAGGCTTTTGTAAATGGAAAAGAGGCCAACAACGTACTTTTATTCGGTGATGCGGGAACGGGAAAATCCTCCAGCGTAAAGGCGGTTTTGAACGAATATTACAGCAGGGGCCTGCGTATGATTGAGGTATACAAGCACCAGTTTAAGGATCTTTCAGATGTTCTGGAGCAGATCAAGGACCGCAATTACAAGTTTATCATTTACATGGATGATCTGTCCTTTGAGGATTACGAGCTGGAATATAAGTATTTGAAGGCTATTTTGGAAGGAGGACTGGGAAAACGTCCGGATAATGTGTTGATCTATGCGACCTCCAACCGCCGCCATCTCATCCGGGAGAAATTCAGCGACAAGAGGGAGCTGGATGACGATCTTCACAATAATGATACGGTTCAGGAGAAGCTTTCTCTGGCAGCCCGGTTCGGCGTTACGATTTACTACGGTTCACCGGATAAACGGCAGTTTCAGTCCATAGTCAAAGCGCTGGCTAAGAGGCATCAGCTGGATATACCGGAGGAGGAACTGCTTTTGGAAGCCAATAAATGGGAATTGAGCCACGGAGGACTTTCCGGGCGTACGGCTTCCCAGTTCATTACCCATCTGCTGGGATGCGATTTTACATAAAATATACAGAAATTTTACATCATAAGGAAGAAAGAAGATGAGTCCGGGATTATAATAGCAGTCATACAGTCCCGGGCTTAGGCCATACAGGGGATCGGGCAGCGCGCCCCAAAAGGAGGAAGAACGTGGCAGTAAGAATGTTTGCAGCGATAGAGATCGGCTCATTTGCTCTGGAACTGGGAATTTATGAGATTTCTGAAAAGACGGGGATCCGTTGCGTAGATCACATCCGCCATGTGATCGCTCTGGGAAGCGATACCTTCAGCGAAGGAAAAATCAGCTACGGTCTGGCGGATGAGATGTGCTCTGTTCTGGAGGATTTTACGGGGATTATGAAAACCTACCGGGTGCGGGAGTACCGGGCTTACGGAACCACAGCCATGCGCGAGGCGAAAAACAGCCAGATCATCCTGGATCAGATCTGTGTAAGAACCGGACTTAAGGTGCGAATTATCAGCAATTCAGAGCAGCGTTTTATCAGCTATAAGGCAGTGGCGGCAAAGACAGGAGAATTTAACCGGATCATCCAGAAGGGAACGGCGATTGTAGATGTGGGCTTTGGAAGCGCCCAGATTTCTCTGTTTGATAAGGATACTCTGGTAACGACCCAGAGCCTGCCTCTTGGTACTCTGCGGATCCGCAGCCAGCTGGCTAAAATCCCAGCCAGTGTAAGGTCGCATTGTCTTCACATTGAGGAGCTGGTAGATAATGAGCTGATAACCTTTCGGAAAATGTATTTAAAAGACAGAAAGATTGATAATCTGATCGGGATCGGAACCAATATTACCTATCTGATGCGCCAGCTTGGATTAAACACAGCGGCAGACCGTGTGGATGCCAAAGAGATGGAGCTTTTTTATGAGCGCCTTTCTCAGATGACCCTGGATCAGATTGAGGAGCGTTTTAATGTGAACAGTGAGTACGCATCCCTGCTCCTTCCGGCAGCGGTTGTATACCGCAGAGTGATGGAGGTTACGGGAGCGGGACAGTTCTGGATTCCTGATATCGGCCTTTGTGACGGCATTGCGGCAGAATATGCCGATGACTGCCGTCTGTTCCGATTCAGCCACAGCTTTGAGAATGATATTCTGGCAGCGGCCAGAAATATGGCAAAGCGGTATAAATGCCATGCGGGCCATAATCAGATGCTGGAGCAGTATGCGTTATCTATCTTTGACGCTGCGCGGAAATTTCATGGTATGGGAGCAAGGGAGCGGCTCCTGCTCCAGATCGCAGTGACGCTGCATGGCTGCGGTAAGTTTATCAGCATCCGAAATTCCAATGAAAGCAGTTATAACCTGATCATGTCTACGGAGATTATCGGACTGAGCCATCTGGAACGTGAGATTATCGCAAATGTAGTCCGCTACAATATCCGTGATTTTGATTACGATACCATTCAGCTGGAAACGCAGATTGGAGAGGATGGAAGCGGTAATCTAAACCGAAGCGCCATTACCATTCGTATAGCCAAGCTGACGGCAATCCTGCGCCTTGCAAATTCCATGGACAAGACCCACAAGTCCAAGCTGGCAGACTGCCGGATGGCGATCCGGGAGGGAGAGTTAGTCATTACCACAGGATACACGGGAGATCTGGCTCTGGAGCGGGCGTCCTTTGAACAGAAGGCGGATTTTTTTGAGGAAATATTTGGAATAAGGCCGGTGTTAAAGCAGAAAAGGAGGGCATGACATGGCAGAAAAAGAAAAAAATACCACAGATTTTGGAGCAGATCCCTCCAATTTTGTTAATCGGGAACTGAGCTGGCTGGAATTTAATTACCGGGTTCTCAGCGAAGCCAGAGATAAGAGCCTGCCCTTGTTTGAGCGGCTGAAATTTTTAAGCATTACAGCCTCCAATCTGGATGAATTTTATATGGTCCGTGTGGCTTCCCTAAAGGATATGGTACACGCGAAATATATGAAGCAGGATATTGCAGGAATGACGGCTCAGGAGCAGTTAGACGCTATCAGCATAAAGACCCATCAGCTGGTGGAGCTGCAGTATTCCACCTATATCCGTTCCCTGGTGCCGTCTTTGCGCCAGAACGGCCTGCGGATCATCATGGAGCATGAGGATCTTACAAAGGAGGAAGCGGCCTGTGCGGACTCCTATTTCCAGACCAATGTATACCCGGTGCTTACCCCCATGGCCTTTGATTCCTCACGGCCCTTCCCGCTGATCCGCAACAAAACCCTGAATATTGCGGCTCTGTTAAAGAAAAAGAACGGGGATGGAGAACTGGAATTTGCCATGGTGCAGGTGCCCTCTGTGCTGCCAAGAATCGTAGAGCTTCCCAGAGAGACAATGGAGGATGGTACAGAGCAGAGGGTGGTGATCCTTTTAGAGGAGATCATTGAGCGGAATATGCCCTCCCTGTTCTTAAATTATGATATTGTGGCCTCTCATCCCTTCCGCATCATGCGGAATGCAGATCTTTCCATTGATGAGGAGGAGGCGGTGGATCTTCTGGAGGAAATCCAGAAGCAGCTGAAAAAGCGCCAGTGGGGCGAGGCAATCCGGCTGGAGATTGAATCCAATGTAGATAAGCGGCTTCTTAAAATCCTGAAAAAGGAGCTTTCCATCAGCAGTCAGGATATCTTCCGCATCCCTGGGCCATTAGATCTGACCTTCCTTATGAAAATGTATGGTCTGGAAGGCTTTGAAGCCTTTAAGGCTCCCAAGTACATCCCGCAGCCGGTACCGGCCCTGATGAATGAGGATGATATTTTCACCAACATCCGAAAGGGCGATATCCTGCTCCATCACCCATATCAGAGCTTTGATCCGGTGGTGGACTTTGTGCGCAGCGCAGCCAGAGATCCGGAGGTTTTAGCCATCAAACAGACCCTTTACCGTGTGAGCGGAAATTCCCCCATCATTGCGGCTTTGGCAGAGGCGGCGGAGAATGGAAAGCAGGTATCCGTACTGGTGGAATTAAAGGCCCGTTTTGACGAGGAAAATAATATCAACTGGGCAAAAATGCTGGAAAAGGCCGGCTGCCATGTGATCTACGGCCTGGTGGGACTTAAGACCCACAGCAAGATCACTCTGGCAGTCCGCATGGAGGAGGACGGAATCCGCCGCTACGTCCATCTGGGTACGGGAAATTACAATGATTCCACTGCAAAGCTTTATACGGACTGCGGCATTTTAACCTGCGATCCCCAGATCGGCGAGGACGCCACGGCAGTCTTTAACATGCTGTCCGGATATTCGGAGCCAAAGGCCTGGAATAAGCTTTCTGTCGCGCCTCTGTGGCTGAGAAACCGGTTTCTGCGAATGATCCGCCGGGAGACAGCCCACGCAAAGGAAGGACGCAGAGGCCATATTATGGCAAAGATGAACTCCCTTTGCGACAAAGAAATCATCAAAGCTCTCTATGAGGCCTCCTGTGCCGGAGTGGAAATTGAGCTTGTGATCCGCGGGATCTGCTGTCTGCGTGCCGGAGTGCCGGGGTTAAGCGAGCATATCCATGTGCGTTCCATTGTGGGAAATTTCCTGGAGCACAGCCGAATTTTTTATTTCCTTAATGACGGAAGTCCTGAGGTTTATATGGGAAGTGCAGACTGGATGCCGCGGAATCTGGATCGCCGGGTGGAGATTCTGTTCCCGGTAGAGGATGAAGCTTTAAAGGAGCAGGTCATCCATATTCTGAAGGTAGAACTGGAAGATAATGTAAAAGCCCACATTTTACAGGGGTTACGAAAAGGAGGATAAGGGGATCTTAGCAGTTCTGCCTGGAGGCGGTGCAGCGGGTAAAGGAATACAGGGGAGAGGACGACCCGGCAGTGACCCGGATCTTTAAACCCATAGAAAGCGGAAATATATAAATTCAATAAAAAGAGCGGTTCTGCTGATGCAGGGCTGCTTTTTTTATCCGTAACATATTTTCCCATAATTTTTCAAGAAAAAAGTAAGGAAAACCATTGGTTAATATGGTATGATAATCATAAATATACTTTACAAAGAAATGATAACGTATGAGGAGGGAATCATATGCCCGATATCAACATTCTGGTAGTAGACGATGAAAAGGAGATCGCAGATCTTATAGAGATTTATCTGGTAAGTGATGGCTATAAGGTTTTTAAGGCGGAAAATGCCTTAAAGGGCCTTGAGATCCTGGAAAAAGAGGAGATCCATCTGGTGCTCCTTGATATCATGATGCCGGGGATGAACGGCCTTGAGATGTGTAAAAAGATCCGTGAAACCAACAATATCCCGATCATTATGCTCAGCGCCAAGTCAACCGACCTTGACAAGATCCTGGGACTGGGGACCGGAGCGGATGACTATGTGGTAAAGCCCTTTAATCCATTAGAACTGACGGCACGGGTAAAATCCCAGCTTCGCCGCTATACCCAGCTAAATCCCAACAGCATGGCAAAGGAAGCGGTAAGCAGTGAAATCACCATCAAGGGAATGAGCATCAACAAAGATAATCATAAGGTAGTGGTAGACGGTGAGGAAATCAAGCTGACGCCGATTGAATTTGATATCCTGTACCTCTTAGCCTCAATCCTGGAAAGGTGTTCAGCACAGATGAGATTTTCGAGCGCGTATGGAATGAAAAGGTATATGAGGCCAATAATACGGTCATGGTACATATCAGACGCTTAAGAGGAAAGATGAAGGAAGATACCAGGCAGAGCAAGATTATTACAACTGTGTGGGGAGTAGGCTACAAGATTGAAAAATAGTATGGGAAGCAGTTACCGGTTCCGTGTGCTGACCCATATTGTACAGCGCCATCATTACCTGCCTGGTAGAAGTATTTCTTATTACAAATCTTTCCATGGTGGCGCGCTACATACAGCAGAGCGGGAAGGTATCGGCTCTGGTCCATTTTATTTTAGAGCAGCATCTGGCAGTGGTCATTTTGTATGTGCTGGTGGGGTGATCTTTTCGGTGACCTTTATGATTTTGGAGGAGCCGGGTATTCGCTATCTGGGACGTATTTCCGATGCGGTTCAGAGTATTTCCCAGGGCAATCTGAATACAGAGGTGGATGTGACTGGGGACGATGAGTTTTCCGCTATGGCGGCAAATTTAAACAAGATGTCCTCAGATATCCGAAAGCTTATGGATAAGGAGAGAAGCGGAACGCACGAAAAATGAACTGATTACAAATGTGGCTCACGATTTAAGGACGCCCCTTACCTCCATCATCGGCTATCTGGAGCTTTTGGCCGGGAATACGCAGATCCCCCAGGAAATGCAGCACAAGTACATAGAAATTGCCTACAGCAAATCCAGACGGCTGGAAAAGCTGATTGAAGACCTTTTCGGTTTTACGAAGCTGAATTACGGAAAAATCGCCATGCACATAGGACAGATCGATATTGTAAGCTTTTAGAGCAGCTCTTAGAGGAAGCCTACCCCAACTTTGAGAAAAAAATCTGTCCTATGACCTTCAGAGCAATGTGCCTGCAAAGATCATAAGTGCTGACGGAAATCTTCTGGCCCGTCTGTTTGACAATCTGATTGGAAATGCCATTAAGTACGGAGCCGATGGAAAGCGGGTTCTGGTAAAGATCCACGGAGAGGAGGACACGGTTACGGTTTCCGTGACGAATTTTGGCCGTGTGATCCCTGCAGATGAGCTGCCTCTTTTATTTAACAAGTTTTACCGGGTGGAGTCGCGTTCTGCCACAACCGGAGGCACCTGCCTTGGTCTTGCGATTGCAAAGGAAATTGTAGATATGCACGGAGGCACCATCCGGGTTGCCAGCGATTTAAACGGTACAGTATTTACGGTAAAGCTTCAGGTACATTTTGATATTGAGAAAGAACAGTTCGGATCATGACGGTGATCCGGCCATAAAAAGAGAGGAAAATACAGATGTACAGATATATACGGGTGCTGAAAGGCGCCCTTTTTGCCCTTTTGTTTTCTCTTTCCGCCCTGCTCCCTTCCTATGCTGCAATTACGGCAGACGGTCCGGGAAGCGGTGGCAGGCCCCAGAGACTGTGCCGGAAGAAGGCGCACAGACAGAGGCGCTTTGGCAGGATCCGGCTTCACCCCATCCATTGGAGATGGAAGTGGTGTACGGCTATGATAACACAGCCAGAAGCGGCCGTATCCTTCCGATGACCATCCGGGTTACAAATTCTACAAAGGAGGACTTTACGGGAACGCTTCGGGCTGCAACTCTTGAACCGGAATACAGTCCTTATGGAAATAGTTCTCTTTCAGAGTACAGTACCTACCGGTATGAATACCCCATTGAGGTAAAGGCAGGGGAAACGGTTGAAAAAAAGATTCAGATTTCCCTCAGCATTCAGGTAGATCAGGTACTGCTGTCTTTAGTAGATCAGGAAGGAAAGGAGACAGCCGGACGCCGGATCAGGCTGGATCTGAACCTGGATACAGCGGAGCTGTATGTGGGGTTTTGAGCGACCATCCGGAACGCCTTTCCTATATGGATCATATGGGGATCAATTACAGTACACTCCGCACCCGTCTTATTGAGCTGGATCAGGATACGATGCCAGAATCCCGGCAGGAGCTGGATCAGCTGGATGTGCTTTTGATCAATGATTTTGATACTGGGTCTCTGGACAGCCGGCAGCTTGAGGCTGTATGGGAGTGGACCCAGAGCGGAGGTACCCTTCTGTTCGGAACAGGGGAACATGCAAATGAAACGCTGGGAGCCTTTTCCAAGGCGCTCTTAGCCAGCCCACTTCCTCAGGCCGTAGAATTTGAACTGGATATGGAAAGCAGTCAGGAATCCTCGGAATATGGGGACAGCCGGATTGTTCTGAACTGCACAGAGGTGGACTTAAAGGGAAGTACGGAGGTCATGACAAAGGGGCCGATGGAAATTATTTCCAGCACACCGGTGGGCAGAGGAATGGCGGCAGGGATTGAATGGAGATCTGGACGGTGGAGATCGGAGAAACCGTCTGAATCTTTTAAGCAGCGGAAACGGAGGCTCCTCCGCAGGCCGTTACTGGGAGGTACAGAGCCTGATCAATACGGGGAATGTAAACCGTCTTCCCAAAGTAGGGCTTTACGTTACGCTGGCAGTTGCCTACGTGGCTCTTGCGGGGCCGGGGCTTTACTTCTTTTAAAGCAGAGGGAGCTGCGCCAGTATTATCAGCCTGCAGTAGCCATTTTGTCCCTGTGCTGTACCGGTATGGTGCTTTTGATGGGGATACCCACGCGGTTTAACGGCCCGTTTTTTACCTATGCCTCCATTCAGGACGCAGGAGAAGAGGATGTATCAGAAACGTTGTTTATCAATATGCGCTCTCCCTATAATCACAGCTATGGGGTATCTCTGGATCCTTCGTACCGTCTGTTCCCTGTCTGCGATTCCTCGTACTACAATCCGGGTACGGTTCCGGCCCTGGTGGATTCTGAGGATCCGGATATGGTGATCCGGTATAAGGAGGATGAAACGTATATTGAAGCGAGAGATACAGGCGCTTTCAATCCCAGTTATTTCCAGATGGAGCGTAACCTGCCAAATGAAACAGGGCAGGATTTTCCGGGGAGATACGGGCCTTTGAGGGAACGATCACAGGGACGATAACGAATAATTACCCGTGGACCGTAGAAAATGCGGCGCTGCTTTTATATAACCAGATGGTAATGATCGGAACCATAGAGCCTGGACAGACGATTTCCCTGGATGGACGCGAGCTGATATACTGCGCAACGGATTTAGGATATGCTATGGCCGCTCAGATTACCGGAGCTTCACGGTACGGCCAGAAGGTAAATATAGAGGATCCGGATTATGTAAGGGCGCTGGAGCGGACCAATCTCCTTTCCTTCTATGTGGAAAATTATTTTTCCGGATATCATACCCAGGCACGGGTGGTAGCCTTCAGCCAGGAGCAGAAGGAAACGGGATTTTTGAGAAATCCGGGAACAGAAACCTATGGCTGCACGCTTTTAACTTCGGAGTTGGATGTAAATTATGAACAGGATGGCCTTGTAAGCCGTTCGGCGATGCAGAAGCAGCCGCATGTGCTGGCAGGAGAGTACGATGCGGCGCGCAACACCATCTACGGGATAAATCCGGTGGTTCTGGAATATTATCTTGGAAATGAGCTGGAAGTAGATACGCTTCATTTTCATCGTCTCAGCGAAGGGGTGGTTGCAAATTTAAGATATTATTATACCGTACCGTTTGAAGGAAATATGTATTTTTACAACTATAATACAGGCTCTTATGATCGGATGGACAGTGCAGTAAGCCAGTATAACAGGGAGGAACTGGATTCCTATTTGTCACCTGGAAATACGATCACTGTGAAATATGTGTATGATACAGCCGGAGAGTATACATGGAATATCATGCTCCCGGTTCTTACAGTTACAGGAAGGAGACAGCCCTGATGCTTACAGTAAGAAATCTTCACAAAATATATGGAAAATACCATGCCTTAAGCGGCCTGGATATGAATGTAGGCGATGGCGCACTTTACGGCTTTGTAGGACCCAACGGCGCAGGAAAGACAACGACATTAAAAATTATGACAGGGCTTTTGGGCGCAGAAGAAGGAAGTGTGACCATTAATGGAAAGGATGCACTCAGGGACCTGGGGGAATTAAAGGGGATGATCGGTTATGTACCGGATTTCTTTGGGGTATACGATAACCTGACTGTGGCAGAATACATGAGTTTTTTTGCCTCCTGTTATCAGCTTGACGGCCTGATGGCAAGAAAACGGTATACGGCTCTTCTGGAGCAGGTAGGACTGGAGGATAAGCTGGATTTCTATGTGGACGGACTTTCACGCGGAATGAAGCAGCGGCTCTGTCTTGCAAGGGCTCTGATCCACGATCCGGCGATCCTCATCCTGGATGAGCCGACCTCAGGCCTGGATCCGAGAACCAGGTTTGAATTTAAAGAAATACTCAGTGAATTAAGGAGTACGGGAAAAACCATTATTATCAGTTCACATGTACTGTCAGAGCTGGCGGAGATGTGTACGGATATCGGGATCATCGATCAGGGACGGATGGTGCTGGAGGGAAACATAACGGCGATCCTGTCGCGGGTCAACGCCTCAAATCCTCTGGTAATTTCCGTATACAGCAATATGGAGCAGGCCATGGCGGTCCTGCGCCGCCATCCCTGTGTCCAGACTATTTCCATGCGGGAAAAGGATATCTGCGTCCGCTTTGCCGGAGACGGCACCGATGAGGCGATGCTCCTTCAGCAGCTGATCGATGCTGGCGTCTTGGTAAATGGCTTTGTTCGTGAGAAGGGCAGTCTGGAGTCCGTCTTTATGCAGCTGACAGATCATGAAGAAGAAAGGGTGGTGACGTCTTATGAGGCAGAATCCGGTTTACAGCCGTGAGATGAAGGTCAGCGCCAGAAGCCCTAGATTTCCTTTGATCCTTTCCCTTTTTAACGGGATTCTGTGTCTGGCGGCTCTGATCAATATGTACTCGGTGGTTCTGCGGGTCCGTACCAATGCCACGATTCAGTACAGCAGTTTTATGGATATCTACGAATTTGTCACAGCCATTGAGTTTATCCTTCTGATGTTCATTGTGCCTGCCGTCACGGCAGCCAGCATCAGCGGCGAACGGGAGAGGCAAACATTAGATCTGATGCTTACCACCCAGATGACAGCGGCTCAGATTGTGACAGGTAAGCTGATGGGTGCTTTAAGCTCCTTGTTTGTGCTGATCCTGTCCAGTTTTCCTGCGGTAGCCATGGTGTTTGTCTATGGCGGCATTACCTGGTGGGATGCTCTGTCACTGATCTTCTGCTATGTGGCAGTGGCTTTTATGGCGGGAAGTCTTGGGATCTTCTTTTCATCCGTATTCCGAAGATCCACGGTTTCTACGGCTGTAACATACGGCACTCTGATCGCTTTTGTGGCAGGAACGTATTTTATCAACCGTTTTGCCCTCTCGATGTCTGCTGCGAATCTAGACCAGACCATAGCGGTATATGCGATGGAGGCGCCTGCCATCCGTGCTTCTTCCGGAGGCGCTTTTTATCTCTTTTTGATGAATCCGGCCTTTACCTTTATGGCAGTCATTGGAAATCAGGCCGGGCGCAGCACCTCCTTTGCCAGCGTATGCAGCTATTTTGGAATGGAGAATACAGGCTTTGTGATGGAGCACTGGGTTCTTTTAAGCGTTCTTCTACAGCTTGCCGCAGGAGCGCTTCTTCTCTGGGAGGCAGTGCAGTTTCTGGAGCCTGTGAAGAAGAAAGGAAAAAGAAAAAATAAGAGGATGAGGCACACATTTTAAAAACAGGCGTATACTGATCGTATAAAGAATGTCTGGCGCATCCAGCTGGTGCTTTATCATAGATACAGACCTTTTAGGTCCGGGCGGTGACGGCGCGTTTTGCGCAATCGCCGTTTACATAGAAAACGGATGAACCGATATGAATGAGAATTATACCTATATCCTGCGGTGTGCGGACGGAACGTATTACTGTGGCTGGACCAATAACCTGGACAGGCGTTTAAAGGCCCACAATGAAGGGAAGGGTGCCAAATACACACGTTCCCGAAGACCGGTGGCCCTTGTCTATTATGAGGCCTTTTCCACAAAAGAGGAGGCTATGAGACGGGAATATGAAATAAAACAGCTCCCCCGAAAGAAAAAGGAGGAGCTGATTTTTAAGCAACAAACTGATACATCATCATGTAATGGCAGAGACTTCCGCCCATGACAAAGAGATGGAAAATTTCATGGGAACCGAAATATTGGTGTCTCGCATTGAAAATAGGCAGTTTCAGGGCGTAGATGACGCCGCCCAGGGTGTAAATGATGCCTCCGGCCAGAAGCCACAGAAAGCCTGCTTTTGGCAGCGCTGCCAGTATCTTTGAAAAGGCCAAGATGCAGATCCAGCCCATAGCAATGTAGATCATGGAAGAAAACCATTTGGGACAGGTGATCCAGAAGGCGTTGATAAAGATCCCAAGGACAGCGATGACCCAGACCAGTGCCAGAAGAGCCCATCCCGTCTGATCTCCCAGTACGATCAGGCATACGGGCGTGTAGGTTCCTGCAATGAGCACAAAGATCATCATGTGGTCGATTTTTCGCAGTAGCTGGTTGATTTTTGGGGAAATATCCAGCGTGTGGTAGATGGTGCTGGCTCCATAGAGGCCGATCATGCTTAAAATAAAAACAGCCAGAGCCGCCAAATGAAACTGTTCAGGAGACCGGGAACCCTTAATAAGAAGAGGAACTGCTGCGGCTGCTGCCAGAACCATGGCGATAAAATGGGTCATGGCGCTGCCCGGATCCTTTATCTTTCGTAAATTGTGTTTTATTTTCTGTGTCATGAATGATACCTCCTTTAAAAATATGACAAGGCTGATATAACTATGATATATAGTATTCAAAACTACATTATGATGTAATATATACTATACACGGAATGGACGGAATATGCAATACATTTGAAAAAATTATTTGATTATCAAAGTAAATGGGAAGAAAGGGGATAAGATATGCTTTCTGTATTATATGAAGATTCGGATATTCTGGTAGCGGTAAAGCCTGCAGGAGTGGAATCGCAGTCAGCCAGGGGCTTTGCAAAGGACATGGTCAGCGAGATCCGCAGATATCTCACCATTCAGGCCAGAAATCCACAAAATATCCACAAATTAACCACATTATCCTCAAAAGGGCAGGGGAAAAATCAGCCGCCTTATGTGGGAGTTATCCACAGATTGGACCGGCCTGTGTCGGGAATTATGGTGTATGCCAGAAATCAAAAGGCTGCAGCTTCTCTTAGTTCCCTGATGCAGCAGGGAAAAATGGAAAAATGGTATAAGGCAGTGGTATGTGGAAAACCTGTGGATAATCATGGTGTATATGTGGATTATCTCAGACAGAATCAGGGAGAGAACCGGTCTGAAATTGTGGATAAATCGGCAGCAGGAAGTAAACGGGCAGAGCTTTCATATACGGCAGAGGCATCGACAGAGCGCTGTGACGCGGGGGAGAGCAGGGAATACAGTCTGGTGAGGATACGTCTGCTTACAGGCCGCCACCACCAGATCCGGGTACAATTTTCCGGCCATGGAACACCCCTTTATGGGGATGATAAATACGGAGAAAAGACAGCTCCCGGACAACCTGACCTATTGGCTCTGTGCGCCTTCCGTCTGTCCTTCCCTCATCCTGTAACGGGAAAGCGGATGGAGTTTGAAATGGAGCCGTCCGGAGGCGCTTTTGAGTGGTTTAAGGAAAATCCATCTTAAAAGTGAAGAAAAAATGGTACTTTTGCAGAATGACGCTGCAACTATTTTTTGTTATAATGGTTTGGATCGATTAAAAGGCAGGTAAGGGGAAAATGGAACGGATATCAGAATCAGGGCTTGGACGGCTCCTCCATTATAATATGACTTGTATAGGCGGTTTTATGGGAACCTTTGCAGTCTGCGGGTTTGGAGGGAATTTTGCCTCGGCCCATACGGGAAACATCATGAGTCTTACAAAGGATCTGGTGGGGTGCGATCTCATACAGGCAGGAATCCGGCTGGGGCTCTGGTCTTATTCAGTCTTTCCATTGCGGCAGCCTATCTGATAAACCGTATGGTAAAGCCTGACATGGAACGGCTCTGTCTGATCGTGGATGTGGGAGGGTTCCTTTTGTGCCTGCTTCTTCCAAAGGGACTTCCCGATCTGGTCCGGCTTTACCCTATTTTTATTGCGTCAAGCTTTCAGTGGGGAACATTTTCCGGAACAGACGGCTATAACAGCTCCACTATCTTTACAACCAATAATTTAAAGCAGTGTGTTTTGAGCTGGACTCAGTATCTCTTAGACCATGAGGAAACCATGCGCCGCCGTGCCTGGTTTTATACCATAACCGTAGGGGCCTTCACCGTGGGGGCGCTCATTGGCTGCATGGCTGTGCTGAGGATGGGTGGTCGCGGCGTTGTGTGGGGACTGGGGCTTATTTTGGCGGCAGGAGTTTTGAGCTTCCTGAAAAAGCGGCAGATTGAAAAAGGCGAGAGTTCCAAAGACAGGACTGCTTCTCCGGCAAAAGATAAAAAGGTTCATGCTCCAGCGGTATAAAAACTGTGGGTTCTCAAAAACAAGAAAACAGGCATATCAGCCCTGACAAGGTGCATTTACACCAGGTTGGGGCTTATATGCCTGTTTTTTAACGTGATGTTATGCCGGACGATGTCCCGCCGGCTTTATAATTATGACAGCCGAAGCGCCCAGTCTCTGCAGTCCCAGATATCCGTAGCCAGTCCCTCATAGAACTCCGGTTCATGGCAGATTAAAAGGATGCTTCCTTTGTATTCCTTTAATGCACGTTTCAGCTCCGCCTTTGCATCCACATCCAGATGGTTGGTAGGCTCGTCTAAAAGCAGCACATTGGATTCACGGTTGATCAGTTTGCACAGACGCACCTTGGCCTGCTCGCCTCCGCTTAAAACACGCACCTGGCTTTCGATATGCTTGGTTGTGAGGCCGCATTTTGCCAGGGCAGACCGAACCTGATACTGGGTATAGGAAGGAAATTCCTTCCAGATCTCATCCAGACAGGTGTTGGTATTGCCGGGAGCCATTTCCTGTTCAAAATATCCGATGGACAGGTAATCTCCCAGCTCTACGGAACCGGACAAGGCAGGAATCAGTCCCAGGATGCTCTTTAAAAGGGTCGTCTTTCCGATGCCGTTGGCACCTACCAGCACAGCCTTCTGTCCCCGCTCCATCACCAGGTTTAAAGGCCGGGAAAGAGGCTCATCATAGCCGATCACAAGATCCTTTGTTTCAAAAATGTATTTTCCTGCGGTACGGGCTTCCAGGAAATGGAATTCAGGCTTTGGCTTCTCCTTTGCCAGCTCAATGACTTCCATTTTATCCAGCTTCTTCTGCCGGGACATGGCCATATTCCGGGTTGCCACACGGGCCTTGTTGCGGGCCACAAAGTCTTCCAGCTCTGCGATTTCCTGCTGCTGGCGCTTGTAGGCAGCCTCCAGCTGTGCCTTCTTTACCGCATAGACCTCCTGGAATTTGTCGTAATCGCCCACATAACGGTCCAGTCTCTGGTTTTCCATATGGTACACCAGATTGATAACGCTGTTTAAAAACGGGATATCATGGGAAATGAGGATAAATGCATTTTCATAATCCAGAAGATAGCGCTTCAGCCATTCGATATGCTGTACATCCAGATAGTTGGTAGGCTCGTCCAAAAGCAGGATATCCGGCTTTTGCAGCAGCAGCTTTCCCAACAGCACCTTGGTTCTCTGGCCGCCGGAAAGCTCTGTTACATCCCGCTCCATGCCGATCTCATCTAAGCCCAGGGCGCGGCCTACCTCGTCTACCTTGGAATCAATAATATAGAAATCATGGGCCATCAGCAGATCCTGTATGGTTCCCAGTTCTTCCATCATCTCATTCATTTCCTCTTCACTTGCCTCGCCCATGCGGTCACAGATGGCATTCATGTTTGCTTCCATTTCAAAGAGGGGCGGCGCTTTTAAGACTTCCCGGATCGTCATTCCCTTTCCAATACCGTGTGCTGGTCCAGATAGCCCACATTTACATTTTTCGCCCATTCTACCTTGCCTTCGTCAGGCATCAGCTTTCCGGTGATAATGTTCATAAAGGTGGACTTTCCCTCGCCGTTTGCTCCTACCAGGCCGATATGCTCGCCTTTTAAGAGACGGAAAGATACGTCCTGAAAAATAGCTCTGTCTCCAAAGCCATGGCTTAAATGCTCTACGTTTAAAATACTCATATTTCCTTTAAACTCCTTATATCTGCTTGCTGAGTGTCCTGTATATTCCAGTCGATTGTACATGAGAACCGGGGCTGTGGCAAGAGGTTTGAAGGCTTTCTGTCAAAAATCATCTTGAAAAAATTCTTCAAACTGATTAAACTGGTACTATGGACTTATTATATAGAAAAACACCGGAAGGAATCTGTTTGGAGCGCTGTTATACCCTGGACGGCGCTCCCGTTCTTCCGGAGCGTATGGATGGAATGCCGGTGACAGAACTGGATCGGTATTTTTTTTCGCAGACTGTAAGAGGACGGGAGGTTCCTCCGGAAGAGCTTAATGGAGAGCCTGAGCTTTGCGGATCAGGGCTTGATGAGCTGACTCTTCCGGAGTATCTTAGAAAAATAGGCCCTTATGCCTTTTACAACTGCTTTCATTTGAAAACCCTGTCCTTCTGGAGTACGGTGGAGGATTGGGGAGCCGGTGTATTTACCGGTTGCACAGGGATAAAGCATCTGAAGATCCGGGTGGTACCGGGCAGAAAGTCCTGTTTTAAGGAGGTTCTTTCCGAGCTGCGCCAGGAACTTATGGCTGATTATCTGAACCCGGAGGGAAGGCTTCTTGCCAGACTGGTATTTCCTGAGTTTTTTGAGGAATCGGTGGAAAATACCCCGGCTCGGATCATTATGAGAGAAATGCACGGCTGCGGCCATATGTACCGGTATTGCTTTGAGGATACGCAGTTTCAGTTCCGGGAGTATGACCATCTGTTTCCTAATACCGTGATCCAGGAACGGCCCGGTCTGGCAGCTCAGATGGCAGTGTACCGTCTGTACTGGCCCTGGGGTCTGACCGATGAATTTAAAGACCAGTACTGGGAATTTTTAAAGCAGCATCCAAGAGAAACGGCATCAGGGCTGACGGACAGGCGGGAAACAGCGATTTTGAAATGGCTGTCCTGGCAGACAGAGGCAGATCAGGCCTTTCTGGAGGGGCTGTTAAATGGGATTGAAGATCAGAGAGATCCCCAGGCTGCGTCTGTTTTGCTGGATGCGGTACACAGCCGGTTTGGCGGGCAGGTAAAAGAAAAAAAGACCACCCGCACCTTTAAATTGTAGATTAACTTACAGGAGGAATATATAAGATGTCAAAGAAAAATGAAGCACAGAAATTACAGGAGGAGCTGACCTGGTCCGCACCCCATATTGCCAAGGAAGCGCCGGAGCAGAAGGAAAAGGCATTTAAGTACTGCGAGGGCTATAAGGAATTTCTGAACAAAGGAAAGACCGAAAGAGAGTGCGTAAAGGAAGCGGTAAAGATGCTTAAAAAAGCAGGCTATAAGCCCTTTGACCGCAAGGCTTCCTATGTACCCGGCGATAAGGTATACGTTGTAAACCGGGAAAAGGCAGTGATCGCCACAACCTTTGGAAAGAAGCCTTTAAAGGATGGACTGCGCATCAACGGAGCCCATATCGACGCGCCCAGACTGGATTTAAAGCCGAATCCGCTCTATGAAAAGGAAGATATCGCTTATTTTAAGACCCATTACTACGGCGGCATCCGCAAATATCAGTGGGGAACCATGCCTCTGGCAATCCACGGCGTTGTAGCAAAAAAGAACGGAGAGCTGATCGAGGTCTGCATCGGTGAAAAAGAGGATGAGCCTGCATTCTGCATTACAGATCTTCTGCCTCATCTGGCTGGAAAGCAGAATGAGCGTCCTTTAAGAGAAGGTCTTAAGGGAGAAGAACTGAATGTGATCATTGGATCCATCCCCTACGAGGGCGAGGAGATTAAGGAAGCCGTAAAGCTGATGGTTTTATCTCTTCTTCATGAGAAATACGGCATTAAGGAAAAAGACTTCTTCCGCGCAGAGTTTGAATTGGTTCCTGCCGCAAAGGCAAGAGATATCGGACTGGACAGAAGCCTTGTGGGCGCCTATGGACAGGATGACCGGGTATGCGCTTATACAGCCCTTACCGCAGAGATTGAGACAAAGAAACCGGCCCATACCACAGTAACCATTCTTACAGATAAGGAAGAAATCGGCTCTGAGGGAAATACGGGTCTTAATTCCGACTATGTGCTTCACTATATCGAAGATCTGGCAGAGCTGGAGCATACGCCGGTACGGGATATTTTAAGAGCCTCCCTGTGCCTTTCTTCTGATGTAAATGCCGCTTATGACCCAACCTTTGCAGATGTATTTGAAAGCCGCAATGCAAGCTACATCAACAAAGGCTGTGTTTTGACAAAATATACAGGTGCAAGAGGCAAATCCGCTTCCAATGACGCAAGTGCAGAGACTATGGCAAAAGTGATCGCTATTATGGAGGAGGCAGGCGTATTCTGGCAGGCAGGAGAGTTAGGAGCCGTTGATGTGGGAGGCGGCGGCACCATTGCAAAGTATGTAGCCCATATGGATGTGGATACCGTAGACTTGGGTGTGCCGATCCTTTCCATGCATTCACCCTTTGAGCTGGCTTCCAAGCTGGATGTGTACAATACCTACAAGGCATTTAAGGCATTTTATGCATAAAAGGCTTTTTTTTCAACGTCTTGTATGGTATAACTATGTACAGCGCCTGCCTGAGAGCAGGCGAAAATAGTATGATAGAAAAGGGAAACCATTATGAGGAAAATCGCATTATTTTGTCTGTGCGGCCTTACGGCAGCTTCTATTCTGACTGGCTGCTCCGGCAGTGCAGACGGCAACGTAAATTTGGGAACCGTTACACTTTCCGAGTACAAGGGAGTTACTGTTAATATTGAGGCTCCTGAGGTTACGGATGAGGAAGTGGATACAAAGGTAGAGACTATCCTGGCACAGAACCCCAACGAGGTAGAGGTAGACCGGGCCGCCAAGGAGGGCGATATTGTAAATATCGACTTCAAGGGAACAAAGGACGGAGAAGCCTTTGAAGGCGGTTCTGCAGAGGATCAGGATCTGGAGCTGGGTTCCGGTAAGATGATCGAGGGCTTTGAAAGCGGCCTGATCGGTGCAAAGAAGGGTGAGACAAAGACATTAAATCTTACCTTCCCGGAGGACTACAGAGAGGAATCCCTGGCAGGACAGCCGGTTGTATTTGAGGTAACTGTAAACTCCGTAAAGGAGGAGCAGGAGGCAGAGCTGAACGATGATTTCGTAAAGAGGGTGTCAAAGGAAGAGTATCAGACCGTAGACGCTTATAAGGAAAGCATCCGTGAGGATCTGCTGGATCAGAAGCAGTCCGCAGCAGAACAGGATATGGAAGAGGGAGCCCTTCAGAGCGTGATCAGCAGTTCAGAATTTAAGCTTTCCAGAAACGGCCTTTCTGTCCGCTACAATCAGATGGTAAAAGAATACACCAACCAGGCTAAGATGTACGGCATGAGCTTTTCACAGATGGCTCAGGCCAACGGCATGAACGAGCCGGCCATGAAGGAGTATATCTACGATTCCGTAGAGGAAGCTGCCAAGAGAGAACTGACTGTAGAAGCCATCGCAGCAAATGAGGGACTGGATCAGATCACAGATGAGGACAGAGAACTCTTTGCTCAGGAAAACGGTATGTCAAAGGATACCCTGATCAATATGTACGGACAGGAGCAGGCAGACGAGTATGTGCTTCAGGATAAGGTACTCTACTATCTGGCTTCCAATGCTGTCAATGAAGCAGAAAATCCGGCAAAGGTTTCTGAGCGGGTTCTGGAGAAGACTGAGGCTTCCCCAGAGGCAGAATAAAAAGGAATAAGAGAAGCGTCGGGAGCGTTTCATAGGTTATACCACAGAAAAAGGAGGACTATGCATGCAGATCTTAAAAGACAGGATCCGTAAAGACGGAAAAATCAAGGGCGGTAATGTTCTGAAGGTAGACAGTTTTTTAAATCATCAGATGGATATCAAGCTTTTTGGCGAAATTGGAAAGGAATTTAAGCGCAGATTTGCGGATGCTGAGGTAAATAAGATCCTCACCATCGAGGCATCCGGTATTGGAATTGCATGTATCGTAGCCCAGTATTTTGATGTGCCGGTGGTATTTGCAAAGAAAAACCAGACCAAAAATATCGCAGGAGAGGTTCACACCACCAAGGTAGAATCTTTTACCCATGGCAGGGTGTACGATATCATTGTGGCAAAGGAATTTTTAGGAAAAGGCGATAAGGTTCTTATTATCGATGATTTCCTGGCAAATGGCAAGGCGCTGGAGGGACTGATCGCACTGGTAAGAGATTCCGGAGCCGAGTTGGTAGGAGCCGGTATTGTAATCGAAAAGGGCTTCCAGGTAGGCGGAGACATCATCCGTTCCAAGGGAATCCGTCTGGAGTCCCTTGCGATTGTGGACAGCATGGACGAGGAAACAAATACCATTGTATTCAGGGATGATGAATAAAATGAAGGCATTATTTTTGACATAGACGGAACCCTTCTTTCTGAAAAGACGCGGCAGATTCCTGAGAGCGCAAAGGAAGCCCTTAAGGAAGCCAGACGCAGAGGCCATCTTGTATTTATCAATACGGGCCGCGTGTACTGCCACCTGTCTCAGATCCGCTCTGAGGTAGAGGCAGACGGCTTTCTCTGCGGCTGCGGCACCTGTGTGGTAGTTCAGGATCAGATTCTCTACCGCCACGCGATTCCTATGAACGGGGCTTCAGATGAAGCGCGATATTGATGCGTGCGGCCTGGACGGCATCCTGGAGGGAACAGAAGGGTGCTATATGCATAAAACGCCTTCCCGCATCCCAAGAGTTGAGGAGCTTAAGAATGCGATCCGGGCAGGCGGCTGTGTCATTCCCCATGACTGGGAGGATGAAGGCTATGTGTTTGACAAGATTTATCTTGGATCCGATGAAAACAGCCGTCCCAAAGAACTTTTGGACGAATGAAGGACATGGAGATCATTGACCGGGGAAATGGCTTTATGAATGTGTGCCAAGAGGTCATTCAAAGGCAACCGCTATTGACCAGGTGTTAAAGCACTGCGGCATTTCCCTGGAAGACGCCTATGTGTTCGGAGACAGCAGCAATGACCTGTCCATGTTCCGATATGCTTCCAACTGTGTCCTTATGGGCCATCACAGCCCGGTGCTGGAGCCCTATGCTTCCTTTGTTACAAAGACAGTAGAGGAGGACGGGATTGCGTATGCCATGAAGGAGCTGGGGATTATTTAGCCCCGGTTCGGAAATGGAAAGCAGGATATAACGGATGAAACAGAAAACCTGGATCATAAGTGCCCTGATGTGTGCCATGGTTATCATGGTATGCCTCGGGGTACTGCACCTTTTAAAGGAAATGACAGAAAACAATGCACCCTCAGGGACTGTGGCTGAGGAAAGCACAGACCATACAGAACCGGAAATCGATTTTGCAGAGGAAGAGGAAACGAAAGAGGACATAGCAGAGACGGGTCCGGAGGAAGAGGAAAGCGATGTTCCCGTAGAGAGGGAAGAAGGATACTATGGATGGAAGCAGGAGCTTCCCCAGATTTTTCCTTCTGTTCCGGAGGAGGTTCCCTATGAGCCGCCCAGGCTGATCCTTGCGACCGATCTTCACTATCAGAGCGCCCAGGCAGATGACGGCGGAGCCGCCTTTCAGCTTTTTGTGGAGCGGGGAGACGGCAAGGTGGTGGAATATCTGCCGGAGCTTTTAGAAGCATTTATGGATCAGGTCATAGAGGAACATCCCTCGGCTCTGGTTTTAAGCGGCGATATCACTATGAATGGGGAAAAGATAAACCATGAGGAGCTGGCCAGAGGGCTTATGCGGGTACAGGACGCCGGGATTCCGGTACTTATTGTTCCCGGAAACCATGATATCAACAATCCCCATGCAGCCGTGTATTTCGGTGAGGAAAAGGCAGAGACAGATCCGGTGACGCCGGAAGAATTTTACAATATTTACCATATGTACGGCTACGACCAGGCTATCAGCCGGGATGATGCTTCTTTGAGCTATGTCTATCAGCTGGATGAGAGAAATCGTCTCCTGATGCTGGATACCTGCCAGTATGAGCCTAAGAATATGGTAGAAGGGCAGCTTAAGGTGGAAACGCTCCGGTGGGCAGATGAACAGCTTAAAAAGGCAAAGGAAGATGGGATGAACGTTCTTCCCATCGGCCACCACAATCTTCTGGCTCAGAGCCGGATGTACACGACCCAGTGTGCCATGAACAACAATGGCGATGTGATCGAGCTGTTCCAGAAGTATGAACTGCCGCTGTACTTAAGCGGCCACCTTCATGTTCAGCGGATCCGCAAGCATAAGGCAGAACCGGGAGCGGCAGATGATTCATACGGAATCATGGAGATTGTCACGGACGCACTCAGCATACCGCCCTGTCAGTATGCGCTTCTGGAATGGAAGCGGGACGGCAGTATGGAATACAGCACAAAGGCAGTGGATGTATCGGCCTGGGCGGCGCGTACCGGAAGCCAGAATCCGGATCTTCTGGATTTTGAGGGTTGGTCGGAGCGCTATATCCAGAAGCTGATCATTGACCAGATCCGGGGTGTTGTAAAGAATCTGGGAAATGACGTGGAGCACTCCATGGCAGAGGTGTATGCTTCCGTTTATATTGATTATTATGCCGGACGCCGCATCGATGCAAAGGGTATAAGTTCCAAGGGCTACCGCTGGTGGGAGAGAAATATGCCGGACAGTTATCTGTTAAAGGAGCTGGACGCCATGATCGACGACTCGGACCGCGACAACAATTACATGCTGCTGCCGGAGGTAAATGCCGCGGCAGAGGAATAAGACAACAGGGGAGCCTGTATACAGGCTGAGAGGAAATTGTAATTTCGACCCATAACCTGATTTGGATAATGCCAACGTAGGGAAATACAGAGTATATGAATGCTTTTGGCCTCTGTCCTGCGGGATGGAGGCCTTTTAACATATAAGGAGGATAAGATTGAACATGAAGCAGGTAAGCAGCCGGATGGCTCCGGCAGGTTATATTCTGGTGATTTTACTCCTGTGGGAGCTGGCGGTAAGGCTGTTTCATATCCCTCTCTATATTCTTCCCGCACCTACAGCCATAGCTGCTGCTTTGGGAGAAGAATGGCCGGTTCTGGTTTCCCATGGGGCCGTGACGGTATTGGAGGCACTGGCCGGTATTCTGATCTCTCTGATTTTGGCACTGGCCCTGGGAATCCTTATGGACCGGTTTCCGGCAGTGCAAAGAGGCATATACCCTCTTTTGGTCGTTACTCAGACCGTACCCATGATCGTACTTGCCCCGATTTTGATCATCTACATGGGCTTTGGTCCCGGCCCGAAGATTCTTACCGTGGTTTTGATGTGCTTTTTTCCTGTGGCGGTGAGCTTTTCAGACGGCCTGTCCCGTGTGGATGAGGAATACGTTCACCTGGTACGTTCCTATGGTGCGGGAAAATGGGGAGCGTACCGTCTGGTAAAAATTCCTGCTGCCCTTCCTGCGCTGTTGTCCGGTCTTAAGGTGGCTGCAACTTACAGTATCAGCGGGGCTGTGGTAGGAGAGTGGATCGGTTCCCAGCAGGGACTTGGATATTATCTGCTGCGGGTAAAAAACGGATATATGCTGGACAAGGTTTTTGCCTGTGTGGCTGTGATCATTGGTCTCAGCCTGTGCGTGAATGGGGCTGTGCGTCTGCTTGGGCGGATCTGCCTTCCCTATGAAAGAAAGAGGAGGAAATAAGAGATGGGAAACTATGGAATATTTGTGAGAAAGATAGCGGCAGGGATTTTGGCTGCAGCAGTTGCAGCAGGATTGTCCGGCTGTGCAGACACTGCTTCTGAGAAGGCGGCAGAAGGAGAGAACCCCGAGAATGTTACGGTAATTCTGGATTATGTTGCCAATACCAACCACACAGGAATGTATGTGGCTCTGGATCAGGGGTATTACAAAGAGGCCGGAATGGATGTGAGTATCGTGGAGCCTACAGAGGGAGCCACAGCTACGCTGATTGCTGTGGGAAAGGGAGATTTCGGCATCAGCTATCAGGAGGATGTGACCATAGCCCGAACCTCGGCCGATTCTCTTCCGGTTAAAGCGGTTGCAGCTTTGATCCAGCACAATACCTCAGGCTTTGTGACCTATGGGGATAAGGATATCCATTCTCCGAAGGATTTTGAGGGAAAAACCTATGCAGGCTGGGGCGGTCCGGGAGAGGAGGCCGTGTTAAAGGCAGTGATGGCAAAGGACGGAGGGGATTTTTCAAAGCTGGATATGGTGATTTCAGACGGCTCCGGCTTTGAGGCGCTGAAGGATAAGGTTGACGTTATGTGGTTTTTTGAGGGATGGGACAATATAAAATGCCGGCTGAATGATTTTCCTATCAACTATATGGAGCTGCGTCAGCTGGACAAGCGTCTGGATTACTATACCCCTGTTATTATCGCCAGTGAGGATACGCTGAAAAATAAGCCGGAAATGACGAAGAAATTCCTGGAGGCTACTGCAAAGGGATATCGGTATGCAATCGAACATCCGAAGGAAAGCGCAGAGATCCTTCATAAATATGCACCGGATTATTCTCTGGAAATGCTTACCATGTCACATGAATATCTGGCAGGCAAATACATGGAGGCTACAAAACGCTGGGGCGAAATGAAGGATTCTGTATGGGATAATTACACGGATTTTCTGGTGGAATATGGCGTAATTGAAGAGGATATCCCGGCAGATCAGTGTTATACCAATGAATTTCTTCCCCAATAAAAATGCGGCGGATGATAAAACAGGACAGACCATAAAAAGGAGGGGCAGGAGCATTTCCCTGCAGATACAATGAAATTAGAGATTTCCGGTCTTACATTCAGCTATGAAAACAAAAAGATATTTGACGGTCTGGAATTTTCCATCCGGGAAGGAGAGTTTGTAAGCCTTTTAGGGCCCTCCGGCTGCGGCAAATCTACCCTTTTAAAGCTTCTTACCGGGGTGATCGCTCCTGAAAAAGGCCATATCCTGACAGATGGACAGGAAATCCGAGGGATTACGGAGCATTTTGCATATATGCCCCAGAACGACCTTTTATTTCCATGGAAAACCATTTTGGAAAATGTGTGTCTTTACGGCAGGATCCATGGAGGGCAGGAGCAGGTAAAAAAAGAAAAGAGGCCCTGTCACAGATGGGGGCTTTTGGTCTGGAAGGCTATGAAAATGAATACCCTTCTGCCTTGTCCGGGGGAATGCGCCAGAGAGCCGCATTTTAAGAACTCTTTTGTGCCGTGCGGATATCCTGCTTCTGGACGAACCATTTGGGGCGCTGGATGTGATCACCAGAGGAGAGATGCAGGACTGGCTTCTGGGAGTCCGAGCCAGATTAAACCGCACCGTTCTTCTGGTGACTCACGATATGGACGAGGCCATCTATCTATCCGATCGGATCCTGATCTTAGATCCCGGCAGCGGCAGGATCGGAAGCGAGATAGAGATTGCAGAAAAGAACCGGAGCCGGGACTGGCTTTACAGTCAGGGGGAACTGCGCCGCAGGATTTACAGAGAGATTATGGGAGACAGAACGTGAAAATAGGAGAAAACAGCACAGCAGAACAATATGTGACATGAGGCAGGCAGGTTTTGGGAAGAAGGGGATGAATGTCTGATCGATGCCCCGCTCATATAGGGACAGAAGAGGAGATCCGGGAACGCATTCGGGATGGAATCCCTTCTGTGATATGTGCGGGAAGCCCAAAAGAGGCGGAGCAATTAAAACGGCTGTTCAATCGTTTTGAGGTGCATCCGGTCATCATTCCTGCCGCAGGGCTTCATCCGTGGAACAGCGATAAGTATCGGGCAGAGGAAATGTTTCCCTTTATGGAAGAATGGCCGGTCATGGGGGAAATCGGTCTGGACACGTTGTGGTGTGACGTACCTCTTAACGTACAGAAAGAGGCGTTTGAATGTCAGCTGGATTTTGCCGTCAAAAAGCGTAAACCAGCGGTTCTTCACACCAAGGGAGCAGGAGGCTGAGATTGCCGGGATCCTGCGAAGATATCCTAACCGTTATCTGGTTCACTGGTATTCCTGCGGACAGCATCTGGAGGAGTATCTGGATCAGGACTGCTATGTCTCTATCGGGCCGGATGTGGTGTGGAATCCGGCGGTTCAGGAGGCAGCCAGACAGGTGCCTGAGGATCGGCTTCTCATAGAAACAGATGGTCTTGGGGCTGTGAAATGGGCCTGGGAGGAAGGAGAAAAGCATGGTATAATGGAGTCACAGTTCCATACAGCTCTGCCTGAACTTACAGTCCGCAGTTCTCTGGAGCAGACCTTACAGGGGAGTAGTATCCGGCTCCGGAGTGGAGATGAATGTGCTTGCAAAAGCAATTAAGCGGAATTTCCGCAGATTTGTATGGGGAGACAATACCGGACAAGGAGGAGAACAGATGAAGTACGATTTTACAAGCATTATGGAACGTCATGGAAAAGATGCCATTGCAGTTGACGGACTTGGCACAATGCCGGGGTTCGCACCGGATCCTCCAAAAGAAGGCTTTGATATCATCCCCATGTGGGTAGCGGATATGAATTTTCCTACTGTACCTACAGTCCAGGAGGCTATGGCTGAACGCATCGGACATCCGGCGTTTGGATACTTTTCTCCGTCCGATGATTATTTTAATGCAATTATCCGGTGGCAGGAAAGGAGAAACGGGGTAAGAGACCTGGAAAAGAAGCATATTGGATATGAAAACGGTGTGCTGGGCGGTCTTCTCAGCGCCTTAAATGTATTTTGCTCCAAAGGGGATCATGTGCTTTTAAATTCTCCTACCTATATCGGCTTTACTAAATCTCTTGCCAATAACGGATACCGCGCTGTCCACTCTCCCCTGTATCTGGATGAGGAAAATGTATGGCGCATGGATTATGAGGACATGGAGAAAAAGATTGTGGAATATAAGATCCATGCAGCTGTTTTCTGTTCCCCCTATAATCCGGTCGGACGGGTGTGGACACGGGATGAGATCGAACGTGCTATGGAGATTTTTAAGAGGCACAATGTATTTGTTGTATCAGATGAAATCTGGTCGGATATCATCACTCTGGGCCATAAGCATATCCCCACACAGAGCGTCAGCGAGGATGCCCGCCAGCGAACCGTGGCTCTCTATGCGCCCAGCAAGACTTTTAATCTGGCAGGCCTGGTCGGAAGCTACCATATTATTTACAATGACTGGATCCGCGACCGGGTAGAGAAGGAGTCCTCCCTGTCCCACTACAATGAGATGAATGTGCTGTCCATGCACGCCCTGATCGGCGCTTACAGGCCGGAGGGATATGAGTGGGTGGACGAGCTGTGCGCGACCATTACGGGAAATATTGATTATGCGGCAGATTATATCGAAACTCATTTTGAAGGAGTAAAGGTTTCACGCCCGGAAGGCACCTATATGCTGTTTATTGATGTGGAGGAATGGTGCAGGAAACATGGAAAGACACTAGAGGAAGTGGAAAAAGCCGGCTGGGATGTGGGCGTGGCATGGCAGGACGGAAAGATGTTTTTCGGTCCCTGGAGCATCCGCATGAACCTGGCCTTCCCTTAAGCCGTGTAAGGAGGCCTTTGAACGGCTGAGAAGGTATGTATTTCAGGGGTAAGTCCGGGACGGTACATATTTATTAAGGAGAAACCGACATGCTCACATCCCTGTCATTTATTTTTCTGCTGGGGCTGGCTATGGCGGCTGTGTGTCAGCGGCTTAAGCTGCCCCGCATCATCGGTATGCTCTTAATGGGCATCCTTTTGGGGCCTTATGCGCTGAATCTGCTGGATCCTTCCATATTGGCTGTATCGGCAGACCTGCGCCAGATGGCTCTGATCATTATTTTGCTAAAGGCCGGATTGTCGCTTAATCTGGCAGATTTAAAACGGGTGGGCCGTCCGGCCGTTATGATGGCCTGCGTTCCCGCCAGCTTTGAGATTTTGGGATTTCTTATTTTTGCACCCCATATTTTGGGAGTTACAAGGGTAGAAGCCGCTGTCATGGGCGCTGTACTGAGCGCTGTTTCGCCTGCGGTGGTAATCCCAAGGATGGTTCAGCTCATGGAGGAGAGGTACGGTACAGATAAAAGCATCCCTCAGATGATCATGGCAGGAGCATCCTGTGATGATATTTTCGTCATTGTCCTTTTCTCCACCTTTGTCACCATGGCCCAGGGCGGAGCGGTTCATGGAACGGATCTGCTGAATGTGCCTGTTTCGATTATCCTTGGGGTTGCTTTGGGTGTGGGAACCGGGTACGCCTTAAGCCTGTTTTTTGAAAAAGCCTATGTCTGCGGCCGTTATGTGAGAAACAGCACAAAGGTTATTATTCTTCTGGGAGTATCCTTTCTGCTGATGGCAGTGGAAACATGGCTGAAGGAAATCGTATCCATATCCGGTCTTCTGGCTGTAGTAAGTACAGCTTGCGTGCTGAAAATAAGGAGCATTCCAGATGTATCATCCCGTCTTTCGGAAAAATTTGGAAAACTGTGGATCGCGGCAGAGGTTATTCTTTTTGTTCTGGTTGGAGCCGCTGTAGATATCCGCTATACGCTTGAAGCCGGACTTCCGGCACTGGCCATGATTGCTGCAGCCCTTGTGTTCCGTTCTCTGGGCACCATGTTCTGCCTGTTCGGAACCGCTTTGAATTTGAAGGAGCGCCTGTTCTGCATCATCGCTTATCTGCCTAAGGCCACGGTTCAGGCTGCCATCGGTTCCGTGCCCCTGGCCCTGGGGCTTCCCTGCGGAGCACTGGTGCTGTCCGTAGCAGTTCTGGCGATTGTTATCACAGCTCCTCTGGGAGCATTGGGAATGGATCTTACCTATAAGAAGTTTCTCAAAAAGAACGGTAGTATACCAGCATAAGATCCACCATCCGCCCATAGCTTTTGACCCCGTCGGTCTGGCTGTGGGCTTTTAAATAGGTGTCATTTACTTTCGTGGATACCTCTGCCACCGTTCCTTCAAACTGGTCCCAGAACCGGTTGTTTTCTCCTAAGTCCTCTATTGCTTGAGGATCTAATTGTTCATACAGGCGGCAGTAGCCCTCAAAATCCGCTTTTGCCAGGGCATTTCCCGCATAAACCCATCCGGTCAGATATCCGCTGTATTGAAACGCCTCTGCATCGGATCCGATACAGGCCAGATATCCGATAAAATTTGCCTCATCTTCTCTCATATACCCTTTTAGATGAGAAAGTTCATGGCAGATCGTATGGGGAATATTGTAAAATGGCATCTCGCTGTTGTAATTTGCTTCAATGGTAAAGGGAGAGTAGATTCCTGTAAGCTGTTGTACAGATAGAAGCCGGGAATTCAGTAATGGCTTGGGATAAGGATACCAGCCCCCAAGCTGGGGAAAATCAGCCCCCAAATTTGCCATAGCCTCCTGTCCCAATTCCCATAGAACGGAAAAAGAAAGCATTGCGTTTGGGAGAGTCTTCCCCTGGCACAGTTTCATTTACCTGCTTTACCAGATATTCGCAGAGCGAATAAAGCTCCGCAGTCGTACTGCCTTTTTTTAATTCTTCAGAAAATCCGGCCTCTTCGGAAAAGGGCTTTCTGTAATAATTGATTCCGCAGTTTATTGTATAGATAAAAAATAAAAGCGAGGCAAGAAAAAAGGCATTTTTAAAAAGCAGGAGAGGGCGTTTTAAGCTGTGGAGTATCCAATACAGGCAGAAAGCCAGAAGAAGGTAAAGTCCTGCCTCAGACAGTGAAAATGGAAAAAGGCCGGAAAACCGTGCGATGGTATTTTTAAGACAGGCATAAATGGTTACGGAGTACCACTGGGCAAATACAGGAAATGTTCTGGCACAGCCCAGGAGCAGAACAGATAAAACGGCCAGAATGAGACTTGATGTCATTTTTTTGTCCGTTTTTTTTATAAAGGAAAATGGGGTTGTATTCCTATCATTTAGTTTCATATACACATTTGTTCTCTTTCGTATTTTTTCCATTATAATTGCTGGGAAAATGGGAGTCAAGGGGAGGGAAAGGCAAAGGGGGAATGAAGCATCTTGACTCAGCTGGCGGTATCCCCTATACTTAGTAGAAAATAAGTCCCCAAAGGTCTGCTCTCTGGGACTGGAATGGGCAGCAAACAATCAGGAGTGAACAACTATGGCATATCAGGATGATTATGTAATGCGTACGATTACCGACCTTGTTAGGGCCATTGCCGGACTGGCACTGGGAAAAAATGAAATTGATTATGACCTTCCTCTCAGAGGCGGCTTACACGCCCGTGGATCGGGCTTACCGCCGTTTAAAGGATCTTGCAGATGCAGGAGACATTAACGGGGCTGAGAATGAGCTGTATGAATGTCTGGATACCAGTGACAGGGCGTATTTGGAAATGGCTCTGGCATTTTATATGTATTTAAACCAGCTGGATGATGATGCTCTTTATACCGCCAATTTTTCCAGAGAGGAAATTGCAGAAGGGATTAACAGTGTCAGCGCTCAGTTTGGCATCTCCGGTTTTGAGAATTTCGTAGACACTACTATGGTATAAGCATGTCTGAAAGAGAGCGGTTAATGGAAATAAGAAATGAATGCGCCGTCTGTCTGGCCGACTGCTATAAGGAACTGTTTTTTGGTCCGTCCAACAGACGCTGCCGGGCTATGACAGGGGCAGAGCTGCGAAATCGTCTGTCCGGTTAAATGATGCGTGTCTGGAAAAATTATAAAACCAAACGAATTAAGCGATATACACGCCATGCTGGCAAAAGTCTGTGCGTTCCTGATGCATAAAGAGGGACGCATAAAGCCCGGTCCTCAGCTTACCCGGTGGGAGGAGAATTGCCGGTGTATGGAGAAATTCTGTGAGCATCTGGCAAAAAAGGATCTGGAATTTCTGCCGGAACTTACGCAGGAGGAGCTGGAGCACGTATTAAAAATGCAGGGGATCCGCAGATATCTTCTAACGAATTCACTGGAACGGGCTTATCAGCTTTTCTATATCCCCAAAACCATTAAAAAGGGGATCAGGGAGTCGGTCAAGCGCCGTCCGGAGGATGAATACCCGGAGACACGGGCCATGAAGCGCCGTTTTATCCTTCATATCGGCCCTACTAACAGCGGAAAAACACATGACGCACTGGAGCGGTTAAAACAGGCAGAGCACGGAGCCTATTTCGGCCCCCTTCGCCTTTTGGCGCTGGAGGTTTACGACCGTTTAAACAGTGAACATGTACCCTGCTCCATGATTACCGGAGAGGAGACGCTGGAGGTTCCCGGAGCGGTCTGTCAGGCCTGTACGGTGGAAATGTTAAATGATCACGAATACTTTGACATAGCCGTGGTAGATGAATGTCAGATGGCAGCAGATCCTTACCGGGGCCATAACTGGACCCGTGCTGTGCTGGGGCTGCGTGCGGAGGAGATCCACCTGTGCATGGCTCCTGAGGCAGAAGATATCATGGTGCAGATGATCAAGCGCTGCGGGGATTCCTTTCAGATCGTTCGCCACAAAAGAAGTACGCGCCTTACCCTTGAGAAGAAGCCCTACTCCCTGAAGCGGGATCTGAAAAAGGGAGACGCTCTGATCGTATTTTCAAAGAAGTCCGTTCTGGCTCTGGCCGCCCATCTGGAAAATCAGGGGGTGCGCTGCAGTGTGATCTACGGAAGCCTGCCGCCTGCTACCCGGAGGGAGCAGGTGCGCCGTTTTCTGGAGCGTGAGACGGAGGTGGTGGTAAGCACAGACGCCATTGGGATGGGATTAAATCTTCCCATCCGCCGGATCGTGTTTGTGGAAACAAGAAAATTTGACGGCACGGCCAGACGCAGTCTTCTGCCGGAGGAAATCCGTCAGATCGCAGGACGGGCGGGCCGCTTTGGCCTCTATGACGAGGGCTTTGTGACGGCCATTGACGATATAGAAACCATTGAGGACGGCTTATCCGCCCGCCCTCTTCCCATTATGAAAGCCTATGTGGGTTTTCCTGAGCAGCTTTTGAACCTGCCTGCAGAGATTGACACTTTGGTAAAGATCTGGGCCGGTATGGAGGCGCCTGCCATTTATGAAAAAATGGAGGTGGATGAGCTGTTATCTCTCTACATGAGCTTTGAGCGGATCCACGGAGATCATCTGGAAGAATTTACCAAACAGGACATCTATAAGCTTATTACCTGCTCGGTAGACATTGATAACCGTCTGGTGATGGATCTGTGGAAGGATTACTGCCGGGAATACAGAGAAGTGGATGAACTAGAATTTCCCTACAGTCCGGGAACGGATCTTTACGATATGGAAAGCTATTATAAAATGCTGGATCTTTATTTTCAGTTTTCACGGAAGACAGGACTTCCTGTCCAGGAAGAAAACCTGTTCCATGAAAGGCGGAGCACAGAGGAGGAGATCAGCCGTATCCTGCGCACAGAATGCGGCAGCTATACCCGGAAATGTTCCATCTGCGGCAGAGAGCTTTCCTGGGATCATCCATTTTCCATCTGTGAGCGCTGTTTTGAGCGGGGCCGTTCATTGCAGAAGCGCTCTCGTTTTCACGATCAGCGGTATAACCATTAAAACCCATACAACGGGCTCTGCCACGATGATTCCCCAGTACTTAAAAATATCCGCCAGAAGGAAGGCGGCAATGATTTTTCCAGCCAGTTCGATCATGCTGGAGCATATGGGAGTCACATGATCGCCCATGCCCTGAAGGCTGTTTCTCAAGATAGAAATAGCAGCCGGAGCAAAATAAAACAGGGTGTTGACCTTCAGATACAGAGCTGCGGTATTGAGAACCGTCTCGTTTTGGGAGCCTGTAACCATAGAAGCCAGCCGGGGAGAAATGGTCCAGCTTAAAAGGATCATTCCTACGGCCCAGATCCAGGTCAGAAGAAGGGATTGGCGGATTCCCGTCCGGATGCGGTCCATGCGGCCGGCTCCCGTATTCTGTCCGCAGTAATTTGCCATGGTTACGCCCATGACGCTGAAGGGAAGCATACAAAATTCTGTAATTTTCCGGCGGCTGTATGGGCTACGATGATATCCTGGCCAAAGGTATTGATGGCGCACTGGAGCGACAGGGTGCCGAAAAATACAAGGGACATCATGGCAGCCATAGAGAGGCCGGAGGTGTAGAGTTTTTTGACCTGTTCTCCGGATATTTTAAAATCAGCCGGGCAGAAGCGGAAGATCCGGTATCTGCAGAACATATAGATCAGGCTTAAGCAGGCCGCCACCCCCTGGGACAGAACCGTAGCAAAGGCGGCTCCTTCTATGCCCCAGCCAAAGTACATGATAAAAACCAGATCTAAAACCACATTTAATACAGCTGCAAAAATCAGAAACAGCAGAGGGGCTGTTGTATCGCCTACAGCCCGCAGGACAGAGGCGCAGGCATTGTACAGCATGGTGACAAACAGTCCGGACAGAATGACGCGGATATAGCTGTCTGATTGGATAAGAAGCCCTGGGGCACGTTTAAAAGTCCGAGGATCCATGGGAGGCCTGCGAGACAGGCCAGTGTGAGGGACAGGGCAGTCACAGCTCCAAGGAGCAGGCTGCCTGCGGCAAAGCGTTTTACTCCTTCTTTGTTTCCTGCGCCGAATTCTCTGGCGATTAGCAGAGAAAAGCCGTTTGTAAGGCCGGACAGAAAGCCGATAAAAAGAGTGCTGATGGAGGCGGTGGCCCCCACAGCTGCCAGAGCAGTTTCTCCCAGGGCGCTTCCTACTACGCGGGTATCAGCCAGACTGTAGCACAGCTGAAACATATTTCCAAGGGCTACGGGAACAGCAAAGCTGATCATGATCCGGGCCGGTGTGCCTTTTGTAAGATCCTTCATATGTAAATCCTTTCGTGTTTTAAGTGTTTTTCCGTACCAGAATTTCACGGGTGGTCCGCTGGCGGATCCCAACGACCCGTTTATGAAGACGATATGCCGACAAGCCTGCCGTTTTGCTTTTAAAAATACAGGTTACCGGCTCTCCGAAGCGAAAGCCCAGGCGGCTCAGACGGCGCTCCATGGCAGGCTCGGATATGATCCAGGCTACCTGGGCTGTTTCTCCGGCTTTCAGATCGCATAAGGGAAATACCATGTTTTATCCATCCTTTTGACCCTGATACCATAGTATATGATAACAGGACTTAAGAGAGACTGATTTTTACCTCTCTGCGGATTTTCATGGAAGCTTCCTCTACCTCACAGTCATAGGCCAGAATATGCAGTCCGGCTCTGGCTCCTGCCCGCAGGGCGTCCCCAAAGGCTTTGTGTGTTTCATCATTGGGACGAAATTCCCTTACTCCTTCCATCTGTATGACAAAGAGCACAAAGGCCTCAAAGCCTTCGGCAACAGCTTCGGACAGGCCCTGAAGGTGCTTTACACCCCGCTCTGTGGGAGCATCGGGAAAGCGGACGATTCCATTTTCTTCCAGGGTTACGCCCTTTATCTCCATGAAGGCAGGTTTTAAGGCTCCGGTCTGCTGGTTTTCCAGCATAAATGCCAGATCGAACCGGGAATCTTTGTGGACTACCTCCCGCCGGATCTTACGGGGCAGCCAGATGCTCCCAGATGGATCAAAGGGCTGGAGCATCCGGAGCGCGTTGTCGTTTGGCTCCTTTGGGAGAGGTTCTCCATCCATTCCAGGGCAGCCCGGTTGGGCGCCTGGGAATCCATATTGATCAGAAGGTTTCCCTTATAGACCGCGATTAGGTCAAATTCTGTTTTCCTTCCCATTTCCCTGGCGTGGGGGTGAAATTCCAGCACCACGGTACAGCCGGAGGTAAGCAGTTCTCTGCAGCGTCCTGTATTTTTTACATGGCAGATAACACGCTGGCCGTTTACCTCCACATAGGCGATAAAGCGATTGGGACGTTCCAGAAAACGTCCCTTCACTGTATGTTCATATCTCATGTCAACCTCATTTTTCCGGAAAAATCCGGTTTTTGTTTCGGCTATCATAATAAGGCAAATTTTGGGTTCACGCAAGTGTTTCCTGCGGCCGTTTTCTTCTTTTACAACAGTAATTTCAAGAAAAATTCCCGTTCCTGCCCCTTAACAGTTGCACCTCTCATTAAAATATGCTAAACTTTCTGCAAATAAGGGTCCGGGGCTGTGCGTTCAGACTGGCAGTCCCTCAAAGTATACATCGCATAAAGAAAGGAAATTGATTATGGCATTATCTTACCAGAGTACCAGAGGCGGACAGGCCGGGGTCACAGCATCCCAGGCCGTCCTTCAGGGTCTGGCTGCCGACGGCGGCCTGTTTATGCCCACTGAAATTCCGAAGCTGGATGTTTCTATTGAAAAGCTGGCCGGAATGACCTATCAGGAGACCGCATATGAGGTGATGAAGCTTTTCCTCACAGATTATACGGAAGAGGAATTGAAGTCCTGTATTGCGAAAGCCTATGACAGCAAATTTGACACAGAGGAGATCGCTCCGTTAGCAAAGGCCGATGGCGCTTATTATCTGGAACTTTACCATGGGAGCACCATTGCGTTTAAGGATATGGCATTATCTATTCTGCCTCATCTGATGACCACTGCGGCAAAGAAGAACCATGCAGATAAGGAAATCGTGATCTTAACGGCTACTTCCGGCGATACCGGAAAGGCAGCTATGGCAGGCTTTGCGGATGTACCCGGCACCCGTATCATCGTATTTTATCCCAAAGGCGGCGTAAGTCCGGTGCAGGAGCGCCAGATGCGCACCCAGAAGGGGGAGAACACGGCAGTTGTCGCCATCCACGGCAATTTTGACGACGCCCAGACCGGAGTAAAGAATCTTTTCAATAACAAGGAGCTGGCAAAGGAGCTGGCAGAGAAGGGATTCCAGTTTTCCTCCGCCAATTCCATTAACATTGGCCGTCTGGTGCCTCAGGTTGTGTACTATGTATACGCCTATGCAAAGCTTCTGGCAAATGAGGAGATCGCTGCCGGGGAGGAGATCAATGTGGTGGTTCCCACAGGCAATTTCGGCAACATTCTCGCAGCCTATTTTGCTAAGAAAATGGGGCTTCCCATCCGTACTCTGATCTGTGCCTCCAATGATAATAAGGTGCTGTACGATTTCTTCACCACAGGCACTTATGACCGCAGAAGGGAGTTTATTCTTACCAATTCTCCGTCCATGGATATTTTGATCTCCAGCAATCTGGAGCGCCTGATCTATTTAAGTACAGGCTCGGATCCGAAAGCAAACGCCGCTCTGATGAAGGAGCTGGCAGAGGATGGCCATTATACCATTACGGATGAGATGCGGGCCTTTATGGCTGATTTTAAGGGCGGTTTTGCCACAGAGGAGGAAAATGAAGCTGCGATACGGACCATTTTCCAGGATACAGGCTATCTCATCGACACACATACAGGCGTGGCAGCGGCCGTATACGGACAGTATAAAAATGAAACAGGCGATCAGACAAAGACGGTTATTGCGTCCACGGCCAGTCCCTTTAAGTTCTCACGCAGTGTAATGGATGCTGTAAAGGGTAAAGCGGCCACAGAGGGAAAGGATGAGTTTGATGTGGCCGATGAGCTGGCTGCAGCTGCCGGCCTTGTGCTTCCAAAAGCGGTAGAGGAGATACGTACTGCGCCCATCCGCCATGACAGAGAGTGCGCTGTGGATGAGATGGAGGAAACCGTTAAGAATATCCTTGGGATTTCATAAAAGTTCTTCCATTTTTGGATGGTATGGTTTATAATGAATTCGAAACTGTTAAAAACATAACAAAGTAGAACTGCGTTCCAGGGCTGTTATCCGGGTTCCGGGTTCATGCAGCTGGGGGAGCGCCCAAGTATAAGGAGGAAATATTATGTTAGTATCAGCAAAAGAAATGCTTGAAAAAGCAAGAGCAGGCAAATATGCAGTAGGTCACTTCAATATCAATAATCTGGAGTGGGCAAAAGCAGTTCTTCTGACTGCAGAAGAGCTTCAGTCCCCGGTTATCCTGGGTGTATCCGAGGGTGCAGGCAAGTACATGACCGGATTTAAGACCGTAGCAGCTATGGTTTCTGCTATGCTTGAGGAATTAAATATTACCGTACCGGTGGCACTTCACTTAGACCACGGCTCCTACGAGGGCTGCTATAAGTGCATTAAGGCCGGATTCTCTTCTATCATGTTCGATGGATCTCACTATCCAATCGAAGAAAATGTTGAAAAGACAAAAGAACTCGTTAAGATCGCTCATACAATGGGCCTGTCCTTAGAGGCTGAGGTAGGCTCTATCGGCGGCGAGGAAGACGGCGTGGTAGGCGCAGGCGAGTGTGCAGATCCTGCAGAGTGCAAGGCTATCGCTGATCTGGGTGTTGACTTCCTTGCAGCAGTATCGGAAATATCCACGGTAAGTATCCGGAGAACTGGCAGGGCTTAAACTTCGACGTACTGGAGAAGGTTAAGGAAGCAACCGGTGATATGCCGTTAGTTCTTCACGGTGGTACAGGTATTCCGGAAGATATGATCAAGAAAGCGATCAGCCTCGGTGTTGCTAAGATCAATGTAAATACAGAGTGCCAGCTTTCCTTCGCAGAGGCTACCAGAAAGTACATCGAGGCAGGAAAGGATCAGCAGGGCAAGGGCTTTGACCCAAGAAAGCTGTTAGCTCCCGGCGCAGAGGCAATCCGCGCAACTGTAAAAGAGAAGATGGAGCTGTTTGGTTCTGTTGGAAAGGCAAATGCATAAGCTCTGTGAATTAAAACTTATTAGAATAAACTGATTCTGTTTTTGGAAAAACCGCTTGCATTTTCACGGGAAATGGTTTATTTTATAACAAAAGAACGAGGGCGTTCTCTTTTTGAAAAAGGAGAGAACGCCTTTTGCTGTACAAAACCGCCTTTGGGGTGCATTGGGGAAAGGGGACACCATGAAAAGAGAGGATGGAGAATCTATGAGCAAAGTAATAAGTGTTACAGAGATGTTTGGCAAGGATGTGTTTAATGATGCCGTGATGAGAGACCGTCTGCCTAAAAGCGTATATAAGAAGCTTAAAAAGACCATTGAGGATGGCGCAGAGCTGGATCCCAGTATTGCAGATGTGGTAGCTCATGCTATGAAAGACTGGGCGATTGACCATGGTGCAACCCATTTTACTCACTGGTTCCAGCCTCTTACAGGCGTTACGGCTGAGAAGCACGATTCCTTTGTTTCCGCTCCCGTTGAAGGCCGTGTGATCATGGAGTTTTCTGGAAAAGAACTCATAAAGGGTGAACCGGATGCTTCCTCCTTCCCCTCCGGCGGCCTGCGCGCAACCTTTGAGGCCAGAGGCTATACGGTATGGGACTGTACCTCTCCGGCTTTCTTAAAAGAGGACGCTATCGGCGTGACCCTCTGTATTCCTACCTCCTTCTGTTCCTATAAGGGTGAGGCTCTGGATAAAAAGACCCCTCTGCTGCGCTCCATGCAGGCCATCAATGAGCAGTCCCTGCGGATCTTGCGCTTGTTTGGAAACACCACTGCAAAACGGGTCAATCCTTCCGTGGGACCGGAGCAGGAGTATTTCCTGGTTGACCGCCAGAAGTATCTGCAGAGAAAGGATTTAATTTATACCGGCCGCACCTTATTCGGCGCTATGCCGCCAAAGGGGCAGGAGATGGACGACCACTATTTCGGCATCATCAGAGAGCGGATCGGCGCCTATATGAACGATGTAAATAAGGAACTGTGGAAGCTGGGAGTGCCTGCCAAGACCCAGCACAACGAGGCAGCCCCGGCCCAGCATGAGCTGGCTCCCATCTATGAGGGCGTGAACCAGGCCGTAGACCACAATCAGCTGGTGATGGAGACATTAAAAGGTAGCCGGACGCCACGGCATGGCCTGCCTTCTCCACGAAAAGCCTTTCTATGGGGTAAATGGCTCCGGTAAGCACAACAACTGGTCCCTGACTGCCGACGACGGCACCAACCTGATGAACCCCGGCGATACGCCCCATGAGAATATCCAGTTCCTTCTGGTTTTAGCCTGCATCATCAAGGCCGTAGACCGCCATGCAGATCTGCTCCGTGAATCTGCCTCTGATGTGGGAAATGATCACAGACTGGGAGCAGACGAGGCTCCGCCGGCAATTATTTCCATTTTCCTTGGAGAGCAGCTGGAGGATGTGATCGACCAGCTCTGCGACACCGGAGAAGCGACCCATTCCAAGAAGGGCGGAACTCTGCGCACCGGCGTAAATATCCTGCCGGATCTGGACAAGGATGCCACCGACCGGAACCGCACCTCACCCTTTGCTTTTACAGGCAATAAATTTGAGTTCCGTATGGTAGGTTCCTCTGATTCCGTAGCATCTGCCAATACGGTGTTAAATACCATTGTGGCATAAGCCTTTAAGGAAGCGGCTGATCAGCTGGAGCAGGCCGAGGACTTTGATATGGCAGTCCATGACCTCATTAAGGAGCTTCTGGCAGCTCACAGAAGAGTTATCTTCAATGGAAACGGCTATTCTGAGGAGTGGGTAAAGGAAGCCGAACAGAGAGGGCTTCCCAACCTTCGCTCTATGGTAGACGCGATCCCGGCTCTTGTGACAGACAAGGCGGTAAAGCTGTTTGAGGAGTTCGGCGTATTCACCAGAGCCGAGCTGGAGTCCAGAGCCGAGGTAGAATACGAAAGCTATGCAAAGAGCATTAACATTGAGGCAAAGACCATGATCGATATGGCAGGAAAGCAGATCATTCCTGCAGTGATCCGCTACACCACCCAGCTGGCAGGTTCCATTTCCGCGGTTAGAAATGCCTGCCCGGAGGCAGACGTGAGCACACAGACAGAGCTTTTGCTGGAATCCTCAGACCTTCTGGCTGAGACAAAAACAGCCCTGTCTGCCTTGGAAGATGCAACGGCCCGCTGCGCAGCCATGGAAAGCGGAAAGGATCAGGCACTGGCATACCACAGTGAGGTCGTTCCTGCCATGGAGGCCTTAAGGACTCCTGTAGACCGTCTGGAGATGCTGGTGGACAAGGATCTGTGGCCCATGCCAAGCTACGGCGATCTGATTTTTGAAGTGTAATACGACAATTGTTTAACTGGTCATTTTAGAAGACAGAGCCTGCGGCTGCCCGGAAGGGGATAGCTGCAGGCTGTTTTCTTTGGCCGCTTTGCTGTATAATAGGGATATTATCAGTAAGTAAGGGGATGTATATGAAAATTCTGATCATAGAGGATGAGCGGCTGCTGGCCGGTTCTATAAAAGATCTTTTAGAGATCCAGGGTTTTGAGGCCGAGGCTGTATATGACGGAGAAACCGGTTTTACATATGCAGGCACCGGGATTTATGATCTGATCATACTGGATGTGATGATGCCGGGAAAAAGCGGCTATGAGGTGGCAAGGGAGCTTCGGGCCAGCCGTCTGGGAACGCCCATTCTAATGCTTACGGCCCGTTCTGCTCTGGAGGATCGGATCGCAGGGCTGGATGCCGGGGCAGATTATTATCTGACAAAGCCCTTTGACACCAGAGAGCTTACTGCCTGCGTCCGCGCCCTGCTTCGCCGCCAGGGAGGACAGGTGGATGAGGTAGGGATGGGAAAGACCTGTTTGGATCTTTCGACGGCTGTTTTAAGCTGCGGGGACAGACAGATCCGGCTTTCTGCGAAAGAGTTTGATATTATGCGCCTTTTATTTCAGTCCGGGGCAGGAAATCTTTCTAAGGAAATGATCCTGGAAAAGGTGTGGGGCTATGATTCAGATGCAGTGGAAAACCATGTAGAGGTTTATATTGGTTTTTTGAGGAAAAAGCTGTTAAGCATTGGGTCAGATGTACGTATTGAGTCCATCCGGCGAATGGGATATCATCTGGAGGTGGCAGAACATGATTTATAGGCTGAGAGTGAAGTTTGTAGTTATCAACATGACGATAGTGGTTCTGATGATGAGTGTGGTATTCGGCCTGGTGTACCATTTTACAAGAGCAGATCTGGAAGAAAAGAGCATCCGCATGATGGAAAAGATTGCAAACCGACCCTTTCAGATTGAGATGCCCGGAGAACAGAGCGAGCAGATCCGTCTTCCTTTTTTTATCCTGCATCTGGGAACCGGGGGAGAACTGATCGCCAGCAGCGGCGGCTATTTTGATCTGTCTGATCAGGAATTTCTCATGGATCTCATTGTAAGGGCACGTTCCTCCCATCAAAAGGTAGGAGTGATAAAGGAATACGGCTTTCGGTACTATAAGACCAATACGCCCTACAGGTATAGCCTGGTATTTGCGGATATTTCCAGTGAAACGGCGGCGCTAAAGGGGCTGGTGAGAACCTGCGCCCTGATCGCGGGTCTGAGTTTTATCCTATTTTTAGCCATCAGCATCTGGCTTTCCGGCTGGGCGGTGCGGCCGGTGGAAAAGGCCTGGAAACAGCAGCGCCAGTTTGTGGCCGACGCCTCCCACGAGTTAAAAACGCCTTTGACTGTAATTATGACCAATGCGGAGCTTCTGCAGTCCTCCGGCTGTGGGGAAGAAGAGCAGAGACGTTTTTCCGAAGCCATCCTTGCCATGTCACGGCAGATGAGGGGGCTGATCGAACAGATGCTGGATCTGGCCCGTGCTGACAGCGGACAGGCAGAAGCAGCTTTTGAACAGGTGGATTTAAGCCGGACAGCAGAGGATTCGCTTCTTCTTTTTGAACCCCTTTATTTTGAACAGGGATTAACGCTTTATGCAGAAATAGAAGAAGGTATTCTGATCTGGGGCTTAAAGGACAGGCTGAGCCAGCTTCTGGATATTCTTTTAGACAATGCCTGCAAATATTCGAGCCAGGGCGGAACCACCTGGGTAAAGCTTAAAAAACAGGGAAAAAGCCACTGCATACTCACTGTAGAAAATCAGGGTCCTTCGATTGATCCCGAAGACTTAAGCCAGATCTTCAAACGCTTTTACCGCGCCGATCCCGCCCGCAATACCTCCGGAAGCTACGGCCTGGGCCTTTCCATTGCGGAAAAGACCGTACAGCTTCATCACGGAAAAATACACGCTGAAAGCAGGGATGGGATCAACCGGTTCTGGGTGGAGCTGCCCTGTGTTCTGGGGTCTGGTGTGCAGGGCTACGGTTTCCGGCTATAAAGTCGGATGATTCCCTCTTGCATCCATATATTTCCAGTGCTATACTGAAGCCATACTTCAGATTTTTAAAGGAGAGGCCAGATGTTAATTTGATCCATTTATTTTGACGCATGAAGATTTGTGAATGCAGGCGCAGTACCATGAAAGCGTCCTGTTATTTCATGCTGCCAAAATGGATCGGATACCAGGTTCTCTCTTTTTATGCCGTATATTATACCGCACACGCCGGTCGCCCATCTTTCAATGGGCGGCTGGCTGCTGGCCCGGCCCTATCTAAAAGAGAAGATACTATGCAGAGATCCTTTGGCAGCAGAGGGTCTCTGTTTTTTTATTTCACAGGAAAGTGCGGTCTGACACAGGTGGAAAAGCATATAGCAGCATATATTTTAAGAGGATAATTAGAAATGAAAACAATATTTGAGAAAATGTTCGGCCAGTACAGAGGTATGAGGAGAGAATTATATATTCTTTTCTGGGGAAAGGCAGCAACAAATATGGGAGCTATGATATGGCCCATGCTGACGCTGATTTTGAGCAATAAACTGGGAATGAATGCACAGGAGATCGCCAAGATCACCATAGCTATGGGAGTGGTACAGTTTCCTGCAAACCTGCTGGGAGGAAAGCTGGCAGACTGCTGCAATAAGAAAAAGCTCATCATTATCTGCGATTTGGTAACGGTCATCTGTTACCTGACAGCAGCGGTTCTTCCTGTATCCATGGCACAGATCCTGCTGTTTTTTTACAGCAGGAATCTTTCAGACAATGGAAAATCCGTCCTATGACGCGCTGGTAGCCGATCTGAGCACCTCCGAAAACAGGGAAAAAGCCTACAGCCTTATGTATCTGGGACTCAATCTGGGGATTATTCTGTCACCAACCATAGGAGGAATCCTGTTTGAGAACCATCTGGGCCTTGCTTACGCCATTGACGGGCTCACGACCCTGTCGTCCACCATTTTGATCCTTCTTTTATAAAGGACATCACCCCGGTAAAGGAAAAACAAACCATTTATGAAGAGGCAAAAGAAACCCAGTCCACATGGAAAATCCTCAGGGAGCAGACGGGAGGCGGCGTATTCCATAAATTTTCAGCCCCATTTCAGCATAAATTGTTATAATGCCAGAAAAAAAAATCCAATCAGGAGGTCAACCATGATACAGGTAGAGCATTTAACAAAATGCTATGGGGATGTGACAGCGGTAGATGATCTGTCCTTTGAGATAGAAGGCGGCCATGTATACGGCTTTTGGGTCCAAACGGCGCAGGAAAATCCACCACCATGAACATCATGACAGGATGTCTGTCAGCCACAAAGGGAAGCGTAAAGATTGACGGCTTCGACATTTTGATGAAGAACCGGCCCAGGCAAAGAAACGGATCGGCTATCTTCCGGAGCAGCCGCCCCTTTATATGAACGAGACACCGGCAGAGTATCTGCGCTTTGTAGGAGAAGCAAAGGGGCTTAAGGGAAAAGAGCTGCACAGCCAGATTGACAGTGTGATCGGGAGGACAGGTCTAGACCATGTGCGAAACCGCAGGATCAGCGCCCTGTCTAAAGGATATAAACAGAGAGTCGGGATCGCTCAGGCCCTTCTGGGGGATCCGAAAGTGATCATACTGGATGAGCCGACAGTAGGACTGGATCCCTTACAAATCATAGAGATCCGCGATTTGATCAAAGATCTGGGAAGAGAGCATACGGTCATTTTCAGCTCCCACATTCTTTCCGAGGTTCAGACTATCTGTGAGAAAATCCTTATTATTGCCAGAGGAAAGCTCATCGCCTTTGACGAGCCGGAAAACCTTGAAAAACGCCTCCTTTCACCGGGAGAGATTACTCTGGTAGCAGAGGCGGACGCCAGGGAAACAGAAGAACTTCTCTCCGGTATGGAGCACATTACAGAACAGACCATAGAAGAAAAGGAGATAGGACGGACCGCAGCTACCCTCCATTCGGACTGCGAGGATATCTATGAGGTGTCAAAAGCCCTGTTTAAGCGTTTTTCAGCCGCCGGCAAACCCCTTCTTGAAATGAATGTGAAAAAGGCGGATCTGGAGGAAATATTTATTGAGCTGACAGAGAGCGCCCAAACAGAAGATATTAAAACCGAGGAATCCGAAGCAGGAGAGGAGGAAATGGCATGACCGCCGTATTAAAGCATGAGCTCCGCAATTATTTCCATACCCTGACCGCCTATGTATTCGGCGCATTTTGCTGGCCTTTATCGGTCTGGGAGCCACCTATATAATCTTCAGGCAGCAGTAAGCAATTTTGAGTTTGTATTAAGCTTCGGCAGCCTGGTATTTGTAGTAATTGTACCTATTTTAACCATGCGCGTCATTGCAGAGGAGAAGAAGCAGAGAACAGACCAGCTGTTATACTCCCTTCCCATTACCACCACAGAGGTTGTACTGGGAAAATATCTGGCGCTTCTTGTTGTATATCTGATCCCTTTGGCGGTTGTTTCCGTATATCCGCTGATATTTGCCCGCTATGGAGATGTATACCTTTTGACCTCCTACGGCTCTATCTTTGCCTTTTTTGTTTTGGGCGCAGCCTTGATCGCTCTGGGAGTATTCATTTCCTCCTGACAGACAATCAGGCTTTGCGGCAGGAATCGGCATTGCGGTGATCCTACTCAACTACTACAGCGCCAGTCTGTCCGAGTATGTATCTTCTACTCCGGCAGGCGCCCTGATCGTAGCCTTTGCTCTGGTGATCGTCCTGGGAGTGGTAATACGCCATTTAACAAAAAATGAACATCTGGCTTATGGATTTTATTTCCTGGCTGGCGGCGCAGTGCTTATTTTATATCTGGCAGACCCGGAAGCTTTTTCCGGACTTCTGCCCTCAGTTATGAAAACGCTTTCCCTGTTTGAACGTTTTTATGTGTTTGTAAACGGGGTGTTTGATCTCACTGCGATCGTATATTTTGTGACCTTTGCCGCATTTTTCCTGTTTTTATCGGTGCAGTCACTGGAAAAAGGAGGTATAACTGATGAAACAGAACCGTAATGCCTTTGTGGCGGAGCCTATTCCCTGATTCTTTCCGCAGTGGTTCTACAATCCTTATTGTAGTCAATATACTGGTAAACGCCCTTCCGGAGAATCTGACAAAATACGATATCAGCGCGGCAAAGCTCTATTCCATTACCAGCAATACAAAGGCGGTGGTAAACGGGCTGGATGAGGATGTAACCATTTACTGGATCGTGCAGGCAGACAAAGAGGATGCGGTCATTGAAAACCTGTTAAATAAATACGACAGCCTTTCAGACCATATCCAGATCGTAAAGAAAAATCCGGATGTATATCCTACCTTTGCAGAGCAGTACACAGATGAAGAGGCCGCCAACAACAGCCTGGTTGTAGAATGCGGCGAACGCAGCCGTTTTATCGGTTATGATGATATTTACGTTCAGGAGGCAGATATCTACTCCTATTCCTACAATACCTCCTTTGACGGAGAGGGAGCCATCACTTCTGCCATTGACTATGTGGTAAATGAAGAACAGCCTAAGATATATCTTTTAGAGGGACACGGGGAAAGAGAACTTCCCGCCTCCTTCAAGGAGCAGATTGAAAAGGAAAATATCCAGTTAGAGCAGCTGTCTCTTCTGAATGTAGATTCCATTCCTGAGGATGCAGCCGGAATTATGATCTATGCGCCCTCCAGCGACATTTCCGGAGAAGAACAGACCATGCTTGCAGATTACACCAAAAAGGGAGGAAAGCTTTTTGCGGCAGCAGGGCCTGTAAAGGAAGGAAATCTTGACAACCTTCACGGCCTTTTAGAGGAATACGGCGTTACCGCACAGGACGGAATCGTAGTAGAGGGAGACAGAGAGCGCTATGCTCTTCAGACGCCTTACGCCCTTCTTCCTCAGATGGAGAGCAGCGATATTACAGACGCTCTCATTGAAGAGCACTATTATCCCATTCTTCCCATTGTCCAGGGCTTAAAGGTAGATGAAACGAAAGCCGCAGGCCGGGTGACAACCATTCTGTCAACCACAGACCAGGCCTTCAGTAAGATGGCAGGCTATGAGCTTTCCACCTATGAACGGGAGGAAGGAGACGTTGATGGCCCTTTGCGGCAGCTGTGTCGATTTCCTGTGAAAATGAAGGACGGATCCTCTGGTTTGGCTCCTCAGACTTTTTAGAGGATATGTATAATGCCCTTTCCTCTGGTGCAAACGGGGATCTGGGAATGAATGGTCTTTCTTCCATGATCGGAGAGAGCGAGGCTATGGCGATCCGAGCAAGTCCTTAAACTATAATTATCTTACCATCAGTGAATCCACTTCTGCCATGCTTCAGGCTGTAATGATCGGTATTTTCCCGCTTGCATACCTGGGAATTGGTATCTGTGTGGTAATGAGAAGGAGGAGAATGCAGAATGAAGCGGGCTAAACGGTTATATATCCTTCTGGGAGTTCTGGCGGTGCTGTCTGTGGCGGCCATCGCGGTGATCCAGAGGGAGGAGCATAAGGAAAAGATCAAAGACAGCGGTGAAACCATCCTTCAGATCCCCTATGAGGGTGTCACGGCCCTTTCGTGGGAAAATGAGTCGGAAAGCCTTTCGTTCCATAAGGGAGAGGACGGAGTCTGGACCTATGACGAGGATGAAAAATTTCCTGTGAGCGAAGAAAAGATAAAAGAACTCTTAGAGCCCTTTGAGGAATTTGCAGCAGCCTTTGTGATCGAAGAGGTAGAGGATTACAGTCAGTACGGTCTGGATGATCCTGTCTGCACCATCCATGTGGAAAATGGAGAACAGGAGCTTGAAATAAAGCTGGGCAATTTCAGCAATATGGATTCCCAGCGCTATGTGTCCATCGGAGACGGAAAAGCTTATCTGGTAAAAGACGATCCTCTGAATTATTTTGACGCGGTGTTAAAGGATATGCTGAAGCAGGATGAGATCCCTGAGCTTGAGACAGTAAGCAGCCTGCGGTTTACAGGACCGGAGACCTATGAAGCAGTCCGCATAGAGGACAGCGGGGCTTCCTACAGCAGCGAGGATGTTTATTTTAAGAAGGATGAGGAAAACCTGCTTCCCTTAGATCCGGTGCAGGTGGATGAATATATCAGAACCCTCCAGAATCTGGATCTGTCTGACTACGCTTCCTACTATGTTTCAGAGGAAGAGTGGAGCACCTATGGACTGGATGCGCCGGAGCTGTCCTTAGAGGCCGATTATACCTTTGAAAATGAGGACAAAGAGAACGTATCCGGTACGCTTACCGTAAGCGTAAGCCGTGATCCGAAGGAAAAAGAAAAGGCAGAGAAGAAGGAGAACTTTGAGGAAAACAGCGGGGAAGAGGAAGAAATTACCGCATACGCAAGAGTAAATAATTCCCAGATCGCCTATAAGCTGACTGCCGAGGATTACAAAGGCCTGATGGCCATGAAATATGATGACCTGCGCCATAAAGAAGTATTCTGGGGCGATACAGAGGAGATCACAGGAATTGACATTTCCTTAGAGGGAGCTGACTACAGCCTTACTTCCAAAGGCAAAAAGGATGACCGCACCTGGACGTATCAGGAGGAGGAAATAGAGGCAGATGAACTGTTCTCTGCTCTGAAAGGCTTAAAAGCAGATTGCTTTACAGAAGAGGAGCCAGGACAAAAGGAGGAAATCCGCCTGACCCTCCATCTGGATAATGAAGTTTCTCCCTCAGGTAACGATCGTCCTTTACCGTTATGACGGAAGCAGCTGTCTGGCAGAGGCAGATGGAAAGACAGTCTCTCTGATTCCCAGATCTCAGGCAGTGGATCTCATCGAGGCAGTAAATACCATTGTTTTGGGAAATACAGAGGATTAGCTCTTGCATTTCCCTGCGTCCGTGCTATAATGTTCATATAAAATAAAAATATAATAGAAATGAACAAAAATGTCAGTGGACAGGGGAGCAAAGATTCCTCTGTCCGCTGACAGTGCATATACAGGATGAAGAATGGAGGATCATATGGACAGATTGGGGTTGATATGCAGAAACATTTTGGAGGAGCCATATATTACTCAGCGGGAGCTAGCAAAGAGAATGGAGCTATCTTTAGGGACCATTAACGGGCTGATAAAAGAATGTGCAGAAAAAGGCTATATCAGAGAAGATGAGGATCAGAGAGGAAAACGGCTTGCTCTTACAGAAACGGGACAGGCTGTTTTAGCGCCCTATAAGGTAGACGGAGCTCTGATCATTGCCGCAGGCTTTGGCTCCCGTTTTGTCCCTCTTACCTTTGAAACGCCAAAGGGGCTTTTAGAGGTATTTGGAGAGCGTATGATCGAACGCCAGATCCGCCAGCTCCATGAGGCCGGAGTATATGATATTACCATTGCAGTCGGGTATCTGAAAGAGAAATTTGAATATTTGATCGACAAATATGATGTAAAGCTTCTCTACAATCCGGAGTATTCCTGCAAAAATACCCTGGCTACGGTTTACAGAGCCAGACATCTGTTAAAGGGCCGCAATATGTACATTTTATCCTCTGATAACTGGCTGCGGGACAATATGTACCACGCCTATGAGTGCGGAGCCTGGTACAGCGCCTCCTTCCAGAAGGGGGATACCAAGGAGTGGTGCTTTACCTTTACTAAAAAGGGAAGGATTACAGATGTAAATGTAGGCGGAAGGGATCAGTGGGTGATGTACGGCCCGGTCTATCTGTCCAGAGAATTTTCAGCCCGGTTCCTTCCGGTATTAGAAGCCTACTATGAAACTCCGGGAACGGAACAGTTTTACTGGGAGCAGCCCTTTGTAGATATGCTCAAGGGAGAGGCAAAGCGCCGTCTGGAGGCAGAAGGGGGAACGCTTCTTGCCCGCGCAGAAGAGGCTTCCGGCTGGAAGGCGTCTCAGTGGGATCAGATCGAGATGGATGTAAACCGTCAGCCTGAAAACCAGGTGTATGAATTTGAAAATCTGGAGGAGCTGCGCCTGTTTGATGAACGCTATCAGAACCATTCGGATAATGCGGCAATGGATCTGGTATCCAGGGTATTTAAGGTGCCTGAGTCCCATATTACAGATATCCGCTGCCTGAAAGCCGGAATGACAAATAAATCCTTCTTGTTCCGGGTGGATGGCGCTCACTGCATCTGCAGGATTCCGGGGCCGGGGACAGAGCTTTTAATCAACCGCAGGGAGGAAAAAGAGGTTTATGATACCGTAGCCTCTCTGGGGATTACGGAAGAAGTGCTGTACATGAACCCGGATACCGGCTATAAGATTGCACGGTACTATGAAAACGCCCGGAATGCAGCGGCAGATAACTGGAAAGATATGGAAATCTGTATGGGTATTGTAAGAAAGCTTCACCAGTCTGGTCTTACAGTCGATCATTCCTTTGATATTCGGGAACGGATAGATTTTTATGAAAGGCTCTGCCTGCAGCATGGAGGAATCCCTTTTGAAGATTATGAGAAGGTCAGAGGCTGGATGAATGAGCTGATGGATCGTTTGGATCAGATGGATCGTCCACAATGTCTCTGCCATATTGACGCAAATGTGGATAACTTCCTGATGTTTGAAGACGGCAGTGCAAAACTGCTGGATTGGGAATATGCAGGAATGTGCGATCCCATTATGGACATTTCCATGTCGGCGATTTATTCTTACTATGATGCAGAGCAGACGGAAAAGCTTTTAGAGATTTATTTAAAGAGAAAGCCTTCAAAGGAAGAATATTATTCCGTATTTGCAAATGCGGCCCTGGGCGGTTTCCTCTGGTGCCTGTGGGCTGTATACAAGGCAGCTTTAGGAGAGGAATTTGGAGAATATACCATCATCATGTACCGGTATGCAAAGGGCTATTATAAAAAATTAAAGGCTCTGTAGCAGGTATGAAAATTTACGGAAATTGTAATAAAATTGTTACCTTCCTTACAGATAATCTGTGCTATAATTAAAAGGATGAAAACCCGAAACAGACAAAGGGGCTTATATACAGAAGAATGAGGAGGAAAAGGCATGAAACGTAAGAAATGTCTGGCGGCTTTGACCGCAGCCGGCGTGATCAGCGCCATGGCCCTGGGAATGGCGGTTACATCCTATGCGGCAGACGGCTGGACCAAGACAAACGATCACTGGACCTATATTAACCAGGGAAAGACCCACACAGGCTGGCTTCAGACCAGCGAGGGTTATTACTATATGGATCTTTCTACCGGCTATATGACCACTGGTTTTAAGCAGATTGATGGAAAATGGTATTTCTTCCGTCCGGGCGGCCTGATGGCAAAGGGCTGGATCAATCCGGAATACGGCAAATGGTACTATATGCTGGAGGACGGCACCATGGTTACGGGCTGGCTGCGTATTGGCGATGATTACTATTTTATGCGCGGCGACGGCAGCATGTGAACCGGCTGGCGTGAGATGGACGGAGCCTGGTATTATCTAGGAAAACGGCAAGTGTGTTGTGAACGCATGGGCTCAGATTCAGGACAACTGGTATCTGTTCGGCACAGACGGAAAGATGATGACCGGCTGGGCAAAGGTAGACCAGGATTACTTCTATCTGAATACAGACGGACGTATGCTCATCGGCTGGCTCAGCGACAGCGAGGGCAGCAAGTATTATATGGATATGACAAACGGAAAGATGTCTGTAGGCTGGAAGCAGATCGACGGCAAAGTGGTACTACTTCAACAGCAACGGTCACCTGATGACAGGCTGGATCCTGGTCGACAGCAAGTATTACTACTTAAATCCGGCAGACGGCGGCCTGATGACAGCAGGAACTACCTTAAATATCAACGGTACCTCCTACAATTTTGACGCATCCGGCGTATGCCAGAATGCAAACGGCGTATCTGCACAGACGCCGGCTGCAGAAACCAGTCTTCCGGGGCGTAAACGGTGAAAACGGCGGCCCCGGCGTATCAAAAC
>SCPP01000160.1_pt1 | contig 75290 bp, 85 predicted proteins | sample 6106811 | NCBI WGS metagenome assembly SCPP01 (sample SAMN10720449, study PRJNA508395) | human gut metagenome | isolation source: Participant 2 stool, 15 month | host: Homo sapiens | collected 2018
ATGTATTCCCAAAGGGCCATAATAAGGGAATTCTGGACGCCCAGTTTGCAGCCGCCGACGCCCTGGGCATCCGTTTCCACGCCACCAGAGGAAGCATGGATTTAAGCGTAAAGGATGGAGGGCTTCCTCCTGACAGCGTGGTTCAGACCGTGGATGAAATCCTCTCCGACTGCGAAGAGGCCGTAAAGAAGTTCCACGACCCGAACCCTTATGCCATGCATCAGGTAGCTCTGGTTCCCTGTTCTCCCTTCAGCGTATCCGGAGAGCTGCTACGCGAATCTGCAAAGCTGGCCCGCAGGCTGAAGGTACGCCTCCACACCCATCTGGCAGAGACGACGGATGAGGAAAATTTCACCTTAAGCCATTTTCATATGCGCCCTCTGGAATATATGGAAAGCCTGGGCTGGACAGGGGATGACGTATGGTATGCTCACGGAATTCATTTTACTGATGAAGAGCTTAAATATCTGACCCGAACCAAAACCGGAGTTGCCCACTGTCCGATTTCAAACATGAAGCTGTCCTCAGGCATTGCGAAGATTCCTCAGATGCTTGAACTGGGTGTTCCCGTAGGCCTTGCGGTAGACGGCTCCGCCAGCAATGACGGCTCCAACCTGCTGGAGGAAATGCGCGTGGCCTACCTTCTCCACCGCTTAAACAGCAGCAATCAGGCCCCCGGCGGATATGATATCTTAAAAATGGCAACTGCAGGCAGCGCCAGCCTTTTAGGCCGTGAAAAGTTGGGACGGATTGCTCCCGGTATGGCTGCCGACTTCTTCCTTGTTGACTTAAACCGGCTGGAGCTGGTGGGCGCTCAGTTTGACGTAACCTCCATGCTCTGCACCGTTGGTTTAAAGAGCAACGTGGATTATACGGTTGTAAATGGAAATGTTGTGGTGAAAGAAGGAAAGCTCACCGGAATGGATGAGGAGAAATTACACGGGAAGCAAATGACCTTGTAACAGACTATCTCATTCAGCCATAAGCCGCGGTCCATAGAAAGAAGAGGAAATGTCCGGCGGAATGGAGATCATCATGCCAAAGGATCTGGATTAAACCGCATCTGCAGTGTATCCATGCACCCGGTCTGACCAGAGCTTAAGCCCCCAGCCCATAAGGGCCGTAAGGATCTGGGCTCCGGTCTGGCTCCACCAGACGCCCTTTAATCCCATCCAGGCCGGGAGCGCAGGAAGCAGAAGGGCTAAAAATATGGGTTCTCCATAAACGATCATATAGGAAAATCGGGTCTGTTCTGTGGCGTAAAAGCCGGCAGTTGTAACTCGCAGAAAGGCCAGAAACGGCACCGCCGCCAGAAATATATACAGATCCGTTCCAACTGCCAGAGATACGATTTCGGATGCTCCAAACAGAACTCCGATCCCGTTTCTGCACCAATACAAAAGCACTGCCAGCGCCACTCCCATGACGGCGGCGGCTGCATACGCCATGGTCCGCGTAATGCGGACCTCTTTTTTATTATCCTCGCCGTAAAAGCGGCTCATCAGAGGCTGACTCCCATCCCCCACCCCCTGAAGGATCAGATACATAATTGTGATCACATAGGCAATACAGGCATAGCAGGCCACACCTTCAGAACCTCCGTACTGAAGGGACGCCCGGTTCATAAGGAGCAGCGAAATCATCGGGCACATGGTAATTCCAAAGGGAGCCAGCCCGATCCGCCAAATGCTGAAAAAAACGGAAAGCGCCTGGCGCTGGATCCCCACCGGGATTTTCTGCCTCTCATACATAAAAGGCCGCCTGCCATGGTGACGGCCTGTCCTGCCACAGAGGCCCAGGCCGCTCCCGCCATTCCAAGCCGTAAAACCCAGACAAAGAGATAATCTAAAAAAATATTAGTCACAAAACCGCCGATCATACAGTACATGGCCTGTACCGATTTTCCCTGATTGCGGATCAGCGGTACAACGCCGGTTCCAAAGACCTGAAAAACAGAACCCAGAACAATAACGGACAGATATTCCCGTCCGGGCTTCATCAGCTCTCCATCTGCTCCCATAAGGGACAGCAGAGGGTCTGTTAAGGGAAATAAAATGACTGTAAGCAGAATGCCTGTAAGGGCAAGATAAAAAAAGACGCCCTTCATAAAATTCTCCGCCTCGCTGTCCCTCTTTTCTGCCAGACGAACGGAATACATAACCGCTCCTCCCATACCGGTCCCTGTACCCGCTGCCTGGATCAGGGCAGTGACCGGATATGCAATATTGATGGCCGAAAGTCCCGTATCTCCAATGCTGCGTCCTACGAAAAATCCGTCTACGATCGCATAGATCCCGGAGAGCGCAAAGGCAAATACGGCCGGAAACACACAGGCTGCAAAGGGTTTAAAACGCCCCATTTCTCCAAATACCTCCTATCGTAAAAATAAGACTGCCTTAAATGCCCCAAAAGCATCTTAAAGCAGCCCTATCCTGTCTCCGCATATGCAGACCTGTCTTACTTATCAGCAAGAATTTCATTCATCTGGGATACCAGGGTATCGCAGTCAATCCCATGTACCATGCAGGCCTCTTCCAGAGACTCAGCCTGAGAAGCCGGGCAGCCTAAGCAGTGCATGCCAGCGCCCATCAGCATCTGAGGGATCAGCTCATGCATCTGGATCAGCTCGCCGATGAGCATTGTCTTTTCAATCTTCATCTGTATTTTCCTCCTTATTATCTGTAATACTTTCATATTAAAAGTATTCTGCGCATTTTTATTCGCTTTTATCAGCATAATACATTTTGTTTTTTTTGGCAAGCCCTGTATTTTCCTGTATCATTTTTCAATTTTTCTGGTATAGTATTGTTTGTCTAAAGTTATGTATTTTTTGGGATACAGTATACAATTTTATTGATTTGTTGCATTTGCAACAGATTTTTTCATGAAATTATAGTAGACTAACTTTATTCAAAGAGATACCCCAAAAAGTATCCCCAAATCACATTTTACAGGAGGAAACGTCCATGAGAACAGAATGGAACACATTTACACCAGGTGTATGGCAGCATGAAATCAATGTCCGCGACTTCATCCAGAAAAACTACACCCCTACGACGGCGATGACGCCTTCCTTGAAGGGCCTACAAAAAATACAGAGGCTCTCTGGAATCAGGTAATGGAGCTCTCTGCCAAAGAGCGTGAGGCCGGCGGCGTACTGGATATGGATACCAAGATCATTTCCACCATTACGTCTCATGGCCCCGGATACCTGGATAAAGATAAAGAAACCATTGTGGGCTTCCAGACAGACAAACCCTTTAAGCGGGCGCTGCAGCCTTACGGCGGTATCCGCATGGCAGTAAAGGCCTGCCAGGACAACGGCTATGAGGTAGACCCTGAAATCGTAGAGTTTTCACAAAGCACAGAAAAACCCACAATGCGGGCGTATTTGACGCCTACACCCCTGAGATGAGAGCCTGCCGTTCCAGCCACATCATCACCGGTCTTCCGGATGCCTACGGACGTGGACGCATTATCGGCGATTACCGCCGTGTAGCGCTTTACGGTGTAGATGCTCTGATCGAAGAGAAGAAAGAGGAAAAGGATTCTACCAGAACCATTATGTACTCTGATGTAATCCGTGAGCGGGAGGAGCTTTCCGAGCAGATCCGTGCACTTGAGGAATTAAAGGAGCTGGGACGCATCTACGGCTTTGATATTTCAAAGCCTGCAAAGGATGTAAAGGAAGCCATCCAGTGGCTGTACTTCGGCTATCTGGCAGCCGTAAAGGAGCAGAACGGCGCAGCTATGTCCCTGGGACGCACCTCAACCTTCTTAGATATCTATGCCGAGCGCGACTTAAAGGCAGGAACGTACACCGAGCAGGAAATCCAGGAGTTTGTAGACCACTTTATCATGAAGCTGCGTCTGGTGAAATTCGCCCGTACTCCTGAGTACAATGAACTGTTCTCCGGCGATCCTACCTGGGTAACTGAGTCCATCGGCGGCATCGGCCTGGACGGACGTCCTCTGGTAACAAAGATGTCCTTCCGCTACCTGCACACCTTAAAGAACCTGGGTACTGCGCCTGAGCCAAATCTGACCGTACTGTGGTCCACAAGGCTGCCTGAGGCATTTAAGCGCTTCTGCGCAAAAACCTCCATTGAGTCTTCCTCCATTCAGTATGAAAATGACGACCTCATGCGTGTAACGCATGGTGATGATTACGCAATCGCCTGCTGTGTTTCCAGTATGCGCGTGGGCAAAGAAATGCAGTTCTTCGGCGCAAGAGCTAACCTGGCAAAGTGTCTGCTCTATGCCATCAACGGCGGCGTAGACGAGATCTCCGGCAAGCAGATCGGACCTAAGTACCGCCCGTTACCAGCGAATACCTGGATTATGACGAGGTAATGGACAAGTATAAGGATATGATGAAATGGCTGGCAGGCGTTTATGTAAATGCCTTAAACATCATCCACTACAACCATGACCGCTACTGCTATGAACGCCTGCAGATGGCTCTTCATGACAAGAAGGTAACACGCTGGTTTGCAACCGGTATTGCCGGCCTGTCCGTTGTGGCTGACTCCTTTTCTGCCATCAAGTATGCAAAGGTAAAGACCGTCCGCAACGAAAAGGGCATTGTAACCGATTACATTGTAGAGGGAGATTTCCCGAAATATGGAAATAATGATGACCGGGTGGATCAGATTGCTTCTGACCTTGTACACACCTTTATGAGCTATATCAAGGGAAATCACACCTACAGAGGCGGTATCCCTACCACTTCCATTTTAACCATTACCTCCAATGTAGTTTATGGAAAGAATACCGGCTCTACTCCTGACGGAAGAAAGGCCGGACAGCCCTTTGCACCAGGCGCCAACCCTATGCACCACAGAGACAGCCACGGCGCAGTTGCTTCCCTGGCATCTGTAGCGAAGCTTCCATTCCGTGATGCGCAGGACGGTATTTCCAACACATTCTCCATTATTCCGGGAGCACTTGGAAAGGACGATCAGGTCTTCATGGGCGACCTGGAAGTAGAATTAAACGGCTGCGCCGGCTGTGAAGTGGGCGGAAACCTTTTTGAGGGTCTGGACACGGAAGCAGACAGCGAGGAAGCTTAAGCAGCATTTAACCAACTTTATTTTTAAGAAAGCGAGGACAATCACTATGGTAAAAGCAAGCGAGGCACAGATCGACAACCTGGTATCCCTGTTAGACGGATATGCCGCTGAGGGAGGACATCACTTAAATGTAAATGTATTTTCCAAAGAGACTCTTCTGGACGCTCAGGCTCATCCTGAAAAATATCCTCAGCTCACTGTGCGCGTTTCCGGCTATGCCGTAAACTTCAACAAGCTCACAAAGGCACAGCAGGACGAGGTTATTTCCAGAACCTTCCACGACGCTATTTAATCATATGATGACCGAACAGGCAGATGCATTCCGGCATCTGCCTGCGGCTTTTAAGAAACGGAGGTTTTCATTATGTCAGGACGGGTACATTCCATTGAAAGCTGCGGTACGGTAGACGGGCCGGGAATCCGCATGGTAGTATTTTTAGCGGATGTCCCATGCGCTGCCTTTACTGCCATAATCCCGATACCTGTGATCCAAAGGGCGGCACTCTCACCTCAGTGGAGGAGCTTTTAGCCCAGTATGATAAAATGAAGCATTTCTATACCAAAGGCGGAATCACAGTCAGCGGCGGGGAACCCCTGATGCAGATCCGCTTTGTAACAGAGCTTTTTACAGAGGCAAAAAAAAGGGGCATCCACACCTGTCTGGACACCTCCGGCATCACCTTCCATCCGGAAAATCCGGCTGTCCTGGAGCAGTTTGACCGCCTGATGGCTGTAACCGATCTGGTGCTTTTAGATATCAAGCACATTGACCCGACGGAGCATGAAAAGCTCTGCAGCCAGCCCCAGCAGCCGGTGATGGCCTTTGAATCTTATCTTGAGGAAAAGAAAATCCCTGTATGGATCCGCCATGTAGTGGTTCCGGGAATCACTGACCAGGAGGAATATCTTCTAAGGCTTGGCCAATATCTGGGAATGCGTTCCAATATTAAGGCTCTGGACGTACTGCCCTATCACGATATGGGAAAGGTGAAATACAAAATCTGGGAATCCCCTATCCCTTGAACATACTGCTCCTCTTTCAAAAGAAGCAGCTGCAAAAGCCCGCCAGATCATCCTGAAAGGAATGAGGGAAAGCCGGGGACTATAGGGGATTGCTTTCAAATTTGTACAATCCCCTGCCTTTCCGGCAGCATTTTCCTCTTGAATAATTAAGAGTTTTAGTATAGAATATAAGAACAATGTATACATTAAATAAAGGAGGTACTTTCATTATGGCACACGTAATTACTGACGCTTGCGTAAGCTGCGGAACCTGTGCTGGCGAATGTCCAGTAAATGCAATCTCTGAGGGAGACGGCAAGTACGTTATCGACGCTGACGCTTGCATCGACTGCGGAACTTGTGCAGCTGCTTGCCCAACAGGCGCTATCGAGGCTTAATTCAGCTACATAAAAGACCACTGCATATGCCAAAAGGCAGACGCGCAGTGGTCTTTTTTTGTTAAGGAGGATTCTTATGACACCTGTAAAACCCATCATCGGTATCACACCTTCACACAATACAGAAAATGACGACACCAGCCTCCGACCCACCTATCCCAGAGCAATCCGGGCAGCCGGCGGTCTGACGATCCTTCTTCCTCTGGAGGGCACCGACGAGGACTGGCGCCAGCTGGCCGCCATGTGTGACGGCTTTCTCTTTTCCGGCGGCCCGGATCTTCATCCCTTTTTATTTGGGGATGAAACACATTCTGCCTGCGGGAATGTATCTCCTGTCAGAGATTCCATGGAAATCCGCCTCCTTAAAGCTGCCATGGAGCTGAAAAAGCCCATTTTAGGTATCTGCCGGGGCATACAGCTTTTAAATGTGGCTCTTGGCGGAACCATTTACCAGGATATCCCAAGCCAGATGGAGCGGACCTTTCCTCTGGCCCACAAGCAGCCCTTTACTATACCGTGCCGTCTCATCATGTGGATATAAAAGGGAAGCCTTTTGTCAAAGGCTTCCGGCGGCCTGGAGCGTATTTCTGTCAACAGCCAGCATCATCAGGCCATTAAGAATGCTGCTCCGGGCCTTATACCTGTAGGCTGGGCTCCGGATGGAGTCATCGAGGCTGTAGAAAAGCCGGATTACCCCTTTTTTCTTGGGGTACAGTGGCATCCGGAATATCTCTGGCAGAATGACCCGGCGGCCATAGGGCTGTTCCGGCTTTTTGTAGAGGCCTGCAAAGCTTCATAGATCATTCTGCGTCTATGATCTCTCCTGCCATCTGGTAAAATTCCTCCGGCGTCATTTCCACATCAAAGCCCAGAAGAGTATAAAACTGTCCGTTGTCCTCCCAGGTAAGCGTCTGGGCTGTCTGGTCGATCACCCGGTCTGTACCGTATGAAATAACCAGCTCTCCGGCTGCCTCCTGGGCCTTCTCTTCTGCGCTTGGCTCATAATCCGGTGGAACCATACGGTAATGATCCTGGCTGTACTTTAAGGTAATCCCCTCATGCACGGCGGTCTGGTCGGGAGCATCGGATTCATCAAATAAATTGCCGTGTTCGATATTCAGGCTCAGATCCGCCATGTTTTCCTTTGAATACATCAGAGACAGATCCTGCTGCTCCTTTACCACATTTCCCTGCTCATCCTCTCCCCTGCTGTAAACAGGAGTACCATATGCAAAGCGGTATCCGTTTGAAAATGCCTCTGGCGCCTTTGTTTTAAGCCCCAGCTGCTCTTCCTTTTCTGCCAGCTGTCTGTATTCCGTGAAATCCTCCGCATGGCTGGAGGAGGATATGGCCGTTTTTACCTGCCCTGCCGCCACTGCGGTCATTGCTCCAACCAAACATACTGCTGCTACCAAAATAGCTGTTTTCCTTATATTCCATGTTTTTCTCATTGAACCTTCCTCCTCTATTCTCTGATAAACGCCTCTGCACATCCGTTCTGTCTGCTCTGGCCCGATCGCCAGCGTCTCTGCCTGTTCCTTCAATGCATTCCGGAGAAACGAATCCATTTTTTCATCTTCTCTGCCTGTCAGCTGCTTCATAAAAGTGCCTCCCTTCCCATGGCGCGCTCCTTTGTAAGCGCTGTCTTCAGATTCTTTCTGGCTGTAAACAGTCGGGATTTTACAGTTCCTTCCAAACAGCCCGCCACTGCTGCAATCTCCCGTGTGGACATTCCATTATAATAATACAACACTAAAACAGTACGCTGTTTGACCGGAAGAGCTGCTATAGCTGCAAACAGTTCCTGCCTTCCGGAAGCATTTACTACATCATCCAGCACAGATCCATTTCCGGAAGTATCCTCAGAAAGCACCTCCTCTACAGGCTGTTCTCTCCTATTCCTTCTTCCCACCCGCCATGCTTCTCTGGTCATGGTTCGATAAAGCCATTTCCCTATATGCTCCGGATCCCGGATCCGCATCCGGTTGATCCAGCAGGCAGTAAATGTCTCCTGAACAATGTCCTCACTGTCTGCCCTGTTTCCTGCGATCAGATACGCTGCCCGCAGAAGGCCCGGATAAAATGTCTCATCAACTCGTCAAATGCCTCCCGGTCTCCCGCCGCAACCCTGCATGCCAGGCTTTTGGCCCACTGCTCATCCATGGCCGTTCCTCCTTGTTTCTTGTTGAATCATTTTGTTGTCTTTTTGGGTGCACCTGTTATATAGAGGGGAATGAGGTGGTATAGGTTCATTTTTTTATTAAATGATTCCTCAGACGAAATTCTCTCCATACATTCTCAAAGAATAGGTCTGTCTTTGAATCTCTCTTACAGGTCTCCACCAGGCATTACATTCCCTGTGATCCATGCACACCTCCTGTATCATTCCGGAATGTTCTCCCTGATCTAACCTGCATCGAAACAGCTCAGGAAGCTGCTCTAAGGGCTTTCTGCCCTCCGGATCTGTATACAGGGCAGATCCTCTGCTCTTTCCTCCATGCTCCATATAATCCAGCATAGCATACGTATAAGCCCTTTGCGCCAGCAAAAGCTCCCTGTAATGGAACAGAAGGCTACGCTGGCTCTTTAAGATAATTTTTAGTCCCTTCGGAAACTGTTTAAGCTCCTCTTCAATTTCCTTATACCGCTTCAGAAGACTGTCCCGGCTACGGATCATGCCTCCGGAAGCACTCATCTCCTTTTGTGCGTGAATCCATGCCTCCTCCAGAGATTCTTCTCCACTGCTATGCTCCATTGTCTCCAAAAACATTTCTGCTTCCCTTAACAACTCCTTTTCTGTTTCAGTCTCTCTCTCCCATTTGTCAGATTTTTCGTATGTTTGCCGGCATCTTTGCAGGATTCTCTGTGAAGCTCTCAAAGCACCTGTCTGGCCTGCATTTAAAGCGCTTCCTCCTGGTCTTTTTATACCATGAGTTCCACTGGCCTCTCCTACCGCAAAAAGATTCCTCACGTCGGTTTCCCACCAACAGTCTACTGACAAGCCGCCATTATTATGCTGGGCACAAACTGCAATCTCCAAAGGCTGCTCTTTTAGATCAATTCCATGCTCTTTATAAAATTCTGCTGCCTGAGGATTCATGATTTTCAACCGTTCAAATGGGGTTCCTTTGTCCGCCCCTGCCTGCTTCAGATAATCATACGCTTCCTTTGAAAGCTTCTGGAAGCAGATTTCTTCATTCCCTGTATTTCTTCTGAAATCCAGATATACCCGCCTTCCAAAAAGAACCGTTTCCTGATATACCAGAAGATCAATAACAGAAGATCCATTCCAAATCCTGTCCGTATCAAAAGGCCACTGATATCCCTTTAAAATATAGCTGACATCATGTCTTCTCGTGTGGAAAAAATGGAAGCAGAAATTCCCTTTCATCAGTACCATCTTCTGCAGCAGACATAACTACAGGGAGTGCCTGCATATAAGTGCCGCTTACATTCCAACGGGGATATCTGGATGCAATCCCATACTGCCATTCCGTCAGATTTTTCCCCTTTACTCCTGCTTCCAGAGCCAGTCCATTTGCACCTGACTGTGATTCCGGATATACAATGTCAAAATACAGCCTTCCCGGTCCCCCCGTAGCCAAAATACCGTTTTCACACCAAATCAGACGGTATTCATCTGTCTCCGTATCCAGGCATAAAAAGCCATATATTTTTTCATTTTTTACTAAAAGGCGTATGATCTGCAAATGATCATATATGACAATTCCCAGCCTGTCCGCCTTTTCCTCAAGCCGTTCTGTCATCAGCCGTGAGGTATAGGGGCCTGCGCTGGTTCCTCTCCTTCCGAAATCATGGTCTGTTTTATACCCCGCACTCTCACCAAAAGACTCTCCGGAAATGGCACCCCCATCTCTACCAGAGAATAAAAACCTCTGGCAGATAAAGCAGCCTCACAGAGAGCTGTATCCCCATCCACACATCCGCCTTCAAAAAGATCCTGAGCCATGTTTGCCACTGAATCCATCTGATCCCCTGCAAGAGAAATTTTATAGTACGTCTGTTTATCGGAGCCTGTATTCCGGGAAGTACCTGCTTTCCGATTCTCTGTAATCAATACCACATCCCGTTCTCCTCCCTCAAAAAGCCGGATTGCTGTCTGAAACCCTGCTGCTCCCGAACCTGCTACTACGTGACGGACTCTCTCTGTTTGGATCTCCATCCGCTTCTCTCCTTTCCTCAAAACCCCTGCCGCACTGATTGAATGCAGCAGAGGATCTTTTACCTTCTCTGTTAATCCCAGTAAATTGTAGCCCCTCTGTGAGCGGAGGTACAATTTTTCTTATAGTTTTTCAGCCAGCCGCCTGCTGCCTTTTCTATGGGCTTCCAGCCCTTTTTTCTCTCTTCTAATTCTTCCTCACTGATATCTGCAGTAAGTGTTCTGGATGGAATATCAATGTGAATCCGGTCGCCGTTCCTGATAAAAGCAATGTTTCCTCCTTCATAGGCCTCCGGACTCACATGTCCAATTGCCAGACCTCCTGTTGCTCCGGAAAATCTTCCATCTGATACCAGAGCCACCTTTCTCCAAGCCCTTTTCCCAGAATAGCAGCCATAAATGTTTCCATATGAGGCATTCCAGGGCTTCCTTTTGGCCCTTCATAGCGGATAATTACCACCTCTCCGGCCTTTATCTCATCTTTAAGAGCTGCCTGCCATGCTTCATCCTGAGAGTCATAACATCTGGCTGTCCCTTCAAAGGAAACTGCGCTGTCTGCCACTGCACTGAATTTGACAATCGCACTGTCTGTACCAATATTTCCATGAAGTACTGCCAGGCCGCCCTGATGGCTGATCGGATCATCTACCCTATGGATAACCTCTGTATCATTGTTATCTGAAAGCTCTGCCTTCTGTGCAATCGTCCCAAAAATTCCATCTGAACTTCCATCAAACTTTTCTGTCTTTAAAAGCTCCTTAACTACAGCTCCCAGCCCGCCTGCACGGTCAAATTCCTCCATTGTATAAGTAGGATGATTGGGGTAAATGGTACTGATTAAAGGTATTTCCCGGCTGATCTGGTCAAAGGTTTCCGGCGTTATCTCAATTCCTGCCTGACGGGCCAGAGCCGGAATATGGAGAAGGCTGTTTGTAGAGCCTCCGGTTGCCATCATATATCTGACCGCATTTTTAAAGCTCTCCTCTGTAATAAAGTCAGAGGGGATTTTTTCTGCCTTTACCGCATCCATGAGCTGCTTTGCAGCCTCTCTTGCCATGTGACGCCATTCTTCGCTCTGGCTTCTCACGCTGGCATTTCCATGGGGCGAAAATCCCAAAATCTCTGCCATAGCACACATGGTATTGGCTGTTCCCATAAAAGGGCAGGCGCCCGGAGTAGGACAGGCATGACGCACTACATTTTTATACTCCTCTTTTGTAATCTTTCCTTCTACATAGGCTGCATATGCCTGTTTGGTATGTGTTAAAGTAAGCATATGCTCCTTGTATCTTCCGGCAGCCATATATCCGCCGGTAAACATAACCGTAGGAATATTCACCCTGAGGGCTCCCATCAGCATACCTGGCACTACCTTGTCACAGGTGGCCATTAGAACCATACCCTCCAGCATATTCAGCTCTGCAACTGTCTCAACCTCGCTGGATACCAGGTCTCTTGCCGGAAGAGTATAGCGGTCTCCTGGCGTATTGGAACAAATACCATCGCAAACTCCGCTTACAGGCAATTCAAGAGCGAGTCCTCCTGCTTTATAAATCTCCTCCTTCATTTCCTGGATGACGCTTTTATCAAAAGGGAAATGACCCGGATTCATCTCATTCCACGAATTGATCAGCCCAATCACCGGACGTTTGGCATCCTCTTCCGATATGCCCATTGCATATAAAAGAGTATTTCGATGGTCTAAGGATTCTTCATTCCATTGTCTAATCATAGCTCCTCCTTTTCGGACAGGATTAATGCATCAGTAAGTTAGGCAGGGTCATGGAGAATGCGGGAACATAGGTAACGAGGATTAAGGCTACAACCATTACTGCATAGTACGGAAGCAGTGACTTCGTTACCTTTTCTACCGATATTCCTCCAACCGCACAGCTTGCAAACAGAGTGGTTCCTACCGGCGGTGTCAGAGAACCGATTGCCAGATTCATCATTACTACAATACCAAACTGAACCGGATCCATACCCAGTGCTTCTACTACCGGAAGCAGGATAGGAGTCATAATCAGGATCAGCGGTGCTACGTCCATGAAACAGCCTAGAACCAGCAGCAGGATATTAATCAGAATCAATACCACATAGCGGTTATCGGAAATAGTCAGCAGAAGCTGGGTAATCTTTGCAGGCACCTGCATAAGGCTCATAAGATAGCAGAATGCATTCGCCGCAGCAATGATACTCAAAATCATAGCCAGTGTTGCAAGAGATTTCTTTGCAATTCCCCAGATATCCTTAATTTTAATACTCTTATACACAAATAATGTAATAATCAGTGCATAAACACAGGCAATTGCCGCACTTTCTGTTGTAGTAAAAATACCTGTACATACACCCAGCATAATAATAACGATTGTCATTACGCCAAGGAAACCGTCCCGCATGATCTTAAGAGCTTCACGGAAGGTATACTTTGGCCCTCTGGGATAGCCTCGCTTAACTGTTGTTCTTGCAACCAGAAGACACATTGCCCCGCAGAGCACCAGACCCGGTCCGATACCAGCAAGGAACAGCCTGCCTGTTGAAAGTCCTCCTGCCGCCATGCCATAGATAATCATATTATGGCTGGGAGGAATAATCAGAGCCTGAGTAGCCGTTGCAGCCGTGGTTGCAACAGAGAAATCTCTGTCATAACCGCTTCTTGTCATCATGCCAATCTCAATGGGTCCCAAAGAGGATACATCCGCTGTAGGCGAACCAGATATACCGCCAAAAAATGTAGACGCAATTACGTTTACATAGGCAAGTCCGCCTCTGAAACGGCCTACCATTACATTTGCCACCTCTACCAGATGATCGGAAATACCTCCTGCCGACATAATATCTCCGGCAAAGATAAAGAACGGAATTGCCAGGAATGAGAAGGACTGTACGCCATCACCCAGACGCAGGAAAATTGTAGATACATATTTAGGTCCAAGGTAAAGGGCAGTAATAACACAGGCTCCCAGCATACTGAAGGTTACAGGTACACGCATAATCATAAAGATCATAAACGTTGTAAAAAGAATAATCATAGCAATTGTATTTGAATCCATCTTGTAAAGCCCCCCTTTCCCTATGATAAGCTTTCATCTGTGACTGGCGGATTTAAGAAATCCTCTGTTGACTTTGTAGGAAACATCCCAAAAAACTTTGCAATGGTCATAACCAGACATAAAACACCGCTGATAACGGTAATCATGTATAAATACTTTCTTGGAAGTCCCGTAATTGTGAATTTTGAGTTTGTTTTTTCTACCAGATAAAATCCATAGCGTATCATACATAAAGATACAATCGTAAGCACCACATTACTGAAATACACTAAAAATACCTTGAATTTTCTGGGAAAATATTTTGCAAATGCCTCAATACGAATATGAAGGTCATCCTTCACACCAATAGGAAGCAAAAGGAACATCATTGTATCCAAAAGGATCAGCATTACCTCTTCACACCATTTGATGTTGCTTCCCAATGCCCGGAAAATAACCTGGGCAGTTACGGTACACACCATGAAAATCAAAACGATACGGCAAATGATCTCTACCAGGGAAAATACGGCTGAGATCACGCTCTCTATTTTCTCTTTCATCTTCAATCCCCTATTTTTAATGGTAAGAATCACTTCAGATCTTCATTTATCATGTTTAACAGAGTTTCATATTTGCCAGCGTATTCCTCATAGATCGGATCCATAGCTGCTCTAAAAGAATCGAGAACTGCATCATCCGGCTGAACAACGGTTGCTCCGCCTTCCTCCAGCTTCTTCAAAGCCTCTTCTACAGAAGCGTCCCAAATCTCCCTGTCATACTCTGTTGCAGCTGCCATTGCTTCTCTTACAATGGTCTGATCCTCTTCGCTTAAGGAATTCCACAGATCCAGGTTCATGCAGATTACGTCCATGGTGGTTGTATGATTATCCAGCAACACATATGGAGCTACCTCATATAAGCTGTCGGATAAAATGATATTTGGATTATTTTCTCCGCCCTTACATACGCCGGTCTGCAGTGCGCTGTATACCTCATTGGCAGCTACATTTACCGGATTTGCACCCAGGCAGTCAATCATGGAGTTCATCAGCTGGTTGTTCTGTACACGAATGGCCTTTCCTTTAAAATCTTCAATGGTTTTAATTTCTTCAGTGGTATAGAAGCAGCGGCTTCCACAGTCTGTAAATCCAATACCCTGAATACTGTAATCATTTAAGCCATTTAATACGTACTCTCCGGTTTCTCCCTCCAGCACCTTCCACATCTCTGTGTTATTCTTGAACAGGAATGGAAGCAGGAATACCTGGGTTTCATCATACAAGCCGCTTAAGGTTCCGATGGACAGCTTTGCTACATCTACGGTACCTGTCTGCAACTGCTCCATATAGGAAATCTCATCTCCCAGAATAGAGGATTCGTAAATATCAACTGCAATACGTCCCTCACTTCTCTCATACATCTCATCTGCAAACCGAATCAGTGCTTTTGTAGTAGGATAATCTCTTGCTGCATCTGTCGCCAGCTTCCAGGTCATCTCAGATCCTGTCTTTTTCTCTCCTGCGTCTGCTGCGGCTTCCTCTCCGGCTGTTGTCTCTTCCTTTGGTGCTGCTGTGGTAATCTTTGCATCTTCTCCGCAGGCGGTAAGGCTTGCTGTCATTGCTGCTGCCAGTGCAATTGCTAATAATTTCTTCATGTTCTCTCTTCCTCCCTATAATTAATAATTCATCAGCTCTTTAATCTTTGCTCCTAAAGCATCAACCATTTCCTGATACTCTGCTTCCTCTAAAACAACCTTTCCCTGTGTATCATCAAAGGGACTTCCCCAGTCTGCCCCGTTCTGGTACTTGGGAACCACATGGATGTGAACATGAGGAACCAGGTCTCCAAAGGTTGCATAATTGATTTTATCTGGATGATACAGTTCAAAAATTGCTTTTGCTACTGCTGCGGTCTCTGCAAAATATCCATTCCGTTCCTCTGTATCCATCTGAAAATACTCTGTCTTATGATCATTTAATTTGACTACACATCCCACGGTATTTGATTGCGGTTTAAATATACGGTTGAATACTTAAGCCTGCATATCTCAATCATCAGACTCTTTCGCTTTTCCCCGTCCTCACAATAGAAACATTCACTCATAATATTCTCCTTTCTTAAAACCAACATTTTGTAAGATTTGTTTATATCAATAAGTATACATATCGTTTGCCATATTGTCAATATAAAAGACAACAGTTTGACAAATTTTTTCCATTGTTTTATTCATTTCTTTAATTTATGCCCCTGCTCCTACATGTATTTTGTTATTTTGTATACATTTCCTTCTATATATGTATGTCTGTGTTTTTATATTGTTGACTTTTATTTTATAAAAAGGTTGATTACAATGTTGACTTTTTATTTTTTTCATGTATACTAAGAAGTGAAGCAGATAAACAAACATAAAGCTTATCATCCAAGGAGGTATTTATTTTATGAAGTTTCCAGAAAATTTTGAAATGGTATTTAACAGACGTCTTATCTTTGGAAAAAATAAGATTCAGGAAATTCCCGGAATCTTAAACTGGTATAATAAAAAGAAGGTTCTTTTTGTAACCTTCAGTTCTCAGTTTTCGACTTATAATGAGCTTTCTGAACTGCTTAAGGCTTCCGGTCTGGAGGTAGTTCCCTATGAAGTAAAAACAGAACCATCCTTACAGACCATTGACCATGGCCGTGATATCTATATGGAAGAAAATTGTGACTGTACCATCGCTTTAGGCGGCGGAAGTGTAATTGATGCTGCCAAAGTAATCGGTATGCTGGCAGTAAACGGCGGAGACACTGAGGATTATCAGATGAGGAAGAGCTGTTACCGTTGAACCGCCTCTGTTTATTGCTATCCCCACAACTTCCGGTACCGGTGCAGAAGCAACTAAAACAAGCGTTGTCATCAACAATAACAACCATCTGAAAAAAAGCCTTTATCACAATACAATGATCGCAGATGTGGTTGTACTGGATCCCGCACTAACACTGACACTGCCTCCGGCAATCACAGCAGCTACAGGAATGGATGCTTTGAGCCATGCCATCGAATCATTTGTTTCATTAAATGCTACTCCTCTTACCGAGATGTACGGCTTAAAGGCCATTGAACTGGTGAATGAAAATCTGGAAAAGGCATATTCCAATCCGGATGATGTTGATGCCAGAGCCGGTATGATGCTGGCAAGCTATCTGGGAGGCTGTGCAATTACAGCCGGTATCGGTATCGCCCACATTATGGCACAGCCTTTGGGCGGTGAATATGGTATTCCCCATGGTGACGCCTGCTCCATTTTCCTGCCTGCATCCATCCGTCTGAACAGCGAATATGCAGAAGAGAAATATGTAAAAATTTCCCATGCAATGGGAGTTGGAGCAGCAGCTGCGAAGAACAGATCCATGCTCCGTCCTGCTTAAAGCCCTATATGAAGGAAGAACCGGAAATGGATTACCTGATTGATGTAATCAAACGGACAACCGGACATATTACCTGCAATCCAAAGCCATTAACAGAAGAACTGATGAAGGAAGCCTATGAAATGGCTATGAAAGAAGACTAACAGCAATACGGCAGAAGAAAATCCAGTTGTGAAGCCATTTAATATATGTTAGACTAAAAATATCAACAAAGTATCAACCAATTCGTAAATGTTGGTAGAAATCAGGTAGGTTTATGAGCAAAGAAAATTTCGCTATACAGCTATATATGATGATCTGAGGCAGTCTATCATGGATGGTACCTATGAAGAGAATTCTCTTCTGCCCACTGAGCAGAGTCTTTCCATGCATTATGACGTAAACAGAAGCACCTTAAGAAAAGCCATGCAGCTGCTGGCTGATGAAGGCTTAATTGAAAAAAAACCGGGCAAAGGCACTATTGTGCTGAGTCGGCAGTCAGAAGGCTCTGAGTCTTCCGAGGTCATATCCAATAAAAACATTGGCTTTCTTCTTCCCAGAGGAAATCTGATCACAGAACCCTTTTACTCTACATTGTTCAGTCTTCTGGAGCAGAACTTTCAGCCGAAGGGCTGCTCCCTCATCTATACCACTCTGGATGATGAGGATGATATGGCAGCCAAAATCGCCCCTCTGGGACTGTCCGGGATTGTCTTTGTAAGCAACGTTTCCCGCCGCCATATCCGTCTGGCAGTGGAAAATAAAATTCCCTCTGTACTGGTTAACAGCTGTTCCCCGGAACTGCCTTCTATTCTTTCAGATAACGTACAGGGTGCTTACCTGGCAGGACGCCATCTGATCGAAAACGGCCATCAGCGTGTGGCAGTATTAGCTGGAGTGCGAAGCTATATTTCCAACCAGGAGCGTATGGAAGGAGTTAAACGGGCATTTACCGAGGCCGGTACTCCCTTGCAGCCGGAGCTGATCCTGGAAACCGATTCCTGGCTGTATGAAGCAGCCGAGAACCTGTTTACAGACTTTGTAGCAACTCACAGGAACTCTCTCCCCACTGCTGTTTTTGCCTTTAATGACCGGCTGGCTACCGGCGCAGTAAATGCCATCCGCAAATCCGGTCTTTCTGTGCCGGAAGATATCAGTGTGATCGGCTACGATAATCTGGGCTATTTTAACAGCATCTCTCCTAAAATGGCCACGGTTGAAACCCATATTGATATTATTGCAGAAGCCACTGTATCGCAGATTATGTGGCAGTTAAATGGCGGCCGCTGTATGGGAATCCGAACATTAGCCCCTGTAGAAGTTGTGGAGGGAGAAACCGTTCTGCCTTGTCATACGCCATAATCCCAATTATCAGATGTAAAACTATTTCAGACAAAGGAAACACCCTGAAGACCATGTATCATCGCCTCCAGGGTGTTTGATTTATCTTGGGCAAATAACTTTATCCCCACTCCCCAACCATCTCTCTCATCTGTCTGACCGTTCCTTCAATATCCTCTGCCCCAAAGATCCCGGACACTACAGCCGCTCCGGCTGCCCCGCTGCCTTTAAGCTTTCCAATATTTTCCAGGCAGATCCCCCCGATTGCCACAACCGGGATGGAAACGGATCGGCAGATCTCTCCCAACCGCTCCATAGTCATAGGAAGGGCGTCGGCTTTGGTGGAGGTGCCGAATACGGCTCCACTTCCCAAATAATCTGCTCCCTGCTCCTGAGCTTTCAGGGCCTGCTCCACTGTTTTCGCTGTAACGCCCAGAATCTTATCCGGCCCAAGGAGCGCTCTGGCCTGTGCGGCATCCATGTCATTCTGTCCCACATGGACGCCGTCAGCACCGCACAGAAGAGCCAGCTTTATATTATCATCAATGATCAGAGGGACCTTGTACCGCTCCGTGAGAGCCCGCAGGCTTCGAGCCTCCTCCAGATAATCCTGCACCGTATCATTCGTCAGGCCCTTTTCCCTCATCTGCACCATGGTAGCTCCGCCCTTTAACGCAGCCTCTACCTGCTCGCACAAGCTCATTTTCCCGGTCCAGGCCCGGTCTGTCACTGCGTAAACCATAAGCTGCCTTCTGTCAAATTTCATATCTGATTTCCCTCATTCTCTCTTAAATCACTCATCAAAAATGCTTACAATTTCTCCGTCTAAAATCCGGTTCATATTTTTCACTGCACAGAATTTTCCGCACATGGAACAAGTATCCTCTTTTTCCGGCTTTGCAGACGCCCGGTAATTTCTGGCCTTTTCCGGATCAATGGAAAGCTCAAAGGTCTTTTCCCAGTCCAGCTTCTTTCTGGCAAGACTCATCTGGCGATCCCAGTCTGCAGCGCCTTTGATTCCCTTTGCAATATCCGCCGCATGGGCTGCGATTCTGGAAGCGATGATTCCCTCCTTTACATCATTCAGATCCGGAAGCCGCAGGTGCTCCGCCGGCGTCACATAGCACAAAAAGGAAGCTCCGCTTGAGGCTGCAATCGCCCCGCCGATGGCCGCAGTAATATGGTCATATCCGGGAGCCACATCCGTTACCAGAGGACCCAGCACATAGAAGGGAGCGCCCTTGCAGATGGTCTGCTGGATCTTCATATTGGCCTCAATCTGGTTTAAGGGCATATGGCCCGGCCCCTCAACGATTACCTGTACATCCTTTTCCCAGGCCCGGCGGGTCAGTTCTCCAAGCGTTACCAGTTCTTCAATCTGTGAAATGTCTGTGGCATCGTCAATGCATCCCGGGCGGCAGGCATCTCCCAGGCTGATGGTTACATCATGCTCCCGGCAGATTTCCAGAATCCGGTCATAATGCTCATAAAACGGATTTTCCTTTCCCGTCATCTCCATCCAGGCAAAAATAATGGAACCGCCCCTGGATACAATATTCATCAGGCGCTTATTTTCCTTAAAGCGCTGTGCGGTCCTGCGGTTGATTCCTACATGGATGGTCATAAAATCCACTCCGTCCTCAGCGTGCATTTCCACAATCTTCAGCCATTCCTCTGTGGTAATATCCTTTAATGGCTTATGATAATAAACCACTGCGTCATAAATCGGCACTGTTCCTATGATCGCCGGGCACTCTGCTGTAAGCTTTCTCCTGAACTTCTGCGTATCGCCCCAGGAGCTTAAATCCATAATAGATTCAGCGCCCATTCCAACTGCATAGTTTACCTTTTCAAGCTCCATATCCAGATCCTTGCAGTCTCTGGAGGTTCCCAAGTTCACATTGATCTTAGTCCTTAGCATAGAACCGATTCCATTAGGATCCAGACAGCGATGATTCTTATTGGCAGGAATTGCCGCCTTTCCCTCTGCTACCAGAGCCATGAGCTCATTTACCTCAAAATGCTCCTTCTCTGCCACCTTTCTCAGTTCCTCTGTCACAATGCCCTTTCTGGCGGCATCCATCTGTGTGGTGTATTCCATCTTTCTTCCTCCTTGTATTCTGTGCCTGAAGCACGTTTTCGCTTCCCAAAGAGGCTGCCGGACGGGTCTGTATGCCAAAATCTAAAAAACCTGCTTCCCGCAGTTTCTCCGGATCCCTGCAATACAAAAGGCCCGCCCCATAAGGAACGGACCGTGTATACACTCCCATGAACCAATGTTCACATCCAGCCGAAATATTTCCCTACGTTGGCATTACCCAAATCAGGTACGATAGGTCGAAGTTCGATTACTTCCTCTCAGCCTGCTCCACAAGCTCCCTGTTGTATCTCAGCATATCACTGGAAGACGGGATATGTCAAGCGATTTCCATTTCTTTTAAAACTCCCCCTGCTTATTCCAATATTCTCCCATCTGTGGAAATGGTTACTACCCGCCAGGGAATAAATCTGCCGCTTATCTGCAAAGCCTTTTTTACAGCCTGCTCAATTCCTCCGCAGCAAGGCACCTCCATACGGACAACCGTCACGCTTTTAATGTTATTATTTGCCAGAATCTCCGTCAGCTTTTCGCTGTAATCCCCCGCATCCAGCTTGGGACAGCCGATCAGCGTAACATGGTTTCGGATAAACTCATTATGAAAATTTCCATAAGCATAAGCCGTACAGTCCGCTGCCACCAGAAGGTTCGCATTCTCAAAATAAGGAGCATTCACCGGAGCCAGCTTAATCTGTACCGGCCACTGTGACAGCTGGCTGTGAACCGAAACAACTGGCTCACTGCATGCATTACGTTCCCTCTGAATACTCTTTGACTGCATTCCCGGACAGCCACAGGGAAGCGGCTCAAAGGATGTCTTTTTCTTAGCCGCCAAAACAGCCGCCTCATCATATGCCGGAGCCTCTCTCTCCTCAAACCCAATGGCATCTGCCGGACACGCAGGCAGGCAGTCTCCCAGTCCGTCACAGTAATCCTCACGGGTCAGCTTCGCCTTGCCGTCTATCATCTCTATCGCACCTTCATGGCAGGCAGCCGCACAGGCTCCGCAGCCATTACACTTCTCTTCGTCAATCTTAATAATCTTTCTAATCATAATCCGCTCTCCTTTTTAATTCTTCCATATGCCCTCACAGCAAACCTCCCTGTCTGCTAATGATACCGCCATTGTAATACATCTCTAAGAATAATTCCGTTGTTTCTGCAACAAAACACAAGTTTTCTTCCCACAGCACAAAAATGCAGAACCCTGTCACATCCACAGGCATTCTGCATCCTACATTTCTCAGATCCGTCCTCCGCAGACCGGACAGTAATTATAATCCTCATCTGTTTCAAATCCGCATCTCATACACTTTTTATGAGGCTTTTTAGAGCCCTCCTGCCAGGTTTTGGCGTACCGTCCCGCCTGCACCAGACGCAGGTCTGCCTCTGCAATATCAGGGTTTTCCCCTCTCAAAACAGCCTTGCCCACAACCGGATCCAGTTCATAAACCGCCTCACAGCAGTCCATCTTCACATAATAACGCCGGTTCCATTTAAACAGCGGAATAAAGAAAAAGCTAAAATACATATACGTCATGATCACCTGATACCGCCCATGGCTCCCACAGCTCCCGCAAAGCCGCACAAGCCCCTCACTCAATATCTTCTGTCCCTGGCTCACGCCTCCAATAAATATCACCAATTCCACCTCCCACATCTCTGTGTCAACTCTACCATCATACCCCCATCCCTCACTCCCGTCAATCCCCATACATTTCTATCCCCAAAATCTCACTCCCGCCATCCCTTCCGCCGCCTCCCATTCAGGCTATCAGGGCGACTTTGGAGGCCATTAGAAAATATTAGAGGATGCAATTTTTCGTTAAAAGCCATATCAAACCTGTCTGAGCGCAGCGAGTTTTTGATATGGCTTTTGCATCTAGAAAAATTGCATCCTCTTAGATTTTCTTATGGCCGGAAACCGGAGCCCTGAGAGCCTGAACGGGAGGCCCACACGACTCTTAAACCATATACCCCCCCTTCATAGGAGACACCGCGTGTTCGGAATAAATCTTTAACACGCCCTTTGTATACTTCGGAGCCTTGGGCTTCCATGCCGCACGGCGTTCTGCCAGAACCTTATCTACCTCTTCCTTCGTCATCTCCTGACCGTGGATTCCCACGATTTCCAGAACACGCTCTGGAATATCAATGCGGATCAGATCCCCTTCCTCTACCAGGGCAATGGGGCCTCCATCTGCGGCCTCAGGAGACACATGGCCGATAGCCGGTCCCTTGGAAGCGCCGGAGAAGCGTCCGTCTGTAATCAGAGCAATGGTCTTTCCAAGCTCCGGATCAGAAGAAATGGCCTCTGTGGTATAGAACATCTCAGGCATACCGGAGCCCTTTGGTCCCTCATAGCGGATAAATACCGCATCACCCGGCCGGATCTTGTGGGACAGCACTGCTGCAATGGCATCTTCCTCACAGTCGAATGGTCTTGCCTTTAATACAGCAAACATTTCCTTCGGCACTGCAGAATGCTTTACAACGGAGCCTTCCGGAGCCAGGTTTCCTCTTAAAATCGCCACCGTTCCGTCGGTGCCGATGGGTTCGTCAAAGGTACGGATCACATCGGTGCGCTTTAAGCCCCATTTTTTTAAATAGCTCTCGCACTTGTCATAGAAACCGTTTTTCTTTAAGTCCTCCAGATTTTCGCCCAGAGTCTTTCCTGTAACGGTCATCACATCCAGGTGGAGCATGGACTTGATCTCCTCCATCACTGCAGGAACGCCGCCTGCATAGTAGAAGAACTGTGCCGGCCACTTGCCTGCGGGGCGGATATCCAGAAGGTAATGAGCCCCCCGATGCATCCGGTCAAAGGTATCTGCATCAATCTCGATACCCAGCTCATGGGCCATGGCCGGAATATGGAGCAGGGAATTGGTGGAGCCGGAGATGGCATGTACCATAATGGCATTTTCAAAGGCCTTTTCTGTTACAATGTCGCTGACCTTGATTCCCTTCTTTACAAGCTCAATTACCTGTTTTCCTGCCTTGTAGGCCATTTCCTTTAAGTCCTCGCAGGTAGCGGGCATCAGGGCAGAACCTGGGAGCATCAGACCCAGAGCCTCAGCCATGATCTGCATGGTGGAAGCGGTTCCCATAAAGGAGCAGGCTCCGCAGGAAGGGCAGGCGTGGTGCTTATAATAGGTAAGCTTTTCATCTGTAATCTCTCCTCTCTGGCACATGGCAGAATACATACCGATCTGCTCCAGTGTTAAGAGATCAGGGCCTGCATCCATCACGCCTCCGGTGATCACGATAGAAGGCATATCCAATCTTGCCAGTCCCATCAGGCATGCAGGTACGGACTTGTCGCAGCTGGCAATAAATACGCCTCCGTCAAAGCCGGTGGAATTTCCATGGATCTCGATCATATTTGCGATCATATCGCGGTGAGCCAGAGAATAGTTGATGCCGTCATGTCCCTGGGCAATGCCGTCACAGATATCCGTTGTATAATATCTGGCGCCTCTTGCTCCTGCGTCGGTGATTCCTCTCATGGCTTCCTCTACAAACTGATCCAGATGGGCGCTTCCCGGATGGCTGTCCCCGAAGGTGCTCTCTACCAGGATCTGGGGCTTATCCAGATCCTCCACCGTCCATCCCATACCAATCTTTAAGGGATCATTTTCCGGCGCAAGTGCTCTTACTCTCTGACTGTTCAGTTCCTTCATGTTGGTTCCTCCTTCTTTCTATAACAATTTCGTTTCATAATCATCAGATGTTTTCTCTTTTAATCATATCATTTCATAAATATAATTACAAGTCATCAGACTACTATTCTACTTTTTGCCAAAAACTCGGATGTTTTTTTAGGTATGATACACAAAAAGCCCAGATATTTCGCTTTATCCAGGCTCCTGTCAAACATATAATGTAATTTTTACGGTAAAATCATCTGATATCTTACCCTGTTACTCCTTGTGATTTTTTTTTTCTCCCGGATCAGCTTCAGGATCATATTCCGGTTGTAGGTCATATGCATCATCATGGCGGTTTTTGCTCCAATGGGATCCCGATCGGAAATGGCGTCCACAATGGCTCTGTGCGTCATAACGGTTTCCTTTGTAAGCCGTTGGTGGGTCACATTTACAAACATCATTACTGCCGTATCAATAATGGGGATCAGCTGCTCCACTACCTTATTACCGGAGCACCGGGCCACGCTGGTATGAAAAGCAATATCATCCTGAATGTACATATCTCCTGAAGCGATCCGTTCCTCTACCCGTTCGCAGCAGCAGCGCAGCTCCAAAATTGCTTCCTCTGTGGCATTTAATGCCGCCATTTCTGCAATACCAGGCTCCAGGATCAGCCGCACATTGACCAGATCCAGCGCCAGCGCCATCTTATCCTCTGCTCCGCTTAAACCCAGAGGATCCAGATCGGAAGGCGTTGTATTTACCACATAAGTGCCGGATCCCCGGCGCACCTCTAAAATCCGGGAAACCAAAAGCTTTACCGCTTCCCGGATGGTGCTGCGCCCCACGCCAAATTTTTCTCCCAGCTCAAACTCATTTGGAAGTTTGGAGCCCGGTTCAAGAGGCGTCTCCAAAATATAGTGATAAATCTGCTCCTGAACCTGCTCTGCCAGAAGCTTACTTTTAATATTGGAAAATCCTCCCATTTTCATCTCCTCTGTTCCTGATATCCGCAGTTACCGAAACGCCTTAAGCACTGTCTTAAGCAGCACTCTGGGATGCTTCCAGTACGGTGTCACAGGAATCACCTTCCGGCGCACATCCATCAGGCTGTATACCGCCATTCTGGCGGCCCGTACCGAATATTCCTCTGTAAATGCCGTATCCTCCGGTATTTCCACAAACTGTCCGATCATGGCAAAATTTCCGGAACCTGCCGGAATGACTTTCGGGCGGTCTGTATATTTCCTTGGAGCAAGAGCCGCGTCTGCATAAGGCATCCGGCAGGGATCACATTGATCACCGTATCCATCAGCTCCTCCATACGCTTTTCATTTACATGAAGATGGCTTAAATATTCCTTCAGGATCTCCCGTCCCGTGCAGTCCTTCATGGGCTTTTTCACGTAATCCCCCTCTGCTTCCGGATACAATCCATAGCCCCAGAATACAGTCACATCTTCAGGCTGACCTGCAAAATAAGGCTGAGCCGCCACGGTACTGCTTATAAGCCATCCGGAATCCTTAAAGGTCATAAGCGCCCCGCTTCCGGGAGCATTTCCTGAAAATTCCTCAACCGCCTTTAAAAGCGCATCTCCCCTGGCTGTCACAGTAAAGCTCATCCAGCCGTTTTTCTCCGGACAGGCAAAAAACGGCTCCGGTGCTCCCATTCCCGGCTTCACACAGGCAATCCTTGACCATAGCTCGCTGCTCATGGACTTTTTTGACGGAGCAGGAGCCGGAGTGTCCATATCTCCCAAAGAAAAGCTGTCCGTCATACAGCCCGTTGTCATAATGCAGAAATCTCCCGGTTTCAGTTCTGCTTTCTCAAAAGCAAAGGACTCCCTTGACTCATCCTCATCCTGAAGCCTGCGTTTTAAGTACAGCGTTTTAACCGTAATACCTGAACCGGAAGCAAACTCCATATCTGTCACCTGACAGTCCTCTATAAACTCCACACCTCTGGAACGCAGATAAACTTCCAGAGGACGGATCAGGCTGTCATAGGGATTGAGAGGCAGGCCGATCATGCCCTCCCTGGTGTCAATACGGCCAAACTCCAGCAGCATCCTCTTCACACGGCGTCTGAATTCAGACAGGCTGCTCCCCTTTTTTAAAGCAAAAGCAGTCTGCCACATATACCAGAAGCTTGTCTCAAATATATGAGGCGTTTCCTTAAACCAGTCCTCTATGGTCAGGCTGTCCAGCTTCTTTTCATCTGTCAGCAGAAGCCGGAAAAGAGCCATCCTGTCCCCCTGATCAAAGCCCATGGATTTTACATTTAAAAACGTTCCCTCCCGGTCTGCCAGACGTCCATGGGTACGTCCGGAATGAGAATGGGCAAACTCCTGAATTTCCTCTGCAACGCTGCGCCCTGTTTTTTTTAAGGATGGAATGGTATCAAACAGCTCCCAGAAATTCTCATATGTCTTTTCATTGAGCATATGGCCGCCGCGGCATACATAACCCTTTTCCGGTGTTCCCGCTCCGTCATTTCCTCCCCCCAGGATATGGGTTCCCTCATAGATGGTAATGTGGGAGCCGGGGAAATTACAGTCCCGGATCAGATAAGCGGCTGCAGCCATGGACGCCAGGCCGCCGCCGATCAGGTACGCCCTGCGGCTGCCGTAGTCGCGGTTTCGCACCAGTGCGGCATCAATTGCTGCCTGCCGCTCCTCTTCCTTTCTGTGCCTTACCTTTTTCAGTTCTCTTAACGTAACGAGCGCCGCTGTACCTGCAGCTGCCGCCCCAAGGATGCGGGCCGTCCGTCTGTTCATAGCCATATCGATCCCTTCCTTTCTTTTACCTGCTCATCCGATCACAGAACTCCCCATTTTACCCTGTTTTATTTTCCTTTCAGGTCTGAAAATGCATTTGCCAGGGCTGCAAACTGTTCCACCGTCAGAGCCTCTCCCCGCACTGCTGCAGGAAGCCCCAGTCCTTCGATCACTGCCGCGATCTCCTCCTTGGAAAATGACAGCTCCGGAGAGTTGTTTAATCCGTTCTGCAGTGTCTTTCTTCTTTGATTAAAAGATGCACGGATCAGGCGGAACATAAGCGCCGTATCCTTTACATGAACCGGCGGTTCCTGATAGCGGGTCAGACGAATTACTGCAGAACCCACATTTGGCCGGGGGATAAAGCAATTTGGAGGCACATTTGCCACGATATAGGGGCTGGCGTAGTACTGCACCGCCAGGGACAGAGCGCCGTAATCCTTGGAGCCCGGCCCTACCTGCATCCGGTCTGCTACTTCCTTCTGGACCATTACCGTGATATTTTCGATCGGAACATTACTTTCAAAAAGTCCCATGATAATTGGCGTAGTAATATAGTAGGGAAGATTTGCCACTACCTTTATTGGCCTTCCCTGATTATACTCCTTTACCAGCTGATTCATGTCTACCTTAAGGATATCCTCATTGATCACAGTCACATTGGAATAGTCCTTTAAGGTCTCTGCCAGGATCGGAAGCAGGTTGGTATCAATTTCCACCGCTACCACCCGGCCCGCATGCTCTGCCAGATACTGGGTCATGGTTCCGATTCCGGGTCCGATTTCCAGAACGCAGTCGTCCTGTGTAATACCAGCGGCATTTACGATCTTATCCAGTACATGGCTGTCGATCAGGAAGTTCTGTCCGAACCGCTTCTGAAATGCAAACTGGTATTTCTGAATGGTTTCTATGGTCTTTTGCGGGTTTACTAATTTATTATCCATTAATTCAATTCTCCTTCAGCCGGTATAACCGTTCTGCATTTTCCCAGGTGATCCGTTCCACGGTTTCCCGGTCGGTTCCCTTGATCTGTGCCAGACGCTCCGCTACAATTCCCAGATTCAGGGAAGAGTTGCGCGTTCCACGAAATGGCACCGGAGCCAGATAGGGGCAGTCCGTTTCCAGTACAATGGAGCTTAAAGGCGCATATTCTGCCACCTCCACCAGCTTTTTAGCATTTTTAAAGGTGAGGACGCCGCCGATTCCCAGATAAAAGCCCATATTCAGGTATTCTCTGGCCATTTCCTTTGTGTAGGAAAAGCAGTGGATCACGCCTCCAAGCTCCTCTGCATGTTCGGCCTTCATAATATCCAGAGTGTCTTTTGCCGCATCCCGGCTGTGGATGATCACAGGAAGCTTCAGCTCCTTTGCCAGATCAAGCTGGGCTGCAAACCATTTCTTCTGAATCTCATGCTCCGGTTCCTCCCAGTAGTAATCCAGACCGATTTCTCCTACTGCCCGGATCTTCTCTGAAGCGCACCAGGCCTTCATCCGGTCCATTCCGCAGGCATCCAGCTCTGCTGTTTCGCTGGGATGGACTCCTATGGCTCCATAGATAAAGGGATACTGCTCCGTGAGAGCCAGAGTCGTTTCGCAGCTTTTAAGCTGGCAGCCACATGGTCACTGCCTGTATGCCCTGAGATGCCAGACTGCCTAAAAGTGCCTCTCTGTCATCATCAAATGCCTCATCATCATAATGGGCGTGTGTATCAAAAATCATCTTGCCGTCTCCTCTGTTCAGTTAAAAACTGCCGCAGAACACAAACCTCCTGACGGCGGCCTGCATCCTGCGGCAGCAGGGACTTAATCCGGTTCTGATCTCACAGACCTCATGTTATCCCAAATTTTATATAAGTCATTATCAGCAGATCTCAGCTCCTGCCGGCATCTTCTTCTCCGGTGTCATCAGCGCCAGATTTCCCTCTGCATCCTCTGCACAGAGAATCATACCCTCAGAAAGCATTCCCGCAAGCTTGGCAGGCTTTAAGTTTGTCACTACCATGACCTTCTTTCCTACCATTTCCTCTGGTGTGTAATGAGCCTTGATTCCGCTGATGATCTGGCGGGTCTTCGTTCCGATCTTAACCTGAGAGCATAACAGCTTCTTGGACTTGGGAACAGCCTCGCACTTAATGATCTCGCCTACCTGGAACTGAAGCTTTGCAAAGTCATCATAGGTGATTTCTGCCTTTGGCTCCAGGTCAATCCCGTCCTCTTCCTCTGCGTTCTCTGCATCAGCGCCGCTTTCCTTTGCAGCCTCTGCCGCCTGAGCTGCCTGCAGAGCCTCTGCCTTCTCAAGTACCTCTTTTACATCCATACGGGCAAACAGGATCTCCGGCTTGTCTGTTACCTGGTTTCCGGACGGATACAGGCCAAAGGTCTGCAGCTCATCCAGACTGCGCTTTGCAGTATTTAACTGAGCCAGGATCTTTGCAGAGGTCTCAGGCATAAAGGACTCCAGTAAGGATGCTCCGATGGTAATAGCCTCTGTGAGGTTGTAAAGAACAGTGGAAAGTCTGTCCTTCTTCTCCTCATCCTTTGCCAGTACCCAGGGAGCTGTCTCATCAATATATTTATTGCAACGTTTGAACAGATTGAAAATTTCTGTAATCGCATCCGCCACTCTCAGCTGATCCATCTTGGCGTCAGCCTTCTTAACAGCCTCAAGCACAACGGCCTTTAAGTCCTCATCCTCAGGAGCAGTCACGCTCTTATCAGCCACAACGCCGCCAAAATATTTATTGGACATGGAAACCGTACGGTTTACCAGGTTTCCGAGGGTATTTGCCAGGTCAGAGTTCAAACGCTCTACCATCAGCTCCCAGGAAATAACACCGTCATTCTCGAATGGCATCTCATGCAGTACAAAGTAACGAACTGCATCTACACCAAAGAAATCCACCAGAGTATCTGCATAAAGCACATTTCCCTTTGGACTTGCTCATCTTGCCGTCGCCCTGGAGAAGCCACGGATGGCCGAACACCTGCTTTGGCAGGGGCAGATCCAGAGCCATCAGGAAAATAGGCCAGTAAATGGTATGGAAACGGATGATATCTTTTCCGATCAGATGAAGATCTGCCGGCCAGTATTTCTTAAACTGATCTGTATGATTTCCGTCACAATCATAACCGATTCCCGTAATATAGTTGGTAAGAGCGTCCAGCCATACATAGGTAACGTGCTTTGGGTCAAAGTCTACCGGGATACCCCATGAAAATGTGGTTCTGGATACGCACAGATCCTGTAAGCCCGGAAGCAGGAAGTTGTTCATCATCTCATTTTTGCGGGATACCGGCTGGATGAACTCCGGATGCTCGTTGATATATTCGATCAGTTTCGGAGCATATTTGCTCATACGGAAGAAATAAGCCTCCTCCTTGGCAGGCTGCACCTCACGGCCGCAGTCGGGACATTTTCCATCCACCAGCTGGGACGGGGTCCAGAAGGACTCGCAGGGAGTACAGTAAAGGCCCTCATAAGCGCCCTTGTAGATATCGCCCTGATCATAAAGCTTTTTAAAAATCTTCTGAACCTGAGCCTCGTGATCCTTATCTGTGGTGCGGATAAACTTGTCATAGGAGGTATTCATCAGATCCCAGATCCGGCGGATCTCTCCTGCGGAGCGGTCTACAAACTCCTGAGGCGTAACGCCTGCAGCCTCTGCCTTCTCCTCGATCTTCTGTCCATGCTCGTCCGTACCGGTCTGGAAGAATACATCATAGCCCTTTGCTCTTTTATATCTTGCGATACTGTCAGCCAGCACGATCTCATAGGTATTGCCGATATGGGGCTTACCGGAGGCATATGCAATGGCTGTTGTAATATAATATGGTTTTTTACAGTCCTGACACATTTTATTTTCCTCTTTTTTCTGGATTCGGGTCATTCAAAGCGCAGGGCGCTCCTGCCCGTTTTAATGGTTTAAGTATAAGCGTTTCCCACATTTTCGTCAAGACAGCGCCCCTCATAAGTTGTTTTTTCCGCTCGTATAATATATACTACAATTCAGGATGGCGAGAACTCAGGTACAAAGTCGGGCGTCAAGCCCGCTTGTAAGCCCGCCTTTGTACCTGAGTTCACATCGGATGAATATCCCGCAAAAACATACCTTATCAAATTTCGGAGGAATATAACACATGACCCTATCAACCCATACAAAAAAACATTTATGGCTGCAGACTCTTTTAGCCCTGCTCCTGTCCATTTCCCTGCTGACCGGCTGCGCCGCTCCCGCTGCGCCCGCCCCGTCTGAAGCTTCCTCTCAGGCGGAAGCCGCTGCCTCAGCCTATGAACAGTATGATGAGGACACCTTAAAAGTCCAAAGTGACTTCGACGCCTTTACGGACCAGCTCTTCTGCTCTGAAGTCGCCCAGTCCCCGATTACGCTTCACTACACTCTGGCAGATCCATCCTCATACGGCATCACCGACTATCCCAGAGATCTGGGGACTGTTTCTGTTGAGGACATAAAAAGACCTGACCGACGTCAGGGAGCTGTACAGCCGCCTGACTGCGCTGGACAGCCGGAAGCTGCGCGAGGACCAGCTTCTTACCTATACCATTCTTTCATCATACTTAAATACCTGCCTATCTCTGGAGGGACTGGAACTCTATGACCAGCCGCTCTCTGCTACTCTGGGCATACAATCCCAGCTTCCCATTCTCTTATCTGAATACCAGTTTTATACCCGTCAGGATGTAGAAGACTACCTGTCTCTTTTATCGTCCATAAAAACCTACTACGACAGCATCATTGCCTTTTGAACAGCAGAAATCCGAGGCCGGACTGGGACTGTGCGACGCAGTCATCGACCGGATCATTCCATCCTGCAGCGCCTATCTGATCGACGCAGATCACAGCTTTATGGCAGAAACCTTTGCTTCCCGTTTAAATAGAATCGACGGCCTTACAGAGCAGGAAAAAAATGACTATATCTCCCGAAATAAAGCTGCTCTGAACGAGCATTTCGTGCCTGCCTACGAAAGCCTGATCGAGGGCTTAAAAACCCTGAAGGGAAGGGAACCAATGGCGGCGGCCTGTGTCATTTTCGAAGGAAGAGGTACTATGAATACCTGGTAAACGCACAGACCGGCACGTCCTATAAGGATATCCCTTCCCTGAAAAAGGCAGTGATGGATCAAATGGCGGATGATCTCACCGCAGTCGATGAGCTGCTCACAGCAGATCCCTCTCTGAGTGAAAAATCCTTTCCTACCGCTTTTCTCCCGAAAAGCCCGAAGAGATCCTGGAAGCCTTAAAAACTCAGTGCCAGCAGGATTTTCCCGAATTAACCGGCTATTCCTACACCATTAAGTCTGTTCCCAAGCCTCTGGAAAGTATTTTAAGTCCGGCCTTTTATCTCACTGTGCCCTTAGACCGTCCTCAGGACAATTCCATTTACATCAACAACGGAACCACAGGAAGCTCCAGCCTTTACACTACCATTGCCCATGAGGGCCATCCGGGCCATATGTATCAGAACCAGTATTTTAACCAGAATCAGCACTGTAATTTAAGAAGTATCCTTGATTTTAAGGGCTATTCCGAGGGCTGGGCTACCTATGTGGAGCACTATGCCTATACTCTGGAAAATAACGGTCTGGAGGAAGGCGTAGGAGAACTGCTGCATCACAATGCGGCCTTTACTCTGGCTCTTTACGCCATTCTGGATATCAGCATCCACTATGAGGGCTGGGATATGGAGCAGGTAAAGAATTATCTGGATCTTTACTTTAAGATCACAGACCCTGATGTGGTATCCTCTATCTATTATGAAATAATGGAGAATCCCGCCAATTACCTTACCTACTATACAGGTTATCTGGAAATCCTCACCATGGAACGGGAGGCCAGACAGACACTTGGCGCAAATTACTCCCAGCTGGAATTTAACCGCTTTCTTCTGGATATGGGGCCGGCGCCTTTTGGGGTAATCCGGACGTATTTTGTGAAGTGGCTGGTGAAGTAAATTATATGTATGCAAAACAATGTAAAACATTTTATTGACAATGTTTGCATCATTGCATATACTAAAGTTAAATGAAAGGAGGTAATTTTCATGGCTACAACTAATATCAATGTTCGTATTGATACAGAACTAAAACAGTCTGCTGAAGCACTGTTTGCGGATCTCGGACTTAATATGTCATCTGCAATTACTATGTTTCTTAAAAGCGCTGTCAGCCACAATGGTATACCTTTTGAAGTAAAGCGGATAACACCAAATGCTGAAACCAGAGCGGCACTTGCAGAGTATGGTGAGATAAAGAAACATCCGGACAAATATAAGAGATACTCATCTTTTGAGGATTTAATGGATGAGGTACTTGCAGATGCTTAACATTGTTCCCTCCAACCAATTCAGAAGAGATCTGAAACTCGCCAAAACGAGGGCTTAAACTGGAATGCCTCACCGCAGTTATTAATACTCTGGCAGCACAGAAGCAGTCAAAAGGGAGCGATTCCTTAAACCGCTCCCTTTTGCGTTTACCCCCTCTTATTCATCACACTGATACCACAGTTCTGCCTGTCCCAAACGTGCAACATCTCCCTTTCTGAATCCTATCTCTTCATATTTTCCCACAATGCTTCCATCCAGAAGTCCTCCCGTCAGTTCCAGATAATCTTTTACTATTGCCTTATCTAAAAGGATTCCGTCATGTCCGATTGCAAGTCTGTCAAATTTTTCCTGCTGTTCCCAGATTTTCTTCAGGCTTTCATGATAAATCCGAATCAGACGTTTGTCATTATCAGGCTGACGCATTAAAATAATGCTGTGGTTCACTGTATCTCCGCTGAATAACACGCGGCTTTGACTGTCCAGATAGCATACGCTTCCTTCTGAATGTCCCGGCGTATGTAATGCTGTTAATGTTCTCTCCCCAGCTCAAAAATATCCCCATCCTTAACAGCCGTATATTCCCCTGTATATTCCGGTTCCTGCTCAGGTATCAGAGCGGTTATCGCTTCCACGTTGCCTTCACCCGGATAACGGACCGGCACCCGGGTCTTTACATAAAACCGGCGCATCTCATTCGTAGCAGGCATTTCCTGAAACAGTTTTTCATCCTCTTTCATCATATATACCGGGCTTTGGGGAAGGGTATAGATCCCTCCGCTGTGATCTGCATGACCATGGGTCAGAAAAATTTCAACCGGCTTCTGCGTCAGCTCTTTTACCGTCTCTCCCAGATTTCCAATCCGCAGCCGGTATCAATTAAAGCGGCCTTTTCTTTTCCTTCTGCCAAGAAGGCATTCACCAGCCTGAACTCACTCAGACACCAGGTATTGGGCGCAATCTCAGTTATTTCATGCTTCATTTTCTGCATTTTCATTTAAAATTCTCTCCTCTGTCTCCTCGCTTTTTCTGCGAAGTTCCTCGCTGATTTCTCTCATTCGTGCATCGCTTACATTGTAAATAAATTTAAAGCAGACAAATGAAAGAAGAGCGCCAATCATCGGCCATGCGCCTCCCAGCATTTTGATTTTTTCTGGTACGCCTGACAGCTGTCCCATGGAACCCAGAGTCGGATCATATCCAACCGCCTCCAGAAGAAGGGCAATGATCGATGTGCTGGCACTTGCAGCAAAAAATACAATAAATGTAATCGTTGCGTAGACCGTTCCATCATTTCTCTGTCCGGTCAGATACGCCTGATAATCTACCGCATCTGCAATCAGGGACCATAATAAAAGATTCAGGCAGGTAATACATGCAGATGCCATAAGCTGACAGAAAATCCATTCTTTAGGTCCAAGAGGAAGAAGCATATTGGCTCCATGCATAAGTGCCGATCCCAGAAGCGGCCATGTAACAAGCGCCTTTTTTCCAAAGCGTTTTACAAGAGGCTTCAAAATACCATTCCCAAAAGCATTGGCCCCATTGTAGTAAGAGATGCCATAGCAAGACTGGATGTGTCCTGAAAATATGTCATAAATACATACTGGTTTAAAGTAGATACCGGCTGTATAAATAATTTAACGATCACATATGATGCAACTACCGCAATCATAACCCGATTATGCAGAAAGGATTTTGCTACCTGAAGATAGTTAATCTTCTCACCATTTTCATTAACCTTAACTTCTTCCACCAGAACGCGTTCATGAATCAGGGTATGTGCCAAAAACAGACATACTGTGCAGAACACTCCTAAAATAACAGACAGCAGAATAAATCTTCCGGCAATTGGATCATTATTCTGGTCAAACAGCAGGAGAGGCGCAATGGTTGTCGTTCCCATGCTGGCTGCAAAACTTCCTATGCTTCGGAAATTGGAAAGCTCCGTTCTCTCAATCTGATTCGTAGTAATAATATTGGACATTGCTCCATAAGGAACATTGATAAAGGTACCTATAATACCCCAGAAAAAATAGATGAGCAATACCCATACTATTTTTGCTGCATACGGCATAGCGTGAACATTCATAAATAGTATCAGCGTAAATATGGCATACGGAACTGCAAACCACAGCAGATACGGCTTCATTTTTCCATTTTTAGCAGGTGCACGGCGATCCACCGTTCTCCCGATAAATGTGCCATTTAACGCATCCAACGCCTTGCATATAAACACAATGCCTGCAAAATGAACTGCATTCATTCCTAAAATATTAACACAGAACAACATCAGATAACTGTTTACAATAACCTGCAGGCTGTTAAAGCCAAGGTCGCCGCACAGGTATCCTATCTTATCTCTCAGTCCAAATGCCGGGGCATTTTTCACATTTTCAATATATGCTATATTCCGTTTCTTCGCTGCTTCCATACTTTTCTTTCCTTCTTCTGTAGTAGACATAACTGTTGGACTGAATAATAATACGCGGAAGAACACTGTACCTTACAGGAAGCTTTTCATTCTTAACGATATTATTAAACAGCAGTTTCAGAGCCTGATATCCTACACTGAAGGGTTTTTTATCAATCACAGCGTCCAGCGCGCCTGTCTGCAATGCCTGACAGCTTTCCTCAAACAGTTCGCTTCCAATCACCGTTCCTGCATTTCTTCGTATCTTCGGATCAATTCTGAGAAATGCCGCTGTATGACGGGCACATGTAAAGTATATGCCTGACGGGTACTCTCCTTCTGACAGCTCCCGGGCGATTCGTTCTGACTGCTCTTCATTCAGTTTCAGTGCAGTTATACTGCACCTCAGTTCCGGACGTCTGCATTTTAATTCTTCTGCAAATACAGCTGCATTCTTATCTGCAAACGGAAGATCCTGACTGAATATCTTTATGTTTCCCTCCCCAACTGTCATCTTGTCCATAAGCTCTGCGGCCATTTTACCTGCAAGCTCTTCATCCGGACCTACCAGACAGGAGTATTGCGTATCATCCCGGCATTTCTGCAGAATGACAACAGGAATCCGTTTTCCCATAATACGGTTCAAAATAGCGGTATACCGCCTGTCATCTCCCAGATCCTCTTTATAAACGATTACTCCATCATAGCGAAATGGCCGTTCCTGATAAATATTATTCAGACAGGATAAAAATACCATACTCTCCAAATCATAAGCCGGATAATAATATTCCTGAAAAATAATATTATAGGGTTCAACCTCTTCTCTTTCCTGAAAATATCCATTCAGAATCTCCTGAACATACAGATGGCTGTCTGCATCGCTTTTTGGAAAAATCACCGCAATATGGATTGGTTTTTTTCGAAGGGAAGACGCTACATAATTAATCTCGTATCCCTGCTGTTTTGCAATTTCCATAATGCGTGTCCGCAGCTGTTCGCCGCAGCCTTCCTTGCCATTCAGCACCCGGTGTACAGTTGTGATAGAAACGCCTGCTGTTTCTGCAATTTGCTTCAGTGTGGTTGTTGATCTGCTCATTTTTTCAGTTCCTTTGCTGGCCAGCGAAAACTGTTAAGTAAACGTTAACGTAAATGTTTTCGTTATCGTTTACTTTTGGGTTACAATTTCTATGTTACCTGTTATATATGGGAATGTAAACGTATTTTTCCACAATAATTTTACATCGTTTTTGTGCATTATATACAATTTTTCCGTATTTTCCCCTTCTTTATCCTGTTTTTTCAATCTTTCGGAAACATTCTTTCCCTCATCGCACATCCTTCTCCTATTTCTGTCCGGACGATCCGCTTCGTTCCCATTTTTCCCTTTCTTTTTTTTCCGAAAAATTTACTCAAAAATGTGTTCTCATCTTTTGTTTCTTACATCCGTTTTAGAAGCCTCCATACTGCCTCCCTCCTGCCAGAATGACCTTGAAACGGTTGTTCATATCAAACTTATTTTCCAGAACCTTTAAAGCCCTTTCCGACTGCAGTCCCCTGCAATACAGGAAAAAACACAAGCTTCATTCTCCGAATGATCAAGGGGAATAAAAAAAGGAAAGGCGAACATTCATCGTCTTTCCTTTCTTAATTTCTTAACTTTCCATCTGCCGTCCCAGAAATCCGGCGGCAGTGACTGCCAGCTTCATTTCCATCTCGCCAAACCGTGCCTTTGGTTCCCGGCTCATAAGGGATACAGAACCAATGGCGTCCCCTTCACAGATAATAGGAGCAATCACCTGGGCGGTAATGCCCTCCAGCTCTTCATCTACCAGCTGAATCACATTTTTTTCATCCTTTCCGGCTTGATAGGTGATACGGTCGTTGATGGCCTGCTCCAGAGAACGGCTTATAGTCTTTTGCAGCAGCTCCTTTCTGGAGCCGCCCGCCACAGCCACTACCTGATCCCGGTCTGTAATACAGACGATCAGTCCGGTAGACTGGGCCATGGCATCTGCATACTGGCCTGCAAAAGCAGTGAGCTCCATCATGGGAGAATACTTCTTTAAAATAATCTCTCCCTCACGGTCTGTAAAAATCTCGAGAGGCGTTCCTTCACGCAGCCGAAGGGTGCGCCGGATTTCCTTGGGTATTACCACCCGCCCCAGATCGTCGATTCTTCTTACAATTCCTGTAGCTTTCATTTCGCAGTTTCCTCCATTTTACATCTTTGTACTCTTTCTGAAATCATTGAAAAGTACCTCCATTTATCCTTAAGACTGGTTGTAAATGTAGTATTTGTAAATGGTGGGATTTTATGCGCGAAATTTACTTCTCACTCCCCCTCCGGATACTCCACCACATAAAATTCATATCCGTTCACCACGGTCGTACTTCCATATGTATCCTTCCGTTTAAATTTTCCTCCGTAATTGGCATGGACATGGCCGTGGAAGAAAAATTTCGGGTGGTATTTATCCATCAGGGTAAGAAATGCTTTAAAGCCCCGGTGAGGCAGATCCTCCATATCATTCAGGCCGAAGGCCGGCGCATGGGTTACAAGGATATCAAAGCCTCTGTGCCAGAGAAGCTTCCATCTCAGCTTTCGGACGCGGGCCCGCATCTGGCGCTCTGTGTACTGGTTGGCCGAGCCCGGAATATATTCCATAGAACCTCCCAGCCCCAGGATCCGGACTCCCTTATACACATAAATATCGTCCTCAACGCAGATACAGCCCTCCGGCGGCTTATAGGCGTATTTATTGTCATGGTTGCCCCTTACATAAACTAAAGGCGCATGACACACGCTGGCAAAAAAAGTCAGATATTCCGGCGGAAGATCTCCGCAGGAAATCAAAAGGTCAATATCCTTAATCCTCTCAGGATCATAATATTCATACAGGAGCTTTGACTCCTGATCTGATAAAATCATTATATTCATACCGCTATTTCTCCGTCTGTACACTCTCGTCTACACGGATGCCCTGAAGCTGCATCCGTTCTCTTGCCTCGTCATTCAATTCTTCTAGATCCGGCACGCGTCCCACTACATTTTCAGCCAGCCAGTTCATGGTTACAATATCTTCTGAGCGCAGACGTTCTCCCTCCTGCATCGGATGATTCCCTCCTGGTCATACATGAAACCGTCAAAGGGATGAAAGCTTCCGGAACGAACGGAATTTTTCAGAAATTCAATCAGGCGCAGCGTACCGTGAGGCAGGTTTCCGGAACAGATTACGTCGATCACATCTGCCGACATTCCCCACCAGTAATTAACCGCTTTTTTGCCCTTTCTGGCTTCCAGCTCCTCATTGCTTTCAAAGGCCAGCTGGATCATCTGCTCGTAGAATTTCCCCCAGTTCCAGATAGGCGAAGCCAGATTGAAAACCTCTCCATTATCTTCCTGTACATAAAGGCCGTATTCCCTGGACGGATGTCTGGGGATAATCATATCCTTTCCGGAAATGTACCGGATCCCCTGTTCTCTCAGCCGTTCTGCCGCTGTCTTTTCATGGTTGATCCTGCGCCATTCCAGATATACCTTTACATAAGGGTTGATCATCCGCGCGCCCATGGCAAAGCGTTGATATCTGCAAGAATCCCATAGGTGGGCTGATCTGCAATATACCCCAGCTTATCCTCTCTGGAAACGGCTGCCGCTATAGCTCCCATAAGGAATTTTGCCTCATACATCCTTGCATAATACGTACAGATAGAGGAATAGGACATATTTACAGAACAGTTGTAAATCTTTACCTCAGGATGCAGAATGGCGGATCTCACGCTCTGATTTACCATCTTGGAATTTGTTGTAAATATCATGGTGCAGCCGGCCTGAACCAGTTTTTCTATGGCCCGGGCGATATCCCCTTCTGTATCTGCCCCTTCGATAACTACCGTGGAAATACGCCCCTCAAAGGCCTCCTCCAGATACTGCCGCCCCAGCTCATGGCCGTAATTCCAGCTGGAATTTTCAATGGTATCCGCATAAACAAATCCGATTTTCAAATGCTCCGGCATATCATCTGCCGGAAGAAGCCATTTCCATATGGACGGTTTATGCTCCGTTTCCATTTCCTCCGGTTCTTCGATCAGCTCTACCTTCCGTCCCCGGTTAGCAAGCTGGATCTCTTCCCAAATTTTCATCAGCGCCCGGTACATTTCCCGTTCTGTCTGTCCTTTTACGCTGTCGTAACCGTAGATTTCGATATAGACTAAAAACGCATCTCCCTCTGTGAGCTGAAGCTGATCCCCATGGGCCATACTGTAGGCCTTTGCAAAACGCCCGTAGGAGGAGCGGAAAAATAAACGTTCCTCCTGAGTCCAGACCTGATCCGGCTCCATTCCCATCAGTTCCAAAAGCTTCTTATAGCTGCCTTCCTTGCTGAACCATACATCACAGTTTGAAGAAATGCGGTAAAATCCAGAAATTCATAATACAGCCTGTTTTCCTTGTCATCTGTACGTTTGGGGATCAGGCGCGTTACGCTTCCCGGTATGCTGTAGGCACCCAGATATTTCATTACACTGACCCGCTTATTTCCCTCCTGAACGTAAAACTGATTCATAAATTCGTAGGCAACAACCGGTTCCTGGATTCCCTCCTCTACCTGATACTTGTAAAGGGATGTCCATTTAGCCCCAAATTCGGACCGTTCCGGCAAAAGGGGCATAAAATTACTGGCAAAGGAGCTGGAACGCTCTGCCGTCTTTGTCCCTACCATTTTTGCCAGAGGAATATCCATTACCCCCAGATTGACAGTTGCTACAATATCTGTATTCGCCAGAATGTTATCCAGCACGGGAAGGTATGGATACTCGCCTCTTGCTAAAGCATCCTGATACCGCTTTCTTCCCATTTTCAATGCATATCCATAATCTGTATCCGGCATAACCGCTACCTCCTGTCTCCTGCTTTTTAATCTGACCCGTTTCCGCCCGGTTCCTTCTGCCCCAGCTTCCCCAGCTGCTCCAGCATAGTTCTGGCCTTTTCCAGCATGATTAAGCTGTCGCTGTTTTTATTCTTTCGGTCCACATAGTGAAATACCGGCGTTTCTCCCGGCACCAGCTTTAATTCTCCCTTATAAGACTGCACAAAATCCGGAATCCTGGTCACATCCAGTTTCGCCTTCTGATACATGGTAAGACGGATTTCCTGGCGGTTTACAAATACCTCTGTCACATAGGCTCTGTGTGCCAGAGCCCGCACCATGGCAATCTTTAAAAGATTCTCTACGCTCTTTGGGATATCTCCAAATCGGTCTAAGAGTTCATCCTGCATATCCATATATTCCTCATCCGTTTCAATGGTGGAAATCCTCTTGTAAATATCCAGCTTCTGATATTCATTTTTAATATAAGACGGAGGAATGTAGGCGTCAATATCACATTCTACCGAAGTTTCGTAAAGATCCGCCTCTGTTTCTTCCCCTTTCAATGCAAGCACTGCCTGATTAAGCATTTTGCAGTACAGATCGTATCCGACAGCCTCCATATGCCCGTGCTGTTCTGCACCCAGAAGATTTCCTGCCCCACGGATTTCCAGATCCCGCATCGCAATCTTGATGCCTGAGCCCAGCTCCGTAAACTCGCGGATCGCCTGAAGGCGCTTTTCTGCTTCTTCCTTTAAAAGCTTATCTCTCTTATACATGAGAAACGCATAAGAAACCCGGTTAGAACGTCCCACACGGCCCCTGAGCTGGTACAGCTGAGAAAGTCCCAGACGGTCTGCATCATGGATGATCATCGTATTGGCATTGGAAATATCCAGTCCGGTCTCAATAATCGTTGTTGACACCAGCACATCAATTTCCCCGTTGATAAAGTCCGTCATGATCCGTTCCAGCTCATGTTCTTTCATCTGTCCGTGGGCAAAGGTCACAACCGCATCCGGCACCATAGCCTGGATCTTTCCTGCTACCTCATCAATATCTGTTACACGATTGTATACATAATACACCTGTCCATTCCGGGCCAGTTCCCGGTTAATGGCCTCCCGTACCATTTCCTCATTATACTCCATTACATAGGTCTGAATGGGAGTACGGTCCACCGGCGGCTCCTCTAACACACTCATATCCCGGATTCCGGCCAGACTCATATGAAGGGTTCTGGGGATCGGCGTAGCGGTCAGGGTCATTACGTCCACATTTTCCTTCATCTGCTTGATCTTTTCTTTGTGTGTCACGCCAAATCGCTGCTCTTCATCTATGATCAAAAGTCCCAGATCCTTAAACTGCAGGTCTTTTGAAAGAACCCTGTGCGTACCGATTACGATATCCACCAGCCCTTTCCGCAGCCCCTCCAGAGTTTTCTTCTGCTGGGCCGGAGTACAGAACCGGCTCATCATCTCGATTCTAACTGGAAAATCTTTCATCCTCTGAACAAAGGTATTGTAATGCTGCTGGGCCAAAATCGTAGTAGGCACCAGATATACCACCTGCTTGCTGTCCTGTACTGCCTTAAACGCGGCCCGCAGGGCGATTTCTGTTTTTCCGTATCCCACGTCGCCGCAGATCAGACGGTCCATGATCTTTGGGCTTTCCATATCCGTTTTTACAGCGTCAATGGCGTCTAACTGATCCTCTGTTTCATCATAGGGGAACAGCTCCTCAAACTCCTTCTGCCACACCGTATCGCTGCCGTACTGGAAGCCCTTCTGCTCCTGACGGGCCGCATAAAGCTTTACCAGATCCTTTGCGATTTCCTGAACGGCACCCTTTACCTTTGCCCTGGTTTTGTCCATTCAGAGCCTCCCAGACGGTTGAGCTTTGGCTTTTTCGCCTCTGAGCCCGCATATTTCTGGATACTCTCCAGCCGGGTGGCAGGCAGATACAGATTGCCTCCATCTCCGTATTCAATCTTGATATAATCCTTTACCACCTTGTCCCGCTCTACCTTTTCAATTCCCCGGTAGATACCAAGGCCGTGCTCCTCATGGACTACATAATCTCCCACGGACAGCTCGGAAAAGCTCTGGATCGCCCGGCCCTGATAGCTCTGCTTCTTCCGTTTCTTTTTCTTCTTTTCCACCCCGAACATATCGCCCTCGGTAATGAAAACAAATTTAAGCAGAGGATATTCAAAGCCCCGGTGGAGATTTCCGTAGGTAACCATGATCTCTCCCGGAAGAACCTTCCGTTCTGCGCGGCTTTCCTCTCCTTCCGTCTCTCCGTCCGGACAGTAGGCCCGTAGATCATATTCCCGTAAATCCCCTGCCAGACGGCTGGCTCTTGTACGGGAGGCAGATAAAAGCACCACCCGGTAGCCTTCCTTTTTCCAGCGGGTCAGATCCTTAATTAAAATTTCAAAACTGTTCTGGTAAGAATTTACATTTCTCACATCAAAGCTGAACTTATGGTTCACCTTCATTCCCGGCAGCTTCTGATCCAGCCCTGTGAGCATAATGCTGTACGGCCCCTGAAGCCTTCCGAGAACCTGTCCTGCGGGATAGAGAAGCTCTGTCTGTCCCGGCAGCAGGTATCCCTTTCCAACCGGTGAACCATGCTTTCACGAAATTCCAGCTCGATTGTTTCTCCCCGCTCCTTCAGCCGGCCCGGCTCGTCTAAATAAACAACACAGTCCCCTTGAGGAAAATAATCGGAAAATGATACAGTTTCTGGACAGAAATACCGGATATAGCCATCCAGTCCGCCTCTCCAGCCCTCACGGATCCCTTCTGTCAATTCCCGTATGATTCCCTTAATCCGGATGGCTTCCTCACGGCGTTTCTGTCCCTCCAAAGCCTTCACATAAGAGGCCGTTTCCTCCTCCAAACGCTTTATCCCTTTCTCCAGCTGTCCTTTCGTTAAGACAGTTTCCGATGCAGGATAGATTACAACCCGGTCTAACTGTTCTACCGACCTCTGGCTTTCCGGATCAAAGGTACGGATGGAGTCCACCTCATCATCCCACAGTTCAATGCGCACCGGAACTTCCTCGGTGAGCGGAAAAATATCTATGATGCCTCCCCGGATGGAAAACTGGCCCATACCGTCTACCTGGCCCGTACGCTCATATCCCAGCTCTGTAAGCCGCTCCTTCCACTGATCCAGCTCAATAACCTGTCCGCATTCCACGGTCACTGCATGCTGCTTTAAAAATGCCAGAGGCATGAGATGATCCATCAGACCGTCGATTGTCGTTACAACTACACCGCCCTCATCCTCCATCAGATGGCGCAGTACAGAGATCCTCTGCCGGGTCATCAGATTTCCATGAATATCCGCAGCATAAAAAAGCAGATCCTTGGCCGGATAAAGCCAGACCTGCCGGGTAAAACTGCGGAAATCATCATAGATTTCCTTGGCCCTCTGCTCATCATAGGTAACAACCAGCTTCCAGGGAAATCCCCCGTCCTCCCCCAGCTCATGCATGAGGTGAACCTTCTGGGATTCCAGCGTCCCGGCCGCCTGCAGAGGCCCCTTTGCCTTTTTTAAAGCCTCCAGAATATTTTCATACTCCTGTAATTCCAGTAACGGATTTTCCATGATTTCCCTTTCTGCCTTTCCTTGATAATATTGAAGTTTCCGTACATTACAGTGTGACCTGCTGTCTGATACCCAGAGCGACTTTGGAGACCATTAGTAAACCTTAGAAAAATCTCAGTCTCCTAGGTTTTCTTATGGTCGGAGACCGGAGCTCTGGGTATCAGACTGCGGGGTGCGCTGTAATGTGCGGAAACTCACTCCTTATGCCCATTAAACTGATTCATCGCCGCCTCAGCCCCGTGTGTGATCATCACCTGAGCTGCTTTCGCCGCTGTCTTAAAGGCTTCTTCCATCACCCTTCTGTCCTCAGCAGAAAAACGGCCAAGCACATAGTCCGCCAGATCCATTCTAGGCGGCTTAGCCCCTACGCCTACCTTAATCCGGGGAAATTCCTGGATTCCCAGATGGGCAATGATGTTCTTTATTCCATTATGTCCTCCGGCGCTGCCCTTTCTGCGGATCCGGAGCTGTCCCGGCTCCAGACTGATATCGTCATATATTACAATGATATGCTCCGGATCGATTTTGTTGAAATCCGCCGCCTCCTGACACTTTCACCGCTTAAATTCATAAAGGTCTGGGGCTTTAAAAGGATTACCTTTTCTCCACCGATGAGGCCTCTGCCATAAAGCCCCTTAAACTTCTTCTCCTCCACCGATGTATTGAGCATATCTGCCAGCACATCCAGGGTATCAAAACCTGCATTGTGTCTTGTCTTATCATACTCCCTTCCAGGATTTCCCAAACCAACGATCAAATACATATATCTGTTTTCCTCTTTCTTTATCTCAAAATTTATCCTCTTCCGCAGAAAAATGCCTGCGGTGCTGCATTGTCTGTCCATATGTCCGCCGTATACAGACACGCCCATAAGCGCTAGACTCCCGCACATGGGGTGTCTAACGCTTATCTTTTCTTTATTCTATCAAATTATAAGTGGATTGTAAATGCAGTGCGGCAGATCCGACCATCCAGCCTTTACGCCGCATCCGGTTCCTGATATTCCCTGGTCTCTGCCATAGTTTCTCTGGCCCGTTTTTCTGTAAAGAGTCCGCACTCCACCAGACGCTCCAGCACCTGCTCCTGGCGCTTGGCAGCCAGTGCCGGATTTACTGTGGGGGCATATTTGGAAGGAGCATTGGGAACACCGGCTAACAGAGTGCTCTCATAATCGTCCATATCCTCAGGAGCCTTTCCAAAGTAACCCTCACTGGCATCCTTAATGCAGTAGTATCCGTTTCCAAAGTAAATAGTATTCACATAAAGCTCAAGAATCTCATTTTTACTGTATTCCTTTTCCAGAGCAAAAGCCATAAATACCTCTGCCGCCTTGCGCTCCATCTTCTTTTCCTGTGTAAAATACAGGTTCTTTGCCAACTGCTGGGTAATGGTGCTTCCGCCTTCCACAAAAGTGCCTGCCCTTATATCATTGATAACCGCACGGGTAATGGCGATGGGGTCAATACCGATATGACCGTAAAAGCGGTGGTCTTCCACAGAGAGAACCGCATCTACATACGTTTCCGGAAGCTCTGCAAATTCCGTATAGTTTTCCTTGGAACGGATCTGCTCTACCTTGTCCTTAAGGCTGATCTGGCTGATGGCATCTCTGTACATATCATAGCCCTTCATGCCTACATTTACGCAGATACAAATAACCGCTGCCGCCATGATGCCAATGGTCCACTTAAGACCCCTTTTTAATATGTTCCAGTTTTTACCGGTTCTCATCTGTCCACCTTCTTTCTCTTTCGTACGTTTATTTCTTATAATATCATTCTAGCACATTCTCCCCCTTGTGTCCTTGAGAAAGCATTAAAGAACTCTAACATAAATCTGACGCTTTCTGAAATATTTTCTAAAGATATTCCCCATTCATCTGGAATCCATGCTAAAATAGAGCCGTAAAACACACAAGGAGAATTTTTATCATGGAAACAGTTAAAAAGAACCGTTCCGGTACAACGGATCTGACCGTGGGACGCCCCCTGGCTCAGATCCTTCGTTTTGCCCTTCCTCTGGTGCTGGGTACACTTTTTCAGCAGCTCTACAGCTTTGCAGATACCATTATTGTAGGCCGCTGTCTGGGAACCGACGCCCTGGGAGCTGTAGGAACCACCTACTCCCTGAACTTTCTGATCCTTGGCTTTATCCAGGGAGCCTGTGTGGGATTCGGCATCCCGGCAGCCGAATCCTTTGGAGCAAAGGATCATAAAAATCTGGAGCGCTTCCTCATCAACGGAGCCGCCCTCTGCATTGGGCTCAGCGCTGTCTTTACTGTTGTCACCACCCTGACGGCCCTCCGCCCTAAAGCTCATCCACACGCCGCCTGAGCTCTTTGATGATGCCTCTCTTTATATCCGCATCATTTTCCTGGGAATTCCTGCTACGGTTCTGTACAACTACTCCTCCAGCGTCCTGCGGGCCATGGGAGATTCCAGACATCCCTTTTATTTCCTTTTGGCCTCCAGTCTCCTGAATATTGCCCTTGACTGGATTTTAATCGTTCCTTTCGGAATGGGAGTAGACGGAGCAGCCATCGCTACTGTAATCAGCCAGGCCCTCAGCGGCCTGCTCTGTACCTGGTGGTTCTTCTCCAAAACTGCAAAAGGACACGGCCTGAGCTTTACTAAAAATAAGCTGCGCCTTTCCTCCCACCACTGCAAAAAGCTGGCCTACATCGGCCTTCCCATGGGCTTTGAATACTCCGTTTCCGCCATTGGAGCCGTTATTATGCAGGACGCCATCAACCTCTTGGGAAGTACTGCCGTAGCCGCACAGACCGCGGGAGAAAAAATCCGCCAGATGTTCACCCTTCCCATGGAAAGCGTGGGTATGGCTATGGCAACCTATGCCGGCCAGAACCACGGTGCAGAGGCGCACCGACCGCATCCGCCAGGGTATAAAGGACGGCTGCAAAATCCAGCTGTGCTACTGCGCTGCCGCCTGGACCGCCATTTTCCTGTGCAAAGGTTTTTCCGTCGGGCTGGTGCTAGGAGACGCAGACCCGGCAGTCACTGCCGGAGCGCTGGAATACTTAAGCGTTATGAGCCTTCTGTTCTGCTTCCACGGCCTCTTAATGATCTTCAGAAATACCCTTCAGGGCCTTGGATACAGTATGCAGGCTGTTATATCCGGCATCGGCGAGCTGGTCGGACGAAGCCTTGGAGGCCTTCTGGCAGTAACAAAGCTGGGATATCTTGGCATCTGTCTGGCCAATCCATTGCATGGGCCTTAGCCATGTTTTACTGTATTTTTATGGTAACACGGGTAATGAAAAAAGAACGGTAGACCCCTTTTCATAACTATGATAGACTATAGTTATATTCGTTCTGGGCCTTATTTACCATCAGGCTTTGAATCTCAAAGAGAGGAGAATTTCTTATGAGCAAAAATAATCTGTATGATGTAATCATCATCGGTGCCGGCCCTTCCGGCATCTTCTGCGCCTATGAGCTGATCCGTCAGAAACCGGAACTTAAGATCCTTATGGTCGAAAAGGGCCGTCCCATTGAAAAACGTGTCTGCCCCAAGCGCACTACCAAGGTCTGTGTAGGCTGCAAGCCCTGTTCCATCACAACTGGATTTGCAGGCGCCGGGCATTTTCCGACGGAAAGCTTTCACTGTCTCCAGATGTAGGCGGAAACCTGCCCGAAATCCTGGGGTATGACGAGACGGCTGCGCTTTTAAAGGATTCTGATGACATTTATCTGAAATTCGGGGCAGACAAAAATGTATACGGCATTGACAAGCAGAAGGAAATCGAAGAAATCCGCCGCAAAGCCATCAACGCCAACTTAAAGCTCATCGAATGCCCCATCCGTCACCTGGGTACAGAGGAAGGCTACAAAATCTATACCCGCCTTCAGGAGCACCTGCTGGCTCAGGGCATTGAGATGAAATTTAACACCATGGTAAAGGACATCCTGATCGACGGCGATACCGTAAAGGGTATTGTAACGGACAAAGATGAAACCTTCTGCGCACCGGAGATCGTAGCTGCCATTGGCCGCGAGGGTTCTGACTGGTTCTCCCATGTCTGCGATAACCACCACATTGAGACAAAGGTTGGAACCGTGGATATCGGCGTCCGCGTTGAAGTCCGCGACGAGGTTATGAAATTCCTCAACGAAAACCTTTATGAGGCCAAGCTGGTCTACTACACACCTACTTTTGACGATAAGGTACGTACCTTCTGCAGCAATCCTTCCGGCGAAGTAGCTACCGAATACTATGAAAACGGCCTTGCAGTAGTAAACGGCCATGCATATAAATCACAGGAATATAAGACAAACAATACCAATTTTGCCCTTCTGGTAAGCAAAAACTTCACCCGTCCCTTTAACGAGCCCATCGAGTACGGCAAACACATTGCGCAGCTCTCCAATATGCTCTGCGGAGGCAGGATCATGGTCCAGACCTTCGGCGACTTCCAGAGAGGCCGCCGCACCACAGAGGAGCGCCTCTGCCGCAACAACCTGATCCCAACCTTAAAGGATGCGGTTCCCGGCGATCTGTCCCTTGTATTCCCCTACCGCATTATGACGGATATCAAGGAAATGATCCTGGCCCTGGACAAGGTCACTCCCGGTATTGCCAGCGATGAAACCCTGCTCTACGGCGTAGAAGTTAAATTCTACTCCAACAAGGTAGTGGTTGATAAAGACTTTGAAACCAGCGTACATGGACTGAGAGCCATCGGCGATGGCGCTTCTGTTACCAGAGGACTGCAGCAGGCTTCTGCAAACGGTATCAGCGTGGCGAGAAGTATTTTGAAGAGGATGTAAAAACCGCCCAGCCGGAATCGACTTTTCCGATTCCGGCTGGACGGCCTTTTTATATCTTTATTCTTCTTCCAGACAATGTGCCCCATTGGTAGCGATCACCTTCTGATACCAGTAATAGCTATCCTTTGGAATTCTTGCCAGATCCTTGATGTCCTCATCATCACGGTTTACATACACCAGACCATAGCGCTTCTGGTAACCATTACTGGTGCTGAGTACATCCACAAAGGACCATGGCAGGAAGCCTCTTACGTCCACTACCAGCTCAATAGCTCTGTGAATTGCCTGAAGGTGCTTGGTCCAGTAATCGATACGGTAATCATCATGTACCTTTCCGTCCTCCAGAACATCTCTTGCACCCAGACCATTCTCTGTGATGATCATCGGGATCTCATAGCGCTGATAAATATCACGCAGAAGGTACTGCATACCCGTTGGATCAATAGTCCAATCCCAGTCATTTGTATCCGCATTCGGATTCTTCATGTACTGATAGAAATCAGGCATTACCTCATAAGCTCCCATAGCGCCCTTCTTGCCGCTTAAGTTGCTCCTAGCCTCTGTCAGCTCATTCTTATCAGCATCCGGGAAGCGCACGCACTTGCTTGCATAGTAGTTTACGCCCAGGAAGTCCAGCATTCCCTCACGGATAATCTCCATATCTCCCTCTTCGATCACAGGAGCCATTCCATGCTCTTCCAGATAGCGGAATGCACCTACGGGATATTTGCCCTTAAAATAAATATCCAGGAAGAAGTGGTTCTTTAAATCCTCTGCATTTAACATAGCCAGCATATTTTTCGGAGTGGAATCCAGTCCGTATACCGGAGAATATCCGATGGCTGCACCGGAACGTCCGCCTTCTACCAGCTCATGGATCAGCTTGCTGATCTTTGCCTGTCCCAGATTCATATGGTGGTTGATCTGGAATTTCACCTGAGGATCCCCATGGTATTTCTCAGGCACATAATTCTTCTTTTTCCAGAATTCCACAATAATACTCTGCTCATTGATAATCAGCCAGTCTTTGATCCTGTCGCCGTATCTGCGGATCAGGAACTCTCCGTAAGCCACAAAATCATCCACGCTCTGGCGGCTTATCCAGCCGTCATATTTGTCTACAAGAGCCATTGGCATATCGTAGTGGTAAATGGTAGGGATCGGCTTAATTCCATTTGCTACCAGCTCATTTACCAGGTTGTCATAAAACTCCAGGCCCTTTGGGTTTACTTCTCCAACGCCGTCCGGGAAAATTCTTGACCAGGAAAAGGAAAAACGGTATGCAGTAAAGCCGCATTCCTTCATCAGCGCGATGTCTTCTTTATAGCGGTGATAGTGATCACTGGCTACGCTTGCATCTGCAAAGCCGGTTCCGCGGTTTAAAATGTCCATCTGGGACAGCTTCTTTCCGTCCTCTTCTGCTGCTCCCTCTACCTGATAAGCACTTGTAGAAGCTCCCATAAAAGCCTTCCGGCATCGTCTTTCTGATATCTGCGCTCATAGTTCCTCCTTTATGCATTCATTTTATTGTAGAAACTTTCAAATACCTGGATCATTTTCTCTGACAGGTGGATCTCTGACATAACGGTCATCAGAGTATCCTGTGCATGGTTAAACAGCAGGCTTGGCTGAATGGTTTCTGTTCCCGCGATCTCAGACTGGATCATCTCTGTCTGAGCATTGTGAGCTGCACAAATATGGTTATTTGCCTCCTCCATATGCTCCTTTGCTCCTGCAAAATCAAATGCTGCTACACAATCTAATGCCTTTCCGGCTGCATTTCTGGCATCACCTGCAGAAATTACGATCTGCATGGCAACCTGAACGACCTTATCATCATCCTTAAACATCATTTCTCCCACTTTTATTTCTCTCCTTTCTGAAAAGCAGCGCCCCCAAAACCAGGGAACGCCGCCATATGTTTTAAGTCCTCTGCATCAGCCTGCAGCCTGTGTTTCTTCCTCTACGCACTGTCTCTCATATACTTTGTAGAATGGATACCAGGTCAGCAGATACAGGATAAACAGTACGATATACACCGGAACGGCTCTCCAGTCTCCCGTAATCATCACACTGGAAAACGGAGCCGGGATCTGTCCTACCTGAACCATCTTGGAAGGAATATTTAACAGGCCATAGTGCATGGTCAGCCATACAACTGTAGGACCAACGATACTATTGATCAGGATCGGAAGCATTAACAGAGGGTTAAATACAACCGGTGCGCCGAACATTAACGGTTCGTTGATATTGAACAAAGAAGGTCCGATACAGATCTTACCCATGGTTTTAAGCTTCTTGCTCTTGGAACCCAGCATCAGCACGTTTAAAGGAAGTGTACCGCCGCGGCCGCCCATGGTGATCAAAGCAGCTGTAAATACGGCCTCGCTGGTAGCGATATTCATAGGAACGCCGCCGTTTGCCACAGCCTCGATATTCTCTGCGATCGCCACCATAAAGATAGGAGTGGTAACTGCATTGAATACCCAGCTGGAAATACCCATTGAGTAGAAAATAACCGGTACAAAGCAGATCAGGATAAAGCCGGGAAGTGTCTGAGCGCCCTTCTGAAGAGGCATAAAGAAGCTTACCAGAATATTGTAAAGATCCAGCTTTAATACGTTTGCAAAGATCATCGCCAGTCCCAGAGTAATGGTAATGGGAATGATATTGTTGATCCAGTCGCTTACAAAGTCCGGAAGCGTATCATTGTTTTCCAGTACATGAAGGTTTGCATAGATGTGGAATACAATGGCAACGAAAAGACCTACTACGATACCCATCATGATACCGGCAGCGCCGATACGGCCGTTATCAATCTGGAAGATTCCGTCTACTACCTGAGGACGGCAAAGCAGCAGGTACGCTGCAATGGAGATCAGCGATGCATTGATCTGATACTGTCCATGTCCCAGCTTGATCATGGCCTCATGGGTAACAAAGAAAGCTACGAAGATTGCCAGCAGTCCAAAGGAGAAATTCGCAATGGGACTTAAATCAGGAAGCGCCGGGATATAGGAACGGAATACGTTGTAGAAGAAGATCAGGGAACCGGTCAAAATGATCGGAAGAACCTTCTTCATGGTACTTGCCACGGTATCGATCCATGGATTTGCAAAAACCTGCCGGGCCTTAGGAGCAAATACGTCCGAAAGCCATGTCATTAAACCATTCATCTGTACTTATCCATCCTTTCTTGCAGCTACCTTCTCTGCCAGCTCAACCAGTGCGGCTCCGTCCAGAGAAGAATAAATCTCTGCCGGGATCAGCTCTACCTGGATTCCATGGGGTGCGCACTCCTCTGTCAGCTTCGGAACAGCGCTTGCATAGTGGGGACCAACTAACAGTACATCCATCTTGTCCATGTACTCGCTTACCACACTCTCACTTCTGGCTTCCACAGTCATGTCCAGCTTTTTCTTCTTTGCTGCCTGTCTTGCCTTCTGTGCCAGGAATCCGCTGGAGAATCCAGCTCCGCAGCATAATAACACTCTGATCGTACCCATAATTGTTACCTCCTTAGTTTGGTTAATGTGTTTTATATACTACCGGTTCTGAAGCTCATCTCTCTCCGCCCAGTCAATAATATCCATCAGGGTATCATAACTCCGGGTTTCCAGAAGATGGTTCATACAGCCCTCGTCCATCATAAAACTGGGGGCAATCCGGTAAAATTCCTCCAGGTTTTCCTTATTAACCGAAACGGATAAAAGAAATACCACCTGTACCTCATAAATATGCCAGAGCACCGGCTTTTCCAAAAGCGCCACGCAGACAAAAGTATCCTTCGTCACCGGCTGATAGGGATGAGGAATTGCAATCTGAGGACAGAAGTCTGTCTGCATCAGATTTCTCTTTCGTACGGAATCCTCAAAATCCGGCGGAAGTTCCCGCACTCTGCGGATGCGCCCGCACAGCTCATGGAGGATCTCCTCTCTGCTGTTTCCCTTTATATTGGTAAAAAAGAGCGACCGGTCAAAATACGATCGGATTCCGCCTTTCCTGCTGCTTTTCAGCAGCCGTTCCACCCCTCCGCATTGCGCCTGTCAAAAAATACTGTACCTGACATACTGGAACCGGAATGGCTGTTTTACGGGAACCGTAGAAAATACATAATCTATATTAGAAAAATCCCAGGATGCCAGAGATCCGATATCACAGGCTTCTACCCGGTCCAGATAATCTCCGAACATTTCCCGAAACCGATATTCAAAAAGCTTAGCACTACCGGAACCGGAGGCGCACACAAGAAGGATATTCCTCTTGTACCTCTGTCTGTCCTGCCGTTTTAACGAAAGGGCAAAACACAGGGCCAGGTATCCAATCTCTGCCTCAGGGACTATGGTGTGGAAATACTCCGACAAAACCGTAGACGCATGGGCCGCCACTGCATAGGGAAAGCTGTATACCTCTTTAATCTCCTTTAAAATGGGGTTGTCCATTTTCAGTCGGTACTGCAGGCGGATCCGCAGCGATACCATGTGAAGTCTCAGGGATGTATTTAAATCAAAATCCGATGCCAGATCCAGATTATATGTCTGCTTGACGCTTTCAAGCATCCGGTTCACCAGCTGATTAATCTCCATATCAATAAAAACGCTGCTTCTGTCTCCGGCCAAAATTTTTTTCTTTCCCAGAAGCTGGATCGCCATGTATTTAATCTCAGGAACCGGAAGACAGATTCCAAAAGCCTCTTTCAGTCCTTCCGCACAAAGCCTTGCGGCACGGATATCGCCTTCATGAAGCAGGTCGCTGTGCTTCATCTCCTCCAACGGAATCACACAGCCCCGTCCCCAGCGGTACAGAGCGATCTGCACCTGCAGGACAATATTAGGGATATCCATTTCATAGATGGTTTCCCCACATTGTTTTACACTGCTTAGAATCTCATTGCGGATCTGTTCCCCATCCCAAAATGTATGATAAATTTCCTTAAACCACTGATCGTTGAACTCATAAAATGCCGCGCTCATACAAAGCCGTATGGAGAATTCATCCCCCTGGATCTTAAGACCGTAATAGGGTTTTCTTTCAAGAGCCAGATGATGCTTATTTAAATACTGCTCGACTCCTTTTAAATCAAGGGACAACGTTTTTCTGGATATATAGAGCCGTTCGCAGAGCTCCTCCGCCTTCACTCCGGAAGCATCGGCAAATAATCGGGCCAGAATAAATTCTATCCTCTCTTTTCCGGTCTCCGGAAGCAGGGCTGAGGTTCTTCCCTTTATAAACTCCTGATAGCGCTCCGGTTCCTTTACGCAAAGCCTGAGTCCAAGACCTCTGCGGCGTTCTATGGCAGCTCCGTTCCGGCAAAGAAGTTCATCCAGCTGACTGACCAGCGTCCGGGCCGTTCTCTCGCTGACTTCCAGCTGGTCGGCCACGGTTTCCATATTTATATATAAATCTTCTGAAAGCACTGACAAAAGCCGGTTCAGGCGTCCATCCATCTGCATCCGGTATTCCTCCCTTCTGCCTCCGTACATTCCTGATTTTTATACTCACTGTCTGTTTGTTATGCGTAGTATACCCCAAAATCATTTCCAGTTCCATCCGGCTTTCTTCCAGCAGTACTCGGCAAAAAGTACACCAAAATCCCGCTTTTAATCATGGCTGGCGACGTGCGCCGCCAGGCGCACCACACAAAAAAACCGGGCAGAAAGAATTCAATCCTTCTGTCCTGTTCTTAATATTATCCGGTTATTCAGCCTCTGCTCCCTCATTCTCCAGCAGCGTCATCTCATATTTCTCCAGAATGGTATTCTGGATCATTTCTCTGGTGCCGGAATTGATGGGATGAGCGATATCGCGGTACTCGCCGTCTGCAGAACGGCGGCTGGGCATCGCGATAAACAGCCCTTTTTCTCCCTCGATCACCTTAATATCATGGATCACAAATTCATTATCCATGGTAATAGATACGATCGCTTTCATTTTACCTTCTTTTTCTACCCGTCTGACTCTTACATCCGTAACCTGCATGCTAATCCCCTTCCGTCCTCTCCGTCAGCCCCCTTGCTGCATCTTCCACGCACAGCAGGAAGATGACTGCGCGTAAATTATAATGTATATCTCTCGTTCTTCTCTACCACGATCTTGATATTATCCGGCGTTCCGATATGTGTGGTGTTGGCCCGGATGGTATCACGGCTTTCAACGATGCAGTTTTCAATCACCGTGTTATCTCCGATATATACATCATTTAAAATGATTGAAGTTTTTGATCACACAGTTATTTCCGATATAAGCCTTTTAAACAGGATCGAATTTTCTACCGTGCCGTTTAAGATACAGCCGCTGGAAACAAGGCTGTTTCTCACCACAGCGCCCGGGTTGTACTTTGCCGGAGGAAGATCGTCGATCTTGGTATAGACATCCGGATACTCTCTGAAGAAGTAATTTCTCACTTCCGGCTTCAGGAAATCCATATTTGTCTTATAGTAGGAATCTACGGTAGCAATGTTGCTCCAATAGCTGTCCATCTTGTATGCATAGATGCGCTTTAAGTTCTTATAGCGTACCAGAATATCATTTACCAGATCATAGCGATCCTCTGCTGCACAGCGCTCCAGAAGCTCGATCAGCTGTCTTCTGCGGATTACATAGATACCGCAGGAAATCGTAGTGGCGTCTGAAGCCATGGGCTTTTCCTCAAAGTCCACGATCCGTCCGTCTGCAGCCAGCTTCACGCAGCCGAAACGGGTGACGTCCATACCGTCTTCCATATCCTTGCATACTACGGTGATATCTGCCTTTTTCTCGATATGGTATTCCAGAACCTTGTTATAGTCCAGCTTGTACACGCCGTCGCCGGAGGCGATCACTACATAGGGCTCATGGCTGTTCTTTAAGAATGTAAGGTTCTGATACAGGGCGTCTGCGGTTCCGCGGTACCAGTCGCCGTTCTCCGGAGTAATGGATGGAGTAAACAGAAACAGTCCGCCCTGCTTACGTCCGAAATCCCACCACTTGGACGAGCTTAAATGAAGATTTAAGGATCTGGAATTGTACTGTGTAAATACAGCCACATTCTGGATATGGGAATTGGTCATATTGCTCAATGCAAAGTCAATGCTGCGGTAGCTTCCTGCAACCGGCATAGCGGCTACGGCTCTCTTGTTGGACAATTCCCGCATTCTCTTACTGTTTCCGCCTGCTAATACAATACCGATCGCTCTCATTTCACGCCACCTGCCTTTATAATGTAATTTCCGCCTGCCAGTATACCGTCAGGATAGTCGTCGATTGCCGTCTCGCCCGCAATGGCTGTATTTCTTCCAATCTTCACGCCGTCAGGAATCACTGAATTCTCTCCGATCGTAGCCAGTTCAAACTGATATACCTTGGGATCATAGGTGCTGGGTGCATAATCTCCAAAGCCTACCTCGGCATTTGCCCCGATCGTTACATTTTCAGCGATAATGGCCTTGTCCACCACTGTGCCGGCTCCGATATGAGTGCCCTGCATCACGATGGAATCTCGAACTACGGCTCCTTTCTCAATGGTTACTCCCGAACCTATAACAGAATTGATCACCTTGCCGTAAACCTCTGTTCCCTCGCCTATGATACTGCGTTCGATTTCTGCATCATCTGCTATGTACTGAGGAGGGATTACATCACTCTTGGTATAGATCTTCCAGAATTCTTCATAAAGATTAAACTCCGGAATGATATCGATGAGTTCCATATTTGCTTCCCAGTAGGAGCCGAGTGTACCGACATCCTTCCAGTAGCCGTTGTATTCATATGCAAAAATGCGGTCTCCCTTTCCGTGACAGTACGGAATAATGTGCTTTCCGAAGTCACATCCGGGTTCGTCCTTTAAGTGGATTAAAGCGTCCCTTAATACGGGCCAGCTGAAAATATAAATACCCATAGAAGCAAGGTTGCTTCTGGGAACAGCGGGCTTTTCCTCAAACTCTGTGATCCGGTTGGCCTCGTCCGTAATCAGAATACCAAATCGGCTGGCCTCCTCAATAGGCACAGGCATGGCAGCAATGGTGACATCCGCATTATTCGCTTTGTGATAATCCAGCATAACCTCATAATCCATCTTATAAATATGATCACCGGAAAGGATGAGCACGTACTCAGGATTATACGCTTCCATATATTCCAGATTCTGGTAAATCGCATTGGCTGTACCGGTATACCAGTCGCTGCCTTTGCTCCTTTCATATGGAGGTAAGATCGTCACGCCGCCTACGTTCCTGTCCAGATCCCACGGAATACCGATTCCGATATGGGTATTTAAACGTAATGGCTGATACTGTGTCAGAACTCCTACTGTGTCAATACCGGAGTTGATACAGTTGCTGAGCGGAAAATCAATGATACGGTACTTCCCCAAAGATACCGCCGGCTTGGCTACTTTCTTTGTCAGAACGCCAAGGCGGCTTCCCTGTCCGCCAGCTAAAAGCATGGCAATCATTTCTTTCTTAATCACGTTATCACCTCTTGCTGTTATAATTTTTGTAAGTATAATTATAACACAAATTTTAGTTTCCGTATATAAATATTTAATTTTATTTTGTGTTTTTTGCGCAGTTTTCCGACATTTTTCGTTTAAAAATTCCATAGTTCTTCTAATTTATCCATATCTTGTATTATGGTACAGTTTTAAATACTATATATCCTTTATCCGGATCTAACATGCAAACCAGGGCAGTCTCTTCCTTCAGCGCCTTAAACTTGCAGAAAAATGCGGAAACTCCGGCTGGGAAGGCCTTGAAACATTGAGAGAAATATCATATAATCACGATATGCAGTTTTTAAGACATATTTTTTTATCGAAATCAATGGAAAAAGAAAGGAAGTTACCATTATTATGGATCTGATTACAGTAAGAGAATTATACAAGCATCCGGATCAGTATATGGATCAGGAAATAACCATCGGCGGCTGGGTTCGCAGCCTGAGAGATTCCAAGTCCTTCGGCTTCATCGTCATCAGCGATGGAACCTATTTTGAGCCTCTGCAGGCCGTTTATCACGACACGCTGGAGAACTTTCAGCAGGTATCCAGGCTGAGTGTAGGAACAGCTGTCATTGTAAAGGGTACTCTGGTGGCTACGCCTCAGGCAAAGCAGCCGTTTGAGATTCAGGCGACAGAAGTTACCGTAGAGGGGCGTTTCCGCACCGGATTACCCGCTGCAGAAAAAACGCCACTCCATGGAATACCTTCGTACCATTTCCCATCTGCGTCCGAGAACCAACACCTTCCAGGCAGTATTCCGCGTACGTTCCCTGATTGCCTATGCCATCCATCAGTATTTTCAGGAGCGTGATTTTGTCTATGTACACACCCCTCTGATCACAGGAAGCGACTGCGAGGGCGCAGGAGAGATGTTCCAGGTAACTACCATGGACTTAAACAATATTCCAAAGACAGAAGACGGCAAGGTAGACTTCAAGCAGGATTTCTTCGGAAAGCCAACCAACCTGACCGTAAGCGGACAGTTAAACGGCGAGACCTACGCAATGGCATTCCGCAATATCTACACCTTCGGACCGACCTTCCGTGCAGAAAATTCCAACACCACCCGCCATGCAGCAGAGTTCTGGATGGTTGAGCCTGAGATTGCTTTCGCTGATCTGGAAGACAATATGAATCTGGCTGAGGGTATGTTAAAATACATTATCCGCTTTGTAATGGAGCACGCACCGGAGGAGATGAACTTCTTCAACCAGTTCGTGGACAAGGGCCTGTTAGACCGCTTAAACAATGTACTGAACTCCGAGTTTGGCCGCATCACTTATACAGAGGCAGTCAAACTGTTAGAGGAGCATAATGACCAGTTCGACTACAAGGTATCCTGGGGCTGCGACCTTCAGACCGAGCATGAGCGCTTCCTGACCGAGCAGATCTTCAAGAAGCCGGTATTCGTGACCGATTATCCGAAGGAGATCAAAGCCTTCTATATGAAGATGAATCCCGACAACAAAACTGTAGCGGCTGTAGACTGTCTGGTTCCCGGTATCGGCGAGATCATCGGCGGCAGCCAGAGAGACGACTACGATAAACTGGTTGCCAGAATGGAGGAGCTTGGCCTTAAGAAAGAGGATTATGGCTTCTATCTGGATCTGCGCAAATACGGTTCTGCCCGTCATGCCGGTTTTGGTCTGGGCTTTGAGCGCTGCGTGATGTACTTGACCGGTATGTCCAACATCCGCGACGTCATTCCGTTCCCAAGAACTGTAAATAACTGCGAGCTGTAATTTTATCCATGATCTGCAGTCCGGACTGCGTTTCGGCTGCAGGCAGCATCTATATCAAACCAGGGCCTGTTGCGATAACAGGCCCTGATGTTTATGGAAGCGTTGGAAGCATCCTCTGCTTCCGGACGAGGGGGAGGTATTATGAAATTCATCCATACAGGCGATGTACATTGGGGCATGACCCCGGATGCAGATAAACCCTGGGGAAAAGAACGGGCACAAGCCATCCGGGATACGTTTAAAGCCATTATCGATCATGCAGGCGCAGTGAAAGCCGACTGCCTGTTTATCAGCGGCGATCTTTTCACCGCCAGCCTCTGATGCGGGATATCAAAGAAGTCAATTATCTCTTTTCCACAATCCCCCATGTCAGGGTCGTGATGATTGCAGGAAACCACGACAAGATCCGGGAAAATTCCAGTATCCTGAGTTTTTCCTGGAGCCCTAATGTAACCTTTCTTGCTGATCCCGCTTTAAGTTCTGTTTACTTTGATGACATTAACACAGAGGTCTATGGCTTCAGCTACCATACCACTGAAATACGCGAGCCTCTCTTAGAGGATATCCAGGTTCCCTTAAACAACCGGATCCAGATCCTTTTAGCCCACGGCGGAGACCCGGCCCATGTTCCTATGAATTTCAACACCCTGAGCTTATCCCCATTTTCTTACATTGCACTGGGACATATCCACAAAGCGCAGGTCATTGCCGAGGATAAAATGGCCTACTGCGGTTCCCCTGAACCCCTGGATCTGACAGAGACAGGAACCCACGGATATTTTGAAGGAGAAATCCACCCCGTTACCCGGCGGCTGACCCGTCTGGACTTTATCCCTGCCGCCAGCCTGCGCTGCATCCCTCTGGCTGTGACCGTCACGACGGAAACGACAAACGGAGGTCTGACCGACCGGATCATCAACGAAATCGACAAACGGGGCCGGGAGCATATTTACCGCTTCCGTTTAAAAGGAATGAGGGATCCGGATATTACCTTTGATCTATCCTCCCTCTCTGCACGATTCCGAATCGGTGAAATCATCGACGAATCCGAACCGCTCTATGACTTTCCAGCACTTTTTGCAGAACATTCCAGCGATATGATCGGCTTTTTTATCCAGGCACTCCAAAAAGAGGATATGTCACCTGTAGAAAAAAAGGCCCTTTATTATGGCGTAAATGCCCTGCTTCACACCACGGACGAAAGGAGCTAGACCCATGAAAATACTCAGTCTTCATATTGACGGCTTTGGAAAACTGAATGACCTGGATCTTTCCTTTGAAGACGGCTTAAATGTGCTCTATGGAAAAAATGAAGCCGGAAAATCCACCCTTCATACCTTTATCCGCGGAATGCTCTTTGGAATTGAACGTCAGCGGGGACGTGCTTCCAAAAATGATACCTATTCCCGCTTTGAACCATGGTCCGGTACAGGGGCTTATCAGGGATGGCTCCGTCTGGAAAGCCAGGGAGAAATCTTCCGGATTGAACGCAGATTTCAAAAAGGGAATAAAAGCCTTACGATCATCAATGAAACAAAGGGCTGTGAGGAAACGCCCACAGCGGCTCTGTGGGAACGCCTGCGGTGCGGCCTTTCAGAAACCGCCTACAGCAACACCATCAGCATCGGACAGTTAAAAAGCGCCACAGACGGGGGGATGGTATCGGAGCTGCGAAATTACATTGCCAATCTCAATACCTCCGGCAGTATTGCTTTAAATATCACCAAAGCCAGCGCTCTTCTAAAATCCCAGAGGCGGGAAATGGCTGCAAAGCTGGTACCTGAGGCCGCAAAGAGATACACAGCGCTTCTGAGCGAAGTACGCACCATTGAACACGAAATTTCCGATCCCCGCTATCAAAACCGTCTTGCATCCTGTCAGGCTGATCTGACGCAGATAAAGGAAGAGCTTGAAACCCACCGGACAGAAAAAGAGTCTCTTCTTGAAAAAACTGCCAGAGGACGGCAGATCCTTATTGGAAGCCATTTTACAGATGAGGCCTCCATTCAAAACCAGCTTCGCCAGACACAGGAAGCCTATAAGGAATACAGAGAAAAAACGGCGGCATCCGGCGGACGCGTTCAGACGGCAGCCACAGCCCTCTGTTTTCTGGCAGCAGGCATCCTGGCTCTGGGAATGGGATCCTGCATCAAAAAACCAGATATGATCCGGGGGCTTCTTACCCGGTTCGGGCCTGAACACGCAGGAACCTCTCCCGCCTTTTTTACATTTCTCACCGGTCTCTGCGGCCTTGGAGGCGCTGTCTTCCTGGCAGCTGCCCTGATGCAGCTATGGAGCAGACGGCGCCTAAAACGAGAGCTGTCCTCTGTAACGGATTTTTTATCCGGGATTCTCAGGGATCATCTGGGCGATTCCTCTATCTCCGATGAATCCATCCGCCGGTTAGAACAGCGCATATCGGAGCTCCTTCGCCTGGAGCGGGCTGTATATCAGTCGGAGAACGCCCTGAAGCGGCTCACAGATGAAGCCGAACAGCTCCAGTCCCGTGAAGCAGAGCTTTCAAAGGAAATCGAAACCGGTCAGCGCCTTCAGTGGGAATTAGAACAAAAACTGGAACGGCTCAGTACCTGCCGCAGTGAAGCGGAAGGCCTGAAGCACGTTCTCATGGAAAATGAGAGGATTCAGGAGGAGCTGGATGCCCTGGATCTGGCCCAGGATACTTTAAACCGGCTTTCCTCTACCATCCGGGATTCCTTCGGTCTCTACTTAAATAAAACTGCTTCTGAGCTTATAGCGGGTATCACAGGCGGTATCTACACCAGTATGAGTATCGATCAGGACTTAAATATCTTTATGAACACCCCCTCTCATCTTGTTCCTGTGGAGCAGGTCAGCAGCGGAACCATGGATCAGATTTATCTGGCAGTCCGCCTTGCCGCCGCAAAGCTGGTTCAGACGGAAGGAGAACAGATGCCCTTAATCTTTGACGACAGCTTTGCTCTATATGACGATGAACGGCTGAAAACTGCCTTAAAATGGCTCTCAAAGACCTTTAAGGGACAGATCATTCTCTTTACCTGCCACCAGAGAGAGGCCCAGCTGCTCACAGCGAATCAGGTGGATTTTCACTATCTGACTTTGTAAACAAATCCAAAGCCCCATACCTGCATCTCTTCTCTGAAATACACCAGAAAGGATGCACCGGTATGGGGCCTTTTCCGTTTAAAAATATCTATCGTTCTTCTACTGTCCATCCGCCTTTTTCTGGCTTCCAGCCTTATACAGGGTAATAGCCTCTGTAATATTGGCCGCGGAGCCTGACTGGATCAGCTTTGAAAGCTCGCTTAAGCGGTCGGGTTCTAAAAATTCATTTCCAAGATAAGGGCCAAATGTATCTGTGATATGGATGTTCTGATCCCGGATACTGTCCTCCAGGCTGTGAAGCTGGGCGAAAGCTCCTTAATCTCCTCTTCCAGAGCCAGCATTTCTTCTCTGCGGTTTCCCTCGATCTCATCTGAAATAATGGTTCTTGTCACATTTTCAAAATTGCTCACAGCATCCTTTTTCCGCTCTGCAATTTCAGAAAGCTCCTGGCTGGCGCAGGCAATCTCGTCATCATATTTTTCCAGGTCATAGAGAGCTTCATTTCCGTCCTTCTGAATGGTACGGGTAATCACATGGATCTTTTTATGATTGGCCCTGAGAAGATTGCGGATCTCCCGCCCCTTCTTTAAAACATCCTGATAATGAGTCCGAATACGGTTTCCCACCATCAGATAAAGCCCTCCAAATAAAAATACATCTGCTACATAAACTGCAGCCAGATACCACCATTTTCGTTCAGGAATCAAAAAATAGATGCCGCAGGGGAATGCCAGAAAGCAGATAAGGAAGGTTAAAAAACCTATTCCAAATTCCTTCATTCCCCTGGGATAATAAAGGGCATAAAAGAAGGTCGTATTTACAAAGGCCGGAACACGATCCTTTTTAAACATGGTCTTTAACTGTATCTTCAAATCTCTGTTGTGGTCTCTTAACTGGCTGGTTTCCTCGGCAATCCGTTCTTTCACGCCTTTATCTTTTGCCTTTTCCCGTTTAGCTCTGGCTTTTTTCAGCCTGTCCTGCCCCTTTGCAATTTCTCTGTCATAACCGGATTCAATCTCATCTCTGCGTGCCTTTACGGTGCGGGAAATGGTATCCGCCACCTCTTTTTTCAAAGAAGCCAGCTCCTTTTCCTTCTGGCTCTCCTCTGCTTCCAGCTGTCTGGCTGTACGGCTGTCGCAGTTCACGCGGTATACCGCATCTCTGGCATCTGCCAGGAATTTTACATAATCTGTAATGGCCTGTGCCACAATTTTGTCCTCCTTATGAGTCCCGCGCATCCTGAAATCATACCAAAACCGCGCGTCTTTTGTATATCCATAGCTTACTACAAAACAGGCCGCTGGGCAAGAGATGGTCTGCTTTTCCATATCTGTTTTGTGGTATAATAGCCTTACAAAAATAACTGTCACAGAAAGGAGCTGCTAAATTCTATGGAGCGCAGTACATATACCGTAACTCATCACGGACTTCTGATCGGATTATATGGCAAAACACTGGAGGAACATTTGAGAGAATACGGACTGGATATTTTTGCAAATGCGATCATGCGCTATGCCCATGAGAGGGGACAGCGGATGCGAAAACGGGCCGTCCGAGACGGACGCAGGCTTGATCATGAGACATTTTTATCCTATGGCGAACTCCAAATCCCCTCAAGTCCTGAGGACTACAGTATTGGCAGCGAGTCCCCTGTTTATACGCTCTGCTGCCACCGCTGCATGTGGCAGGAAAGCTGGGCCAGATATGGTCTGGAACGCTACGGCGCACTGTACTGCAGATATGTAGATCTCCATCTGATCCAGGGCTTTCATCCCGATCTGGCAATGATCACCCGGTCGGCCCTGGGACTTGGCGACAGCTGCTGCACTTTTTCCTATGTAGGCTACTGTCAGACTCCCAAAAGCCGTCAGAGGATCGCAGCTGTGAAAAAAGAACTGGCCGGACAATATACGAAGGATTTTCTGTATCACTGCGGCCACCTGGTAAACAGCTTCCATACCTGTATCTCTGATATTCTGGGGGAAGAGACGGCGTCTCTCATTACCAGACGGACAGCCTGTGATTTTGATACATATACAAAAGACGGATATTCCAAAGATATCCTGGCGGAGGCACAGCAGGATTTTTCAGAAATATAAGTCTTGAGGTTCTGCATTTTGCCGTGTTATACTGAAGCATACCATGTATGAGAAAGGGGGATTTTTATGTTCAGAATGTGGGGCAAGCTCATAAAGGACAACCATCTGCTAAAGGATATAACTGCCTGCCGGAGCGACTACTCCCAGTCACGGACCCAGATGGTATTTGACTGTCTTGATGAGATCTGCTATGAATTTGACCTGGAAAAGCCGATCTGGCTGGATTCCAATATAAAAGATTTTAAGCTACATGCAAAAACCCGCTTTGGCCGGGATCATTTTATTGAATCGGTAGATTTTGACTATCTGGAGATACAGGTGATCGAAGAATAAAACTTGCCTGTGTTTCCGGTCTGTAGTATGATAATGTATATGCCGCAGGGGACGATTTTGCTCCTTCCGGCTTATCACTATATGTATAAAGGAGAAAGCACTATGAAAATTGCACTGATCAACGAGAACAGCCAGGCTGCAAAGAATTCCATGATCTGCGAGAACTTAAAAAAGATTGTAGAGCCTATGGGCCATGAAGTTTTCAACTACGGTATGTATACCGCTGAGGATGAAACACAGCTGACCTACGTTATGTGCGGACTGCTGTCTGCTATCCTGTTAAACTCTAAGGCTGCAGATTATGTCGTTACCGGCTGCGGCACAGGAGAAGGCGCTATGTTAGCCTGCAACTCTTTTCCCGGCGTACTCTGCGGTCATATCGTAGATGTAGAGGATGCTTATATGTTTGCTCAGATCAATGACGGAAACGCCATTGCAATGCCATTTGCAAAGGGCTTTGGCTGGGGCGCCGAGCTGCACTTACAGTATGTATTTGAGAAGCTTTTCGGCTGCGAGAGCGGCGGCGGCTATCCAAAGGAGCGCGTAATTCCTGAGCAGCGCAACAAGAAGATCCTGGATGAGGTGAAGAAGATCACCCATACCGATATGATGACCATCTTAAAGAATATCGACCAGGATTTCTTAAAGACCGCCATCAGTGGAGAGAAATTCCAGGAGTATTTCTTTGCAAACTGCCAGGTACCTGAGATCGCAGAGTACTTAAAGAGCGTATTAAACGCTTAATCCGATCATTGACCGGATGATACAGGATCGGGCGCCTTTGGGCGCCCGGTTTTCGTTTGCAGGATCATTTCTACTGTACCTTTTTATACAGCGTATATACTACCACATCCTCTACATATCTGGAAAGAGTCATCAGCTGATCCCCTTCTGCAATAAAATACGTCTCATATGGATTTTAAAATAATCTTCTCCCGGCAGAGATTTATAGATTCCATCCTCTGTCGGATAAAGCGTATAATCCCATATTTTATACCTAACCCATTTATCATCTTTTCCTACTATATACCCCAAAACCTGAAGACATCTGTTCGACTGCCGGCTGATCTCCAGCCTGTGAAGTCTGGGCATGCCATAGCTTCCCAGGTGGTTTCCATAATCATATACCTCCCCATCCTGTACCCAGGTACCCAACTCATTTACCTGATAGCCGTCCGGCGTAACCGTATTGACATAGAGATAACCCCAGTCATCAAAGCAGTATGACTCTGCCGTTTCGTCCCCGCTTCCATAATCATAACCACCCGTCAAACGCAACTTCATAAACCCACGAGGAAATTATCCCTATATCTGTGCCTGAATTTTTGAATTATTTTTTCAAGCCGTAACAATAATATAAGACTTCTATTATTCCGGCTTTATTGGCGTTTCTTATACCGATGGACTTTAAATCTATATCTTCGTTTTCTATTTCGAATAAAAATTTTCTCATGTCATCGGCAATTTCAGCAGTGATGATTTGCCGTGTATCGGCAGTAATTAACTGAGCGAGGCGGAACACATCATTCTTGTGTTTCTTAATATTTTTACTGTCGATTTGCTCCCATTGGACTTACGTTTCTTTTATCCAAAGCAAGCAGGATATCATTGGCGCTATATCCGTTGGCAACCAATCCCTCAAGGTAATTTCTGATATATATGTAGTTCTTATAAATGAGGGACGCAAAATACAAGGGTACCGGCAGCTGTTTTCCCCTCATCCACAACAAAAATCAGCCCCACAGCTCCCGGAAAACGGAAGCGCAGGACTGATTTTCATATTGCTTCAATTACAGGCTCTTAACCACCTCTGCCACATGAGCAGCGGTAAAGCCGAATTTCTCAAACAGTTCATTTGCAGGGCCGGAAGCACCGAAGCCTTCCATGCAGACGGTTGCTCCGTCCAGTCCTACATATTTTCCCCAGCCAAAGTCGGACAGCGCCTCTACGGCCACTCTCTTTCTCACAGCCTTTGGAAGCACGGACTCTTTGTATTCTGCAGTCTGCTCTTCAAATACATCCATACATGGCATGGAAACAACTCTTACGTCCATGCCGTCAGCCACCAGAAGCTTCTTTGCTTCGACTGCAAGGCTTACCTCAGAACCGGTTGCAATGATAATGGCATCTGGCGTCTCCTTCACGGAATCTGCCAGAACGTACGCCCCCTTTAAGGCGTCCTTTCCAGTTCCTTCCAGCTGAGGAAGATTCTGTCTCGTCAGTACCAGAGCGGTAGGAGTTTCCTTAGAGGTAACTGCCGCATACCAGGCTGCTGCTGTCTCTCTGCCGTCTGCCGGACGGAATACATGGAAGTTCGGCATGGAACGCAGCATAGCCAGCTGCTCAATAGGCTCATGAGTAGGGCCGTCTTCACCTACACCGATGCTGTCATGAGTCAGAACGTATGTCATAGGCACCTTCATCAGGGAAGACAGTCTTGCCACAGGCTTCATGTAATCGCTGAATACGAAGAAGGTAGCCACATATGGAATCACTCCGCCATGAAGGGCCAGACCGTTTCCGATAGCTGCCATAGCCTGCTCTCTTACGCCGAAATGCAGGTTCTTGCCGCTGTAATCCTCTTTGGAGAAATCTCCCGCACCTTTTAAAGCAGTTTTATTGGAGGGAGCCAGGTCAGCAGAACCGCCGAACAGGTTTGGAACTGCCTGATTGATGCGGTTTAACAGCTCTCCGGAAATATTTCTTGTTGCCTGAGGCTTGTCCTCAAAGGCCCAGAACTCTTCCTGATCGTAAAGCTTTTCTGCCAGATTTCCGTCATGGTACTGATCCCAAAGTTCCTTCATTTCAGGATATTTCTCGCAGTACAGGGCAAAACGTGCCTTCCACTCTTCTTCCGGAGTTTTCAGACGCTCTTTTACTGTTTCCATGTGATCGTATACGTCCTGAGGAACAAAGAAGGGCTCCATGCTCTCCCAGCCAATGTTCTCCTTTAATGCAAGCACATTGTCTCCGCCCAGAGGCTCGCCGTGGGCAGAAGCCTTGCCCTGCTTTGCAGGACAGCCATAGCCGATCTCGGTATGAACAATGATTATTGACGGTCTGTCTGTATCTGCCTTGGCTGCCTCAATGGCTGCACCGATGGCGTCAAAGTCATTTCCATCCTCTACCTTAAATACGCCGAAGCCATATGCTTCCATACGCTTTGCCACATCTTCCCTGAACGCAATGTCTGTATTTCCCTCAATGGAAATATTGTTGGAATCATAGATTACGATCAGCTTTCCAAGTCCCAGAGTACCTGCCAGAGGGAGAATGCTTCAGAGGAAAGTCCCTCCATCATACAGCCGTCTCCGCCCAATACATAGGTATAATGGTCTACGATTTTGCAGTCTTCTTTGTTAAATACAGCAGCCAGATGAGCTTCAGCCATAGCCATGCCCACTGCCATGCCCATACCCTGTCCCAGAGGACCGGTAGTTGCTTCTACGCCTACGGTATGTCTGTACTCCGGATGTCCCGGTGTCAGAGAACCAGTCTGACGGAAGTTCTTAATATCATCAATGGAGAGATCTCCGTATCCGAACAGATGGAACAGAGAGTACAACAGCATGGAGCCATGGCCTCCTGATAATACAAAACGGTCTCTGTCAACCCATTCAGGGTCAGCCGGATTGTGTTTCATATGCTCTGCCCACAGCTCGTAGGCAATAGAGGCGCAGCCTAAAGGAAGGCCCGGATGGCCGGACTTTGCCTTTTCAATGGCGTCCGCAGAAAGTACGCGGATGGCATTGGCGGTTTTAGTCTTGATCATTTCCATGATCGTTCTCCTTTCTCTTGTGTCATGTCTTTTTGTTTCTGCTATAAACCAGTATTACACTTAATCTTATCATTTCATTTTGATTCCGTCTAGGGTGAGTTTTGAATTTATGGCGTTTACCGCCGGCATCTGTGCCTTTAAATCAAAATTTCTTTACCCAGGCATATCCTGTCATCCTGTATGCATCCGCAGAATGAATCAATCACCGGATATGATCGTTTCTCATCTTCCGTAGGATTTTTATGATACCATACGCCCTTAAATCCGTTCTTTAAAGCACCCTCTACGTCCTTTTCAAGACTGTCTCCGATAAAAGCGCACTGAGACGGGGCTGCTCCTGCCTTTTGCGCGCACAGATCAAAGAAACGTCCGGCCGGTTTTTCCGCTCCAGCCTCCTCGCTGGTTACGATCCAGTCAATATAAGAAGAAACTCCCAGCACTTCCAGTTTTTTATACTGGATATACGCCGTCATATCCGTGCCTATCCCAATTCCGATCCCTTTCGTTTTAAGCAGCTGCATCAACTGCAGAACCCCCTCTTCAGGACGGGCAGAAGATAAAAGACTGTCCCAATATAAATGATACATGACTGTTGCATGGGGAAAAAGCGGCTTTCCCAATAATTCCAAAATACACTGCATCCGGATCAGACGGTTATGCACTGCTGCACAGTCTGCGCCTGTCCGTTCCTTTACCAGCTGCTGTGCCTGGCGAAACACCTTCACAAATGTCTCCCGATCCATCTGAAGAACCGTTTCTCCGTAAACAGTCAGGGCTTTCATTCCAGCCTCATTTCCTCTGTCATAGCTGTAAAGAGTGTTGTCAATATCAAAAAATACCGCTTTTATCATCTGATTCTCCCGTATTATTTCCCCTGTCCATAGTAAGCATTAACGCCATGTTTTCTGTAATAGTGCTTGTCCTGTAATTCCTGTGGAGCAGGCTTCACATCCGGATTGATAATCTCACAGCGTGCAGCCATCTTGGCAACCTCCTCCAGCACAACTGCATTGTGAACCGCCTCATGTCCGTCCTTTCCCCAGGTAAAGGGACCGTGATTCTTACATAAAACAGCCGGAACAGCTTCATAATCTTTATCTTTAAAATAATCTGCGATCAGAACCACCTGTATTCTTCTCATAAGCACCCTCGATCTCCTCCTTTGTCAGGCATCTGACACAGGGAATCTCTCCGTAAATATAATCCGCATGGGTAGTTCCGTAGCACGGAATCCCTCTGCCCGCCTGAGCCCAGCTGGTCGCCCAGGGTGAATGTGTATGTACAATTCCACCGATCTTTGAAAATGCCTTATACAGCTCCACATGGGTAGCTGTATCAGAAGAAGGATTATATTTTCCCTCGATTTTATTTCCTTCCAGATCCACGATTACCATATCATCCGGAGTCAGCTTATCATAATCCACGCCGCTGGGCTTAATGGCAAAATATCCTGTTTCCCGGTCAATCTCGCTTACATTTCCCCAGGTAAACGTTACAAGGCCGTGCTTTGGTAGCAGCATATTTGCCTCATAAACTCTTTTTTTCAGTTCTTCTAACATAATGTCCTCCCTTATACCATTTCCAGCTCGTATCTTGCCACTTCGTCAATCTCACGATTCGTTGCGATCAGAATATCTTTTCCATCATATTTATACGCATATGCATTGGCAGGGCCGCAGTCATGGTCAAGCCGCTCTGCCCTGTATTCCTGCTTTTCCTGATCGTAGGTAAATGCCAGCAGATCCCGTCTCCCTTTCTGTGGCCGATAATTACAGTGGGAACACCGCCGATATCGCCGCCCCAGATGGCATGAACAAATTCCGCGTCCTTCCCATAGCTGTATACATGCTCAAAGCGGCCGTCTTTCTTTTTGTAGAAGTCGATCTTCTCGCCATGGAAGGGCGCCAGAACTGCCAGCTCCTTCTCTCCGTCTCCGTCCATATCGCAGCGCATCGCTGGCCGGGGTATCAAGAAGCTGTGTAATCTCCCACTCGCCCTCAGGTGATGCAGGCGGAATAAACTGATAGATTCCGTTTTCACAGGAAACCACGCTTGTATCCTGTCCGTTTTCCTTTACACGGTAGTAGCCGTGGTTTTTGAGCATCTGATACTTGATCACCTTCATCTCCAGCTGATGCTCCTCGTCAAAGCTGCTTAAATCCTCCGGAAGCACAGCCGCAAACACACGGCCGGGAGAGGACCAGTCATCCTTAAACTCATGGCCAGATTTTAAACAGCAGGCGATCAGATAGTGTACCCCATTTCTCTCTAAAATGTCAAACCGGTGTACAAAGGGCAGATCGGTCAGAGTGCGTACCTCCCAGTTTCCCTTTGATTTTGGAGTCACAATTACGATCTTTGCGTCCTTTGAGTCATTGGGAGAATAAAATTTATGGGTAGCAAGAAACTGGCCGTCCGTTCCCGGAACCTGCTGCATGGTCATAACACCGCCCGGCTGCTCCCAGACAGTATCCTCCTGGTTTCCATCCAGATCAAAGAGCAGACAGCGGTCTACCTTCTCAGCTGCCACCAGAATATGATCCTTTCCCTGATAATGAAGAGGTGCTATGGAATAACATTTTGTCAGATTGGAAATTACTTTTTTTACTGCCTTCATCGTTTAACCGCCTTTCTACTCATTACCCTGTAAAATCTTCGTCATCTTATCACAGGCAAACTTCAGATCTTCTGTCCAGTCTGGATTTCCTACATACCAGAACTCGGTCACAAACTTCCGAACGCCCAGCTCCCACGCCTTGCGGATACCGGCCTCAAAGTCTACATGGCCTGTCCCAAAAGGAATTTCGCGGAATTTACCCGGAAGTGTCTCTTTTAAATGCATGGCAGCCAGATGGCCCCGTCCGGTTTCCAGATCCTCTTCCACATCTGTACCATACGTTACAGCCGCATTGGTAACATTTCCCAGATCAGGATATACATTCAAATACGGAGAATTTACCCGATTTACATAAACCATCGCTTTCTCTACCGTATTCATAAATTCCGTTTCCATGGTCTCAAAGCCCATCATCACTCCGGCTTTTGCCGCCATCTCCACTGCTTTTTTTAAATTTTCCTCAAAACGCTCTCTTGTCTCTTCACTGCCTTCTTCATAATAAACATCATAACCGGCCAGCTGAATGATCCGAATCCCCAGATCCTCTGCCAGACGGATCGCCTTTTCCATAATCTCCATTCCTCTGGCGCAGGTCTCTGGATCATTGCTTCCCAAAGGGTATTTTCTGTGTCCACTCAGACACATGGTACGGATGGGAACACCCGTCTCACTCATCAGTTCCATTAAAGCCAGCCGTTCTTCCCTGCTCATATCAAGCCGTGCCAGCTTTTCATCTGTTTCATCAATACTAATCTCTATAAAATCAAATCCTGCCCCTTTTGCCGCCAGCATCTTTTCCTTCCAGCTCAGATCCTTTGGCATGGCCTTCTCATAAAGGCCCAGTGTATATGCTTTTGCCATTTTATTTTCCTTTCTTTTCTGTCTGATTTATCAGTCCTTCATTCGGAAAATCTGCTTTCTTCACCTGATGAACTCTTACTCCTTTTGCCCTCAGCTCCTCCACAGCCTCTGCCGGAGCCAGTTCATCCGTAATCAGATAGTGAATCTCCTCAATAGGACAGCTGATAAAGCTACTGATCTGCCCCAGCTTGGTATGGTCTGCCAGAATATATGCATCCTTTGCCACATTCCGCACCATTAGCTGGTTAATCGTAACCTCATTGGCGTTTTCCGTTGTCATTCCCATAACAGCATCAATGCCGGAACATCCCACAAAGGCCTTTTTGGCAATTACCGTCTGGAGATTGCGGATTGCATAATCCCCCACCATTGCCTCTTTTGGATAACGCAGCTCTCCTCCTGTAAGGATTACATTTACCCCCTGGCCTCTCTCTGCATCAATCGCTCTTCCATTATTTGTGATCACTGTAACATTTTTTTTTGTAATATATCGAAGAATCTGGCGGACATTCCGGCTGGTATTAAGAAACAGTGTATCGCCGTCCTCTACCAGACTGGCCGCATAGCGCGCAATCAAATCCCGGTACAGCTGGATTTCGTCCGTCTGCTCCCCTTGTTCCCGGACTGCAACTGCACCTCCGTATACCCGGATCAGCTGCTTCTGCTCTTCCAGATACTGTAAATCCCTGCGTATCGTAATCACAGAAACCTTCAGCTCTTCTGCCAGCGCCTCTACCCGAACCTGAGATTTTTCCCTTAATATATCCCGGATCCGTTCTCTCCGCTCATCCACATATACCTTCTCACGCTTCACTGTTTCCCCTCCCATTCTTTTAAAATAAGGCAAATATTTAACAGTCCTTCCGCCGTTGTGATAATAAAGGCTGCAGCAGTCAGCTGCGGCAGCCTTTTAAACAAGATCTGCTGTTTATACGCTCACTGTACTATTCAATAATACCCTGAGCCTTCAGCTTCTCCTCAATCTCTTTATCTGACATAACATTCTTTAACGGAATCACCTTGACACCCTTTGCCTCTGCATCTGTGAACATACTGGCAAAGTTCTGGGCACACAGCAGAACATCATACTGTGCAGCTGTGCTCTTCCCCTCAGACAGCGGCGCGTGATGGGTTTTACACTTAATGCCGTTTCTTTTTAACACCTTGTCTAATGCCAGCTGAGCCATCAGGCTGGAACCGGAACCATTTGCGCAGCACACGAGAAATTTTAAATTATTTGCATTTGCCATGAATATATCCTCCATATAAAATTATTTTAGTTTGCTTTGTTTGCCTTTAATTCCTTATATGCCTCATAATCTTCTGTCATAAGGAAGTAACCCTTCTTATCCTTGTAATACTGGATCTGCGGAATAGCAAGAAGACCGATAAAAATAAGAGTTACGCCAATATAGCTTAAATACTTCATAACTACTGTAAATACATGCCATACAACCGCCCAGTCCCACATACCTAAATATCCGCCGTAAGCTGCCATTCCAACCCAGCCTGCAATCAGAGCAGAACCGAATACCTGGCATAATCCGGAGATAAACGGAAGAACCAGAACAGCCTTTAAGCCACCCTTTTCATTGGCAAATACACCGATGGTAGCATTGTCAAAGAATACAGGTACGAAACCGCAGATAATAAGTACCGGACTCTTTAAAGCAATCAGAACAATAATTGCCAGGATCTGTCCGATAAAACCGGATACAAAGCCCAGAGTCACTGCATTGGATGCACCGAAACCAAAGATAACTGCACAGTCTACACCAGGAACAGAACCCGGAAGCAGCTTGCTTGCAATACCTTGGAAAGAAGTTGTCAGCTCAGCAACGAAGGTACGGACGCCCATCTGCAGAATTGCCAGATATACTGCAAAGTAAAGACAGGTCTGGATTACATAGAACAGCATGCTCTGCCCTTCCTTCATAAAACCGCCTGCAATCAGATAGTCCTTTCCAAGTACACATAAGATTGCGCCAAAGAATACCAGCATCAAAACAGAAGCAGATACCATGTTGTCGTTGAAAATAGATAAAAAGCCGGGAAGTTCCAGATCCTCAATCTTCTTAACCTTCTTATCTTTCTTCTTGCCTTCATTTCCAAAAAGCTTTCCTGCCAGCCAATAGAAGAAAGCTACACCAAACATCTGCTGATGAGCCAGAGCAAAGCCTGCTCCGTCAGTTACTTCCTGACATGGTTTAATTGTCAGGTTAGAACCTACTGCCCAGTAAGCACCCAGAAGAAGAGCCATAACGATCAGCATCGGAACATGCATGCCGGGAGCCAGAAGGCCCGGAAGAGCAAACATGATCAGCCAGTAAGCAGTTGCAGCCTGCTGTACCTGTACGTTTCCTGTGGTAAACAGTGCGCGAAGCTTTGTATATTTGCTGAAGCGCACCAGCAGGATATTTACAATAAATGCGATAAACAGAAGGATCATCGCATCGCCGAAGCCTTTTCCGAATACTTCTTCTACTCCGGCTGTAACGGCATTCTGTCCAAAATACGGATCAATAACTGTTGCGTTAATATTGAAGCGTTCACCCAGACCTACCAGTACAGGACGGAAGTTGTTAACCAGTCCGCCGGAACCAACAGTCAGAATCAGGTATCCTACAATTGCTTTAATTGTGCCTGCCAGAATATCATACCATGGTCTCTGAAGCAGAATATAACCGATCAATACAATAAAACCAATCATAAATGCCGGCTGCTGCAGGATATTTGTTGCAAAATATGACCAGATCTTAGACAAAATTTCCATAAGTCACCCCTTATTCCCTCTCTTAAATCAATCCAGATATTGTTTCTGGATTTCCAACAGATCTTCCGGTGTTTCAGCCTTTAATAAGGCTGCCACCACTTCTTCGTTCATCAGAAGTTCTGACAGACGAACCATATTGTTCATGTGCTGCTCCGGATTGCAGGAAGCCAGCGTAAAAAACAGCTGTGCGTCCTTTTCCGGATCCTCCGGATCAAAAGAAACCGGCTTGTCCAGCTTCATAAAACCAATGCTGGTCTTATGTACCCCTTCAGCCCCCTCCTGAGAATGGGGCATGGCAATGTTTGGCATAAGCACAATATATGGACCATATTTCTCCACGCAGGCAACAATATCTTCCTTATAATTTGCCTCTATCGTACCGTCTGCCTCCAGACTTTCGCAGCTCATGCGGATGGCTTCCTTCCAGTCCGGCGCTTCAGCTGCAACTTATAATGTTTCTGCTCTACAAATTCTCTCAGCATATAACTTTCCCCTAACACTTATCTGACCTTACAGGCAGGAACGGAATGGAATATTCTGAGGATG